>Ga0207433_10012783_pt1 | contig 12483 bp, 12 predicted proteins | sample YelNatPaOPGAMG01_FD_187559 | JGI IMG/M metagenome (GOLD analysis project Ga0207433, IMG submission 187559) | Hot spring thermophilic microbial communities from Obsidian Pool, Yellowstone National Park, USA - OP-RAMG-01 (SPAdes) (version 3) | ecosystem: Environmental > Aquatic > Thermal springs...
CGCAGATGACGGTATCCGATGAGGAAGTCAAGAAATACTACGCGGACCACCAGGCCGAGTTTGGCACGCAGGAGCAGCGCGAAGCCGCGCATATCCTGATTACGGTGCCCACGCAGGCTTCTGCGCCAGAAAAAGCGGCAGCCAGGACCAAGGCCGAGCAGATCCTGCAGCAGGTGAAGCAGACGCCGGCGAAGTTCGCCGAACTGGCCAGGAAGTATTCGGAAGACCCGGGCTCCGCCAGCCATGGTGGCGATCTCGGTTTCTTCGGCCGCGGCATGATGGTGAAGCCTTTTGAGGATGCGGCATTCAGTCTCAAGCCGGGCGAGATCAGCGGACTGGTGGAGTCGGAGTTCGGTTTTCATATCATCAAGCTGTTGTCCATCAAGCCGGCCAAGCTGAAGCCGCTGGCGGAAGTCAGGGCCGACATCGTGCAGCAACTGAAGCAGCAGAAGGCGAGCGACAAATTTGCCGAATTGGCCGAAAAATTCAGTGATATGGCATATGAGCAGAGCGACAGCCTGAAGCCGGCGGCGGAGCTGGTGAAGATGCCGGTGCAGCAGAGCGGCTGGCTGGAGCAGGGGCAGCCCGGGGCGCAGCCCTGGACCGACAAGGCGTTGCAGGCGGTGTTCAGCGATGACGTGGTGAAGGGCAAGCGCAACAGCGCGGCCGTGGAAGTGGCACCCAATACGCTGCTTGCAGTGCGCCTGCTGGATTATCAGCCGGCTGCGACGCGTCCGCTGGCCGAAGTGACGCCGGCCATCCGCCAGAAATTGCAGCGCCAGCAGGCGGAGGAATTGGCAGTGAAACAAGGGCAGCAGGTGCTGGCGCAATTGCAGCATGGGCAACAGGAAAGTCTGGGCTGGAAGCCCGCGCAGACCGTTACCCGTGCCCAGCATGGCACACTGGAGCCGGAGCTGGCGCGGCTGGTGTTCCGGGTGTCGACGGCTAAACTGCCGGCCTATGTCGGTGCCGAAAGCATGCAGGGTGGCTATGTGCTGGCGCGCGTGGAGGCGGTCAAGCCGGCGGCGGCCGTCGACGATGCCAAGCGTGCCCGTTACGAGCAGCAGTTGCGCCAGATGACCGGCGAAGAGCTGCTCAAGGCGTATCTGGCGGATGCGCGCCAGCATGCCAGCATCCACATGTCGGACTTTGCTGCGGCTGACAAGAAATAAGCTGCAGCCGAAGGGCCAAACAAAAACGCCACCGTAAGGTGGCGTTTGCTTTTGGCGGATTAACGCAGTTTACGCTTCGGTGGTGCCCAGCGCCGTGGTGTTGAAGCCACCGTCGACGTAGGTGATCTCGCCGGTGATGCCGCTGGCCAGATCGCTGCACAGGAAGGCGGCGGCATTGCCGACTTCCTCGATGGTGACGTTGCGTTTGAGTGGGGCATTTTTCTCGTTGTAGGCGAGCAGCTTATTGAAATCGCCGATGCCGGAGGCCGCCAGCGTCTTGATCGGTCCGGCGGAAATGCCGTTGACGCGGATACCTTGGCGGCCGAGCTGCATGGCGAGATAGCGCACGCCGGACTCCAGGCTGGCCTTGGCCATGCCCATCACGTTGTAGTGCGGCATGGTGCGCACCGCGCCGAGGTAGCTTAGCGTAAGCAGCGAAGCGGTGTCATTGAGGTACGGCAGCGCCGCCTTGGCCATCGCCGGGAAGCTGTAGGCGCTGATGTCGTGGGCGATGCGGAACGCTTCGCGGCTGAAGCCGTCGAGGAATTCGCCGTCCAGCGCTTCGCGCGGCGCGAATGCGATGGCGTGCACGAAGCCGTCGAATTTATCCCAGTGTTTGCCGAGATCGGTGAACAACTGGTTGATCTCATCGTCGCTGCTGACGTCGCATGGAAATACCAGCTGACTGCCAAATTCCTGGGCCATTGATTCGGTGCGGTTGCGCACCCGTTCCCCCTGATAGGTAAAGGCCAATTGCGCGCCTTCGCGGTGCATGGCCTGGGCGACGCCGTAGGCGATGGAGCGGTTGCTGATCATGCCGGTAATCAATAAGCGCTTGTTTGCCAGAAATCCCATGTTTTCCCTTCGTGTTAAATGGTTAATCCGTCTAGGCCGCGCAATTATAACCGCACTAGCATTACTGCGCACTGCGCTGATGCAATCGTATATAATCCCGCGCTGTTTCGTTCATTACCGGAAGCCGAACGCGCAATGCTGGAAGTCAGCAACCTTGCATGTACCCGTGGAGATCACAGGCTGTTTTCGGGTTTGAGTTTCACCCTGTCCGCCGGCGAGCTGATGCAGGTGCAAGGTGCCAACGGCAGCGGTAAGACTAGCCTGCTGCGTACCCTGTGCGGCTTCATGACGCCCGCGGAAGGGAAAATCCGCTGGCGCGGGCAGGACATCCGCGAACTGGACGAGGATTACTATGCCGAGATGGTTTATCTCGGCCATCTGAACGCCATCAAGGACGAGCTGAATGCGCTGGAGAACCTGCGTATCAATGCCGGACTGGCGGGATGTGCGATCGACGACAAGCAGGCAATCGCTGCCTTGCGACGCATGGGATTGCGCGGCCGTGAAACTTTACCGGTCAAGGTGCTGTCACAAGGGCAGCGCCGCAGGGTGGCACTGGCGCGCCTGCTGGTCAGTAATGCTGCACTGTGGGTGCTGGACGAGCCGCTGACCGCGCTCGATGTGGGGGCGGTCGGGATGATGCAGGAATTGATCGGCGAGCATTTGAAGAACAGCGGCATGGTGATTTTCACTACGCACCAGCCGCTGCAGGTGGATGGTGTGGAAACCCGCTGTCTGGCGTTGTCATGAGGCTGTCCATGTTCGGCCTGCTGGGTTTGGTGGTCCGGCGCGACTTGGTGCTGGCGATGCGGCGCCGTGCCGATGTGCTGACCACGCTGATTTTCTTCATCATGGTGGTGAGTCTGTTCCCGCTTGGCGTGGGGCCGGAGCCTGAGATGCTGCGCAAGATGGCTCCGGGCGTGGTGTGGGTGGCGGCGCTGCTGTCTTCCATGCTGTCGCTGGGGCGCATGTTCTCGGCGGACTACCAGGACGGCACGCTGGAGCAGATGCTGCTGGTGCCGCAGTCGCTGTCGGTGCTGGTGCTCGGGAAGATACTCGCGCACTGGATGGTGTCGGGACTGCCGCTGGTGCTGATGGCGCCGGTGCTGGGCCTGCAGTTCGACATGACGGCACAGGCGCTCGGTGTGCTGGTGCTGGGCTTGTTGCTGGGAACACCGATCCTCAGCATGATCGGCGCGGTCGGCGCCGCGTTGACGCTGGGCCTGCGCGGTGGCGGCGTGCTGGTGTCGCTGCTGGTGCTGCCGCTGTGCATTCCGGTGCTGATTTTCGGCAGCGGTGCGGTGGAGGCGGCGATCAGCGGCATGAATTACGCGTCGCACCTGGCGCTGCTGGCGGCGATACTGCTGTTGGCGCTGGTGTTTACGCCGTGGGTGACGGCACAGGCGTTGCGGATTTCGATGGAGTGATGTGTTGGCAATAAACTGGTTCAAGTATTCAGCACCCACCACGTTTTACGGACTGGCCGGCAGGCTGGTGCCGTGGTTCGCGGGCGCCTCCGTCATCCTGTTCGTTGCCGGCCTGTACATCGGCTTCTTCGTGGCACCCACCGATGCCGTGCAGAGCGAGGCCTACCGCATCATGTTCATCCATGTGCCGGCCTCCATCCTGTCCATGTTCATCTACCTGGTGATGGCGGGCTATGCCGCGCTGGGGCTGATTTTCAATACCCGGCTGTCGTCGATGATGGCCACTGCGCTGGCGCCGACCGGAGCGCTATTCACTTTCATCGCGCTGTGGTCCGGTGCGCTGTGGGGCAAGCCGATGTGGGGCGCCTGGTGGGTGTGGGATGCGCGCCTGACCTCCGAGCTGATCCTGCTGTTCCTGTATCTCGGCTTCATTTCGCTGCATGCCTCGATTGATGATCCGCGTCGCGCCGACCGTGCGGCGGCGCTGCTGGCGATTGTCGGTTCGGTCAACGTGCCGATCATCTATTTCTCGGTCAAATGGTGGAACACCCTGCATCAGGGTGCGACCATCAAATTCAGCGGCACCAGCATGCATGTCGCGATGCAGCAGGCGCTGTTCACCATGCTGCTCGCCTGCTGGGCATATGCCGTGGCGATGGCGCTGCTGCGCGTGCGCAGCATCATCCTGGAACGCGAACGCACCACCCAGTGGGTGCAGGACTTGCCGGAGGTGCGGTCATGACACGGTGCGCGAACGCGGCGAGTGCGGGAATGACTGCCTCGCACCTCATCCAGCAATCTGCTGCTGGGGTAGGCAACGAGAAGGAGGGGCGGTAATGAACTGGTCGGAATTCTTTGCGATGAAGGGTTATGCCCTGTATGTGTGGGGCTCCTATGGCATGGCGCTGCTGGTATTCATCGTCGAAATTGCGCTGGTGCGCCACAAACGGAAAATCACATTACAGCAGCTGCGCCTGATGCGCGATGCAGGAGTAGAGGAATGAATCGGCGTCAAAAAACATTGGCATTCATTGTGGCAGGCGTGGTCGGACTGGGGATTGCCGTGGGTCTGGTGCTGTATGCGCTGAGGGGAAACGTCAGTTTGTATTTCACGCCGACCCAGGTGTTCAACAAGCAGGCGCCTCTCGAGCGCAGTTTCCGCATTGGTGGACTGGTAGTGGATCACAGCCTCAAGCGAGAGCCTGATGGGCTGACCGTGCATTTTCTGGTGACTGATACCGATAAGACCATGCCGGTCGTCTACACGGGCATTTTGCCGGACCTGTTCAAGGAGGGTAAGGGCGTGGTGGCCGAAGGCAAGCTGGAGTCGGATGGCGTGTTCCATGCTTCCCAGGTGCTCGCCAAGCACGACGAGAATTACATGCCGCCCGAGGCGAAAGCCGCCCTGGACGCGGCCAAGAAGAACGCAGCCGCAAAAGCCGGAGCCCCGGCACCGGCGGCCGCCAAATATTGAGGAGGTTTTCAACATGATTCCAGAGATCGGACATTTTGCATTGATCGTGGCACTGATGCTGGCGCTGGTACAGGGCGTGCTGCCGATTTACGGCGCGGCACGCGGCAATGTGGTGTTGATGGGCCTTGCGCGCCCGGTGGCGGTCGGCCACTTCGTGTTCGTGGCGACTGCCTTCAGCTGTCTGGCCTATGCCTTCCTGACCAACGATTTCTCGGTGCTCTATGTGGCTGAGCATTCCAATTCGCAATTGCCGGCACATTATCGTTTCGCCGCGCTGTGGGGCGGGCACGAAGGCTCGCTGCTGCTGTGGACCTTCTGGCTGACCATCTGGACCGTGGCGGTGACCCAGTTCAGCAAGCACCTGCCGCAGGAGATGGTGGCGCGCGTGATCGGCGTGCTGGGGCTGATCTCGGTCGGTTTCCTGCTGTTCATGCTGTTCACTTCTAATCCGTTCGAGCGCCTGCTGCCGGCGGCGATGGACGGGCGTGACCTGAATCCGCTGCTGCAGGATCCGGGCATGGTGATCCACCCGCCGATGTTGTACATGGGTTATGTGGGTTTCTCGGTGGCATTTGCCTTTGCGCTGTCGGCGCTGCTCGGCGGCCATCTGGATGCCACCTGGGCGCGCTGGTCGCGGCCGTGGACCACGGTGGCCTGGGTGTTCCTCACGCTGGGCATCGCGCTCGGCAGCGGCTGGGCCTATTACGAACTGGGCTGGGGCGGCTGGTGGTTCTGGGATCCGGTGGAAAATGCTTCGTTCATGCCATGGCTGGTCGGCACGGCGCTGATGCATTCGCTGGCGGTGACCGAAAAGCGCGGCGCCTTCAAGAGCTGGACCGTGCTGCTGGCGATCGGCGCTTTCTCTTTGTCGCTGCTGGGGACCTTCCTGGTGCGTTCCGGCGTACTGACCTCGGTGCACGCCTTCGCCACCGATCCGCGCCGCGGCGTTTTCATCCTGTCGTTCCTGGTGGTGGTGATCGGTTCCTCGCTGCTGTTGTTCGCCTGGCGTGCGCCCAAGGTGGGGCTGGGCGGCAGGTTCGAGCTGGTTTCGCGCGAATCCTTCCTGCTGTGCAACAACGTGCTGCTGTCGGTGGCGGCAACCTCGGTGCTGCTGGGTACGCTGTATCCGCTGTTCATGGATGCGCTGGGTTTCGGAAAATTGTCGGTCGGCCCTCCTTATTTCAACACCGTGTTCGTGCCGCTGATGGTGCCGATGGTGCTGTTGATGGGGCTGGGGCCATATGCCCGCTGGAAGCAGGCCAGTATCCCCGATATCTGGACGCGCGTGCGCTGGGCATTTGGTGCCAGCGTGGTGATTGCGCTGCTGTTGCCGCTGGTGCTCGGCAAGTGGACACCGCTGATCGCGCTCGGTCTGCTGCTCGCTTTCTGGCTGATTACCACGGTGCTGGCTGACCTGCGCAAGCGCATGCTGCGCGACGGCGGCATCAAGACCCAGTCGCGCAGCTATTACGGCATGCAGCTGGCGCACCTGGGGGTGGCCGTGTTCATCATCGGCGTGACGCTGGTGAAGGGCTACGAGGTCGAGCGCGACGTGCGCCTGGCGCCCGGCGACACCGTGGTTGCCGGCGGCTACACTTTCCGCTTTGACGGCGTGCGCGATCTGGAAGGACCGAACTATCATGCCAAGCAGGGCCGGGTGGTAATCATGAAGAACGGCCAGCCGGTGGGACAGCTGTTCCCGGAAAAGCGTCAGTACAATGCCTCCGGCATGCCGATGACCGAGGCCTCCATCGAGCCCGGCCTGCTGCGTGACCTGTATGTGTCGCTGGGCGAGCCGATTCCGGACGGCACCGGTGCGTGGGCGGTGCGTGTCTATTACAAGCCGTTCGTGGACTGGATCTGGGGCGGTTGTGTATTGATGGCGATCGGCGGCGTGCTGGCGCTGAGCGACCGGCGTTACCGCATCCACTCCAGGAAGAAACAGGAAACCCATTCGACGGAGCATACCGTTCCAGCGGGCGGCACGCCCGAGACGGCCACCGGAGGGACTGCGGCATGATGCGTTTCATTCTGCCTCTGGTCGCTTTCCTGGTGCTCGTGGGTTTCCTGTATGTCGGGCTCAATCTGCGTCCGCACGAAGTCCCGTCGCCGCTGATCGGCAAGGCCGCGCCTGCCTTCAGCCTGCCGCAACTGGCGGAGCCGGCCAAGCAGTTCTCGCCGGCCGACATGAAGGGCAAGGTGTGGCTGTTCAACGTGTGGGCGTCGTGGTGCGAATCGTGCAAGGACGAGCATCCGCTGCTGCTGGCCCTGGCGCAGCAGAACCTGGTGCCGATCTATGGCCTCGACTACAAGGACAAGCCTGAGGATGCCCAAGCCTGGCTGCGCGAAGCGGGGAATCCCTATACGCTGGTGGCGCAGGATGCGGACGGCCGCGTCGGCATCGACTACGGCGTATACGGCGTGCCGGAAACCTACGTGATCGACAAACAGGGCGTGATCCGCTACAAACAGATCGGCCCGGTTACCACCGACAACCTGCAGCAGACCATCCTGCCGCTGGTGCAGAAACTGGAGGCTCAGCCATGAAGAAACTGCTGGCCATCGCGCTGCTCGGCCTGCTGCCGCTGTATGCCCATGCCGAAGAGTCGCGCGACATGGCGCAGGACCTGGCGGAACATCCCATGAGCCCGGCGGTGGAAAAGCGCCTGGTCAATCTCTCGCAGAAGCTGCGCTGCCTGGTGTGCCAGAACGAATCGCTGGCCAGTTCGCATGCCGAACTCGCGGAAGATCTGCGCCGGCAAGTGCGCGAGATGATGGAAAAAGGCATGACCGACCAGCAGATCATCGACTACCTGGTGGCGCGCTACGGGGATTTCGTGCTGTACGATCCGCCGGTGAAGGAAACCACCATGCTGTTGTGGTACGGCCCGTTTGCCCTGTTGCTGATCGGCGCCGGCGTGCTGTATTACCAGTTGCGCAAGCGCCGCCGCATCGTGCCGGAAATCCAACTGACGCCCGAGGCACAACAGCGTGCCGCCGCCCTCCTCAACGACGAAGAAGACCATCAAGCATGACTGAGTTCTGGATAATTTGCGCGCTGCTGCTCGCAGTTGCGCTGCTGTTCGTAGTGTTGCCGCTGTGGCGCAACACGGTGAAAAACAACGATGTGGTGCGCGATGCGGCCAACCTGGAAATCTTCCGCGACCAGATCGCCGAGATGGACGCCGACCTGGCCAACGGCCTGCTGACGCCCGAACTGTATGAGCAGGGCAAGCGCGAACTGCAGGCGCGCATGCTGGAGGAAGTGAAGTCGCTGGAAGGCGCTCGCCAGGCGCGCAATCCGCTCAAGGTGCTGGCGCTGGTGCTGGTGATGGTTGTGCCGCTGGCTTCGGTGGGGCTTTACTTGAAGCTCGGCAACCTCAATGTGTTCTTGCCGCAGGACACGCATGCCTCGGCCGAGGGTTTCGGCACCGTGCTGTCGCCGACGGCGATCAAGGAGCTGCAGGACAAGCTGGCGAAACAGCCCAACGATCCAAACGAGTGGCTGCTGCTGGCGCGTTCGCTGGTGCAGCTGGAACGCTATCCGGAGGCGGTCAAGGCGTTTGATACGCTGACCCAGATGGTGCCGAACGAGGCGCAATTGTGGGCCGACTATGCCGACGCACTGGCGATGACCCAGGGCCAGAGCCTGGTAGGGCGCCCGACGCAACTGCTGGACAAGGCGCTGGCGCTCGACCCGAACAATGCCAAGGCGCTCGCGTTGGGCGGCTCTGCCGCGATGGAGCGCGGCGATTACCCGACGGCGATCGCCGACTGGGAAGGCCTGCTCAAGCAGATACCGGACAAAAACTCGCAGGAAGCCCAGATGGTGGCCGCCGGCATCAGCCAGGCGCGCACTTTCCTGGCGCAGGTCAAGAGCGGCAAGTTGCCGGCGCATGCATCGCCGCAACAGCCGGCAGAGTCCGGCAAGGAACGCATCAGCGGGACGGTGACGCTGAGCGGTGCCCTGAAGGACAAGGCCGCGCCGGACGATACGGTGTTCATCCTGGCCAAGGCCGAGCAGGGGCCGCCGATGCCGCTGGCCGTGGTGCGCAAGCAGGTGCGCGACCTGCCGTTCAAGTTCTCGCTGGATGACAGCATGGCGGTAATGCCGCAGATGAAGTTGTCGGGCTTCGATAAGGTGGTGGTGATTGCGCGTGTTTCGAAATCCGGCAACCCGATGCCGCAGCCCGGCGACCTGCAAGGCAGCAGTGCGCCGCTCAAGCCGGGCAAGAGCGGCCTGCAGATCAGCATCGACCAGGAAGTCAAATAGCCTGACGATAGGTGTAAAAAAGCCCGCAAGCGCGGGCTTTTTTATTGCCGTCCGGGGCACAATCAGTTCATGTGCAGCACCTGCACCTGCACCATGGCGCCTGCTTCCACATTGCCCTGTTCCGGTGCCAGCACGATGAAGCAGTTGGCCTTGCTCATCGAACTCAGGATGCCCGACCCCTGTTCGCCGGTGGTGCGCACCGTGATTTCCCCCTGTGCGTCCTGCAGCAGGATGCCGCGCTGGAATTCGGTACGGCCCGGCAGCTTGCGGATGTTGCTGGTGCAGCGCACCCGGAACAGCAGCGGGGGCGGCGGCAGCTGTCCCATCAGGATGCGCAGCGCATCGCGCACGAACTGCAGGAAGGTGACCATGACCGCGACCGGATTGCCGGGCAGGCCGAAAAAATGGCAGCGGCCGATCTTGCCATAGGCCAACGGCCGCCCCGGCTTCATGGCGATTTTCCAGAATACGACCTCGCCGACTTCGGCCAGCAGGCGTTTGATGTAGTCGGCCTCGCCCACCGAGACGCCGCCGCTGGTGAGGATGACATCGGCCTGCGCCGAAGCATCCAGCAGTGCCGCCTTGAGGCGTGCCGGATCGTCCGGGATGCTGCCATAGTCCAGGGTTTCCGCGCCGAGTTCCTGCAGCAGGCCGAGCAGCGAATAACGGTTGCTGTCATAGATCTGTCCGGCCGCCAGCGGCAGGCCCGGCTGCTGCAGTTCGTCGCCAGTGGAGAACAGGGCGACGCGCAATTTGCGATAGACGTTGATTTCGGCGCAGCCGAGCGAGGCCAGCAGCCCCATTTCCGCCGGACCGATCCGCTGGCCGCTCGGCAGCACGACAGCGCCCTGCCGGATGTCTTCGCCCGCACGACGGATGTTCTGGCCGGGACGCGGGGCAGCCGAGAACCTGATCTGTTCACCCGAGACCTCGACTTGCTCCTGCATTATCACGCCATCGCAGCCGGCGGGGATCAGGGCGCCGGTCATGATGCGTACGCATTCACCCTGGCCTATGCTGCCGCTAAACGGGTGCCCGGCAAAGGCGTTGCCGATGATGTTCAGGCTGCCTGCAGCGCAGTCGGCAGCACGCACGGCGTAGCCATCCATCGCCGAGTTGTCATGCGGCGGCACGTTTGCCGGAGACAGCACATCCCGAGCCAGAGTGCGTCCCAGCGCGGTATCCAGCTTGATGGTTTCCTGTTGTGCGATCGGTACCAGGAACTGTCGGATGAACAGACGTGCCTGGGCGACCGGCAACGCATCCGGGTCATAGTCCGACAATGTTTCGAGGCCGGACAGCGAGGGAGGAGTTTCCATGTTCATCTTGTACGGCAGTTGCTGAATGCACCGGGGCGCACAGTTTATTGCATTGCGCCTGCTGGCGCCATGCTGAGGTTAGGGCAATTGCACGAAGGAAAGGAGGAAAAGCGAGAATTAAAAAGCCCCCGCTGACGGCGGGGGCTTGAGCGGCAACTTATTTGCCGTGGATTTTGGAGTCGTCCAGCAACAATACCAAGCCTGGAATGACGAAGCCGATGGCGATGAAAATTATGGTCAGGTAATCACTGTGTGTCATGTTTGATTCTCCTTTGAAATATGTTTTATCAGGTTTCGCGAGGCAGCTTGCGCTGCGATTTTTTGGCGATGGCTTAACTGCGCAAAACCCACGCACATTATAAACCTATAAGTTAAAAGGGCAATGGTTTGTAGGGGGATTCCCGAGCATTCCTATCAGGAAGCGGTTTATTCCGGCAGGGCCAGCCGGACGCCGGCCTGCAGCAGGGCGGTGACCTCGTTTGCCGGCAGCGGCTTGCTGAAATAGTACCCCTGGATCTCGTTGCAATTGCGCGAAGCCAGGAAGGCCAGTTGTTCTGGCGTCTCCACGCCTTCGGCAGCCACGGTGAGTTTGAGGCTATGCGCCATGGCGATGATGGCCTCGACGATTGCCGTGTCCTCTTGGTCGATGCTGAGGTCGCGCACGAACGACTGGTCGATCTTGATCTTGTCGATCGGAAACAGCTTGAGATAACTCAGCGAAGAATAACCGGTGCCGAAATCGTCGATCGACAGCTGGATACCCAGCTCTTTCAACTCTTTCAGTACGGCGTATATCGGTTCGGAGTTCTCGATCAGGATGCTCTCGGTTAGCTCCAGTTCGAGATGTTTCCCGCTCAGTTCAATGTGCTGCAGGGCCTCTTTCGCCACGCGGGCAAAATCCTGTCCCTTGAACTGGCGGGCGGACAGGTTCACCGCGACGTTGAGATCGTGGCCCTGATCCAGCCAGGATTTCGCCTGTGAACATGCGGTGCGCAATATCCATTTGCCGAGCGGCACGATCATGCCGGATTCTTCCATGATGGGGATGAATTGCGCTGGTGATACCAGACCGTCCTCGGGATGCTGCCAGCGTACCAGCGCCTCCACGCCGGTGATTGCTCCGGTGGCCAGATCGGCCTGCGGCTGGTAATGCAGGACGAATTCATTCTGTTCCAGGGCGCGGCGCAGGCCGTTTTCCAGCGCCAGCCGCTTGGCGGCGTGCATATTCATTTCGGGGGTGTAGAACTGGTAGCAACTGCGCCCCTCTTCCTTGGCGCGGTACAGCGCCGAATCCGCATTCTTCATGAGGGTTTCCTCATCGCTGCCGTCGCGCGGATAGAAAGCCGCCCCGATGCTGCCTGATACGAAAATCTCATGGCCGTCGAAGTAGAAGGGCAACGACAGCGCATGCAGTATCTTGTTGGCGATTACAGTGACATTTTCCTGCCTGGCGACGTCGGCAAGGATGATGATGAATTCGTCCCCGCCCTGGCGCGCCACGGTGTCTTCCTTGCGTACACAGTCGAGTAGCCGCTCGGAGACGCTTTTCAGCAGGCGGTCGCCGATCGCGTGCCCCAGGCTGTCGTTGACGTTCTTGAAGTGGTCCAGGTCGAGGAACATGACCGCCAGGATGCTGGAATGGCGGCACGCGTGGGACAGGCGGTCCTGCAGCAGGTTGCGGTTGGCAAGTCCGGTGAGCGGATCATAGTTGGCCAGATGGTTGATGCGTTCCTCGGCCATCTTGCGCTTGGTGATGTCCATGAATATCGCCACATGATTGACGATCTCGCCGTGGCTGTTTTTTACCGTGCTGATGGAGAGCCACTCTGGATAGATATCGCCGCTCTTGCGCCGGTTCCAGATTTCCCCCTGCCAGTGTCCATTTTGCGCAATAGACTGCCACATGGTCTGGTAGAACTCGGGTGGATGCCTGCCGGAGCTCAGCAGCTTGGGATTCTTGCCG
>Ga0207433_10012784_pt1 | contig 12479 bp, 12 predicted proteins | sample YelNatPaOPGAMG01_FD_187559 | JGI IMG/M metagenome (GOLD analysis project Ga0207433, IMG submission 187559) | Hot spring thermophilic microbial communities from Obsidian Pool, Yellowstone National Park, USA - OP-RAMG-01 (SPAdes) (version 3) | ecosystem: Environmental > Aquatic > Thermal springs...
AGATGAAGCAAATCGGTCAGCTTCGCTGGAGGGTAGAGAATAATGCCTTTAAGAAAGGCAATGAGCAGTTTGCCCTAAAACATGCCTTTATCAATGATGAACATGGCTGGGAGGCTATGACCCTGATTCTGTTTATAGGGTTTAACCTGTTTGAGATATTAAAAACCCAGCTCAGAGAAGAAGGTATTATCCAAACAATAAGAAAAGTTACCTACAAATGGATCTCTCAACTTATTCAAAGATCTATGACCATTGTCTATGGCGCCGATCAACCGAGCTGCCTGGATAGTAGCTGAATCCAACAGACAGGAGAAATAAGGGATAATGCTTATGGCTAACACTTTCTGACAAAGGTAGAGAATTGAATTAAGGTTAAACAGCTCCAGGGAGACAAAGGGGATACTATTATCTTTTACCTCAATACCCTTCCCCTGCGGCTTATCTACTCCTCCTAATTTTAAATATGGGGAACATGAGGGGAGTTATTTTTTCTCTTGACTACCACTCATAAGAGTGGTATTTTAAGGACATGAAAGATTTGACCCCTATCCAAAAATATCTTTTAGAGATTATTCAAAAACGGAGTGATGAAGGGAAACCGGCTCCAACCTATCGAGAGCTGTGCCGCCAGTTTGGCTGGACCTCCACGGCCACAGCCAGAGATCATCTCAAGGCCCTTGAAAGAAAGGGCTATATTCATCTGTCAGGAGGACGCGCCCGCTCCCTTGAAATCGTCCACCCACCCGCGACTGCCAGGCTCCTGCTCGAATTCTCACCCACATCAATTTCTTCTAGCGCTGCTCACCCTTCAGATGGTCCAGGCAGCGGTGGGTTTAATATTATCAAAAATAATCAGAAATGTTATGCAGTTCGGGTCTCTGACTCATATGTAGGAGAATTTGGCCTTGGCCGAGGGGATCTTGCGGTCATCAACACGGAAAGGGATTTCAGGGAAGGTGATATTATCCTAATTGAATTTGACGCAGAGCAAATCTTTCGTCAAGTTCGGATGCGGCGACGAGGAGAGGTTGCACTTTATGATTTTCTTACTCACAAGACCGAAAGCTTCTCAGCCAGTCAGGAAAACACCATTGTTGGCGTTGTGATCGGGTTTATTCGGTATCTGGAGATCGGATCTTTCTTCAGCAAGTAAGATTAAATCGCTTAAGGTAAACGAGATAGAAGAAACGTTACTCAAGGAGGGTGAAATGCCAGTATACGAATACCAATGCAAAGATTGTGGTCATATCTTCGAAGCTGAACAGCGGATCGTGGATCCGCCCATTGAGTCCTGTAGTGAATGTGGGGGAGTTGCCGAGCGGCTTATTTCCCGATGCTCCTTTGTCCTGAAGGGAGATGGCTGGTATGTGTCTGAATATCCTTCATCCGAAAGGAAAAAGGGGATGGAGCAGGAGAAAAAATCGAATGGTACCTCAGAGAGCAAGGCTGAGCGGAAAACCGAGAAAGCCTCTTCCTGCTGCCCGGCTCAAGCCGCAGCCTGAAAAAGATGGGCTTTGAGAGACTCTAAGTTGGGGGAGTGAAAAAGTCGAAAAATTTATTTTTTGACCAAAAATTTCTTTTTTGACACCGACAGCTTGCATTGGGCTGGCCCATACTTAATTAGGCCAGCCCAAATGCAATCCTCAAAAAATATCTGGGAGTCTGTTTCTCCTCGTTTTTTCCTACCTCTAGGCTAAAATTAAACTACAGGCGCACCTAAGGTAGCGTTAAAGCTTCCCGTATCGATAACCGAGGAACTATTGGTCATGGTATAGGTACCGGTCATGGTCGTAGTTGAGGTCAGGGTCCCGACAATATCAAGACCGATGGTTTGGCTGCCGATGCCAATGCCTGATCCATTGAGGAAGATCTGGCTGTTCAATTGCGTACCGGTAACAGAAACGAGGGCTCCAAGGTATGGGTTGCCCAGCAATTGGACGTAGCCGCTCAAGGTCCCAAAGAGCGGATCTACTACCAGGTTGAGAGTTATGGGGCCATTGACCAGACCCGAGGTCCAGGTTCCTGACCAGGTACCGGTTTGCTCAGCACCTGCTGGGCCAGCGGGATTGAACAAATTGGGGAACAGAGAGTTGTACAGCCCGGCTATGCCAAGCAGCGGTGCGATTTGCAGGAATGGCACCTGATAGGTTAGGCCACCGCCTGTATCGATCGAATAGTACATATTCTGTAATCCAAAAGGACTGTACAGCCCTAGGCCATAGAGCCCACCATATAATCCACCGTAGAGGCCGCCGTACAGGCCGCCATACAACCCTAGGCCGTACAGACCACCGTACAGGCCACCATATAAACCACCATAAAGCCCCAGGCCATAAAGCCCGCCATATAATCCACCCAGGCCATAGTATGCATAAGCCGTTCTCTGGAATCCAGTAAATACCAAAATAACGAGGAATAAGGGAATCATCAGGAAAATTTTTATCTTAGGGATACTCATAGCAGGACATTCCTCCTTCTCTCCTAACCCACTATTGTCCTAACCCACTGATTCAGAATTCGAACGCACAAACACCCATACTCCTAGAGAAAAATACAGAAACACCTAAAGACCTACAACAGATAGACACAATTTCTTTCCCTCTTTTCTGCCGACACTCACCCCCTTTACCTTAATCTAAACTGAATATTGGCCCTTGCCCGGAAAATAAAAGCAGCTAATAGTCGAGCTCTCTATAAAATGCTCGCTAAATGCTCGCTCGCACCCTTTTCCTTCTGTGAAACCATTTTGGGCACTGGCTCATATGAAGCAGCAAGCAACTTCTGTGCCTGAAGAATAAGTATGGGAGAAAATATGGGAGAAGAGGGGTAAGCGACCTTTTTCCAAAAAGGGTATGCAAGCCTCTGCCAACGAAATTTGAGAGTCGAGAGAAGCAAGATTAAGACCTCGAAAGGGTATGGCAGGGCAAGGTTCATAAGTGAGGGGTAAGAAATAGCGGGTAGGATATGAGCGCAAGGCATGATCAAGGCATGATTATAATAATATCAAATAATTATAGATACTTATAGATTCATAAAAAGTATGAGATCAATGTGTATAAACTCTATTATCCAGGGATCATGAGATGGAGCACAAATGGCTTTGCCAAACTTGCGCCGGATAAGCCTCGTACACGGGAATCATTATAAAAGCTTGCAGGTGGCTACCATGATTATAAATTGTTCTGCTGAAATTGTTCACTTGAGACCAAATGATCCTATTTGATACCATTCTTATGGGAAAGCTCGCTACCGGACACTTTTTTAATTTGAGCTTGTATGTAAAAATAGACGATATAGTCAAAAATATAATATTATAAAAATATAAATTTATATTTGACATATAAATTACAATTATAGTATAATATTTACTGTAATATCCACATATGTTATATATTGGCCAATATTATATATTGGCAGATATGAATATATGTATAAGGGTCAGCATGTATATCATGTTATATGGTAAAATTTGAGGAGTAGATAGTTATGAAAAAAATTAGGATAAAATTGATATTTTTAATATTGATTTTTTTAATATTGGTAATATGGGTAATATGGGGAACATATAATATGAAACATAATCCTCCTTATGACGAAAAAATTGCAGAAATGCTTAAAGGATTCCAGAACTGATTAAAGGATTTAGGAGTTCTAGTTCTACTTCTTAGAATCTTATCTTAGGAGGATGCAGTGCTTATCGGCTCTGGAAAAACTGATTAAACCAGGGGAGCAGTTGATCGCCATAGAATCGGTGCCCGCCTTCTCTAATAACCAGCTTCACCTTATCCCCATTTCCCGATCGAGTGTAGGTATGGTTAACCTGCTCGAAAGCTGCCTTGGCTATTTCAGTCGGAAATTCTCGATCAGGGCTTCCGTGCTCGATGAGCAACGGCCTAGGGGCAATAAGGCAGGCAACATCAGGCAGGTCGCCAAAGGTTTTGATGCCGGGGATATAGTTATCAGTGCTTTGGCGCACAGCCATGATCGTTCCTTCGTAGGTGCCAAAGTAGCAGCTAATATAGGAGAGTTTTACCCTCTCATCAATAGCTGAAAGATAGAGAGCCAATCCACCGCCCATAGACCATCCTACCACTCCGATCCGATCCGGATCGACCTGATCGTGGCTTCTAAGGAAGCTGATGCATCGCCAAAGGTCGCTTAGCCGCTCTCCGGTCAGCGATTTGCCCATCAACAGAAGGTTCAATCCTATCGGATCCTCAAGTCGCCAGATGTCCTGTGAATATCGAATCTCAGGAATAAGAGCAATGTAGCCACCCTGGACTAGGGTATATCCATAATTGATATTGTATGGGGATGGAGTTATTCCAGCTACATTTTCTTTGGTGGAATGATGGCCGTGAATACATAGGGCTGCTGGAAACTTCCGGCTGGTCGAGGATTTGGGAATAAGGAGATAGGCGGCCAAAGGTTCGCTATTTTCCTGGCCGATAAACTCAATGAGCTCTTCTGTATAGTTAGGATGATCGGTTATTTTTTGAATCTGTACACGAGACCAGGTTGAATCTTCCTGGAGATTCAGGATGTTTTTTAGCTTTCTTCGCTGCCTGGTTTCCTGAGAGACAAATCCATTGACTGCGGCCCGATAGAGATCGTATCTGCCCTGGATCAGCACTCCCAGACCAAAGGCGACAATGAGGGCGAGGAGGAGAGGAAGGCCCTTAAGACCAACTTTGTTAGGTCTTGAGGCCGAAGTTTTGACTGAGGCCTGTGGTGGGTTTAATTTTTCCTGTTCCTTTCTAGAGTGAGCCATAATTTAATAAATATATCAGAATATGATGAATAAAACAAACCAATTTTTGTTTTTATCCAAGGGCTATTATTTTATGTAGAATTAGTATTAAATTCGGCAGGGAATTACACACTTTTTCTCTCGTGTTTTGATTATTGCTTTTTTCCCTGATTGTTGATAAAATAACATAAATATATCAATTATGTAAAGAAAACAATCAACTGTAGACCTTGACCGGGACAAGAGGCAGATTTGAAAACTTTTTAGCTCTTTTGGTTGTGGTTTGATCTATGCAGAATTGGGAAACGTTACGGCGATCAAGGATCGAGAGCATCTTGGTGATCCGGTTGTGGTCGGTAGCTGAGATTCTGGCTGCAACTCCTATGGTCAGGGTCCTTCGAAATTGCTTTCCTGCAGCCCATATCAGTTTTTTGCTAGAAGAGAGATTCTCAGAGCTTCTAGCTGGTTGTCCCTTTATTGATCAGATAATTCCCTGGTCCAGGCAGGAGCAGAAACAAACTGTAAAAGAATTTTTTGATCTCTACCGGAAGGTAAAAAGGCAGCACTATGATATAATTATCGACTTGCAGGGAGAAAAACGAAGCCGTCTACTCACCTTCCTAAGCCGTGCTGAGTTTCGGATTGGCTACGAATCGGCGGACTTGCGAGGTAAAGCCTATAATATTAAGAGGGAGATTTCCCCGATCAAGAAGCATCTGGTATTATTTTACCTTGATTTGGTCAGGGAACTGATCGGGTATAGCGGCAATCCGTTGGATTTAACTCTCTTTGTGGCTCAGGATGAAGAGAATAAGAACAAAGTAAAGGATACTCCTCAGTCCAGGTCAGAGAAAAAGAGAGTTCTGATCCACCCGGCAGGAGAAAGAGCAGCCATAGTCTGGCCAAACGAAAAATTTGCCGAATTGGCGGACCGACTCATTAAAGAGCGCCCCGTCGATCTCATCCTGGCAGGTTCGGATAAGGAGCCGGACCGAGAGCGGGTAAGGCAGATAAGCCAATTGATGTCGCAAAAGGGCCAGATCATTTATCATTCTAGCTGGCGACAGCTAATTTCTCTCCTGAGGGCTGTAGATATATTCGTTGGCCATGACAGCGGTCCGATGCACATAGCCGCGGCCTTAGGGAAGCGGGTAGTAGCCCTGTTCGGTCCCTCTGATCCCAGACAGCGGCACCCGTGGGGAAGCGGCCATGAAGTAGTTTGGCACCAGTTTCCCTGCTCTCCCTGTGAGCGCTCTGACTGCTTTAAGGGAGCAGGAAGTTGCATGGCTAGCATCGAAGTAGCTGAGGTGCTGGAAGCAATAACGGGATTTTTGACCAATTCTTAAAAACGGCAAGGCCTTTTTAAAAGAGATAGAAAAATCAAAAAGAGAAGAGAAAAATGGGGCAAAAGATAATTCTCTTATTAGATTTAAATCCAACCATTCAAAAGATTGCTGGATTAGCCTTTGCTGACACAGAGTATCAGGTCATTTCCCTAAATGTGAATCTGACTTCAATCGAGGATGTAATGGAGAAGATACGAAACATCTCTCCCCATATCCTATTAATTGATCTAGACCTGCCCGGCATTGGAGGAAAGAATATCTGCAGGAGAATAAAGGAAGATCCCTCTATGTCTCACCTCCCTGTGATTTTACTGGTGCGGGAGCTCGACCGCTATCCCCTTGAAAAGCTCGAGGAGTGTGGCCCAACCAGAATCCTAGGAAAGCCCTTTGAAGCCGCTGATCTTATTCGGATGGTGGATGAATGTTTTCAACCACCTAAAAAGGGAACCACGGCCGAGCAGAGGCCAGCAGTCGCCTCCCTTGATGTTGAAAAGTGGCTTCGGCAGGTGATTGAAGAAAAGGTAGAGGAATTTCTCCGCACTCATCTTGAGGAGATTATTGCTGATCGGGTAGATAGGTTTTTGCAAAGTGATTCTTGTTTTCGCCAGCTTCAGGCGATTTTTACCGAGGAGGGAGTTTCCCAACACCTTATGGAAAGCTCAAAAACGATCATTGAGACTATGGCCAGAAAGGTTGTCCCTGAACAGGCAAAGGTGATGATTCAAAGAGAAATTGATCGGATCAAGAATGGCGGATGACCTTGAGGAGTGATCAGGAGGAGAAAAAAAATTTTTATGGAGACTGAATCCTTATCGAAAGCATATGATCCCAAGGAAATCGAAGGGAAGTGGTTCACCTTTTGGATGGAGAATGGCTTCTTTAAACCCTGCCTGGAGGAGTCGAGCCGGGCAACCTTTTCGATCGTCATTCCTCCTCCGAATATTACCGGATCGCTACACATCGGACATGCTTTGAATAATACCCTACAGGATATTCTAATTCGGTGGAAACGTCTGAGCGGGAAAAACACCCTATGGCAGCTTGGCATTGATCATGCCGGCATAGCCACGCAAAATGTAGTTGAGCGGCAGTTAGCCGCAGAAGGGCTACGAAAGGAGGACCTTGGCAGAGAGGCCTTTGTTCAGAGGGTCTGGAAATGGAAAGCTGAGTCAGGGGGCACGATTATCGAGCAGCTCAAGAGGCTTGGCTCATCCTGCGATTGGGACCGGGAGCGGTTTACCATGGATGAGGGGCTATCGCGGGCTGTGCGGGAAGTGTTTGTTCGCCTTTATGAGGAGGGGCTAATTTACCGCGGCCATTACATGATCAACTGGTGTCCCCGCTGTCAGACCGCGCTCTCTGACCTTGAGGTGAATTACGAGGAGGTGCAGGGGCACCTTTACTATCTAAAATATCCTCTCTGCTCTGATAAAAGTCGGGCGATTATGGTGGCTACTACGCGGCCTGAAACCATGCTCGGCGATACAGCCGTGGCCACTCATCCAGAGGATGAACGGTATCAGGATCTGGTCGGCAAAACCGCTCTTCTGCCCCTGGTGGACAGGGAAATTCCGATTATTGCTGATCCGGTGGTGGATGAAAAGTTTGGCACAGGCGCGGTTAAGGTTACCCCTGCTCATGATTTCAATGACTTTGAGATAGGCAAAAGGCACCATCTTGAGCAGATCAAGGTGATTGACGAGCAAGGGAATATGACTGCTGAGGCTGGAAAATATCAGGGGCTAGACCGGTTTTCCTGCCGCAAAAAAGTGCTTAAGGATCTAGAATCTTTAGGATACCTGGTTAAGACCGAGGACTATCGCCATGCAGTAGGCCACTGCTACCGCTGTCAGACACCTGTAGAGCCTTTAATTTCCAAGCAATGGTTTTTGAAAATGAAACCCCTGGCCGAGCCAGCTATCGAAGCCGTAAGAGAGGGGCGGGTCCGATTTATTCCTTCCCATTGGGAAAATACCTACTTTGAGTGGATGAATAATATCCGCGACTGGTGCCTATCTAGGCAGATCTGGTGGGGACACCAGATCCCTGCCTGGCATTGCCTGGATTGCCAGGAGATTACCGTAGCTAGGCAGACCCCGGCTGCCTGCTGCTCCTGTAAGAGCAAAAACCTCAGACAGGAAACCGATGTTCTGGACACCTGGTTCAGTTCAGCTCTTTGGCCATTCTCAACCCTTGGCTGGCCGGATAAAACCCGTGAGATGGAACTTTTCTATCCTACATCGGTCCTAGTTACGGCTTTCGACATCCTGTTTTTCTGGGTAGCCAGAATGATCATGATGGGCTTGAAGTTCACCGGCACGGTGCCCTTTCATGATGTATACATTCATGCCCTAATCAGGGATGAGCATGGCCAGAAGATGAGTAAATCACGCGGCAATGTTATTGATCCGCTCATCATGATGGACCGCTACGGTACAGACCCTTTCCGGTTTACGCTCACTGCTCTTGCTGCTCAGGGTAGAGACATCTGCCTGTCGGAGAAGCGGATCGAGGGCTATCGCCACTTCTGCAACAAAATCTGGAATGCCTCGCGGTTTGTATTGATGAATCTGGCTGATTTTGATCCTACAGTGTCAATAGCTCAATCGCAGGCTCTGGACTTGGCCGACCGCTGGATCCTAAGCAGAGCCAACAGCTTGATTCTTCAGGTTGATCAGGCCTTGACAGAGTATAAATTCAATGATGCGGCCAATGCCATCTATCAGTTTCTATGGCATGAATTCTGTGACTGGTACATCGAGCTGGTCAAAAATAGACTCACCAGCCAAGCCAACAGTCAGTCAAAGGCTCTAGCCCAGGCGGTGCTGGTTAAGGTTTTGCAAAACACCCTGGTCCTTCTCCATCCCATCATGCCTTTCATTACCGAGGAAATCTGGCAGAAACTGCCCCGTCAGGAGGCTCAGGCGATAGCGGCTGAAGGCACTGTCTGCAAAGCGGCCAAGCCTGCCAGTATCATGGCCGGTCCCTGGCCTATCTTTGATCCATCGCTAGAAGATAAAGAGGCGGAAGAGAAAATGGCCCTAATCATGGATGTAATTAAAGGCATCCGCAACAGTCGCTCGGAGCTGAATCTGCATCCTGGTCTAAAAGTTGAGGTGCTCATCAAGGTTACAGGAAGCGAGCAAAGAGACATCCTGGCCAACTACAGCAGCTATATCGAGCTCTTAGCCCGATGCCAAGGTATTAAAATCGGCCCGGATATAGAAAAACCCCAAAATTCTGTCTCTTTGGTGGTCCGGGACATGGAAATCTATATCCCCCTCCAAGGGCTGATTGATTTTGAGGAAGAGCGCAAGAAACTGCTTCGGGAAATTAGCAAAATTGACGAAAAGCTTATCTTTCTCAATAAGAAGCTAGCCAATGAGGATTTTATTCAGAAAGCACCAAGCCACATTGTGGACAAAGAGCGCGAGGCGGTTGAGCTTTTGACTACTCAGAAAATCAAGCTCCAGCAAAATCTCAGCCTGATTTCCTCAAATTGAGGCGCTCTTATATATCAGACACCATAAACCCTCGAAGTGGCTTAGCTCTTATTAGGGTTATGTCTTTTAATGGTAGCTAATAAATAAGAGCGAATTGAGGAAGATCAGCCCTTGAATTAGAAGGAGCTTATCTTACAAAGGGGCTTATCTTACCCACTTGATGGATATGTGTGTACCTTAGTGGATATTGCGTTTATGAACATGTTGCTGAAGGATCAAATCATTATTTTAGCTCTCCAGGAGGATATCGGCCACGGAGACCTGACCACAGAGAGTGTGATTCCTGCTGAGCAGCAGGCAAAAGCCATAATTAAGGCTAAGGAGAAGCTGGTAGTGTGTGGCCTTGAGGTTGCGGCTCGGGTCTTTTATCTGCTTGACCCAGGGCTTCGGTTTCTGGCCAGGGTCTGCGATGGGCAAAGGGTAGAGGCCGGCACGGTAGTAGCTGAAATTTCCGGCAGCGCCAGGGCGCTTTTGACTGCTGAGCGCACAGCGCTCAATTTTCTCCAGCGCCTTTCTGGGATCGCCACCAAGGTCTCTCATTATGTAAATCTTCTCCAAGGGACCTCGGCTCGGCTCGTAGACACGAGGAAAACTACACCCGGACACCGTGATTTTGAAAAATACGCGGTCCGCTGTGGCGGGGGGTATAATCATCGCTTCGGCTTAAGCGACGGCATTCTGATCAAGGACAATCATCTGAAAATCGCTGGCGGGATCGAGCAGGCGGTTCGGATGGCCAGAGCGGCTGCTCCTCACCTGACCAGAATTGAGGTTGAGATTGACTCCCTAGACCAGATTGATGAGTGCCTTGCGGCCAGGGTAGATTGTATCCTGCTGGATAATATGACCCCTGATGAGCTTCGAAAGGGAGTAGAGAGAATCAATCATCAGTGTCTAACTGAGGCTTCTGGTGGAGTTTGTGAAGAAAACATTCGGGAAATCGCCAGAGCAGGCGTTGATCTTATTTCCGTCGGAGCCTTGACTCATACGATCCAGGCTGTTGATCTCAATATGGAGATCGCCTAGCAGTGCTTTTAGTTATTGATATCGGAAATACTAACATTGTCTTAGGAGTGTTTCGGGGTGATGCCCTAGAAGGGCAGTGGCGCATCTTTACTAACAAGAGCGCGACCTCGGATGAGATTGGACTCCTGATGACTCAACTGCTGGTGAGCAGAGGAATTCGACCGGAGGGAATCTCCGCTATTGTTATCTCTTCGGTTGTCCCTTCTATGGATGAGTGTGTGGTGAGATCATGTCGGGATTATTTTGCCCTGGAACCCTATTTTGTGCGGCCAGGAGAAGAAGAATATCTGCCCGTCGCTTATGAAAAACCTGCCGAATTGGGGGCAGACCGGATAGTGAATGCCGTAGCTGCTCTCCATCTGTACGGTGCTCCGGCCATTATCATCGACTTTGGCACAGCTATAACCTTCTGTGTGCTCTCAAGGGAGGGGAAATATCTTGGTGGCTGTATTTTCCCCGGAGTGCAGATCTCGTCTCGGGCCTTATTTCAAGCCGCTGAAAAACTGGTTCCGGTAAAAATCGAAAAACCAGCCAAGGTAATTGGTCGAACGACCAGCAGGGCTATTCAGTCTGGGTTTTTTTGGGGATTTTCAGCCATGGTAGAAGGGCTGATAGCCAAAATTACCGAGGAGTTACAGGATAGGCCCAGAATTATTGCCACCGGAGGCAATGCCCGCCTCTTTCAGCAAGGGTGCCCAGCTATTGAGGTATTCGATGACCAGCTCACCTTAAAAGGATTGCGGATTATTTATCAAATTCGACAACGGGCTAAACGACAGGGACCGGAAGAAGGGCCACCTACCTGAAGTTAGTATAGTATCACTATTAGCTTGGCAGATTGGCGGTGCTATAACTTCCTTAAAGATGAGTAAGAATCTCGCCATGGTCCAAAATTCAATGCCTGCTGGTGAAAGAGACAAAATAGAATTCGGGGATTTTCAAACTCCCCAGGAGCTGGCTTTTCTAATTTGCAGATTTTTGAAGAGCGCGGGAGTCGCCCCCTCGTCAATAGTTGAGCCTACCTGCGGGCAGGGAAGTTTTCTCCTGGCTGCCCTGGAAACCTTTCCCTCAGCTAGCCGGCTGCTCGGGATTGATATCAATAGCTCCTATCTTGATGAGGCAGCTTATAAACTCTCTCACAATCACCTTTCAGACAAACACCTTTCAGACAAATTGGACAAAGTCGAGCTCAAGCAGGGGAATTTCTTTACCCTGAACTGGGAAAACCTGATCGATCCCCTGCCTGAACCATTGCTGATTATAGGGAATCCGCCCTGGGTAACCAATTCAGAATTAGGAAGCATTGGTGGCCAAAATCTTCCCCAAAAATCTAACTTTCAAAATTACGGAGGATTTGAGGCCATCAGTGGAAAAAGCAATTTCGACATTTCAGAGTGGATGCTGATTCACCTGATAAGATGCCTTGAGCGCAAACGGGCAACCGTGGCCATGTTGTGCAAATTCACTGTCGCCCGAAAGGTTATAAAAAGTACGTGGCAGATGGGTCTCCAGCAGTCAATCGAGGCGGCAATCTATTTTATTGATGCCAGGAGGTACTTTAATATTTCCGCTAAGGCATGTTTACTGGTATGTTCGATTAGGGGGAGCCAAAGGCAGGAAGCTGACCAGGCTTATATCTATGTCTATCCTGACCTTAGCCAAGGGGCGCCTATCTCAGCCTTAAGTCTAGCTCGTAATTGTAATCTAGGTCGCGGCCAGCTCGTTGCTGACATAGAAAAATACCGCACCTGGGGGCAGCTTGAGCTTGTTAAGGGAGAGAGGCATTATCAGTGGCGGTCAGGAATTAAGCACGATTGCCATAAAATCATGGAGCTTCACAGGGTGGAGAATTTT
>Ga0207433_10012789_pt1 | contig 12475 bp, 25 predicted proteins | sample YelNatPaOPGAMG01_FD_187559 | JGI IMG/M metagenome (GOLD analysis project Ga0207433, IMG submission 187559) | Hot spring thermophilic microbial communities from Obsidian Pool, Yellowstone National Park, USA - OP-RAMG-01 (SPAdes) (version 3) | ecosystem: Environmental > Aquatic > Thermal springs...
TAGCGTATGCAAGAAGAACTTATCAAGTTTAATCTACCTGAAGCTAAAGAGGTAGAAGTAGTTTTAGTAAAGCTAGAGGATGGTACTATAGTAGCTAGAACAGTGGAGGAGTTGAAGAAAAATGGCAGGAAGCAGTCAGAACAGAAATAATGATATAAATAACTTCCAAATTTCTTCTCACTTCAATCTTAAAGAGTTTCAGAGTCCAGATACTCTAGAGGTGAAAATCTCCAGAGAGCTAGTAGACAGATTAGAGAAATTCAGGGAATATGTAGGAAAGCCTGTGCATATAAATTCTGGATATAGAACACCACAATACAACAGGAAGGTAGGAGGTGTCCCTAACTCATATCATACACAAGGCTTAGCTGTAGATGTATCAGTGATAGGAGTATCTCTGGATGAATTAAAGAAGTATGCTATAGCATCAGGTTTTAAGGGAATCGGTATATACCGTAAGAAGAACTTTATACATCTAGACCTAGGAGAAGAAAGGGAGTGGGAGGAATGAGCTTTCTGGAGGTAATTCCTCCTACTCTGTTACAAGAAGATAAACTAGACAATGTAATATTACTTTTACAGGCTCTACCTATACCACAACAGACGAAAAAAGAGATACTAACTGAATGGTGTAAATATGTAGGGGTAGCCCTAACGAAAGATATGGTAGATAGAATATTGAATCCACTATTACCGGGGTACGAGAGATAATATGAAGTATCCACATTTACTACCAGCAGAAGTAAGGATATGGGACAGGTGGATAGCTCAACATAAGGATGAGTTTATAGACTTTGAATACGATGTGCACGTGGGTGAAGGAATAGAAGTAAGACCTGAATGGGGAGACGAAATAGCCAGAATGGCAAAACTACTTACCCAAAAGAGAATAGATGCAGTAGGATATAAACCAACTGAGATATGGATATTTGAGGTAAAACCCCACGCAGGCTTATCTGCTCTAGGACAGCTAATAGGCTATAGAGACTTATACCAGAAGAAATACTTTCCCACTGTCCCAGTTAGGCTAGCAGTAGTTTGTGAAACAATAGACCCAGATGTAGAAGTCCTGATGAGGGAAAGAGGTATCGTGGTATACAAGGTTTAACATTTTCTTAACAAAAATCTCAGAAAAGGGGGTAAAAAGGGGGGGTTACCCCCTTCCAAGGTATAAATATATTCCCAGGGTAAAAATCTCTTCTCTATGACCCTGTAAACCCTAAAATCTGGCAAAATTTTTATGGGTATATACCCCCTTGTCTATCCCCCTATACCCTAGATAAATCACTTGACATACTCCAAAAAATTTTCTATACTTTTTTATGGAGGTGATGTTTAAATGGCTAATATAAAGCCAATAGATGACATTGTTAGAAAATGGACTAGGGTGACTCCTCAAAGACAGGATGATTATAGGTCAGGAGTTCAGAACCCTAGAAGGAGTTGGCAGACTGCCACTACTGAAGCTGAGGATTCTTGGGGTGCTGGAGTCCAAGCGGCCATAGCCAATGATACTTGGATAAGAGGTATTAGAAAAGCAGGAGATACTAAGTGGCAGAATGGATGCTTAACAGTTGGAGTTCAGAGGTGGGCTCAGGGTGTTCAGGCCGCAGGAGATAGGTATAGAGAAGGATTTGCACCATATGCAGGGGAGATTGCAAGAGTACAATTACCACCTAGAGGACCTAAGGGTGACCCAGCTAATATAGAAAGAGTAAGAGCTATTGCAACAGCATTACACAATAGGAAGATAACACCACCTACAGCAGTCTAAAGAGGTGAGATTATATGGCATTAAGAGAGCCTCTATTAATTAAAAGTGCTGTAGGTGTAAATAGTATTTCTCTTACTCCTCTCACTGGTACTGGTCTTAAAATTATGAATGTAGTTATACCTTCATCGTCTTTGTCTAGTAGTACTACTGATGTATATGCAACATTCAGAGTAGAAAGAACTACTGTAGGTTATTGGAGAGTAGGCGGTCCTAGAGGGGGTCATCTAGGTCTAAGGAGGTATGGTACTTATAATGATTCACTCTATGGCTATCTCGTAAAAAGTGGTATTATTCCTCCTATACCTGTAGCAGATGGTGAAACATTCTATGTGACTCTATCTGGTCAAGTAACTGGTACAATTATTATTGAGTATCAGGAATATGATGCAGGAGATATAAACAGAAATGCTCCTAATGGTTCAGCCTCTACAGAACTGTATTACATAAACTATGGGACATACTCAAAGGATATTACAGCAGATGGAACTTATATCTTTGATAAATCATTTAACCCTGAAGAATTTCCTGATTTCCCATTTGGACAACCAGTACCAGCTAATAGCCAGATAGAGATTATGGCTTGTTTAGGACAGACTGTAGGTGAGTTTAGAGCTACTAATGATACACTACAGACTTTAAGATTCAGATTCCAGAAAGAAAGAGTTGAGCTATTTGATAGAGATAAGCAAGGATTTATTATGATGGGTGAAGTACCTACTACAGCGGGTGTATATTACAACAGAGGAATTACTTCATTCCCAGCTCATAGAGAAGATGTAATAGGAGAGATTAGGCTATTTAGCCCATACCTAGTATTTAATGCAGGTGAAACCTTAAATATCTCTGTTCAGGTAGATGTTGGTAGTGCTATATCTAATGCAGGAAAAGCTAATATACTTAGCTGTGACCTACTAATCCACTATAAAGGAGCAGGAGGTAGATAAACTATGGCTATGCAGTATAAGTATGTAACAGTAACAGTAGGAGCAGGGAGTGAAGGTACTACAGGGGGGATAATATCTACACAAACTGAGCCTAAGAGAATACACTATATAGTATCTAGCCTAAGTGCTGATAATATAGACCTATTGGTATATCAGGAAAGAATTAAACTAGCAGATATACCTGTAGATGTGCTAAATTCACAACAGAGATTACTAGAGCTAGAACTAGACCTGCCAGTAGGACAGACTTTATATGTGGGGTTTAGAAATAAGACAGGTAGTAGTATTACAGGTGATATAGCTATTGCATATGAAGTAACAGGAGCTAGATAGTATGGAGTACAAGAAGTACTCTACGGTATATACCGTTCCATTATTTGATACTCAGGAACTTAAAGGAGCAGAGAACTTAGAAGATGAAGAATATGAGCCAGCATATTTAGCTAAACTATATGTAAACAATATATTCCAGAGGAGCTTAGCCCATCTATATGGATTCTATGAGGGTAAGTGGAGAAGAGTAGCAGTAGATGCTAATGGTAATCTCCTTATTAAAGGGCTAGAAAAAGCTATAGAAAAGTACGATGTAATAACTGTTACATCAGGTGATGCTGAGAGTACACCTCAATTATTTTCATTCCCTGAAGGTATAACAGCTACTAGAGTAGTAGATGTATATGTTAAAGTAAATCCAGTACTTATACGGTTTATACCGTATGACGATACAGTATTAGAACAGATAGAATTACCAGCTAATAGCTTCTACTCAGTAGATGTAGCCATAAAAGGATTTAAAGTACAGAATGCAGTAGCTGGTAGTAATGCAGTAGTACAAGTGATAGGGTGGTACTAATATGTCTAATCTAACTCAACTCTTACAGTTTGGTAGAGGATTAATACAGTTACCTGATGCTACTGTAGAAGTATTACCTGATGGTACTACTCTTACATTTAATACTAGTAACCAACTATATATACCTGATGGAGCTATAACTACCAATAAGATAGTAGATGGGGCTATTACTACAGCTAAGATAGGAAATAGTCAGATTACTACAGATAAAATAGCAGATAACCAGATAACTAGAGCTAAGATGACTAATAGTGGTAAAGCCATAATAGATATCAGGCTATACCAGAATATAGACCACGAAGTCGATGTCTATAATGCTCCACTACTATTAGGTGGATGGACACTATTAAGAATAAACCTAATGACTATGAATTGGACAGGAAATGTTGATAACTACTGGTCATTACATTTCTTTTCAAAGGATACTTCAGGAAATGTAACTGATTTAGGCTATATTACTTATATACCCTCTACCAATAATCCTACTTGGAGTCCTTCTATTTTAGCAAACTATACACCTAGTAATGACTGTATACTGTATATTCACTTTATAATGGAAGGTAATCCTCCTCCTTTTTATGGGTATTTACTGTATGTAATATGTCCTACAGATACAGTATATAGGTACTAGAGGTGAATTATGCCATCTAGACTATCACAGATAGCAGAAAGAATATATGGTATAGCTATAACGGATAGGTCTTATTACTATGTAAAACCTACTGCTGTAGACGAAGGATGGGCTTATAAAGGGGTATTGGCATTAGGAGAATATGATTTTAAGTGTATTGGAGGTATAACAGGTGGGGCAAAGGTATATAAGAGTAATGATTATGGTAGTACTTGGGCATACTTAGGTGATATAGTAACCTAAGAGGAGGGATTTAATGGCAGTAGCTACTTTTACTAGAGCGGCTAAAAAAGATAGTACTACTGCGTATGCGGCGCTAGTTTATACAGACGGTATAAGAATATACAAGACAGATAATCAGGGAGCTACTTGGTCTTTAGTTAGTGTTCAGCCAGGTATACCTGGTATAGTATCTGCTTTAGGAGTTATACCTAATACAGATATACTACTTTTAGCTACTTGCTCTACTTCTTACTGGAATATATATAAATCTACAGACGGAGGAGTAAATTTTACTCTAAAGGGTAGTAGAGAAGTATGGAGTTCAGCAGGCTCTGCAGATAGTGCTTTCTGTTTTCTAGGCAATGGAGTAATATTAACTGAAATACCAGTTCCAGCTAGTTCTCAATCACCTGTTTATCATATCTGCAGGTCAACTGACAATGGTGATACTTGGAGTTATATTGCAGTAGGGGATTCTTACACTCCACTTAATGTAATGGATATAATTGAAGTAGCAGGAGGGATAGTTTTAGCTGTAGGTGCAAGTGCCTATAGTGGTTCTCAAACTAATGCAAAGGTAATACGAAGTACAGATGGTGGAGTATCCTGGAATAATATTATTACGCAAACTGTATCTGGAGGAGTTTATGTTACTTATACACAGCTTTCAAATGGAAAAATCTTCTGGGCTTTAAGTTATGTACATACTTTATTTTATTCTGAAGATTTAGGGGTTACTTGGAAGACTAAAAATTTACCAATGGATATAGTTAGGTTAACTTCTACTAAGAATAGACTTATAGCATCAACTTGGGACCGTAAGATATATATAAGCGATAATGAAGGGGATACTTGGCAAGTAGTAGCTACCACTGATACAGGTATAATAGATTTCATATTATTCTAGGAGGTGAACTATATGGATATACAATTAATAGGGCAACTAATAAGTAGTCTGGGGTTTCCAATATTTATTGCCATATATCTACTGAATAGAGAAGATAAAACACTAGAGGAGCTTAAAGAGGTAATAAATCAGAATACTCTGGCTATCCAGAGGCTATTAGATAAGCTAGAGAAAGATAGTAAGGAGGGATAAAAATGAATTTATCAGATTTCTTAGGCTCTCTAAATAAATACAGACTAGAATATAAGTCTGCTACTGTTCTTCCATTCTCTGTTACTTTTAGTCTAATAGACCTACAGGACAATATAGAAAAAGGTTTTCTTACTATAACTATAGAGCAGAATAGACTAAAGGCTAATATGGAGATACAGTTCTAAAGGGGGTATAAAGCTATGGAAGTAACAATACTAGGTATAGCAGAGGGAGTAAGGATAGATGAGAGAGGTAATCTAGTAAGGACTAGAGTAGTTACCTATAAGATAGGGGAATATGGACCTTTTACTATAGAACTACCAGCAACAGAGTTCTCTGAAATAACAGTAAGAGAGAAAATAGAGCAGGAGAAGAACAGAATATTAGGGGTATTGTCTATTAGGTAGTCTGTATGGTAGAGGTAAATATAAGAGAAGATGAGATAGAAGTACCACAGATAGAAGTACCTGAATTAAAACCTCCAGAGCCAGAATATCCTGAACCTCCAGAACCTATAGACCTAGTAGGTTTTGTATGGAGACTAAGAGATAGAATTATAGCTGTATTAGATGCTGAGTATGCAGGAAATAGCCTATGGGCTACTATAGGATGGCTTATTAAAGGAGCAATACACTGGTCTTTCTTCTCTATGCAAGTATTTGTAGCTCTATTACAACCCTTTGTAGATATTATCCAAGAAACAGTATACGATGTAAAAATAGCTTGGACAAATTTTAAGAAGAGTGTAGAAGAACATTATAAGGGAGATTGGGCTAGAGCTATAGTAGATTTGGTATTTAGAATAATACTACTAGAAGCATTAGACTCAGCTTTAAACATACCAGCTATAAAACAATTTGTAGATATGTACATAGAGACCATTAAGAAGATAAGAGGGGTATTTTCTAGCCTAAAGAATGGAGTAAATGTAGCATTTCAGAATCTATGGGGTAATGTGTACCAATACATCCAACAGAACAATAATCTTTTGAAATACATTCTAGGTAGCGAGTTTCAGTTTTGGACTACAGAGATAAATAAACTTATTACACAAGTACAGCAATCTTTAATAAAACATATAGACGAAGTAGAGCAAAGGACATTAGGAAAGTATTATGAAATAGCAGATAGAATACAAAACACCTTAAATGAGATAGAAGAATTTAAAAGACAATTTTATCCTAGAACGGTATCTGCCGTTAAACAATATATAGCAGATAGTACTCATATAGAGTATATAGAATGGGGACCTAGAGAAGCTTATCAGTGGTTAAGAAGTAAATGGCAATCATTACTAGCTAAAGTAACAGAATTTCTTAATAGAATCTACCAGATACTAGAAGAACACTTTGGGCTAAAAGAATATGATTTATCAGCAATGTATAGAGAAATGCTAAATGAGCTTTTAGATGATGATAGTGAGATGAATAAGTATCTGGATAAAGTGCTAGAAGAAGTAGAAAGACTAGACGACTGGTTAGAAAAGGGTAATACAGTAATAATGAAACTAAAAGGAGATGATATAGAAATGGTAATGGAGGAGAAGGAATAATGGAAGAGCTATTTAGTGGTATAGTAAAGTTTTTCTTTGGTGGTTTAACTTCATTAATAGTAAACCCGATAAGAAATATGTTTGCGGCGTTTATGTCTATGGAAGCGGCGTGGAGACTAAAGATGATGTATAGAATAGCTCCTAATGTAGGTAGAAGTATAACAAGGGCTTTAATAAAGACCTACTTTGACCAAACTGATGTATGGTTACCACTAATACAGCAATACATAGAACAGATGACAGGTAGTAAAATGGATATTGGTCCTATAGCTATATTAGATGCTAATAAGTCAAAGTGGTTAGCTACTCAAGCATTAGCAGATGGTCTAATAAATAAACTTATAGATACAATAGCTCCTAAGAAGGCTATTACTCCTACACAGGCATTAGAAAATGCTAAGAATTTCTTTGCAGTAAACCTATCTTTTCAGATGTCAGCTTGGATGTTACACTGGATAGGTGATACATTTAGTTTAGGTAGTATGAAATCTCTAAAAGACTTACCTAATGCTATATCTTGGTCTTTTGGTCTAGGATGGTTATCTTGGTTAGCTATGGGTACTCCATTTAAGAAAGCTATATCAGACCCTCTAGATTTATACTACAATAGAGTATATCAAAGTGAAAGACTATCAAAGAATGAAATGATAGATTATCTCTTTAGGTCAGGAGCAGATGCTAATACTTGGAAAGATGTAATGAAGGATTATGGACTAAATCCAGAGAATACAGTAAAGTTACTGGAAGCTAGTTATAAGTATATGACACTATCAGATGCAGAGAAGGCAATGAGATTAGGAATAATCTCTGAAAATACATTTAAGAGCTATCTACTACATCAGGGATATCATCCTACACACGCAGATATACTCTATAAACTAGCAAAACAAGAAGTAATAGAATCAACTCTAAGAAAAATAGCAGATAATGCATTAGAAGCTTATGCAAAAGGTCTAATAGATAAGAGTACAGTAAAGCAGATATTAACAGACTGTAAGTATTCTCCTGAAGAACAAGACTTAATGATAATACAAAGAGACTTTCAAAATATAGCAGATAAAACATTAACAACATCTCAAGTGTTACAGGCATATAGGGAAGGAGTATTAACTTTAGCCCAAACTAAAGACAGACTAAAAAGAATGGGATATAACGAAGAGGATATAGATATTTTGCTAAAGATAGAAAAAAGAGAGCTTTCTGTAGGAGAAATACAAGAAGCTCTAGTAAGACAACTAATAGATGAGAATAAGGCAAAAGAGAAGCTAAGGAAGCTTGGATATTCAGATGAAGATATTGATATCCTAATAAATCTACGCACAATACCTCTCTCAATTGGTAATATAATAGACCTATATGAAAGAAAAGCAATAGATGATGGAACAGCTAAAGACCTTTTAAAGAAGAGGGGCTTAAATCCTTTCTTAATAGACCTAGTAATGAGATTAGCTAGAAAGAGATTAGATGAGAATGATGTTATAAAAGCACTATTCAGAGGAATAATATCAGAAAGTGAAGCACTAAGTAGATTAGAGCAACTAGGATATTCTAGAGGAGATGCTGAAATATTAATTAAGACTTCCTATAGGCTTATTTCTTTAGCAGATTTAGAGTATTTATTCTACGACCAAAAGATACATAGAACAGATGTTGCTAATTATCTAGAACTAATGGGGTTTAGACCAGAAGATATACCTAGAATATTAGACCTTCATTTTAGACCATTCCGTATATGGGCACAAGACCCTAATACAGGACAATGGTATCAGACTAATATAATTTGGGAATAAAATTCTCTAACGGTATATACCGTTTCAAAAATGGCTAACATTTTAACTGGTTACAAATAAAATCATTATAGAATTTTCTGAGCAATTCTTTTTCTTTTTTTATAGGGGGGAGGAGTGGAGGTAAGGGTCTTAAGAATTTAGGAAAAGCTCAAAAAATTTTTAAGACTTTCTTTTCTTCTAATAAGATAGAAACGGTATATACCGTAGGAACTCCGAACAATTAAATTCTCTGGAGGACTTAAAATACTAGTATTTTCATTCTAGAATCCGAACAATGAAAACTCAAATCAACTTTCAAGAGCTTCTAAAAATATTATCTCTTCTATCTTTTTAGTCTTTCCGAACAATTCAAACCCTTGACAAGGATGATTTTGATAATATAATAGAAGTAGAAAAACTGAACAGGAGGTGTTTGAGATGAAAGTGTGGAAAGTTAGATATGAACCAAACAACATTTGGGTTTCCAGGGAGTTCCCTGAAATCCATCAGACTCTTTCTCGAGTGATAGCGAGAGTAGAGGGGTGGGAAAAGGATGTGCAGTGGGCAAAAAGGAGTATCCTAGAGGAAGCAAGGTCTCTAGGATGGAAAGAAAGGAGGAGGATGGAAAATGGTAAAGATAATTTTTAAGAGGAGGTATAGTTTTAGAGCTTTAGATGACAGGGCGTGTGGAGTTGAGTTAATCCTTCCTGCAGACGAGGAAGGATATCTTATTCCGGAGCTCCGGAACTTGAAGGAGGTGGTTTTTGGTTGGGAGTTGAGCAAAACTTGGGGGCACTATGATAAAGAGAGCAATACGAGATACTACGAACTCAAGGTATGGGGAACGACTTGGGATGAGGTAGAAAAACAAGCGGACGAACTTATAAACGACGCTCTGGAACAGATTAGGAAAGTGTATAAAAGAAATATAGAAGAGCTTAGAAAGACTCCTCCTGAGAAGGAGGAAGTGTATATACTGGACGACTGAGTAGTATATGGAAGGGAGAGGAGAAATGTTCTCCTCTCCCTATTTCATTAAGGAGGTGTGGAGTATGTGGATATATATTAAAGAAAAAAAACTTATAAATCTGCATAGAATAGCGTATATTAGGGTTGATAATTACACTACGGACAGGGAGTATATAGTCTTTTGTGGGGAGGATGGGGAGCTTACGATGGTAGGTGTAGAAAAAGGGGAAGGAGTATATTTTCTTAGGGGGTTATTATTTTATCTGAAGGCTAAGGAAGATGGGGTAGTACCTTTGGAGGAAGTGATAATGGTAGGTAAATCCAATATTGAGGAGGTGTTATAGATATGGGATTAGGAGAGATATGGACTATGGAGGAGATTAAGAATCTTATAAGGGACTTGGTAGATGAGTTAAGTAACATTAATAAAGCTCTAGACAGTATAACCTTAGAGCTTTCCACTATTAGGCATATTCTATCTGAAAAGGAGGATGAATAGGTATGGCAGTATTTAGTGGCAAGAGTAAATCTGTAAAGGATGGTTGGTATAGGGCAAAAGTAGACAAGATAGAAGAGGTAGAGGGTAAATACGGAGAACAACTAGTAGTATATTTCTCTCTGATAAATGGTAATTCTATAGTAAGAAGGGCTTATTTGTCTAAGGCTGTATCGGAGAGGAATCAGACAGGAGCTTTTTTAAGGGCTCTTGGTTTTAATCTTAACCTAGTAGAAGACCTAACAATAGACGACATAGTGGGGAAAGAGCTATTAGTAGAATTAAGGACCACGACATCTAGTAGTGGTAAGACTTATCAGAAAGTAGCAAATTTTACTTCCATAGAAGAGGCAGAGAAGGGGAATAAGTATTTGATAGAAAAGAAGAGACTTTTTATTAGGAAGGAGGGATAAAACGATGGAAAATAGCCTGAAGGAGGAAAATATCATAATAGCGATATATCTAGAGGGGGATAAACTTACAGTAGCATCTAATCTGCCTAAACTCATACAGGCAGGTATTTTAATAGATGCAGGTAATAAGTTATTAGGGGAGTGTTTAATGAAAATAGCGCCAGAGGAGGTGACTAAACTTGATAATCAGGAAGTATTACAGAAATAGAGACTCTGTAGGCTTAACTATCCCAAAGGAATATGTGATTAAATACAACCTAAGAGCTAAGGACTATGTAGTTTTTATAGAGACAGGAAACGGAGATTTACTTCTCCGTTTCCTGACCCAGGAAGAATTAAATAAACTACTGTTAAACAGAAAGGAGGCATAAAATAATGACTGTCAAAGAGATAGAAGTAGAAAAGATAGTAATACCGGAGGGGACAATTAGGCAGGATATAGATGAGGAGGAGTTTGCTAATCTAGTAACTTCAATAAAAGAAAGAGGCTTATTACAGCCTCTAGTAGTAAAGAGGGTAGGAGACAATTATGAACTTATAGCAGGACTGAGGAGGTATTTAGCTATAAGAGAGTTAAACTGGGATACTGTCCCAGCTGTTATCTATGATAAGGGGGAAGAAGATGCAGATATAGCGATGTGGGAAGAAAACATAGTTAGAGAGGGTATAACGGCTTTAGACGAAGGATACTACTTTAAGCGTCTTATTGAGAAATATGGTTATACTACGAGTGATATAGCTAAGAGGATAAACAAGTCGGTAGACTATGTTAATGAGAGGATAGCTCTTACTCAGACAGACTCCTATACACAGAAGGCAATCCAAGAAAGAGTGATAAATTTCTCACAAGCTAAACTGTTATCAAGAGTAGAAGATGTAGCGCTAAGAAGGGGATTATTAGAGCAAACTATAAAGGAGGGGCTAACAGCAGAACAGCTTAGGAGTCTTATTAAGACCTATACACAATATCAACAGCAGAGGGTAACTCAAGAACCTAGAGAAGAGGTAGTAGAAGTGAATAATAAACCACATCACAGTTATTATGTATGTCCTATCTGTGAACAAGAGAAAGAGCAGATAGAGAGTATTTTCTTACAGCTATGTCCCACTTGTTATGCAGAACTGATGGATATAATAAGGCAGATGAAGAGAAATGAGCAAAAATAGTAAATGGAAGCAATACGAAAGGAATATAGCCAAGAAACTGGGGGGAATAAGGACCACTAACAGTAAGCAATCTCAGGAGAAGGGGATAGGGGATATAGACCTATCCCCTTCTTTATTAATTGAGGTAAAGGACCAAAAGAACCTAAAAGTCCTGTATATCTGGAAGAAGGTAGTAGAAAATGCTAAAATACATAAAAGAAAGCCAGTACTTATATTTAAATCCCCTATATCAGGGGAAGGACCGCTAATATTATGTAGGTTAAGAGATTTGCAGGAGGTGAGTAAGTATGTCGATAGAGGACTTGATGAGTGAATTTAGGTATTTAGTTAAAAAGCATATAGACTCACAGAGGGTCTATGAAGAAAACATAGACCATCTGGATGAATTTATTTACACAGATGAGGTAAAGAAAGGGCAAATAGTAGAAGACCCTATAACAGGGCAGAAGGGGGTGATTATAGCGTATGCAAGAAGAACTTATCAAGTTTAATCTACCTGAAGCTAAAGAGGTAGAAGTAGTTTTAGTAAAGCTAGAGGATGGTACTATAGTAGCTAGAACAGTGGAGGAGTTGAAGAAAAATGGCA
>Ga0207433_10012792_pt1 | contig 12473 bp, 10 predicted proteins | sample YelNatPaOPGAMG01_FD_187559 | JGI IMG/M metagenome (GOLD analysis project Ga0207433, IMG submission 187559) | Hot spring thermophilic microbial communities from Obsidian Pool, Yellowstone National Park, USA - OP-RAMG-01 (SPAdes) (version 3) | ecosystem: Environmental > Aquatic > Thermal springs...
CCCTGGCCAGACCGACAAGCATGTTATCCTGCGACCTCTCCCTGCAAACTCTTCCTCTCTCCGCCGCGGCAGCCCCCGCACGCGAGGCGCCTGCCGGAGGGCGGACCAGGGTGCATTATAGCCCCTGGCGACCGCGAAGGCCAGCAATGAGAGCATGCGGGTCCCGGCCGCTCCCGCGCCCGGGCCACCGCAGTACGCGCGCCGGGGAGGGCGGCTGCGCGCCACCGGCCCTCCCGGGCCGGGTCGGGTATCCTCGGTCCCCGGGCTGGGTTATCATGGTGAAGGAACGGGAACGGCGCGGGGATCTCATCCCCGGGTAAGAGGGCGAAGGTGCGGGAAGTGGCGGCAGGCAAGGAGGCGTCCAGGCGCGTCAGGACCCTGGCGGAGAACCGTAAGGCCCGGCACGACTTCCACATCGAGGAAAGGGTGGAGGCCGGCCTCTCCCTTCTCGGCTCCGAGGTCAAGTCGGTGCGGGAAGGGAAAGCCTCCCTGCGCGATGGATACGCCAGGATAAAGGGAGGCGAGGTCTTCCTGGAGAACGTGCACATCGCCCCCTACAGCCACGGAGGGGCCTTCAACCACGAGCCGCGCCGGGAAAGGAAACTGCTCCTGCACAAGGACGAGATACGCCGACTGGAGGGGAAGGTCTCCGAGAAGGGTTACACGCTGGTGCCCCTCAGCCTCTATCTCACCCAGAACGGCAGGATCAAGGTGGAGCTGGGGTTGGCCCGCGGCAAGGCCAAGGCCGACCGGCGCCGCGAGATCATGGAGCGCGAGACCAGGCGCGACCTGGAGAGGGCTCTCAAGGAGAGCCGCAGGGATCCCCGCCGCCGGTGAGGGTACGGCGCCGGAAGGTCCCCCGATGCCGCATCATCGGTATCTCTATCCTCCGCCTTGCGGGGCTTAACCCTACCTCTTCCGACCCTCCCGGAGAATTAAAGCGGACCCCCGGTACGGCGAGGGCATCGTCCCGCGGCATTAGCCGGTTCGCGCCACCGCCGCCTTTACCATCCCAAGGCATGTCCTTGCCGGGAAAATGGATGTAGAATAGGGATATGAGAGTGTAACTTGACATTCGAGGGGGCGAAACGGCTTCGACAGGGATCGGCGGCCGCGGTGGGAGCGAGCCGGGGACCCGCGCCCCGTCAACAAGCGGGAAGAAAAACAGACGCCGACAGCGAGTTGGCTCTGGCCGCTTAATGACAGCGGCCCGTCCCTCCCCGGGAGGCCCGCGACCGGGGAAGGGGCGTCGCTCAGCGGGATAGCCGAGGCCCGACTCCCGTAAGGCCGAGGGACAAAGCACGGGATAGTTCCCGGCGAGCCCTCCGCCGGGCGGACCGGGAGCGAAACCCAAACGGCGGATACGCTCGTAGAGCCCACGCGGTCGGATTTCTGGACGGGGGTTCGACTCCCCCCGCCTCCACCAGCCCAAACCAGAAGCCCCCTCTCAGGGGGCTTCTTTTGCATCCATCACCAGGCGGAAGGGTGGGCGCCGCGCTCACGTGGAGGTCCGGGCTATCTCCAGGGCTTTCTCCAGCTGCAGGTCCTCCTCCCCCACCACCGGGTTCTTGACCAGGACCTCCGGCACCAGCCCTTCCTCGTCCAGGTTCACCCCCTGCGGGGTGTAGTACCGGGCGATGGTGAGCCTTATGCCGGTGCCGTCCTCCTGGCGGAATATCTTCTGGATGGAACCCTTCCCGAAGGTGGTCTCTCCCACCAGGGTGCAGCGCTGGTTGTCCCGCAGGGCGGCGGCGAATATCTCCGAGGAGCTGGCCGTTCCCCGGTTCACCAGGACCACCAGGGGAAGGTCCCAGCTCGCCTCGGCGTCGGCCTGGTACTCCCGGTCCGTTCCCGGGACGCGCCCCCGGGAGGTCACGATGACCCCTTGGCGCAGAAAGAGGTCCGCCGCGTTGATGGCCGGGTCCATGTAGCCCCCGGTGTTGGACCTCAGGTCGATGACCAGGGAGCGGGCGCCCTCTCCCTCCAGTTCCGACAGGGCCTCCCTTATCCTCTGGTCCGCGTCCTCCGTCCAGTCCGTGAGCTGGATGTATCCCACCCCTCCCTCCTTGACCTCCTTGCGCAAAACGGGGATCTGGATCTCCCGGCGCACGATCTCGAAGCGGAGAAGTTCAGGCGAAGACGGCCTGTAGATGCCCAGGCTCACCGTGGTCCCCTCCGGTCCCCGGATGAGCATGACCACCTCGTCCAGGTCCATGGCCGTAACGTCCCTGCCGTCAACCTCTTTGACCACGTCCCCCTCTCTTATGCCCGCCTCCTGGGCCGGCGTCCCCTCCAGCACCTGCACCACCATGATCTCGTTCTTCACCTTACGCATGGCTATCCCCACCCCCGAGAAATGTCCCGAGAGCTGGGTGTCCAACATCTCCAGCTCCTCCCGGCTCATGAAGGAGGTGAAGGGGTCGTCGAGGGAGTCCAGCATGGCCACTATACCCCTTTCCACCAGGGCCTCCGGGTCCTCGCCCTCCATGGCCATCCTGCGCATGCCCCTGGCGGCCGCCTCCAGGAGTCGGTTGTCCTCCACCTCGTCCACGTAGTTCTGCTCCACGATCCTGCTGGCCCTGGCGTAGGCGTCGCTGTCCAGGAGGAGCCTTTCCAGCTCCTCCTGCCCCGGGAGGGTGGGCCCCGTGGCGGCTTCCCTCTCCGTCCCGGTGGCCTTCCCAGTGCCCTTCCCGGAACCGGAGGAAGTGAGAAGGTAGGGTATCGCGAAACAGGAGCCCACCAGCAGGAGGGAAAGGGCGATGGCGGCGAGGATCAACCAGCGATCCCGGGCTTTCCTCTCCTCTTCCATGGGATCACCTCCCGTGCCTGCCGGTGGGGACGGAGCCGCCCTCCCGTCACACCTCGAGGAAACGGCCCAGGGCATAGGCGCTGCCCAGGGCGCCTATGAGAACGCCTCCCAGCAGGATGCAGGGGATGAGCACCCACATGAGACCAGGGGTGAGGGAGAGGCGCAGGAACTGCAGGTTCTCGATGAGCCGGTCCAGTATCCAGACTTTCACGGAAAGGGCCACCAGGATGGCCAGGGCCGATCCCACCAGTCCCTCCGACACACCCTCCAGGATGAAGGGCCAGCGGATGAACCAGTTGGTGGCGCCCACCAGCTTCATTATCCCTATCTCCCGGCGGCGGGCGAAGATGGCCACCTGGATGGTCACCGAGACCAGGAGTATGGATATGACGGCCAGGGCGATGACCCCTATGACCCCGATCTGCCGGAACTTGTCAAAGATGTTCTCCAGCTTCTCGATGGCCGCGCTGGCCGACTTGATGTCCTCTATGCGTTCCCGGTAGGGCGCCTCGTTGCTGACCTTGCTCACCACCACCCCCACGTCCTTGGGGTCCTTGGTCATCAGCTCGTAGGAGTTGGGGAGGGGGTTCTCGTCTATGTATTCCCACAGCTCGGGCTGGTCCTTGAACCTCTCCTTGAACTCCTGGAGGGCCTCCTCCTTGTCCTTGAAATAGACGGTCTTGGCATCCACCTCGGGGATGGAGACCAGGAAGGCCTCTATGGCCTGGAGCTCCTCGGCGGTGGCCAGGTCGGACAGGTAAATGTCCACCTCGCCCACCTTGCGTTCCGCGTTCTTGATCATGTTGCTGAACATGTTCCAGCCCATGACCACCAGCCCCAGTATGCCCAGGGAGACCGCCACCACGGTCACTGCGGCCACGGCCAGGATGAGGTTCTTGCTTAGCGAAGCCCAGGTCTCGGCGGCGAAGTACTTGAGCTTATTCATACCCGTAGACCCCCCGGTCCTGGTCGCGGATGATGCGCCCGTTCTCCAGCGCGATGACCCTCTTGCGGAAGGTGTCCACGATGTTCTTGTCGTGGGTGGCCACCAGCACCGTGGTCCCGGTGGAGTTTATCTTCTCCAGCAGGCGCACTATCCCCGCCCCCAGGGAGGGGTCCACGTTGCCGGTGGGCTCGTCGGCCAGGAGGATGGGGGGTCGGTTGATGAATGCGCGGGCGATGGCCACCCGCTGCTGCTCGCCCCCGGAAAGCTCGTCGGGGAAGGCGTCCAGCTTGTGACCCAGCCCCACCAGCTTGAGGACCTCCGGGACCTGCTGCTCTATGAGGCGCCGCGACTTCCCTATGACCTCCATGGCGTAGGCCACGTTCTGGAAAACCGTTTTGTGGGGTAGGAGCTTGAAGTCCTGGAAGACGCAACCGATCTTGCGCCTGAGGTAGGGCACCTTCCACTTGCGGAGCTGGTTGATGTTGGTATCCGCGATATATATCTGCCCGCTGGTGGGCTCCTCCTCCTTGATGAGCAGCTTGATCAGGGTGGTCTTGCCCGACCCCGACGGGCCGACGAGGAAGGCGAACTCCCCCTTCTCGATATCCAGGGTAACGTCCTCCAGTGCATAGACGTTGCCCTTGTAGACCTTGGTCACACGACGCATCCTTATCAACGCGGATCATCTCCTCTTCTCAAGTCCAGCCCCGTCCCGGCCCCTCCCCTTCCGGCGAACGGAGCACGCCTCAGGTCGCAGAGCAGAGCTCCCGCGCCGCCTCGGCGATGTGACGCGAGCTCAGGCCGTAATGTTCCACCAGTTCCTCCACCGACCCCGAAGTCCCGAAGCGGTCCTTGATGCCCACCATGCGCATGGGGGTGGGCATCTCCTGGGAGAGGAGCTCGGCCACCGCGCTCCCCATCCCGCCCATCACCGTGTGCTCCTCGCAGGTCACCACCCTTCCCGTGCGGGAGACCGACTCCAGTATCCCTTCTCGGTCCAGCGGCTTCACCGTGTGGAGGTCGAAGACCTCGGCCTCTATACCCTCCGCGGCCAGCTCCTCCGCCGCCTCCAGCGCCTTGTGGACCATGAACCCGCAGGCCAGTATGGTGACATCCCTGCCCGGGCGCAGGAGCAGGGCCTTTCCGAAGCGGAAGCGGTAGCCGGCGTCGAAGATGACGGGCACCTTGGGGCGTCCCAGCCTAACGTAAGCCGGCCCCTCCAGGTAGGCCACCGCCTTCACCGCCTCCCGCACCTCGTAGTAATCGGCGGGGACCACCACCTTCATCCCCGGTATAGCCCGCATGAGGGCGATGTCCTCCAGCGCCTGGTGGGAGGACCCGTCCTCCCCCACGGTTATCCCGCCGTGGCTGGCGCATATCTTCACCTCCAGGTCGGAGTAGGCGATGGTGTTGCGGACCTGGTCGTAGGCCCTGCCGGTGGCGAACATGGCGAAGGTCGAGGCGAAGACGATCTTGCCCGTGGCGGCCAGGCCGGCGGCGGTGGCCATGAGGTTCTGCTCCGCCACCCCGCAGTCCACGAAACGCTCCGGAAAACGCAGCTTGAACCTCTCCGTCTGGGTGGACTTGGCCAGGTCGGCGTCCATGACCACTATGCGCGGGTCCTTCTCGCCCAGCTCCAGAAGGGCGTCCCCGTAGCCGTCCCTGGTATTGCGAAGCTCCCACTCCCTCAACCGGATTCCTCCAGTTCCCTAAGGGCCCTCTCCGTCTCCTCCGGGGTGGGGGCCTTGCCGTGGAAGTCCACGTTGTTCTCCATGAAGGAGACCCCCTTGCCCTTCACCGTGTGGGCGATGATCATCACCGGCGCATCCCTTCCGTCCGCGGCGTCCAGGGCATCGCAGACCTGCAGGACGTCGTGCCCGTCCACCTCCAGGACCTCCCACCCGAAGGCCCGCCACTTGGCGGCGAGGTCGCCGAGGTCCACCACCTCGCAGCATGGCCCGTCTATCTGCATACCGTTGTTGTCCATGACCGCCACCAGGTTGTCCAGGCGATGGTGCCCGGCCAGCATGGCCGCTTCCCATATGCCTCCCTCCTGGCTCTCCCCGTCCCCGATCAACGCGTAGACCCGGCAGGGGAGGCCGTCCATGCGCAGGCCCAGGGCCATGCCGCAGGCGGCGGAAAGGCCCTGCCCCAGGGAACCGGTGGATATCTCCACTCCCGGGGTCCTCAACCTGTCCGGGTGTCCCTGGAGAATGGAACCCAGCCGGCGCAGGGTCCACAGCTCCTCGCGGTCGAAATAACCGCAATGGGCCAGCACCGCGTAGAGGGCGGGGGCCGCGTGTCCCTTGGAGAGCACGAAGCGGTCGCGCAGGGGCCAATGCGGCTCCCGGGGACGGTGCCTCATCTTGTAGAGGTAGAGGCAGACCAGTATCTCCACGCAAGAGAGGGATCCGCCCGGGTGGCCGCTCCCGGCCAGCCCGATCATGCGCACGATGTCCTTGCGGAGTTCCCTGGAAATACCTTCCAGCTTGGCCCTCAGCTCATCCCTCTCCGTCTCTTCCAAGGTCATCCCTTCCGTTTCCAGGGAGCGGGGGCTCATGACCGCCTTCCTTTCGTGCCTCGCGTGGGCTCACTCCAGGCGCAGCGGTTTTCCCCTCGAGTCGAGGAACTGCGCCAGCTTCTCGATGGAGTAGTTTATCACGCTATCCGGAGCGATGTCAGTTTCGGCCAATATTTCTACCGCGTGCCTGAATTCTCCTGCAAAGGACGCCACGTGGGCATCGCTGCCCACGGCCACCTTGCCCCCGTAGCGCGCGATGAGACCCGCCATGAGCAGGCAGTTCTCCTCGCTGCCGCTGCGGGTATAGACGAAGGAGCTGTTGTTGACCTCCAGGGCCTTACCCTCCTCCACCGCCGCCTTCACCACCGCCTCCATGTCCACCGGGAAGGCGGGATTGTCGGGATGGACGATGATGTCCACCAGGGGGTGCCGCAAAGCGGCCAGCAGGGCGGCGGTGTTCTCCTCCACCGTTTCCCCGCCGTAACCGGTGTAGGGGTGCAGGCCGGCATGCACCACGTCCAGGGCCTCCAGGACCCTGTCCGGGAGGTCCAGGTTCCCCTCCACGTCCAGTATGTTGGCCTCCACGGAACGCAGTATCCATACCCCGTGCATTCGGCGGGGAAGGACCTTGAGGTTCCAGAAGTGGTATATATTTCCAGAACCCGGCACGGCCGGGCCGTGGTCGGTAACGGCTATGGCTTCCAGCCCCTTTTCCGCCGCCCAGCGGGCGCATTCCTCCACCGTGGAGTAGGCATGGCCGCTGGACACGGTGTGCACGTGCAGGTCCACCCTTGGGGTCAAGAGGCCAGGCCTCGATCCCCTGGACATCCGGGCGTCGGGATCCGCGCCGGGAACGGCATCGCGTCCCGTCACCGGGCCCTTTCGCCCTCCTGACGGCAGGGTCTCAAAGATCAAGGCCTGACCCCTCTCTCCTTCGCCTTCCAGCGGAGGTAGGCGTCGATGAACTCGTCCAGGTCCCCGTCCAGCACCGCGTCCACGTTGCCCGCCTCCATCCCCGTGCGGTGGTCCTTGACCATGCGGTAGGGGTGCAGGACGTAGGAACGGATCTGGCTCCCGAAACCGATGTCCTTCCTCTCCCCGCGCAGCTTCTCTATCTCCTTCTCCCTCTCCCGCCGGGCCAGCTCGAAGAGGCGGGCCTCCAGGATGCGCATGGCCGTCTGGCGGTTCTGGATCTGGGAGCGTTCGTTCTGGCAGGACACCACGATACCCGTGGGAATGTGGGTGATGCGCACCGCCGAGTCGGTCACGTTGACGTGCTGCCCTCCCGCCCCGCTGGAACGGTAGGTCTCCACGCGAAGGTCCTTGGGGTCTATCTCCACCCTCTCCTCGTCCTGCAGCATGGGGATGACGTCCAGCGAGGCGAAAGAGGTGTGGCGTCGGCGCGAGGCGTCGAAGGGGGATATGCGCACCAGCCTGTGGACGCCCTTCTCGGAGAGCAGGAGCCCGTAGGCATTCCGTCCGTGGACGGTGAAGGTGGCGCTCTTGATGCCCCCTCCCTCCCCGGGCTGCAGGTCGTTGAGGTCCACCTTGAACCCGCGGCCCTCCGCCCAGCGGAGGTACATGCGCAGGAGCATCTCCGCCCAGTCCTGGGATTCCAGGCCCCCCGCGCCGGGATGGATGCTGACGATGGCGTCGTGGGAGTCGAGCTCCCCTCCCAGGAGGCTCTCCTCCTCCAGCCGGTCCACCTCCCGGTCCAGGGCCGCCGTCTCCCTCTCTATCTCCTCCGCCAGCCCGGCGTCGTCTTCCTCGCGGGCCAGTTTTTCCAGCTCCAGGAGCTCGGAAGCCTTCTCGCGAAGGCGCTCCCAGACCTCCACGATATCCTTCAGGGAAGCCAGCTCCGCCAGGATGCGCCTGGCGCTCTCCTGGTCGTTCCAGAGATCCGGGCGGGAGGCTTCCTTCTCCAGCTCGGCCACCCGCGACCGCTTGCCCTGGATGTCAAAGATACTCCTTTATCTTCTCCAGCCTGTCGGCAACCTCTTCCAGCACTTCCCGCTCCTTTGGGTCAGGTCTCCTCGTCCGCGAATCCCGGGCGCATTCCGCCCGGCCTCAGGCGCTCCTCCCGCAGCAGTGCTTGTACTTCTTCCCGCTCCCGCAGGGGCAGGGGGCGTTCCTTCCCACCTTCTGCGAGCGCGCCGCCTGTGGTTTTTTCTCCGCCTTGCCGCTCCCTCCCTCCACCACCCGCAGGGAGGGCCTCTCCTCCACCCGGGCTATCCGGAGATGGAACATGTAGCGCAGGAACTCCTCCTGGATGTTGAAGACGAGCTCCTGGAAGGTCCGGAAGGCCTCGCTCTGGTATTCCACCAGGGGGTCCCTGCCGGCGAAGGAACGCAGGCCCACGCTGTCCCGCAGGTGATCCATGTCGTACAGGTGGTCGCGCCAGCGGTTGTCGATCACCCGGAGCATGACCAGCCGCTCCAGCTCCCTTATATCCCGCCCCGCTTCGGCGAACTCTCTCTCCCGGCTGCGGTAGATTTCCAGGGCGTCCTCGACAAGGGCGTCGCGCAGCGCCTGCGGCGTGATGGCCTCCAGGTTCAGATCCTCCACGCCGAAGCTGACCGGAAAGACGGTGCGCAGGTAGCGGAAGAGCCCTTCCAGGTCCCACTCCTCGGGGTAGAAATCGGGGTCGACGTAGCGCTCGACGGCCGCCTCCACCACCTCGGACACCATCTCCTCCACCCGGCCGTGGATGTCCTCGCCCTCCAGGATGCGCCTTCGCTCCCCGTAGATCACCTCCCGCTGGGTGTTCATGACATCGTCGTACTTGAGGAGGTTCTTGCGCACCTCGAAGTTGTTGGCCTCCACGTTCTTCTGGGCCGTCTCGATGGCCCTGGTGACCATCCGGTTCTCGATGGGCAGGTCCTCGGGAAGGCGCAGGCGGTCCATCAGCGAGGCCACGGTGTTGGAGGCGAAGACGCGCATGAGGTCGTCCTCCAGCGAGAGATAAAAGCGGGACTCACCCGGGTCTCCCTGGCGCCCGGAACGGCCCCGCAGCTGGTTGTCGATGCGCCGCGCCTCGTGTCTCTCCGTGCCCAGCACGTATAGGCCGCCCAGCTCTATGACCTTCCTCTTCTCCTCCTCGCACCTCCGGGTTACCTCTTCCAGCTTGCGTTCCCACTCTTCCCGGGGGATGCCTGCCTCCTCCAGCATCCGCAGCCAGGCCTCCTCGTCCATCTCCACCCTGCCCAGGAGCTCCTTCTGCGCCAGCATGCGCGGGTTGCCGCCCAGCATGATGTCCGTGCCCCGGCCAGCCATGTTGGTGGCGATGGTCACCGTCTTCAGGCGCCCCGCCTGGGCCACGATCTCCGCCTCCCTGGCGTGATGCTTGGCGTTCAGCACCTGGTGGGGTATGCCCCTCTTCCTGAGCATGGCGGATAGGCGCTCCGACTTCTCGATGGAGATGGTGCCCACCAGCACCGGCTGCCCCCTCTCGTAACGGGAGGCTATGTCCTCCACCACGGCCCTGAACTTGGCCTCCTCGGTCTTGTAGATGACGTCGTTGTGGTCCTGGCGTATCATGGGCAGGTTGGTGGGGATGACCACCACCTCCAGACCGTATATCTCCTCGAACTCCGCCGCCTCGGTGGCCGCGGTGCCGGTCATGCCCGCCAGCTTCTCGTACATGCGGAAGTAGTTCTGGAGGGTCACCGTGGCCAGGGTCTGGTTCTCCTCCCGCACCCGCAGGCCCTCCTTGGCCTCTATGGCCTGGTGGAGACCGTCGCTCCACCGCCTGCCGGGCATGAGGCGGCCGGTGAACTCGTCCACGATGACCACCTGCCCGTCGGTCACCACGTAGTCCACGTCCCGGCGGAAGAGCTCCTTGGCCTTCAGGGCGTTCTGGAGGTGGTGCACCAGGGGGGTGTTCAGGTGGTCGTAGAGGTTATCCACTCCCAGCATGGACTCCACCTTGTGGATGCCCTCCTCGGTCACGGAGACGGTGCGCGTCTTCTCCTCCACCTCGTAGTCCACCCCCGCCTTGAGGCGCGGGGCGATGGACGCGAACTGGCGGTAGAGGCGGGCCGATTCCTCAGCCGCCCCGGAGATGATCAGGGGGGTGCGGGCCTCGTCGATGAGGATGGAGTCCACCTCGTCGACGATGGCGTAATGGTGCCCCCGCTGCACCATCCCCTCCAGGGAGACCTCCAGGTTGTCCCGCAGGTAGTCGAAGCCGAACTCGTTGTTGGTGCCATAGGTGACGTCGGCCGCGTAGGCCTTCCGCCGCTGCTCCTTGGGCATCTGGGCTTGGATTAGGCCCACCGACAGCCCCAGGAACCTGTAGATTACCCCCATCCACTCGCTGTCCCTGCGGGCCAGGTAGTCGTTCACCGTGACCACGTGGACGCCCTTCCCTTCCAGGGCGTTTAGGTAGACGGGCAGGGTGGCCACCAGGGTCTTTCCCTCGCCGGTCTTCATCTCCGCTATCTTCCCCTGGTGGAGGACGATGCCGCCCATTATCTGGACGTCGAAATGGCGCTGGCCCAGGGTTCGCACCGCCGCCTCCCGCACCACAGCAAAAGCCTCCGGCAGGAGCTCATCCAGCGTCTCCCCCCTCTCCAGGCGCGATTTGAACTCGCCGGTCTTGGCGCGCAGCTGCTCGTCGCTCAGGCCCTGCATCTCCGGCTCCAGGGCGTTGACCGCCCGCACCGTCTCCTCGAGCTGCTCCAGCTTCTTCCGCTCGCCCATGCGCAGGACCTTGCCCAGCGTCTTGAGCATGACGGGACCTTCTCTCCTTCCTGTCTCCTCCGCCTTCACATCTTCCGGGGCGCCCCCGCGTGGCCGCCGCGCGCCCGGCGGCGCTTTCCCGAACCGTCTCACGGAACGTTCCCTGCGGCGCGGTGCCTCACCTGCCGCGCCCCTGATCCTCTTCCTCCCGGAAGATCTCCTCCAGGCTTTCCTTGAGCTCCTCCTCCTCCAGGACCTTAGCCCTCTGCCTTATCTCCCTCTCCGGTCGCCTGCGGGCCCTGGCCTGTTCCTCGACCACCTGGGACAGGACGCGAAGCACGACGGAATCGTACTTCTTGCCGCGCTCCAGTCCCATCTCCTCCAGGGCCTCCCGCGTGGAGAGCCTGCGCTCCGGCCGATTGGTGAAGAGGTCGAAGTCACTCACGGCACTTATGATCTTCGACCCCAGGGGGATGCGGGCGGTTCCCTCCTCGGCATGGGGATGGTGATGCCTGATCGCGTGGGCCAGGGAGCGCAGGCGCGGCACCTGCTCCAGCACGCGGGCCCCCAGCGCGGCGTGCCCGGAGTCCTCGTCCTCGCCTCCCGACTCGATGCGCCCGATGTCGTGAAGGGCGGCGGCGTAACGGATCTCCCTCACCTCCCCCGCCGAGGCGCCCATCTCCCTCGCCACCTCCCCCGCGAGGTTGCTCACCCTGCCCGAGTGGCCAGGGAGGCCGCGCGCCTGGTCGAAGGCGTCGCCGATTATGCGTACCGTCTGGAAGTACCTCTCGTCCAGCTCCTTGTCCCGGTTGGATTCCGCCCGCACCAGCATGAGGGGGAAGAAGAATATGAGGAAGTTGAGCCAGGGGAGGCGCGGGAAATAGAGGGCCATGAGGGCCCCCGCGCCCACTATGGCCAGGTAAACGGGGGCGGTCTGCCGCACGTGCTGGGGGAGGACGGCCCTCCACCTGCCTTCCCGCGTCATGCCCACCTCCAGCGAGGAGGTGATCACCTCGCCGAGGTAGAAGAGCAGGGCCATGGCCCCGAACGCCACCGGGAACCCCAGGGCCCGGTGGAGCACCGTCGGGTTGTAGTAGGTCAGGTAGACGTTCTCCGGGGTGGGGGTCAGGACGTAGTGCGAAGGGTAGGGGTTCCACGAGAACTCCCATCCCAGAAAGACCAACCAGCGGTACAACAGGGCGGAAAGGGCCACTATGTAGGTGCGCTGCACGATATGGAAGAAATCTCCATCACCCTGCTCCTGCACGCGGTAGAAGACCCGTCCCAGCAGGCTGCCGACGAAGAAGATGCACACCGCCTCCGGCACGGGGCGCAGGGCTATTATGCAGAGCACCGCCGCCATTCCCAGGCGGAGCGGCCTCCCCCACGGGAACTGAACCCTCCAGGACTCCAGGAAGGCCAGGAAGCCCAGCAGACCTATGGTCCTGACGGGGTCCAGGTCCCCCCACTTCACGAAGACGGCGCAGAGCACGAGGACCGCCGCGCAGAACAGGTAG
>Ga0207433_10012793_pt1 | contig 12469 bp, 15 predicted proteins | sample YelNatPaOPGAMG01_FD_187559 | JGI IMG/M metagenome (GOLD analysis project Ga0207433, IMG submission 187559) | Hot spring thermophilic microbial communities from Obsidian Pool, Yellowstone National Park, USA - OP-RAMG-01 (SPAdes) (version 3) | ecosystem: Environmental > Aquatic > Thermal springs...
AATTGCGTGGTCCTTGCTTGCTTAGCTGGTCGATGACGTGCTTAAGCCACTTCAGAGCCTCGTTCAAGACTTCCCTAGGCTTCTCCTTCCCCTCCCACTATCCCCCGAAACAAACTCGAAACACCCTCAGCACCGCCCCTGTTGCCTTGAGCTCTTCGTGAGCCTTGGTTTAGGGGTCCCGCGGTGGGGGGTGGCGGGGCCGGGCTTCAGCTAAGAACTAAGTCCTCGAGGAGGGAGGGAATTCGGTCTTAAACCGATGGATCGCCTCCGGAGGGTTTCCCGCGTTTGAGGGCTGGGGGTAGGGATACGGGGCTGGCTAGGTTAACTCTGAGTGTTTTCTTTCTAGTAGCTTCTCCGGGTTATTCTCGCTATTATTTTCTCCCCTATGTCACGCCTCGATGCAAAGTACTCGACCATGTTTACTAGCGTTCCCCGGAGTAGTGGGTCGTTTACTAGTTTACCCATGTATGCTCTGAGCAATATACTTGGTTTAAGCCTACATGGTGCTTCTACAAGGTTGTTTTTAACGAGGCTACATGTCTCTAGTAGCGTCTCCAAGGACTCCTCAACACGGTGTTCAACAGCTATATCCCAAGCTCTCTTATTAAGCCAACTCCATGCCACTAGACAGTCCATTAGTAGAACCAAGTGCTCTTTATACACAGCGTGCGCGGCAGCTACAGCTACCTCGGCCTCCCTACTCAGAGCTTTCGCGCCTAAACCTTCAACATCAACTTCTTCAACACAGCAATCTAAGAGCCTCCCACCATCCATGTAGACAACCCAGGCGAACGATGGATGGGTGTAGAGGTCTACGATAAACCTGGCCCTAGTGAGGGTAACTGTGTAGGGTTCCCAGACAGCGACCCTAAAGCCTCTGGAGACCAGAGCCCTAACAGCTCTGGGGACGTTCTCAACCCTAATAAGGATGTCTAGGTCTACGGAGACATGTTCGAAGGGCCTCCTAAACTTGTACAGTGCATAGATAGCCCCCACACTCTCCAAGATCCTGACAACCTCAGCAACGTTCCTCATAAACCACCTGTACTTAGCCTCTTCGTGAATAAGCTCATCCCTTAAAACGTCTCCAACTCTCCTAAGGTAAGCTAGGTAGAGCTTGTTCAACTTAGCAATTTCAGCTAATTTATAAACCTCCTCACTACTAGGCTTGTATAAGCTCTGCAAAGTCCTTAGAAGCTTTAGCGTCTCTGTCTCTCTAGGCATCGAATCACCTCAGCAACAACTCTAACAGGCCCACTCCTACCAGTATCGATGTAGCATTTAGCGACGTACCTAGCAAGAGCATTATACACAGCAAGTTCTCTAACAGTAAACCCCCTTGGGACGTCAGCCCTCTTAACGAACGTATCTAGATCAGCATAGAGGTAAACAACATTCCCCCTAGAGACAAGCCCAAGAAGAAACCTGCCAATCACTGTGCGAATAACCCAAGGAGCATCCAAAGTAACAACAAGCCAAACAACAAAATCAAGCAAACCACGATCACAAACAACAACCCTACAAACCCTCCCAAGCAAAAACCTTGCAAAGAAATGAGGAAGGAGAGAGACAGACTCGAGGAGGATCCAGACTCCCTTTAACCTCTCAGGCACGCAAATCCTATAGTAGGGGTTGCAAGAACCTCGAAAAGAGCTGAATCTATGGAGAAGCCTAGCAAGAACAGAGGCAAAAAGATGAGAACCCCTAAACCAATGAACACAAACATTAGTGTGCTTAGAGAGATACCACAATAAGAGTTTGCTGGCTGTAGTTTTACCAGAGCCATCAGCACCAGAAAAGGTAATATACTCTTTCTTCATAGTATTAAAGAGTCTTCCAACACCTTATGGCTGACGCTTAATGCTCTAATCAACATTATCTCAGGTATTTCTTAGTGAAAGACACTTCTATTCTTCTTGCTTAAAACCCTTTCTATTGACCATGAAATCTAGATCACGTTTCTTGGCGTACTTCTATGTTGAGGCAGATACCCCTTAGCCGCTGGACATAATTGAGTACTTTATTGCCCAGGGTTCGTGGACAACATGATACTAACTATCGAGAGCTGGGAACAATACTGAAATAAGCATTTAAATGTCTAAAATACATATCGGCATTAGGGTGTAGCATGGTTAAAGCATCGATAATATGGCTTAACTACAATAGCTCGAACTTCATTGACATAGCCTTAACGTCTATCGACTCGGTTCTCAACCTCGACTTTGACAACTATGAAGTGATTATAGTAGATAATGCGTCTAGCGATGGTAGCTTCCAGAAGATTAAGAGATATGTTGATGACCGTAAACCAGGCAGCATCAAAGTGAAATATGTAGTTAGCGATGTAAACAGGGGTTATGCTGGTGGTATGAACCTAGGTTGGGAGGCTAAGGATCCAGAGTCAAAGTATGTTGCATTTCTAAACAACGACTTGATAGTAGAACAACAATCATTAAGAAAAATAATTGATTTTATGGAAGGCGATGAAAAGCTCGCTGCAGCAAATGGCTTAATATATGGGAGGGATGGCAAGAGAGTATATTCTGCGGGGGTTTTGGGGCCGAAAACTGGGTCTTTGGTGACATCTGCTATAATGCTTTTGAGCATGAATGTCCTGGTATAGATAAGGCACACTATGTGACCTATGCCAGTGGAGCTTATGCGGTGGTTAAGGTGAATGTCGTAAGTAAGGTGTGTCCTAACGGAAGACCTTTTATAGATGAAACGTTTCTCTACTTAGATGATGATCTGCTAGGTTTGTTACTATGGAATAAAGGTTATAAGGTAGCCTATGTGCCGGTGAGAGCTGGGATTCACTTTGAAGGATTATCTACATCAAAACCTGGCGTAGGCCTCTATTATGGCTATCGTGCCTCAACAGTCCGCATTAATATTTTGAAGACGAAGTTCTATGTCTTTAGATTTTTATATATAGCTAGACGATTAATAGGTTATTCTATTCTTAGCATAATTGATTATAGAAATAAAGAGAGGTATTCAGAGATACTTAGGGGAGTTAAAGAAGGATTAAAGCTTGCTAAGAATATTAAAAGAAAAGTTGGGACATTAGACCTCTACAAGGCTCCTTACGTACCTGTCAATATAATGGATGCTATTATAGAGTATATATACCCTTGGAAGAAGCATAAAACAGTAGACTTCGATATGTTAAGACAGCCAGATTCTGTCAATCTCTAGCTCCTTTTGAGACAATGTATCAAGCCAGAGCCTTTGCCTCTCTTTATAACATTACAGTCGTAGTCTTTAGCTAATTTTTTGAGAAGCTTCAACACAGGTATACCTATAACATAAGCATGATACTCAAATAACAACTCTTTAAATATACTTATGTGCTCGTAATCGTTGAGCATAACATCATATTCGCAACCTTCACAATCCATTTTTAAGATAGCACTATGATTGATTGCATATCCCTCTATCACGTCAGCTAAAGTTATTGCCGGTACCAGCGTACCACACCCGCCAGGCTTATGATAGATAACCGTTGTCTTCTTAATATCAACATTCTTAATACATATTTCCCCAGGTCTACTGGCAAGACCAGCATTGACTGGTATTATGATTCCTTCAAGGTTATTGAGCCTAATATTCTCAGTTATCTCCCTGAAAGCTTCTGGATGAGGCTCTATGGCGATAACCCTCTTAGCACCTCTTAAAGCGAAATATATGGCTGAGTCACCAACGTATGCACCTATATCGACAACTACTTTACCCTTAACGTTCAAAGACTCGTAAACTCCACAATCGAAGACTTCAACTATGGTATCGTACACGTGTCTGAACTTAACATTATTTTTAGACCAACAATCACAGGATTTGTCATAACCCCAGCCATTTACCTTACCCCAGACTTCAGAGCTATAGATGACCTCATTGATGTCAGAGACCTCGACATTGTTCACGTATACTCTACCATTAACACATTTGACAGAGTTGATTAATCCTCGTGAAAACCTACTAACTGGCTTCAAGATTAACACTGAGACCGAGCTTAATTAGAAAGTATCTGAGCAACACTAAGAACCAGTCGTCAAATAAGTAACGAACTGATAAAATCCTCTTAAAGAACTTTAGCATCAGATACACCTGATGTAGCCATTATTTTACTCTATTCTTAACTAAGAACCTCCTTACGCAAGGCTAAAGATATATATGGACACCTTTCTACACTCACTTAAGGCAACTGCTGAGAACACTGGCAAAATGCTTACCACCTCTCCATATCTTTAGTCTGCGAATTCTAATCGTCATTATGTATTTCAAGTTTTTAACTACAAATAGAGATGCTCGTATCAGTAATAGAACTTCGTTCTTTAGTATAGACTTTATTAAATCGCGTAATATCCTAAGTGGAACAATAAATAACAAGAGCTTCAGCGGTACATTTACGATCATTGCGATCATTGGACCAAGATACTCGGTGTACCTTCTATGAAGAGGTTTTGTTTTAGACGTATTGCCTAGGTGAATGTAATTTATCCCCCGATAACTAACGGTTACATAGCCTAGTAGCCATAGCTTAAGTACAAATTCTATATCTTCCCAGTGAAAGTACATGAAGGGTGAGTACGTGTCTAAACCAAGCCCTAATAACTCTCTTAACGCCTCTGATCTCACCGCGAATATCCCGCTTCCACCAGCCAAGCTTATGTACAGTCTTCTACTAGTGGATATGCTTGTTGCTACGAAATCAATGCAGAGCCTGCTCCCTGCATCGAGAGATAGTATTGCTACTCTACTAGGAAGCTTTTTGAATATCTCTAGAAGCTTCGGAAGCCAGCCCACTTCTTTAACAATCACATCCTCCTCCATAAACACCACTACTTCCGTACCTCCAATTCTTCAAAACATACTTTAGGGTTAGATCTCTCTGTTTACCTGAGCCCATTCTTGGTAGTGGCAGGTAAATTAAAGTTAAACCTGCATTTAGATGCTTTCGAAGTGAGTGAACTATATGAGTAGCGTTTGAAGGTGGGTCACTCCAAGATATTAGAATGTTTATAGGCTCTGCGAATGTTCCGATGTTTCTAAGATTTTCTATGACTTTCTTGATGCTTACATCACCAAATAGATTTATCACAATAGTTACTGTCATAAGAGCTCCTTCAATGTTACGAACTCGGGTTTAAGGATCTTTAGGACTGATAATACTAGGTTCAGCTTTATAATGCTTGGTACGTGAGTATAGAGGACAAGAATGTCTATTTCTCTTAATCTAAATACTTCATAAAGATTTGAAAGCCTTAGATTAAATGCGACAAGGCATCCGTGCTTATCGAACAACCTATAACCCTTAGCTGAACCTACGTAAGTCGTTCTAACAACTCTATAGATTTGCTTAGCTAGTCTAGCAGCAGTATCGCTATGAGGACCATAAGGGTAAGCAAATGAGTTTACTTCACACCCCAATAACTCTGATAAAAACTTCTTACTCTCTACAAGCTCCTTCAACATGACGTCCTCAAGTGTATGAGTCATATCTATGTGAGTTACTGTATGACTACCAATTTCGTGACCCAGCGATGCTATCTCTTTAACTTCGCTAGGGCTAAGTAGCTTCCTACCCATAAACATTCTCAGACCTGTGATCACGAAGAAAGCGGCTCTAATACCGCGTCTAGCTAGAAAACGTGCTATCTTCAGATGTTCCATATAGCCGTCATCGAAAGTCAGAGCAACCTTCATAGGGGATTGCCTTAAGAACTTCTTAATATTAACCAGAGGTATAGAACGATAGTTTACGCAAGCTCAATTATTTTCATATGCTTAAATATCTGTTTAAGCCTTCGAGCTACCGAGCTGTAACTTAGGTTCCTTACAGCAAATTCTCTGCATTTTATACTTAGCTCATTTAAAAAGTCTTTATCTGCCATTACATTGGTTATTACATCAGCATAATCGTCATCGCTCCTCACTTTTATATAGAGATCTTCGTAATCCTGCATTGAAGGGCTAGAGCCGCCTATAGTTGGTGTTCCTGAGGCTATTGCTTCTATTAGTGTTGCTGGCGGCTCTGTGGGGTAAGTCATGTCTATAGGTAAGAGTAGTATGTCGATTGCATTGTACAGATACCAAACAGGTGATAACCTTCTAACTATCAACGCGTTTCTACTTGAAGCCTCTTTGAGACTCTCGATAGTTTCTCTCTTAGTGAAGTCGATACGTAGATATGAAATGAGAAACTTAACATTATCATTACCTAGGGTAGCCGCTAACTTAGCTACTACATCAAAACCTCTATCATCGTCAATGTCGCCTACGTAACCCACAATTATTTTGCTTAGCGGCAGCCCAAGTACTCGTCGGGCAAGAATCTTGTCTCTAGGTTTAAAGAGCTCTGTATCTACCGGCGGGTTTATGAAGAAACCTCTACTAAATAACTCAGCAATTCTCTTCGAGGTACCTATAACTAGCTTAGAGCCATACTCTATTAACATCCTCTTAAACCTCCAGAGACTATGCACTTCGGGAAGGTATGAGAACTGATAGGTTACTATATCACATATCCTCATTAAACTTGCAATGGAAGTTAAGGGTTTGTTTATATTCAGGAAGTGCATTACCCTACAGCAGGGATGCGAGAGAACTCTTGCAAGCTCCTGAATATAAAACATATACTTATTGCTAATCCTAGTACCCATGGTCGTATCGATAACGTGTATGTTGGCTCCATATACAGTCTTAAGTACTTTAAGAAAACCTCTCACAAGCGCTGTTTGGCCTTCCATAGCTGTGGGATGCCTCATTACTGCACAAGCTTCCTTAGTATGCATGCATACAACTCCTCAACACTCCTCCTCCAAGTAAACTCTCTAGCTCTTCTTAAGGCTCTAGCCCTCAGTTCCTCCAGTAGGTAATCATCACTAAGTACGCCGTCTACAATCTCAGCCACCTCTTTGAGGGATGTAGGCTTAATAAACACGGCGGCATCTCCTGCTACCTCCATCACTGCAGGCTCTTTGAAAGCTATGACAGGAGTTCCACAGGCCATTGCCTCCAATACTACTAAACCGAAACCTTCATGAAGTGATGGGTAGAGAAGTACGTCGGCGTAAGAGTAGAGCTTAGCTAGCTCGGGTTCAGGTAGCTTTGGTACGCAGAGTACTTCTGGAGCTTTAGCAATGCAGGGACCTCTGATCAGTAGTTTAGCTTTTGTACGTAGGTTACGGAAGATAGCCATAGAGGCTTTAACTATGTGAGGTTTTGTCGCTACTGTGAGGATTACTCTCCTCTCCCTCGACCTAAGCTTCGGGTTGCCGAGGGGTCTGTATATGGAGTGATCAACCCCTAAATAAACTACACACGGCTCAACCTTAGCATACTCCCTAACTACTGAAGCTATGGCATGTGTTGGGGAAAGCGGTATGTCTATGAGAGGCTTGACTAGGTTTAGTGAGGACATCCGTCTCAACCTCTGTTCTAAAGGTCTCCTACCAGTATCTTCGGCTATTAAGTGCGTATGGCTTATTGAGCGAACATCGTGTATGAAGGCTACTGTAATAGCTCCCCTGAGTTTTCCTAGGGCAAGCGGGGGTAGGTATAGCGATGATGAGTCCATGGCTACGATTACGTCAGAGTTACAGGTAAGTTTACATATTTCAGCGTTCACAAACTTTGCAATGTTTTTCGCGATCTTTAAGTGATTTTCAACTTCGTCTGCAACAATTATGCCAAGCCTAAGCATGTTCATACCTATCTCTCCTACTCAAACAAGTCTCTACAAAGTCTCTTACTCTATCCAGAGTTGACTTAAATGAAAGTGCCTCTTTAACTACAGTTTTACTCAGGTTCGAATACTCCTTCAGCAATCTAAAGTCTGTTAGCAGGGAAATCAGTGCTCTAGCTATGTCCTCTGGGTTCGGTTCTCTTATAAGTGACTCATTTACAAGCATTACTAAGTCTCTAGAACCTACATACTTAGTAATTACAGGTACGGCTCCTAAAACCATAGCCTCGGTTACGGAGATGGAAAACGCATCAAATAGCGATGGTTGTAGGTATATAGAGCAGTTACTCAATAATTTAAATATCTCTATGCGTGGCAGAGTACCGACGATCTTTATGTAGTCCTCAACTCCAAGCATCCTAGCTCTACTAGTAATTAATCGCCCCAGAGGTTCTCTTTCAGTACCTCCTGCGAGAATAAACGAAGCCCTTACGCCTTCCTTATTCAACTTGTAGGCTATCTCCGGTACTAGGTGAACCCCCTTTATCGGTATGAATGCTCCACTAAAGCATATCCAAGGCTTTTTGATGTCGTAGGTTACTTCAATATTTAGCAGAGCCTCAAGCTCTGGTGGTGTTGGGTAGAGTACTACTGCCTTATTCTTCACTAAGTCTCTCACAAGGCTTGAAACAGCTACAACCAGGTCCGGCAATGTAAGGAGTTCACTAATTAAGGGGTTTAAAATGGAGGGAGAGCACGCTACTGAAGCCCAACACCTGTAAAAAACTCTCTGTAGACTACCAAAGACCGTAGATCTAACCCCTTCGGTAACTAGTATATCACCATGACTTAAGAAAGCACTTCTAAGATCGTAAATACTGGCAACCTTAACTTCGTGACCCAAAGCCTTAAGCACTCTCAGCCAAACTAAGTGCCCTACGTGTGGAGCTTTAAGGGATAGGTATGTCACCTTAACCATATCGTCCACATACGGTTTCGGTAAATAACACTATAGTTATGATCAAACTCTGCTATAATGCTCTTCAACTGATTTTCTGAGATGCCGAGCCTATAGATATTGAATGACCTGTAGAATACTGCAATGTAGTTGCATCGCAGTATTTGAAAAGGTTTAAGATGCGGTAGAGGGTCGAGGGTTATTAACCGTGCACTCACGTTATAGAGTTTATAGTAGAACTCTGCCATTACGTGAGCTCCCGAAGCACATATTGTTGCCTGCTGAGCTGTATAGCTTACTAAGTATCTTACCTCATCCAGGTCGTATGGTGTTGGGAAGGCTATTGGAGAGAAACCCCACTTTACAATAGGGGATAGTGCTAGTAGCAGTATTGCAACGAGTAGAATAGTGGCTTTAAGCAGTTTATTTTCAAGTCCTAATAGTACTAGTATTGGAAGTGCTGTTAACACATACATAGAGTATGGTACCATACCCCATCTATTCATAGCTAGCGCCATTGCTTGCAGAACTACAAGAACTAAATACAAAATTGTCCACGAGAGTTTATTTTCTCCTCCAACACCTTTCTTAGTCCTAGAGGTTATTATTACCGCAGAGATTAAGCCTATAAGGAAGTTTAGTGACATAGTTAGCATTCTAAAGTAGTTGTAGAGCTTGATTATTGGGTTAACTGGCGGTGCTATTAATGAGGGTAAGGGGTTTACAGGACTCTCTATTAAGGCCATTAACTGTACCATTGTAGAGTAAAAGCTCCCAGAGAGGTACATCACTAAATTTACTGAAAACCAAGTCACAACAGTGCTAATCGTAAGTGGGATTAACCTCCTATTAAATAAGGTCGCTATGGATAGAGCTATTGGTACTATTAATGAAGTCGGATCTGAGATCACGTAGGCAACGTATATAAGTGCAAGTGCTATAACCATAGAGATGCTCAACCCCCTTACTTCAGTTCCTAAGACCGTGTTATATAGATGAAATGTTAGAAGTACTAAGTAAAACCAGGCGAAGGGAGTCCTACCGTAGAGTACCGGGTTTAGCATAGCAGCGAGTACTATTAGCGCGACAGAGATTTTATCGTAGAATATTCCATGCTTAACAGCTAGTAGCGGTAGTGCGTAAAGTACTGGTAACATAATTTGAACGGTGATCACCCCCTGCAGAGGTTCGAATCCGCATATCAATGTGTAGACAGATGTGAAGTATGCATGACCTAGTGAGGAGGCCTCCCCTTGTATAGGCTTGGTATACCCATGTAAAATTCCTTGAAGTGCTTCTAAAACAAATCCTAGCTGGTCATTATATAGAGGTAAGGATTTTAAGTACACCATGTAGGGTGCTATCAGAAGTAGAGACCATAAGGTAAGTAGTAGGGTTATGGATGCAAAGAGGTACTTACGTAGGTAAGCCGCAATAACAATTGCAACTATACTAATGATTATTGAAGCTATATAAGCTACATTGTCATATAGAAAAAACGGGCTTTGAGTAATCACGTTAATATGCATGCTTTCTAATGAGGTAAAAGACCATGTAAGCAGAGATGTTGCTAGGAGTACTGATAAGCTATCTACTATCAATTTTCTGCTCAAGGTTCTCCCCGCCTTCAATGACTTTCCTGTATATATCGACATACTCCTTAGCTATAGTCCTCCAATCAAACTTCCTAGCATACTCTACCCCCCTCATAGAGTAGCTCTCCCAATTATTTAGAACCTCGTCAACAGCTTGAATCAAAGTCCTGGTATCTCTGAAGAGCAAACCAGCACTAGAATTATTTATATGCTCCCGCCTAGCATCATTTTTATCATAAGCTATAACGGGTGTCCCAGTAGCAAAAGCTTCAATAATGGGTAGACCAAAACTTTCATGCTTTGATGTTAACAAGTAAAAATCGGCACTGCAATACAGTTGAGGGACCTTATTGTATTGTATATAGTCCATTCTTATTATATCTTTAGAAAATGAATTATAATCTAAACCTGTTGCTATTAAAGTTGCTTTTGGATACTTACGTTTTATTACTTTAAAGCTTTTAATAAGGAGGTCTTTACCCTTGAGGTTATTATATGCTGTTAAGTTCAATATTACAGGATAGTGTTCAGATCGCTCTCTGTGTTCTCTCTTATGGCAAGGCTTAAAAAGCTCTAAGTCAACACCGTTTGGCACTACCTTACCTGATATCCCGATTAACTTACGTAGTTGCATATTTGCATAATTGGAAACTGCTGTTATAAAGAGAATTTTCGGTAAGATCCTCCTATAGGCGAATCTCAATGCTATATTTATGAGCTTATTCCTAATGCCAGGTACGTAAATAGTTGGAGCATATCCATGCCAAGTGAAGACAATATTATGAAGGCCTTGCTTGATAGCTATCTTGGTGTATGGGTATGAGGTGTGTATGTGGATAACATCGTAGTATCTGCTCTCGTGGGGTACCTCCTCCGGCTTTAATTCAATGAGGTTAACGTGTTTAGGAGGCTCAACCCTTATAACTCTAGCGGCGACAGTTACATTAACGTCATACATGCTTAAATATTTATTTAAGCTATCAACAACGGTTTTGAACCCTCCAGGCTCATAGTATCCGAGAAGCATTAGAACCTTAATCCCCATAGGTTAAACAACCTCGTGTAGTATAGGTAAACAAATCTTTTAGCAAGTGTGGGGTTAAGCAAATACGTCACTCCTAGTATGGTTGCACCGAGACACGTTATTGTTTTATAGTTCTCTAGATTTACTATGACGTGTGCGAGAGATCTACCACAGTTCCCGTAGATACATCCAATCACTGTCGCTTCATCGTAGCCAACATAGTTACCGAGTCCTAAGTACTTGGCTAGAGTGATAAGCATGTGCCTAGCAAGGGTATGTCTTATCGCATTTCTGACGGCTTTGATAAAGCGATTTAAAGAATCTTCAACGAACCTAACACTACTAGCGCTAGCTTCAGAAACTCTATAGTAAGTCAGCCTTCTAGGGTCGTGTAACGCTGTTCCCTCACTAACCAATGCAAGCAAGTATATCAAAACATCTACAAGATCCGGGAAAAGCTTAATAACACCCGCCCACCTACATATGAAGCCTCTCCTAACAGCCATAGAGCTGAGTCTAAGACCCAGGTACCACTTATGTAGCTCAAATGCATTGATTTTTTCCTCATTGTCTCTAGCTATAACTTCTCTTAGAATATTAGTTCTCTCAACAATACTGTCGTATACAAATCTATTTGACTCATCTATTACAAGGACGTTATTATGGTAGTATATTAGCGAGGGGTCTCTTCGAAATACGTCTGTTAAAATTTCTAATCTTACCGGAGAGTACATGTCATCATCCTCAAGAAACGTTACAACATCGCCTCTTGCCATCCTTATACCTATTGAAATCTTCGCACCTATCGAGGCTACGTCTGCTAGAATACTTTTACCACTCAGTTTCTCAACGGTGCTATCCACAAACTCGTCCCTAAAGTTCTTAACCACAATAAGTTCATAACTATCCCTCGACACTGTGGAATTAATAACACTTTGAATAGCTTGTCTAATGTACTTCCTTCTGTTATATGCTGTAACTATGATACTTATAAACGGCTTATACATAAATGATTCCTCCTGTAGAGGCTTCCTTATTTACCCAAGCTAAGGTTTTCCTAGCCTGCTTAGCTTATTTTCATACTTCTCGAAATACATAGTCAAAGTTTGTGAGCAAACCCCTACGCTTATACCCTCTACTACTTACTAGGACGGCAATCTCCTTATCAAATCTAAAAATTTTATCGCCGATTTTTTTAAACGCAC
>Ga0207433_10012794_pt1 | contig 12469 bp, 13 predicted proteins | sample YelNatPaOPGAMG01_FD_187559 | JGI IMG/M metagenome (GOLD analysis project Ga0207433, IMG submission 187559) | Hot spring thermophilic microbial communities from Obsidian Pool, Yellowstone National Park, USA - OP-RAMG-01 (SPAdes) (version 3) | ecosystem: Environmental > Aquatic > Thermal springs...
GCGGATAAGGCTTGGCTTGATGTGTTGCGTAAGAATGTTCCCAGGGAGGAGATTGGTGTTGATCTCTGGATTCCCAGCGAGGAAGATATTGTCAGGTCTTTAAGGGTTTTTGGCGGGGCTGATGGTTATAGGAGTTATTTTGCTGTCTATAATTTCATTTTGGATAGTGGTTTGCGGTTTACTGAGGCTATGCGTTTTCTCGGCGATTTCTGGGATGGCAAGATTGAAGGTCAGCTTGAGCCGTGTGATGGGTTTTATGTGGCGCCTTTGGGCTACATGTGGAAAAGCAAGTTTGCTTACTACGCTTTCTTCACAGAATACACATTGAAGCTTTTGAAAAGCGTTGAGAAGATAACTTATGAATCTGCTAAAGGGAATGTGCGTAAACGGCTTGGGAAAGATATAATAGCATACAAATACTTGCGGAAATTTGCCTTCGACGTTATGACTGACGAGGAGCTTAACATTCCAGAAAGCGTAGCTGACTTTATTCAGGGACGCACGCCTAAAAGCATAGGAGCCAGACACTACATGAAACTGAAACGCAAAGCCGTACATTTCTATCCGAGATATGCGGAATATGTTACGCAATTGAGACAAAAGGCTGAATTAATAAAAGCCTAAAAATCCCTCTTTTTCTTTTTATCAGAAATGGTAAACTTTTGCATACCACAACAAATCCTGAAGAAGCTTGCCAACTGATAGAAGCCGGATTCGAATACATAGCAGAAATGGACGGAGCTAAAATCTTCAGAAAACGCAAATAACCTAAAAAGTAATGGATTATAAAGAGTTGGGTATCTCGAATTCGCCAAAGTGTAGATGTATCTCGCACACCCCTCTTTTTAATTTGTAAAGCTTAAGGCTATTTTTATGAGATAAGAGCGTTTGCTGTACTGGTTAGCTTCTCTGTTCCTAAGTAGCGACTTTCGAATTGAGTATTTAGGTAAATGGGAAATTTTAAAAAGAATAGTCTTGCCTAAATAGGCTTTGATTAAGAATGGAATTAGAATTGGAGTGGGAGGGTACATATAAATTCAATGAAGAAACTCCTAAGGACGGGGAAGGTCTTGACGGATTGTTTGCTATCTTGTATGACTCAAAAATAATCTATATTGGAAAATCTTCAGGAGAGAAACATCACCTTTTTCAAGAATCTAACTTTCGCTATAAACCGCTTAAAAGAGCACTAATTAAATTAAAAAAGTATCCGCCCCCACTTAATCCTTTAACTCTTGAGGACCGAGATAAATTAGATAAAATAGCTGAGGAGCACTGTAAAAAGTATGTAGGTATATTGCGGGACGCGGGCAAATTGGCGTATTTAGACTCTGCGGAGAAACTGCTCATCTTTATCAAAAAACCTGAAGGTAATGACAAAGGAAAGAAAAAGTATAGAGGCGTAAAACCGTTAAAATTAATAAACAAAGGCAAAGCTTCAGTCCTTGAAGCTTTAGAATTAGAAAATTATTATGTTAACACTAAAGGATGCATTCACAGTCGAAGTTATGTTGGCTTTCCATCGTAAAACCGTTCACTATTTATAAGAATATGCAGCGTCCCCTGTAAACTTCTATCTTTTCTGAGATTAGAAATATTTATTCCATTTTCACAAAATCCTAATACAAAATTCAATATTTGAATTAGGGAAACGGTGATAAGCCCAAGGCATTGTTCCTGTAAAATCGTTGAAGATGAAAGCAAAGTTATATGAGATGATTTGTAAATGGGTAAAACTGCTTGGAAAGATGGACTGCTAATGTTACGCCAAACCTTTGAGTCGCTTAAAGAAAGGCAGCAACTACGGCACGGTAACCCGCTGGTATATGTCTCAGATATATCGGAGCAGTTCTATTGCGAGAAAAAAGTTGAACTGGCATATAAGCTGGGCAAAGTTGAGACGCAAGCCATGCGTGAGGGGACAAGGCTTCATGATGAGATTACAAAAATGGAGAAGGCAACGCTTCAACAGATAATTGAAAGCATAGCTAAAAGCCCCTTTTGCTCTGCTCGTTTTCCTCTTGTCGCAGAGGTCGAGGGCTTGCCTGTTGCTGGCATTCCAGACGCAATAGGGTTCTTTATTGGAGGAGTCGTTTGCTTTGTGCTCGAGCTCAAAACTTTTGGAGCCAAGATTTTCCGCTTGCACGCTGACCGAGCTGTTCAGGCTAAGGTTTACGGTCTTCTCTTGGATGCGATGGGTTTCGATTGTTCTAAGACGCTCTTATACATCGTAGGAGTTAAGAGGGGAATAAATGTGCAGGTTAGTGGTAGCGTGTTGACCCGACTTCTATTCGCGTTGGCATTTACGCCGGACTCACGCAATTTATCAAAGACCGTTTACATCTCAAAGGATCGGATTAACGCCGTCGCCAACTATAAGAAGCTCGTGAAGCTATTTAGGTTAGATAAGCCATCTGTAAGAAGGTTTGTGGATTTGACAAGTGCTGGTGATCTCTCCATATTCTGTTTTCCCTACAGCCGCGATGACGCATTAGAGGCTTTGAGGTGGGCTAAGGGTTATTGGCTTGGAGATAGAGATGCCGTGCCCACACGAAAACCAGAGAAGTGCAGAGCATGTGATTTCGCTGAAAACTGTACATCACATAAACTCAATTTGAAACTAAATTCTGGCTGCACCAAAACAGGTAAACTTTATTCTGCAACAAGAAACCACAGACATTGATTAGGTGAGAAAGTCTTTCGAGACTGGCTTTCATTACTTCTTTGGCGTAAACTTCCTTTTTTCCGAATGGTATATGGTGGAAAAAGTATTTCATAAAGCGTGCGTGGGTCTGCTTAATGAATGTCTCTCTTATCGTTTGTATCTGCTCATCACTTAGGGTTTGAAGCTTATTCAAAACGTATTTCTCGCTTCCAAGTAGTTGAATGTTGAAGCCAAGCTTGCGTAGGGTTTCTGCTATGGTTAATGCTTCTTTTGGCGGTGGTTGCTCAGCTATTTTTCTCATTCCTGCCTTCTCTGCGAAGGGGTTATATCTCGCCATAACTGCTGGCATCTCCACATAAGGCGTCCCCGCTAAAGGTAGTGTTTCACGCACGAGCAGCGCGCCTAAGCCTATTGTTCGGTATTTTGGATGCACGACAACACGGCTGATGATGCTGAGCTTCTCATTTAGCTCTTTCATGCTCATTTTCGGTAGGACAAGTCTACGCCCAAAGCATGTTGGTGGCGGATGCGCATAAACGATTACTCCGCATAATTCATCTCCCCGTTTTAAACAGAAAATCTTTCGTGGTCCAGCTATTTTGTGGCTTCTGTAGTGAAAGCCCGCGAGCCTACGCCAATCCTCGGTTGTGCCTTCCTCTATCCGCATTTCTTTGGTGAGGCTGCATTCCTTGGCTGGAATGTTAGGATAATATTTGACTGTTATCTCTTTGCCAAACCACTTATGAATGTGAACGCTTGGGTTTAAGTCTTCAAAAAGGTCCATGTGCGTAGTGGCTGCCAAAACGGTTTTGCCTTGTTGTCTTGCGAGTTTTTGAAGGTTGTATGCTACGATTTTGGCTGTGTCTCTGTCAAGAGTTGCTGCGAACTCGTCCATTATCCAGAACTGAGCACCGCTTTCAATCATTTTTGCGATTTTGTAGCGGTATTTTTGTCCATCGCTTAATTGTTCATAAGTGCGTAGGAAAAGGAATGCATCGTTTAGACCTACTCTGCTTAGAAGTTCTAAGGCTTCTTCAAGCGATTTGCCTACTGTTTCGATTAGCGGCTTGTTTGGTTCAGGCTTGATGTTTGCAATGTTTATGCATGTTAATTCCAAATCTTGCCTAATGTCTTTTTCCAATGCCTTTAAAAGAACAGATTTGCCAGAGCCACTGTCACCAGTAATATAGACTATGTCTGTTGGGCTTATCTTCAACTCCACATTGTCGTAGATTATGAATTTTTGCCATTGGTCTAAGCCAAGTCCGAAAGCTTCTGCAACGCCTATAACACGCTCTGTTGGCTTCGGAGCGGCAGTTTCATAGCTTATGTTAATTATGAATTTGCCTGTTTTACGGTCGAATTTGCGTGAGTATTGGCGTATGTGGAAAAATTCTTGTTTTCTCATCTTGTCGTGCCTGTTATCTTGCGTTTCTGAAGTTTTTGCCTAAGCTTCTCGAGTTTGGTTTTTCCGCTCATTTTGTCAAGCCTCTTCAGCTTTTTTTTAATTGTTTTTCGAGGGATTCCACTTTTGCTGCGAGCTGTTTTACTGCGCCGATAAGCAGACCTGTTAGGGCTCCGGCGTTGATTAAGTCGTTTTCAGTGCATTCTGGTGGTAGGCTTCCAAGATCAGTTAGAGGCATTCCTCTTTCGTCGGTTTTTCCGTTGCCTCTAATACGCCTGATTAAGGCCAAATCGTCTAAAGCGTCAAATTGTCCAAGGGCTTTATACCAGACGCTGTTGCCCGCTATACAGTTCCAGTATTTGCTTGTTGTTCCTACGGCTCCGGTGTCGCTTGTTTCTGGGAACAAATCGCCGAAGGCGTTTCCAGTTATTTTTGCTGCTGCATTGACTGTGTTGCAGTTCACCGCGTTTGGTCTTATGGTTTCGCCTGAGTGATCATGTCCTGTTGGCGCTCTTACGATTGGCGGGATTGAGCCCTTGCCAAGTTTTGTTCTTGAAAGCTTTTCGACCGTTACGGTTGTGGACCTCAAGCCGTATAGGTAATCTGCTAATAGTGGGATTTCTTTCCCAAGCTCTAAGGTTATTTCGAGGGTTTGGGTTTTGGCGTCTACGCGGTATTCTGCGCTTATTATGCGGTAGTCTGCGTCCACATTCTCGTTTGGAAGTGTTACATGGATTTTGTCTCCTGGCAAGAGCGGAGTATTTCCATAATCTATGACTGTGCTTTTTATGGTGATGTATTCAACCGGGTCTTTCAAGTGGGCAAGCAAAGCCTTAGCCCTTAAAAGGCATTCGTTGTCACTGTAAAGCTCTTCATCCGTTTCTGTCAGCTCTCTTAGGCCGTATGCGTTTTGGCTTGCTGTATCTTCCTGCTTGGCTGAATATCTGCAGTCTTCAAAGACTATGTGGTCTACCCAGAGGCGTGGGTTGCAGTCTCCTGAAAATTCGATTATGAAGCCTATGCGGTTAATGTTGTTCCAGTCTGGACTGCCAACTGGCGCCCAATACTCTTCCAGGTTTAAAACTATCTTTTTCCATTCGCCCTTCTTACCAATGAGTGGTCTGATCTCCTTGTAATAGTAAGCATCAACGTTAGTTTGCAATCTAACTTTTACTGTTGCCGGGTCTCCGTCTCCGTCACGCCACCATTTCAGCCAAAACCTAAGCTGTTTGAATCCGTCTGGTCCTCTGCATTTAACCGCGTTTATGATTCGATACATGCCGGTGGCATACTTCACAGGAGCTGACCCGGTTGGATAAACATAAATCGAGTAGGAGTCGCTATACTTGGCTTGTCCATCTTCGGTGACATGGTCGTCCCAGAGCATCATGTCATGGTTTAGGTAGTATGCACCCCAGTTTGTCAATGATTCCGTAAAATCGTCTTCATTAGCGTCTGTTGGAATCTTTTTCTCGTTTGCTCCTAAAACAAAGATTTTGTTTCTTATGCGATGAATGTCCTTTCGGTATTCGCTAACCTCAATCTTTTCCGAGAGGCTTACAGCGCTTGTTTTGCTGTTCCTCGGGAAAAACTCGAATTTCCCGTCTGGCGCTATGCGGAAATCATAGCCTATTACGCCTTGCTTGTCGCTGCTTTCGGCAATGTATTTGAGGATGTCCCAAACTGGAGTGTTCTCGTATTCCAACCATGTATAGGTTGTATCAGTGTTTTCAACAAGCTCCGTTCCGTCTCTAACATGGCTTAAGCCCGCATAATAATCAAGCAAGTGTTTGACTATATCTTCGCCCTTCATGTTCGCAAATGTGCCAGTGAAAACACGGCGGAAGAGACGTTCACCCCAGCATCGCCCGCTAACTCTTGTGTAATGTTCTGTGGGTGTGGATTCATGTTTGACGCTTTCAATGCGGCAAGTGATAATCTGCGGAACATTAGCGCCTCTTCCAATACTTATGCTGCCATCCATGCCAACAGCAAGCGGAATAGAACCGTTAGGACTGTACTTTCCATTCCAGTTTTGCAGTAGTAAGTCGAAGCTGCTGACTTCTTTGGTGCAGCCTAAATGCACACGGCACTCGATTACATCGCTTTGAGGAATTCCATAACTTTCGAAGGCTATGGTCATTTTTGGGATTTCAACGCTCATGGTTCAACGCCTCTGCGATACATTTCTTCCTCTCCAGCTCGGACTATGGTGCGTGTTCGTGTTGGCATTTCGGAAACTGCAGCGTTATACTCTTTGACGGATTCTGTTGCGGCGTTCATTTGGCTGGCGAAATACCACATGGCAGCTGCTGCACCGATTATGACTGCTATTCCAACGCCTGTTAGAGCAAGCCAAGTGGCATAAGAAATGTTAAGTGCGTTCTGAGCAGCGGTTGCAACTCCGCAGGCTACAGCGTAAACTTTCTGGGCGACGGCTACGCCCCATGAAGTGCGCATAAACATGCCTAACACGTTTACAACCAGCATGGCGCTGTTGAAAACCCGAGCTTGCTCGTCGTTTAACAAGCCAAACTGGTGGGCTATATGCCCAATAGCTGTTCCAGTAGCTCCTAAACCAGCAATAGCCGAGCCAAGGCTTTTAATCCGCACACTTAAAGCTTCAGCATCAGTTTGGATGCGGGCGAACTCGTGGCTTGCACGGTTGACGGCACGGATGGTGACGGCTATTTCTCTGAAGCTCATTGTAAACCAGCCTCCGCTTTGGCTTGGTCAATAGCTTCGCAGATGATATGTTCAAGTCGTGGTAAATGCTCTTGAATGGCTGGGTAAAGGTATGGCTGGGCTTGCATGTAGCGGGTGCCAAACTCTATGAAAATGGCGTAGGTGGCTTCTGCGCCTATTTCAGCAACCCATTCCTGGATTTTCGCGTAAATGCTGCTGCGCAAGTGTCCGGTTCTTACTGGTGCAAGCTGTTTGGCTAAGGCTTTTACGTCTGCAGCCCAGCTTGCCAAAAGCCTATGCACATGGCGTTGTATTCCGCTGTCAAACTGCTGCATGGCTTGCTTAAACTCTTCTATGCCTTCAGTGTCGCACATTATTTCGATCGCCACTTCGCCTCACGCTCTGCTTTCTGTTTTTCCTCCTCTGCTTGGCGGTCTAACTCGTTGAGGATGACGATGAATTGCTGCACTGTTTTGGCGGGTTGCCTTCGCAACTGCAATGGTGTCCAGCCGAATTCTTTGCAGAGGCGGAACTCTGTGATGGCTTGGTTTGGTTTTTGGCGTCTGAGGGCTCGGATAAAAAAGCTGTCTCTTCCGTTGTTAGGCTGTTAAGCCTGTTTACAACTTGGCTGAATAATTCACCGAGGCCTATTGGGATTCCATCTTCTTCGCCGAGTAGCTTCTCAAGAGTTATGGGCTTGTTGGGCGGTTGTTCCCTAAGCGAAGTCCAAATGGTTTCTGCTTGAATTGCTACATAATCACTTGTGACAACTTGCCCAGTGTGTTGGCTGTATTTTGTGTATTTTTGGATTATTCGGCTGCGTTTTGCCCATGTAAGTTCTTGGAAAACGTATTTGCCCGCGTATTCTTTTCCGAATCTTTCGTCTATTTCAACGGTTTCTTTTCGCATTTTGAATCATCTCCATGATTGCTAAGCGGTTTTTGATGGCGGTGTTAACGTCTTCAAGGATGATTTCTTGCATCCATTTTGGCAGTTTTAATATGCGGATGCCGAGTTTTTCCCACATTTGAAGCCACTTTTTGCGTAATTCGGCTTCTCGCCCGAAATTTTCTAAAATGCTAACTTCAACAGCCATTTTAATCACCTCAGCTTATGAAAACGTCTTTTGCAACAAACCTCGCCTTTAGAGCCACAAGGTCTTCGAGGCATGTTGGCGCCGATATGTCTTCCCATTTGCAGTATTTGAATAGGGTGCTGTTTGAGCTGCCTAAACCAAATTTTAGGCTGAATTCTGCATCGTTTATGATGTCTTCAAACTCTGCCTTATCTTCAAACTCAAAAGTCAACTCTCCGCTGAGATCGCAGTGGCGGGCTGGCAAATACTTCAGCAAGTGAGCGTTTGACTGGCGTATGACTGGCACTGGTTTAAGGTTGTTTTCTATTGTGAACTTCCAATCTGTCACTCGCTCAACAGCTGTTGGGTTTGAGCCGTCTGCCGCTCCTCGCTGGACAATGCCTTGGTTGTAGGGTATTGCTCCAGAATAGTCCGCGTATGTGGCTCCTGAAATTTTGTTTGTTCCAATAGCTACGTCTTGCCCAACCAGCTCCACGGTTGCCTTAACAAAGTCTTCTATGCTGCATTCTACTGTTAGCTTGTCTATTCTGCAGCCTTTGTAGAGTAGGCTGATTATGTCGGTGGCTGAGGCAAACAAGCCTTTGTAGTAGATTACTTGAAGGCTTAGGCTGTTTAATGTTTGTGCGTGTTGGATGAAGGCGATAGGTGCATCGCTTGGCAGTATGTGGTTAATCTTTAAGGTGGGTTTTCGCATTCCCCTTTTTATAGCGGTTAAATCTCTGTTGCCTATGCCGCGTACTTTGATGAGGCTTGGGTCGATTCCTGCATCAATGTTTTCTGATAGGATGCCAAGCATAGACGGATTTGTTGGTGTTTCGCCATAGATTGATTCTGCAACGAAATACACGCGGCATTCATGCGCTCCATAGGTTTCAACCATTTTAGAATGCGCCTCCAACGTCCTCGAAGAACCATGATTTTAGCGTGAGCTCTGTGCGGTAAATGAAGGGTTTAACATCAACTCGGTCAGCGTCTCGAAAACTAACTATGTCCAAATAGGTTATGCCGTTTACTGTGACTGTGCAGCTGCAAAAGTCGCTGTATAATATGGCTGGTGTAGAGCCGTCGCTTGGGTTTGTTGTTTTCGCAATGAGCCAAACATAACCATTGTCGTCGATGAAGTCTGTTAGGTTTGAAGTTAACGTGATTGTTATTGTTTCATCTGTTTCGCCAGTTCCTTGAGCTTGATTTTGCCAAGCATCCGCCACATGATTCCAAACTTTGATGGTTGCGCCGTTCCCGCTTGGAGCAGTGCCATACCCTTCAAAGGCTAAAACAATCTTTTTGACAGCTTTTTCTCGAGAATCTATTTTGAAGCGGAAAAGCATTAAGGCGTATTCGCCGTTAACGTTGTGGCTTTTGCTGTAGCGATTTTCATCACTATACCAGATTTTCTGATATTCCAAGTCTGACAGTTCGTTCCAGCCTGCATGGTTGGGAGAAAGCTCGTCTGCTGAGCCAGCACTATAAGCCTTATGCGTTCCTGTTGGTCCTCCAACACCGGCAAAATAATAGAGTGTTTCATTAGGCTTGTTGCGGTTCTGCCTTACAATGCGGTTGACCTCTTCAACCATTTTTTGGCGGGTGAACATGTCTTGGCTCCAAACGTTAACATGTAAGCTGGCTAAGCGTCTGCGAACCCTACCAGTCATCTCGATTTTTGTGTCTCTGCTTTCCGTAAGCCCTACAGTTATTTGCCCATCAACGTTTTTGAAGAGTTCACGGTCAAGCCACTCGCGGCTTACGAGTATGGAAGCAAGCGAGCCGTCCTCTTTGACTACACGCATGTTTTTGTTCAAAAGCCTAACAACCGTGTCAACTGGGTTTTCCATTTCGCTCATTGCCCAATAAGCCTCCTGCAATTAGCCTTGAAGTAGGCTGTTTCGCCTTTCCAGTCAAAGGCTTGAACGCTGAGAACCTCGTAGTCTACGCCTTTCCGTCTTACCTTGTCATGTTGCCTTAATGGTGCAAAAGTGTAAACGCTGATGTAGTCGTTTACCATGTAGCCGGGTTCTATGAGCACTTCTTCAACTCTGGTTGGCGAAACTATGGCTGGTATGTCGATGCCTTCGCCGTAGGAAACTGTTTCAGCTGCCTCTCTGATGGGATAGAGCGTTATTTTTTCGCCTTTTGAACGCAGAATCTGTGTGAAGCGTGTTTGTGGCTCTTCATAGTTTAGGAAAAGCCTTGCAAGCCAGCAAACCGTAGCCATAGCTTGCTTGTTCTCAACATAACTGTAATCAGTGTGTTTGGCGCCCCAGAACATGAACTGGTTTTGGTGTTTTTCTATGATTTTCATGCTGTAGGCGTAGCTTGGCTTGTCATGGTTTCGGCGTATCTGCCAGAGGATTCCGCTTGTCACAGCATCATAATAGTCGCATGCTGGAAACCGTGTTGTTACGTCTATGTAGCCAGCCCAGCAAATGGCAGGATTGTAAGCTGGATATTGCGCTGAAGCTCGAATGCTATTGATAAAATTGTAAACCTTTTGGCATGAAAGGCTCCAGCTTTCATACTCGTATAAGCCGAGTAAGGCATAGGCTAATGGGTCATCGTAAATCTCGTTTTCCGCTAAGCCTACAAGGTGCCATTTGCCATCTGAAGGGTCAAAGTAAAGCCAAAGGTTTTCAAAGCCTTCCCGTAGAAAGCTTACAGCCTTAGCCATCATGGTCTGATATAGGCTTGCGTTTGCCATGTCATGCTTTTCAGCGAGCATTTTGAGGCCTATAAGCCCGTAAAGGCATTCAACATCCATTTGGAGAAGCCAAGCATCTGTTATTGTGACAGCTCTTGCGAATCCGCCATAGGCTTGCTGGTCCTGCATTGTTTTTAGGAATGTGCCAGCAGCAAGTTTAGCCGCATTCAAATAATCCACGTCCTTCGTAAGCTCATAGGCTTTTAAAAGCGAAGGAATGACACGACAAGTGTCTACGGCATAATAGTATGTGCTGTTTTCGGCGGATTTGAATCCTCCATAAGCCTTTTTCTGCGGGTCTGTGCACCGTTGCGTTAAGAGCCAGTCAGCAAGGCTTACTATTTTGTTGTAAATGTCTGTTTTTCTGTCTTCAAACTGTTTAGTTTGGTAGGCTTCATAGAGGAAGTCTATTGCGAAGGCTGCTGCAAATGCTGCTCTGCCCCAAGCGGAGTCTGGTCCAGACTCGGGGATAACGTAAACGTAAGGCGCATAATCCATAACGAATTGGTAGTAGGCTTCGGGAACAGCGCTCATCTTCTTAGGGTCCCTCCAGAAGGCTTATGCCAAACCGTTTCTGTCTGGCTATGAACCGCTCAACCTGCTCCCTTAGAAATTCGAGCTGTTTTCCAGCGTCTGAAGAAACATGTAAATCGCCTACGGTGAAGTCTAAGCCGACTGCTGAGCCGCCGGAAACTTTGCAGTAGCAGTAGATGGCTGCCAAGTTGCGTATTGAATTGGCTTCTGTTTCCGTGCAGTCTTCAGCATTAAGCGTCTTCCCAATTTCTTCGCTTAGGAAGGCTGCAGCTTCGTCTCTGAAGGCTAAGACATCTTCGTCGCTTATGTCGGCTGTTGTTAAGCCTAAGCGTTTGCGAATTTGGTCTGCAGTAACCGAAGCCATAGCTGTTCCAATAAAAAGAAGCGTTTGAAGAGGCTAAAAAGGAAATCTGAAACAAAATTTTAATTAAAATTTAATCTTAAACCCAAACAAAAATTTAATTCTCAATACTTTAGATGGTCCATAATAGGGTAGGCTCTTTCTGGTTGGTTTAGCTGTTAGAGTTTCTTTAGAAATGCTACGAATCCGGTTAGTCCAAGTGCACCAGCAATTGCAATTAGGAAGCCGATTATGGTTGACCATATTATAGTATCAGTTATTTCTTCGGCAACGTCTTCCACCATGTCTTGGGTTGCATTATAATCGCCTTGGCTTATGCGCACCATATAATCCGTCATGTTGAGATAGAAGACAATAGAGCCTATTAAAGAGAATACGGTTACCAATGTCACTATCAGTTTACCTATTTCGTTCATTTGCGTTATCGAGAATATTTGTTGAAGAAAGTCTTGCTTATAAATTTAATGCGCATGTAGCTAAGAAATGTTCGGGATATGATATAACTTGAGCTTGCATTGTCAAAATGTCTGAATATCCTTGTTAAAATCCAATTTAATTAAATTAAAAGTTCAGATTTGCTTAAAACTCTCTGTTTTCGTCTTATTTTATGTGTGGTTATGGGCTGATGAGCAAGAAAGTGCTTAAACAATTAAGCGATTTGCGGTTAGGTGATTTGATTGAGGTTACTTGGCTGGATGCTTCTCGTGGTAGGCTGGAAACTGTTGAAGAGTTGCGTGAGGCTGGGGCTGCTGGAGCAGAAATTGACTTGCCTGTCACGAGTTATGGGGTTTACATTGGTTCTTTTGGGAAAAGAGCCAAACACATAGTTCTTGTGGCAAGCCAATGGCTTTTCGCTCAAGGCTATGGACAGATTGACTGCACAATAATTCCTGTCGGCACTGTTGAAAACATCAAGGTTTTGTTGCCTAAACTGATGGATGCGGAAAACGTGCAGATCTGTCAGCAAGCCTTCATTCACGGCAGAGCCAGACGCCTAATGCGGAGAATAACACTTTTGGGGAATGGGC
>Ga0207433_10012802_pt1 | contig 12463 bp, 6 predicted proteins | sample YelNatPaOPGAMG01_FD_187559 | JGI IMG/M metagenome (GOLD analysis project Ga0207433, IMG submission 187559) | Hot spring thermophilic microbial communities from Obsidian Pool, Yellowstone National Park, USA - OP-RAMG-01 (SPAdes) (version 3) | ecosystem: Environmental > Aquatic > Thermal springs >...
CGATTCCGTTTCTCCCTAATCTTCGGCATTCAATTAAGGTCGTTCCACTTCCAACAAATGTGTCTAAAACCCAATCCCCTTTTTTTGTATATCTTAGCATCATCTGACGCGGTATTTGAGGAATAAAGTTCCCCCAATACCAGCCAAGATGTGCACCTGATGTATCTCTTTTATCTAATATCCAGAGACTATCAGTAATAATTTCATCGTATTCTTTCCATCTTAGAAGATTGATGTCATTAACTTTACTCCTTTTAACTTTTTGGATGCTCTCTTTTAATCTCTTTAAATAATATTTTGCCCTCTCAAGCGTTTGTGATTCGAGAATTTGATTTAATTCAGAAATTAAAACATCTTTGCGTAAAGAGACCGTATCTCCATTGGCGTCGATATTTAATATGCCTTCTTGGTCTTTTTTATGATTAGTTATAATGTCTTTTAATATCAATGTTCTATTTTTGATAGAAGTTAGTCCGCTTAAGATAATAACTTCAGATAAAACTTCAACGAATTTTTCTTTATTTAATATCACTGCTCCATAAGTAAGTGGAATAGCTTCTAAATTTTTTAATGTTAATTGAGTAGTATCGGGGTTCATATTTTTAGTTCTTTCATTCATTTTAAAACCGCCATTTCATATAACTCGTTCATATTCAAACCAAGTTCGGATATTCTTTCTAATTTGGTGGTATAGACAGACTCGGTTCGAATAAATCCAAGGCTGAATTGATGAAATTCTCTATTCTTTACTAATTTCCTCATTCCGCAATATTCGTTTTTTAGAATTTTAAATTTCATACCTGTATTATTTTATATATCTTCAATTAAAAGTCAAGTAAATTTTTTGAAAAACTTACCTCTTAGGGGCAACTATAATTTTCGGAGCCCAATGAATTGGGCAACTACAAATTTCTCCCTTAATGGGAGAGGATAAAGGCGAAAGTGATAATTAAAGGTTATCAGAATACCAGTGTATCAGATTTTAATCTCTTAATATCCTGTTCTTCTGATACCCTGATTTCCTGTCCATCCCTTCACTCTTGCTCTTTCTCTAATAAAGTAAAAAAGTAGCAAGTAGCGAGAAAAAATTTAAAACTCATTCTAATCTCTACTCGCTACTCCAGAAAAAAAATAACCTGTTACAAATTTTTTATGAAGTTTTGACTTTCCTATATCGCAAGAAGGTTAAGTCCGGTTTGGATATCTCTCTTCCTTTCCAATACCCTTCCTAAAGGAAGAACAACAATCTCCAGGGTTGCGGGGACATAGCCCGAGAATAGATGTCCACCATAGGCATTGAATTTTTTGTCAGTAATTGTCACATGGATGTGTATCACTGGTTGTTTTTCAAAATAAGAAATATTGCCAAGGAAACTTGTGAACTCGTATTCACCTTTGAATTGCTTTTTTATATAAGACTTCTTATGTGCATCAAAGTATCCCAGTGTAAGATTCTCCCCCACACCCAAGCCATAAAGAAAAGCACCTTTAATCTCTGTCTTCTTTGCGAAATTAGTGAGCCTATCAACAATCTCATCATCCTTTTTTAGTTTTATGACATAATACCCTTTATATTTTTTAAATTGCATATGTTCCTCCATTAAAACCCAAGTTGTATAGCAGACATTCACTTTGTGCAAAAAATCTCAAACCATTCTTCCTCCTATGGCAGACTCCGTCGGACCCGCCATCCGAAGTAAAACTTTTGCGGCGGACGGGCAGAGCCTTTGGCGTCGGACGAGGGTGAAGAGATGGGAAGGACATCAGCATATCAGAAGAACAGGTTATAAGTAAATTGACATCTGATCTTCTGGTATCCTGATATTCTGATAACCTTTAATACACCCTAACCTTAATCCTCTTTCGTTAAGGGAGAGAAAAATCTTCATTATATTTTTATACACTATAAATGGTGCGACTACATTTATTATAATTTCAATCGTTCTGTTAGTCATTGCCCTATCAAAACCTGTCCAGACGGCGAGTCAAGATTATTTTTCTTTTTTGTATTGCTATAAGTTTGAAAAAGGGGGGGCCAGAGGGGAATTTTATTATGCAGAACAAGATTGCAGCAACACCACCCCTTTCAACTTACTTGCAATCACAGTGAGTATGGATAATCTTGATTACAACCCTCTTGAGCTTTCTATAGCCTTTATCTCAATTTGATGTGAGACAAAGCTGGTTTGATGAAAAACAAGAACCTTGCTACTCAAATTTTTGTGCACTTCTATCATCTCAATAGCACCACTTTTTCGGTCTTCTTAAATTCCCCGATTTAAGACTGACAAAATAGACACCGAGCGGGTAAACTGATAATAAATTTTATTGTTTCTATTATCATCGTATTAGCACTAACTTCTTGGCTTCAACACCACGCTCATATGAAAGAAGCAGGAAATAGATCCCGTCTGGAACCGGACATTGGTTATTGTCTTTGCAATTCCAGTAAACAACTTTGATTCCCGGTGGCTCAATTGGGCGTTTCACCAAGGTTCTTACCAATCTGCCCGAATTATCATAAACATTTAATGATGCTGGACCTATTTTTGTAGTCGCATATGAAATTGATACATAAGATTTCGCGGGATTGGGAGAGATATTCAAAATCGCTGAATTGAGATGCGTTTTTACTGATTGTTCTTCTTCAATACAAACTGAACCTATATGAAAGAGCTCGTGCTCTGGAATGTATGTATTTGCATGATAACCACTTGGCACAAAGATACCCAAGTTTTCATAAACTGTATTTGTAACAACAATTGGGGTGACATTTCCAACTGGATGGGGTTTCGGTAAATTCCAATTGGTCCAGGTATCAATATATGGATTATACGACCAGGTTTCCCCAGTTTCACCAACAGAAATTTTGCCCCCAACAAGCCATAACTCCTTATTCAATTTATCAACCCCACAGGGTACCCTATATCTACCACGATCCATGCCAGGAATTGTATCCCAGGTACCCCAGGTAATATTTCTTGGATCATTAGAATTTATGATACCAACGATATAATCCTTACAAAAAATACCTCCAGATTTAAATCCACAGGCGACTATCGCAAATGAGTCGATAATACCACCGGCGCAGGCACCGCGACCACCACCAGGAAGAGGGGTTGCTGAGCACCAAGTGTTTGCATATACATCATAAAATGATACATAGTTTGATGGAGGATGACTCCAGTTGCCGTTGCCGAAGGTATAAATTAAAGAATCTTTGTAAACGCCAGTGATGTGATCAATTAGCGCAACCGGCGAGGGCATTCCCGATGACCAAATGCCGGAAGATGGATCAAAAATGTCAACTCTATTCAAAGGAGTGGGAAAGTCATTTGTTCCCCCAATGCGGTAAAACCTTCCTGCTACAAAATTAGCAGTGCCGTAAGAAGCCGGCCCAAAAGGATTTTTTGGACCGGCCAACCAGGTGTCAGTGGTTATATCATAAATTAGTGTCGTATCAAGATATGCCAAAGGCGTGTGAATACCAAATACCATGTATGTGCCATCATCTTTAGAAGCAAGCGAGTGGCCGGAACTTGGCAAGGGAAATGGCGTCGGCAATAACTCCCAAAACCGGGATGCAACTACTGTGTGTTGTGTTAATGTATCATTCAAAGGATATTGATCACCGGTAAGAACGGTATATGTAACAATATTATAGGTGCTGCCCTCGTCACCACTCGTCCAAGGATTGAAGGTCACAACGGTTTCGCCGCTGGGGGCAAGAACAACATTTGAACTATCGTGGTAAATACCAATCCCTCCAGAGTCAATTTTTAGGTAAACATAAATGCTTACACTATCAATGCCAAAATTTTTATAACCTACCTTTGGATTTATAGTCTTATGGGGGGGCACATTTTCCGCCGGTCTTATTATTGAAATTGGTCCAACATCCCTTGTAATACCTGTTGCATGTGTTATTCTAACATCATCAATATACCAGCCAGGATATGTGTCATAGTCATCGGATCCAAAATGCCATCTAACCATTATTATCTTACCTGCATAATCATCCAATAAAAACTTTGCCTGATGCCATCCGAGTCCCGCAGAATCACCAGTAAAACAGGGTTCATTGGGAATTCCCCAATTGCCATAAAATGCGGAATCACAAGGATAATTAGGAGGTTCAAATGGATAGATTATTGACCAGGAGATACCATAATTAGTGGAAATTTTTAAATTACCCCCATCAAAATAGAACTCAATAAAATAAAAGTGGTAAAAAGAAAGCGTGCAGGCGCCTGCTGAATCCAGAACTATACAAGGTGATTCTAATCTCCAGTCAGCCGCATTGCCGTACTCCCCTGTCCCGGTAGACCAGGCATTTATACCTGAATGTGCTGGCACGCCAACTGGGTCACCCCAGAACCAGCCCCAGGTAGAGGGTATGGGATTAAAATTGCCATTAGAACTTTCAAAATCCCAAAAGAGTGTATCAGAACGATGCGAGTTTATGTTAATCACTTGACCCGAATTTCCTAAATTACCTTGCTCATCCATAATCAAGACCGGGTTAGGTGCGTAATCAGGGTTGGCTATGAATATAAGAAATAAAATTTCTTGCATTTTTATCTTAAAAGGATAATTTTCTGGGTTTCGTTAAACTTTTGGACAACAAGGCGACAGAAGTAAATGCCCGAGGGGAGCTTATTGCCCTGGTTATCGGTTCCGTCCCAAACGATTTTGTTTGAAAACTTTATTGCCTTATCGTCCCATTGCTTCACCAATCGGCCTGAGACATCATAGATTTTAAGCGCGGCTTTGGTTTTAGATTCGGGGATTTGAAATTTAATAGTTACGCAATTAAGAAATGGATTTGGATAAATATTTAAAATCTTTTCTTTTGTCTTAGTTCCTACTTCTTCTATCCCCGGTGCGCCAGTAAACCTGAAAATCTGAAGACCACAGTCCGTTAGAACAAAGATATTATAACCAGAATGGGCAATATGAAAGGGATGAGTCTGACATACTTGTGGGCCGAAATCATAATATCCCAGAATATTTGGTGCAAATGGATTGCTGAGATCCACGACATATAAAGGTCCGGCAGGATACATACCACTAATATATCCATAATTTTCATAATTCGTAATGTCCTCACCACTCCAAAGAACGGTATCCAAAAATATTGGTGAAGAAGGATCAGAGAGATCGATATGAAGAAACTGCGAGCCTATTACATATCCATTATTCCCTAAAATTACCATAGACCACAAATTGCAAAATGTAAATGTATACAAAAATCCAATTTGATAAGGGGAATATGGATTAGAGACATCTATAATGAATAGCCCCTTATTAGCTAGAAGATATACATAATTCCCTGATTTATATACATTCTCTAACACGGGAATCGACTCGGGCAGGACATGATATGTGCTGACCAGAAAGGGTGAAGAAGGATTTGAAACATCAATGGTGTGTAATCTCCTGTCACCTATAACATACGCATAAATTGAATCAACCACCACCTTATGGGCAAAACCAATTTCTATATGCCCTACCTCATAAGGAACTGATGGATTTGAAACATCAATTATCCGTAATCCCGAGTCGCCAGACGCGACATAGGCATAGTTGTTAGAGACCGCAAGCCCCTCACCCCTTGCTGGAATCCTGCAAAAACCTACTTCAAAAGGGAAATTGGGGTTGGAAACATCCACTATTCTCAGACTCTCCCAAATAGAAACATAGGCATAATTTCCAGAAATGGCAATATCCCCGTTCGGCCCCGTTAAATTATTATACGAACCTATTATTACCGGATTGCCATGATTACTGACATCAATCACTAATATTTTACTAAAAGTAGTGGCATAAACATTTTCTCCATAGCCATAAATTCCTACGGCAAATCCTATATCTAAATGACCTTCAAGGCGCACATCGTAGGGATTTGAAATATTGATCACGCCGATGCCAAATATGTCAGCCGCATAGTAGGCATAATTTCCATCAACCGCAACATCCAGGCCATATCCTATATTTGTGATATAATCTGCGGTCACCGGGAACTGGGGATTTGAAACATCCACAACCCAGAAGCCCAGATCAAAATTTGAGAGATATACAAAATTGCCCTGGACTGCAACACCTTTAATAGATTCAAAAGGACCATTCGGGTTCCAGACACTAATCAAAAAGGGTGCTGCGGGGTTAGCGACATTCACAATCCTTAATTTGCCCGCTATAGCGACATAGGCGAATGTATCCTTTATTGCAACATCAGCATAAGGATCACCGGAACTGGATAAATAGAGGCATCCAATCTTGACTGGCGAAGCGGGATTGGAAATATCCAATATTACAAGCCCACTATCTATATCTCCAATATAGGCGTAGTTTCCAGAAACGGCAATCCCTGCAGCCCATCCAGTATCATAGCTGCCAATTCTGATTGGTATATGAGGATTAGCAACATTATAGACCCACAACCCAAACGAACCAGTAGTAATATACAGAAATGTATCCACAACAGATAACCCTCCAGCCAATTTTATTCCCCCGGGATAACCAACTTCTGCAATCTTTTGAGGATTGGACGGATCATTTACATCAAGCACCAGGATACTACCATTAAGAAGCACAAAAAGGTAATGATTGTTATCTATAGTGCTATAAACTACCTTATGTGACATTTCACCTAAGCAAGAACCCAGCCAATAAATATTTAATGAATCCTGCCCATAAACAGAACTGATGGTAAAGGAGACAATAATAAATATATAAGCCAGAAAAGGGTTGTAGGGAGTCTTAAGTAATTCATTATAAACGCCCATTTTTTTAATTATTACCTTATAATTAAGGTCTTTGGTGGGCACAGGAATAGAACCTGTGCCCACCGGATTCATTATTTTAAGGAAGGTGGATAACCTTTTCGGTGTGCCTGTAATCTCTCGCCTTCGTCTCAAGGAAGTAGATACCACCAGGTAGCCCTTTGAGCGAATAGTGAATTTCATTTACGGCGATTTTTGATTTACCATCAAATATCTCTGCTACAAGCCGACCACTAACATCATATAGATTGATATCCACTCGTTGCTCGCCAGATGATTTGAATTTAATATGAAGCATTCCCCTTGTTGGATTCGGATAGATTCTTGCCAAATAGAATGGGCTGGCAATCCCTGCCTCGCCTCCTTGAGGACCACCGCCACCAACTTCCTTAGATTCAATCTCTATTCCGGATAACACTGCGATTGTCCCTGAAAGTTTTTTTACTCCTATTGTGATCTCATTATCATGCAAACAGGCATCGGGAATCCAGGTTTCTTCAGTTATCTTCTCCCCGGGGTTCACCCATCTGTTGTGATGCAAAATATCATCAATTTTGAACTGGAGTTTCAATTTATTTGCCTCTTCATGATAATATGTCCAGCGAATCTTATATTTTGTATGTGGAGAATGCAGGGGTAGATGGTAAATCAATTCGGTGGAATCAAAATCAAAGGATTGGTAATCTTCTGGACCGAGCACTTTAAATCCATCTCTTTGAACACACACTGGCACCGGGGTCTCCTCACCCATATCAAAGGTATAAGTTGGTGGTGGCTCTTCAATTGGAATATTCCTGTAAAAAATATCGCATAGCGAATCTTGTGCACAATATTCAGTCCAAACTATATCCAGACTCGCAGGTGCATTAAATCTTGGTGGATTGTAGAAAATCAGAGGATAGGTAAATAGATCCATCTCCATACTTCCGAGTTCAACAGGTTCAATCATTCCTGATGCCGGAATTTTGCCGTAATAGAGAGAAGAGTAAATATCATCCTGTTTTGTCCAGGTCAAATAAGGACCACTTGAGAAGGGACTATTGCCCACAGCAATGGTTCTAACCTGACTCAACGCAGTTTTTCCAGTCCAGCCATAACGGTATTTTACACCCCCCATATCCCACCAGAAGTGCTCAATCTGGTCTCCACGAGTGGTAATAAATGGATAATCAATCTCTGTGCCCGGATAAAACTCTCTGGTTATCATCGTATCCTGAATCCGATAATATCTCAATGAATCACCTTTACCTTCCCATAAGATATGCACAACACCATCCGCATCTACCGCAATTGAAGGAGAAACCAGTGAATCCTTCACTATCTCACGATATTTTATCGTATCTACAGGAATTGGCGGAATTGGGTAAGAGAACATATCTAATATCTGGTATTGGAAGTTCTCAGGATGACTCAAAGAGAATTTGCCATAGACAAGGGCCTGCCCCTGACGGGGGATTATCATTATCATATAACCACTATCAGGACGGGGATGGAGTGGGCCTACTATTGACTCAAAGACAAAATAGCCGATTGTATCTTTGATTGCAAATGATGGTGCACCAATGCCCCATAAGAAGGAATTGCAGGTATGGGCAACTGGAAAATCAGTAATAATCCAGCCTCCGGCATCTCTGACTGCAAACCTTAATTCCTCAAGAAATGTGGGATAGGGCTCATTATGGGCATAGATGGAATAGAGTTTGCCATTGCTTCCACATAATAACGAAGGATACATCCCTTCGGCAACCACCTCCGGTTCTGACCAACTTCTATCCTGCAAGGATGTATGATAAATATTATTGCCACTGGTGAACATCAAATGGAGAATGCCTTGGGTATCGCGGATTAAACGGTGGGAATTGTTATAACCCGTCGCCTCAGGAATGTTGGAAGGAGCAACGCCCCATACATACATATCTATCGGTTCGCGACAACGATACAATACTGTGGTAATTGCGAATGGAGACGTTAGTCGCTCACCTGCACAGGCAATATAAGATGTCCGTGGTGAGCGGCGGCTCAAGGCAATTGCCCTTGACTGGTCTTCACCACCGAAGTCATAATCAACTGCCCAGAGCAATTGATTTGTCCAGGGTCTTCGCCAATAGCATAAGAGGAGAAAATTTTTAGTATTCGGTGGGGTCCCATAATACCTTCCCGTGACATAAACGCAAGAAGGGGTAATTGCCAGCTTTTCACCCTCGTCCTCTCCTGCAGAACCATACTCTTCATTCCAGAGGAGGCCACCTTGGGGATTAATTGCAATTGTCAGGACATTATGATTTGAATAACTAACATATCTCCGCCCGGTGATATAACATTCACCAGTAGCACGAGAGACAGCCAAGTCATGAGGATGACACGCGTTACCAGATGGGTCAAAATAATGGTATGTCCATATTAGGTTGAGGTTGCTGTCATATTTTAATACCACAGGGTGAGAGTTTTCACTACCCCAGTAGGTTGCACCCGCCACATAAATATTGCCCGCAGCGTCGTAATCAATGTCACACGGATCATCTATGCATGTTTCGTTAGGGTCAGGATGCCAGGTCTGTAATGCCAAGAGTGTTCCATCATCAGGTGAGTATTTGGCTATACCAATATCTTTATCCTCCACCCCTTGTGAAAGACGCCCCATAACAAATAATTCACCGGTATTGGTTATTACGACTTTGTTCCAGAAACTGTGATATCCATGATGATGGATACTTTGCCAGAGCAGATTCCCATAGGGATCGTATTTTAGCACCACACAATCACCATGAGTCGTGCCAACTACATATATACAACCACTTTGGTCCACTGCGATACCGTAACCTTTGGATAATTCGTAGTCTCCACCGTATGATTCCGCCCATTTTTGGGTCATATTTGATTTATAAATCACTACTGTCCGGATTTTAATGGCGAAACTGGAATTGGGGTCATGTTGATAATAGCCGGTGATATAAATCAAACTGTCATCCTGGCACATCATTCCTACCCAGTCATCATATCCATAGTCTAACTCCCATGGATCCTCTTGAGAACCCTGCGCAATCTCATATTTGATTACCAGCATATCGTATACGCTAGGGGGTGTATTGGCATCGCCTGAAACATAAACATTAAGCTGGTCAATACAGACATCATCTCCCCAGGAGTATCCGGAACCAGTAGTATTATACATGTTTGACCAGAGCAATGTCTGCGCAAATAGAAGAAAGGGCAAGAGAACTAATCCAATAATTATCCCTTTATTTTGTACCAACATTTCATCCTCCTTTCTAAGACAAATGGCTATTCTTTGGGCATCATGCCCCCTTGGTTAAGGTCTCACCCCTTAACCAAGACCAGATTAGCCCGCATTTGCCTCTCCAGAAGGATTAAGAATGAATCTTGAGAGAGAGAGAGAGTGTGTGTGTGTGTGTGTGTCCAAATAAGACGAGAAGTCATTAGCATAGGATTTCCTCTAACTATTATATATTATATCCAAAATTTTCAATTTGTCAAGGGTAAAAATCACCATGTTTTAAATGCTTAAAAGTCCCTTTTTCTCACCCTAAAACAAATTCAGGTGCTACAAGATGTTGATATTTGGCATAATAATGCGGGTTGAATTTAGCAGATTATACCCTCACAATCTGGATGTCGCCAGCAAGAATTCTCTCAATCTTTCCATCCGGAAGCATTAAAACCAAAGAACCATCTCCACCAATATCAATCGCCCGTCCCAAAACGACCCTGTCTGGCAGTTCAACCCGAACATTTCTGCTGAACATAATTGTATAATCTCGCCATTTCTGGAGGATTTCTGTAGTATTATTTGCCTTTAAAAAAGAATAGTATCTATCCAGTTCAAGACAGAGAGTTCTATAGATGGACATCTTATCAATCTTTTTCCTTGTCTCAATGAATATTGATGTTGCAATATCACTCAATTCAACAGGAAATTTTGAATTATTGAGATTTATTCCAATCCCTAAAATTACCTTTGTATCAATTACCTCACTGAGAATACCAGCCACCTTCTTTTCATTCAACATTACATCATTGGGCCATTTCAGTCCTAAAAGAATCCCATAATTATTGAATGTCTCACATACCGCAACCCCACCCAGAATCGGTATTAAAAGCGGGCGGTCTGTAAACAAAATCACCGATAGATAAATACCACCTTCAGGTGAATACCATTTTCTATCAAGCCTTCCTTTACCAGAAGTCTGAATGTCGGCAAGGACAACCGTTCCTTCAGTTGCCTTATCCAGAATTCTTTTTGCGTATTCATTAGTTGAATCAATCTCATCAAGGTAGTGTAGTTTTGAACCAATGACCATTATAATTGTGGTATCATTTCATTCGCAGTATCGCCTTTGACTTGCCATTTTTCCAAATCCCAAAGGGATGATACTATGTTTCCGGCAAGCGAAGCGATACTGCACTTTATTCTATTTTTCTGAATATCATCACAACCACAGTCTTATCATTCCCACCCATACTTGATAGCATACCGAAGGGACGGTCAGAACCGATATTAACCTGGCAATCTCCTGCCTTACCCAAGAGTTGGTGGACAACATCAACTGCCTGCCTAACCCCGGTTGCACCGGTTGGATGCCCGTAGCCTATCAGCCCGCCTGTAGTATTGGTTGGAATTAAGCCCCTGGGTTTTGTCTTACCCTCTTTAACAAAATCTGCACCCTCACCATAGCCAGCAAAACCCGCAGCTTCAATCGCCATTATTCCTGCAATGGTGAAGCAGTCATGGACCTCAAGCACACTCAGGTCTTGGGGTTTAATCCCTGCCCTTTCATAAGCCTTCTTTGCTGCAATCTCACAGGTTGTTAGTTTTGTTAAATCTGGTGGTGGTGTAGTAATATTGTCCTGAACCTGGGCAAAGGCAATAACTTCCACTGCATCTTTTTTATCAACACCAATCTTTTTAAGCCCTTCTTCTGAGGCAAATATCAGGGCACTTGCCCCATCCGATACCTTTGAGCAGTCATAGACATTTAAATATTCACAGAATGTCTTCGGGTCAGGTTTTGTCATTGCGGTATTAAACAAATCCGGATTTGTATTGTGATACTCCTGTGCCTTGGGATTTTTCCGTGCGTTTTCTATTGCATTGACATACCACTGCGCCATTGCCTCTCTGGTTTTTTGTTCACCAAATTTCTTCATATACGCACCCGCACGCTGGGAAAATTGGTCCGGAAAGAAATAGGCATGCCCCTTTTTCCGTTCCCCGGAGTACCAACCAGCGGCTGCAAGATAATCCGCACCATATAGTGCCTTAACTGTATTTTGAATTTCAACACCAATACACAAAACAACATCTGCAAGGTCAGAAAGGATATTCTTTACCGAAGTAACCAATGCAAGACCACCTGAATCACAGGCACCTTCAACATGGATACAGGGTTTATACTGAAATGTGGGATGGACATAGGGGAAGAATCCGCCGAGATTCCCCTGTCGGCAGAACCTATCCGCAACAAAATTTCCAATCACACCCTCATCAATATTCTCTGGATTCTTTATCTGCTCAATTGCACCGAGACCCGCCTCTTTAATATAATGCTCAATACCAGGCCTTGGTTTTTTAGGATGAAATTCTTTCCTTCCTGTGCCTAAGGCAATTGTATTATATCCGGCACAGGCATAGATTTTTTTTCTTAAAAAAGGCATAAACA
>Ga0207433_10012809_pt1 | contig 12459 bp, 8 predicted proteins | sample YelNatPaOPGAMG01_FD_187559 | JGI IMG/M metagenome (GOLD analysis project Ga0207433, IMG submission 187559) | Hot spring thermophilic microbial communities from Obsidian Pool, Yellowstone National Park, USA - OP-RAMG-01 (SPAdes) (version 3) | ecosystem: Environmental > Aquatic > Thermal springs >...
CGTTCCGGCGCCGATGGGCCTAGTGCAAGGAAGCCGAGGCGGCCGCGACGCAGGCGTACTGGGATGTACGTCGAGGAGCGAGCCGCCGAAGGCTGACGCAGCAATAGGACCGTCGCCGCCGGCGCACGCGTGGAGGGTGGGGGGACGGTCCACACCAGAACGAGGCTGGGGCTGGCGCCCGAAGGGCGGCTGAGGGACTGCGGACGGAGCGCGGCCACGCTGGCGTGGACGCGCCCGTCGAAGGCCCCAGCGCCGCGCCCAAGGCGCGGCCAAGACCCAGCCGTGAGTTGGAGCCGACAGAGCAGTTTATTTTGGACAGGCATGTTTGGAGATACAGGTTTTCCCCCGTGTGTCACCTGCGCCGCCAAAGGAAGGGCCATTCGATTGCGGAATTTGGTTTGCTCCCGGGGGGCGCGTTTAGGCGCCGAATGGTCTCAGGGGAAGATGCCCCGCTTCAGATAGGCCGTTTCGATCCTGCGAAGACCCGCTATGAGTGCGGCCAACCGCAGGTCGGTGCTGAGTTCCGCTGCGATGCCGCGGGCCTCCTCGTAGACCGAGAGGAGGCGGCGGCGCATCTTCGAGCTGACCTCCTCCGCCTCCCATCGTTCACTCCTACGATTTTGAAGCCATTCGTAGTAGTGGACGATGGTGTCGCCCGAATGGCAGAGCAGGTCCGGCAGAATCTGAACGCCTCTCTCTCGGAGAAGGGCATCTGTCTCGCGGTCGGTGAGGGCATCGGCTCCCTCCGCCACCACCCGCACCTTCAGCATGGAGGCGCAGTCTCTGGTGAGCGGCTTCTGCGGCGAGGCGGGAATGAAGATGTCCGCCCGAGTAGAAAGGAAGCCAGCACGGTCGGTAGGGGAGGCCTTGGGATACCCATCGATGCCCCCGCGCAGGCGAGCATAGGAATCCAGATCGCCGGGATCGATGCCGTCCGGATGGGCGATGGCGCCGCTGTCATCCTCCACGGCCAGCAGGCGTGCCCCTCGCTCCGCCAAGAGGCGGGCCGCCCACGAGCCCGTGGCGCCAAAACCCTGGATGAAGAAGGTCGCCTGCCCCAGATCCAGTTGCTCGTGCCGCGCCCACTCATCGAGCATGATGACGATGGCATGGCCGGCCGCCTGTTCGCGCCCCGCGCTCCCCCCAAGGGTCGCGGGTTTACCCATGACCACGTGGCGGCAGAGGTTTCGCTCGTGGGGCGGCATGGTCGAGGCGTAGGTATCCAGAATCCAGGCCATGATCTGTTCGTCGGTGCCCAATTCGGGGCAGATCACGCCGTACTCGGGACCGATATTGCCGCCCAGTCCGAAGGTGAAGCGGCGGGTGGCGCGCTCCAACTCGCCCGGAGAGCAGCGCGACGGGTCCACGTCCACACCGCCCACGGCTCCGCCGAAGGGCAGGCCGAGAACCGCGTGCTTCCAGGTCATCCGGATCGCCAGGGCCCTGACGTCGTCCCTGTCCACCGCCTCCTGATAGCGCAGCCCCCCGGCGAAGGGACCGAGAACGTTGTTGTGCTGTGCCAGGTGGCCCGTGAACATACGAAGCTCTCCGTCGTCCATCTTGACGGGGAAGTTAACGGTGATTTCGCAGGCGGTCTGCGAAAGGATCTTGCGCACATCCGGGTCCAGGCCCATGCGTTCGGCGGCCTGGTTGAACTGGCGCAGCGCTTCGTCGCAGCTCGTCATGGCACGGCTCCCGTCAGGGGAAGAATCCCCGATCCCTGTAGACCCCCTCCAGATCCTTCAGGGCGAGGGCTACACTGGTGGTCCTCCAATCGGCGCCAAACTCCACAGAGGCCTTCGCCACCCGCTCATAGGCCCGGTACAGCGTGTCTTGGAGACGCTTCTCCACCTCCTCGAGTTCCCACCTCTCGCCGCGCTTGTTCTGGAGCCACTCGAAGTAGCTGGCGGTGGCCCCTCCGACGGTGCAGAGCACATCGGGCAGAAGATCCATTCCCTTTCGCCTCAACACCTCGTCCATCCCCGGTTCGGTCAGGATGCAGGCCCCCTCGGCCACGAGGCGCACGTTCAGGAGCTCCAGCAGCTCGCTCGTGAAGCCCGTGGCCAGGGCGGCCGGAATGAATATGGTGGCCGGAGTGCGCAGAAAAGCCTCGTGGCTGAGAGCGGTCGCCCTCGGGTAGCCCCTCAGACCGAAATGCCGTCTGGAGTACTCGAAGAGGTCTTCCGCATCGATGCCGCCGGCATGGAACACGCCTCCGGTCACATCCTCCACGGCCAGCAACCTGGCGCCCTTGGACTGGAGGACCCGTGCCACCGAGGATCCCACCGTTCCGAATCCCTGGAGCGTGTAGGTCGAGGCGGCGAGGTCGACGCCGTGATCCTTTGCCCAGCGTTCGATGAGCATGGCCATGCCCAGGCCCACCGCCCGGTTCCGCCCAGGGAGCCCCCCCGCCTCCAAAGGCTTTCCGGTGACGACCGGGAAGGCGCGGTTTCTCTCCTGCGGCGGTACGGTGGAAAAGTAGGTGTCCAGGACCCAGCTCATGATCTGGCTGTTCGTGTTGACCTCCGTAGTGAGGACGTCGTAGTCCGGCCCGATGTTGTTCCCCAGGGCGAACACGAACCGGCGCGTGATCCGCTCCAGTTCCGAGAGCGTATGACGGGAGGGATCCAGCTGGATGCCCCCCATGGAGCCTCCAAAGGGAAGGCCCGCCAGGGCGGCCTGCCATGTCCGCTGGGCCGCCTGGGTTCGCATGGCCTTGAGGGTCACCGAGGGGTGATAACGGAGCCCTCCCAGGTAGGGTCCCAGGGCATCGTTGTGGTGCACGCGAAAGCCGCGGAAGGTCTCCACCGACTCGTCGTCCATCTTGACGGGGAAGTGAAGGGTCAGCTCGTCGCAGGGCAGGGCGAGCAGGCGTCTGACGCCGGGAGACAATCCCACGAGATCGGCGGCCCTTTCAAAGTAGTCCCGAGTGTCCAAGGCTGTGCCTCCTCAGTTCAACCCGACTGCCAGCGAATTCCGAAGAGGCCGGAGGCCGCGGCGGCCACGGGCGCCGTGCCCCCCGGACCGAGGCAACGGAGCCGCGGGCGGCCCAGAAGGCTGCGCCTCGAAGGGCCGGAGGAAACCTTGCCAGTATGGTCAGACCCCGTTCGCCGTACAAGCTCCGCGGGGCATCTCCTACGAAAAGACATGGGGGGCGCTCTTCTCCGCCAGGAATCCCAGGGCCTGTTCCTTGATCCCGTCCATCATGACTTGAAGCTCGAGCCCGCCGGAAGCTTGCTCCACGTCGATCACCCGTACCACCTGCTGAAGGTGGCCGTATTCGGGCAGCAGGACGGGAAGCATGTTCGAGACTTCGCGAAAGAAGCCCTCGTTGAAAATGATGCCCTCCTCGTCGGGAAAGAGGGCCAGGTAACGTATCTTGGCCTCGACGAGGTCCTGGAAAAAGTGGGTTCCGAAGGAGAGGTCGGGCACGTAGCTACCTTTTTGGCGGGCGATCTCGATCAGCATCTGCGTGTTGTTGATACCCGAGTAGGTGACGCCCACCCCCAGAGTGATGTCGCCCCGGCTGCCCCAGCGCCCTGGGCCCATGAGGACGAAAGAGCGCCTGGGGAGGATACCGTTGAGCCGGCTGATGGCGTCGGCCACCTGCACCATGTCGTCGTGGCTCGGCAACTTCGAATAGGCCTCGGGATCGACGTAAACGATGTAGCGGACGCCGATGACCTGGCCGTTGGTCACGTACTTCTTGGCGGAGAAGAGCTTGCGCTTCTCCGGAATCCAATGGGGGATGGTCACGGGCCCTTCGTCGCCGAGTCTGCTCTGGGGCCGGCATTGGAGCAGGTAAAGCGACTGCCCGTCGTGGGCGAATTCAAGATCCACGGGCATTCCCATGGTGGCCTGGAGGGTTCGCATGATCTCGCGCATTTGCGGGACGAAATCGGTGCTCTCGAGGAGCCCCGCAAAAGTCACCACTAGATCGCCCCCGCGGGGATCCAACAAGCCCGGCATGGGTCTGCGCAAGGAGCTCCCGTCGTAGATGGAGACGATGCGCTCGAGGAGCGGAAAGTCGTCTCCGACCTCCCGGAAGATTCGCTCGATGCTCGCGGATTCAAACCTCCCCGTCTCCAGGTTGATGACGTCGATGTATCGCTGCGCGTAGTGGAAAACCTGCTCCGGCGTCACGTTCACCCGTAGATCGGGATGACCCGGTGACACGAGAACCGGAAAGTCGTCTCCGATCCGGTCCACCGCCCTGGTTCCCAATCCGGCCACCATGCGGAGGATGCCATCCTCCCGCTTGATCCTCGGCGACCAGCGGAATTCGTTGGTGGAGAAGGCCACGCCCGCGAAGGCCGGGAAGAAGTACTTGCCTATCCTGCGCCCGACCACGCGCTGGATGATGACCCCCATCTCCTCCATGAAGTCGAGCAGGCCCCGCTCGGCGCGGTACTGGATGGGGTCGGGGCCGAAGATCGAGGCGTACACCTCGGCCACGGCGTCGGTGAGGGCCTCCAGGCGCTCCTGCTTGGACCCCGTGTTGGCCAGGAAGAGGCTGCGGTACTTTCCTGAAAAGGCCGTGCCGAGGCTGTCCTCCAGCAGGCTGGAGGAGCGGACGATGAGGGGGCCCTCCCCCAGGTCGTCCAGGGCCACCTTGAGCTGGTTGAGCATCTCGAGGGAAAAGGAGGAGTGTTTGAAAACCTGTTCGATGTAGGGATAGTTGTGCCGCACCTCGCTCATGCTCGAGAACTTGAAGCTCTGAAGGTCCTCGAGCGAATTGTAATGAACGAAATCGAGCATGCCGTCCGAGGCGATGTACCAGGTGTGGGGCACCTTGAAATTGGCTAGAAGGGGATTGTCCTTCCCTAGGCGGCCGAGAATGTGCGCTGCCAGGATCAGGCCCGCCGCCTTGCCTCCCAGCCGCCCGTTGCCCTGGCCGGGCCCGGCCACCCTGGAGAGGATCCTGCCGAAATCGTACACCGTCAGGTATTCCTTGGCGACGCGGATGAAGGGGAGGCTGTCCGTGAGAAAGCGCCGGGTGAGCGCCACGCGCACGTTCATGTCATCGGAAGGAGAGAGCGCGTGCTCCTCCTCCTTGGTGTCCCTGCAGAAGCGGTTCACGATATCGGAGATCTCGATGAGCGAGATATCCCGTCTTTCGATGGCCATGGCGAAGAAGCCGAGCTTGTCCTGCTTCACCCACTGCTTGATGAGCCGGGCCAGCTCCGACTCCTGGATGGTGATGGAGGCGACCCTGATGACCTCCTCGAAGGCTGCATCGAGGAGGGCAATGTCTCGTTTGGGAAGGGGTTGGTTGGAGCCCCAGGATTCGCGCTCCCTTTCTGCGTAAACGGCCGGATCCAAGCGGGTGATGATCGTCTGGATGGCGGGCAGGTCCAGCTTGGTCAGGTGGTTCATCAGCCTCCGGACGAGGCGCTTGTAGAGGGCCTTGTCCGTCTCCTGAATGAGATCCAGAATGGTCCGCCACTCGGGTTTGTGGTCGGGTGGTACGGCGGCAGCGGCCGTTTCCGGAGAGCCTGCGAACCTTCCCTCTCCTTCTCGCGATTCAATGGCCGGACCGAGCTTCTGGGCGGTGATTTCCACGAGCTTGCGTTCGTCCAGGAGAAAGGGGTTCTCTCCATACTGTGAACGGTTTTCGAGGTAGACGACGTCCAGCTTGCCCGCGAGCTTCCCGTGGACCACGAGGTGAGCCCGCAGTTTCCAAGGGGTCTCCTCAAACCCTTCCGATTCGTAAACCCGTTCGCCCCAGGTGATCCTCACCCGGCCGGCCTCCGAGTGGCGCAGGCCCAGCGGCAGGGTCTGGATGACTCGATCAAAGACCTGCTGGATCGAGAGTTCGGGGTTTACCAGGATGGCGGCGATCTGGAACAGGCACTGGAGCTGCCTCTCCTGTCCTCGGCTTTTGGCCGTCATGGATCGCTTCCCCTCCGCCATGGGCTGAAGTATACAGGAGCTTGATGCATTGAGCCAGCGAGCCGCCGGCCCCATTCCTCGGCGCAAGCTTCGCTTCCGGCTCGACCGCCCCAATCCCTCGGCGGAGGGCCGTGGGGCCATGGCGACCAGAAATATCCACGAGGGTTGGCGGCGCTCTTTCGGTTCCCAACGCGCAATAGGGGGCGGGCGCGGACGCCAAAAGGGACCCGCCGGCGAGGGCGGGTCCCTGAGCGGAGCGAAAAGACGGCGGGATCTACACCCAGCCGCGCAACCTGCAGGCCTCGGCTACGCGCGAGACGGCGATCATGTAGGCCGCGTCGCGCATGTAAATCTTCTTGTCTCTATGGAGCTTGGAGACGGCCTTGAAGGCACTCGTCATCTTCTGGTCGAGCTTCTGCAAGACCTCCTCCTTCTCCCAGTAGTAGTTCATGTTGCACTGAACCTGTTCGAAGTAGGAGCAGGTCACGCCACCGGCGTTGCAGAGGAAGTCGGGGATCACGAAGATGCCTCGCTCGAAGAGGACCTTGTCGGCTTCCACCGTGGTGGGGCCGTTGGCGCCCTCCGCGATGATCTTCACGGACGGCTTGATTTTGCCTACGTTGTCGCCGGTGATCATGCCCTCCTGGGCGGCGGGGATGAGGAGGGTCACCTCCTGTTCGAGCCAGGCCTCGCCCGGCAGCTGCTGCCAGCCGTACTCCTTGGCTTTGGCGGGGCTGATAGTGCCGAACTTGTCCACGGCGGCCATGAGCTGGCCGAACTGGATGCCCGCCTCGGAGCGGTAGGTGTAAGCTTTCTTATCGTTGTTGTCCCAACAGGCGATGGCGATCACCTTCCCGCCGTACTGAGTAAAGAGGTCCACCGCATATTGGGCCACGTTGCCCGAGCCCTGGATGGAGGCGGTGGACTTCTTGATGTCGATGCCGAGCTCCTTCATGGCCTCGCGGACGGTGTAGATGACGGCATGGCCGGTGGCCTCGGTGCGCCCGAGTGAACCGCCCATGCCCACGGGTTTGCCCGTGATGAAGCCGGGCAGCTTTTCTCCGCGGATCTTTTCCAGCTCGTCCATCATCCAGAGCATGTGCTGACCGTTGGTCATCACGTCGGGGGCCGGCACGTCTTGCGTCGGTCCGACGTTGCGAGCCACCTGGCGCACCCACCCTCGGCAGAGGGCCTCCTGTTCGCGATCGGACAGGTTGTGCGGGTCGCAGATGACGCCGCCCTTGCCGCCGCCCAACGGAATGTCCACCACGGCGCACTTCCAGGTCATCCAGGTGGCCAGTGCGCGCACCGTGTCCACGGTTTCGTGGGGGTGGAAGCGGATGCCGCCCTTGCACGGACCGCGAGCGTCGTTGTGCTGGATGCGGAAGCCGTGAAAGACCTTGTACGATCCGTCGTCCATACGGATCGGGATGTTGAAGTGGTATTCCCGGAGCGGAGTGCGCAGCAGGTCACGGGTGGCCTGATCCAGCCCCAGCTTCTCCGCCACGGCGTCGAATTGCTGCTGGGCCATCTCAAACGGGTTGAAGGGCTTGGTCGTCATCACTGTTCTCCTTTGCGGCCCGGATCACCGCGATCCGGGCACCAGGCGTAGCGGTTTTCACAGAACGTGTTCTTTACACATGAGCAGCGAAGCCAACGGGATCGATCTGTCGCAGAAGTAGAACCTGGAAGACGGCCTCCGGTCCCCTTCCACCCCAGCCGAGCCCAACAAACCTCCTCCAAATAAGAGGCTTCGGTATGCCCCCCCTCCAGAGGAGGTGAATCTAGCAATTGGGCGACTGCGGTGTCAAGCCGGTCGCCCAATCAGCCGGTGAAGTGGGGTAAAAGATCGGTAACCTTGAAGAGAGAGGCCTCCTGCCTTAAAGTGCCTCCAAGGAGAGGGATGAACTATGCCCGAGATGGATTTCGAACGGGACATCCAGCGGATGCAAGCCTTGCTGAATACCCTGAAGCATGAATATGACCTCTACTTTGCCGGTTCGCGGCGCGACCCTCCCCGCAAGGAACAGAAGGAGCTGGACGCCCTGGTCAAGGCCTACGGGAATACCAATCTTCCCAGGCTCGCCCAGCAGTTTCGCTTCACCGCCTTCAGCGGCAGCTATGCCGTCTTATGCGAGCAGTGGAACAAGTGGATGCGGGCGCGGGAGGACGGGTTGGTGCAGGATCCGCGCTTGCTAGCGTCGGTTCGCCGAGCCAAGCGGGAGCTGCAGGAGCTGGAAAGGGGCCGTCCCCTCTCTCCAGCCTCCGGACCCGAGCAGCCTCCTCCGGTGCCCGCCCCGGCGCGACGGGCGCCTGCGGGAGACGGACGCCACCCCCGGGCGCTCTTCGAGGAGTTCATCAACGCCAAGCTCAGGGAGGGTGAGGTGCCAAAGTGGGATCTGGCCTCCTTCGAGCGGCACCTCGCCCAGCAGAAGGCCGCCATACTCCAGAAGTACAAAGGTTCGGACGTGGTCTTCTCGGTCCAGACCAAGGATGGCAAGGTGACCCTCAAGGCGAAGGTCATCCAATAGCCCTCCTCCCGCCCCGGGTCAAGGAGCCCCCATCCCTTGACCGTGCATGGGGTAGATGCTATAACCGCACCTTGTTCTTCCAAACCCGTGGAGAAAGAGTACAATGCTGAAAAACTTCCTCTTTAGCTCCGAGTCGGTGACCGAGGGGCACCCCGACAAGATTGCCGACCAGATCAGCGACGCTGTTCTAGACGCCGTACTCGACCAAGATCCCCTCGGCCGGGTGGCCTGCGAAACGCTTGTCACCACTGGGCTGGCGCTCGTGGCCGGTGAGATCACCACCAAGGCTTACGTCGATCTTCCTACGGTCGTACGGAGCACCATTCGCGATATCGGATACGTGGACGGCGCCTTTGGCATGGATTACAAGACCTGCTCCGTGATTTCGTCCATAGACCCGCAGTCACCCAACATCGCCATGGGGGTGGATGCGGGCGGCGCGGGAGACCAGGGGCTCATGTTCGGCTTCGCGTGCGACGAGACCCCGGCCCTGATGCCTTTCCCCATCTACACCGCGCACCGGCTCACGGAGCGCCTCGCCAAGCTGCGGAAGGAAAAGGTTCTCCCCTACCTGCGGCCGGACGGCAAGAGCCAGGTGAGCGTCTATTACGAGGACGGCGTGCCCAAGAAGGTCAAGGCCGTGGTGCTCGCGGTGCAACACGACGAGAGCGTCGCCCAGACGACCCTCCGGAAGGAGGTGGAGGAGGCGGTGATCCGAGCGGTCATCCCTCCCGACATGCTGGACGCGGATACCGCATTCCACATCAATCCCACGGGCCTGTTCGTCATCGGCGGCCCGCAGGGCGACACAGGGCTCACGGGCCGCAAGATCATCGTGGACACCTACGGCGGGATGGGGCGCCACGGCGGAGGGTCCTTCTCCGGGAAAGATCCCACCAAGGTGGACCGCTCCGCCAGCTACATGGCCCGGCACATCGCGAAGAACATCGTGGCGGCCGGCCTGGCCAAGCGTGCCGAGGTTCAGCTCGCTTACGCCATCGGCGTCGCCGAGCCCGTCTCCGTGATGGTGGACACCTTCGGCACCGGTCTCGTGGAGGAGAAGGTGCTCGAGGGGGCTATCCGAGAGGTGTTCCCCCTGACGCCCGGAGGGATCATCAAGTATCTCGACCTGAGGCGACCCATCTTCAAGAAGACGGCGGCCTACGGTCATTTTGGAAGAGAGCTGCCTGAATTCACGTGGGAGTTCATCCATAAGGTCGAGGCGCTCAAGGCGAGTTGTGGCCGGACGGTGCCGCGGCGAGGGAGCAAATGATGGAGTGCGACATCAAGGACGCGGCACTGGCGGATCACGGTAAGGCGAGGATTCTTTGGGCGGACCGGCACATGCCGGTCTTGGCGAGCATCCGCGGCCGCTTTGAACGGGACAAGCCCCTCAAGGGCATCCGGATGGGGGCCTGCCTCCACGTCACCACGGAGACGGCCAACCTCATGAGGACGCTGGTGGCCGGAGGGGCCGAAGTGGCCCTCTGCGCCAGCAACCCCCTCTCCACGCAGGACGACGTGGCCGCCAGTTTGGCGCGGGACTTCGGTGTGTCGGTCTTCGCCATCAAGGGAGAAGACAACGCCACCTACTACAAGCACCTGGCCTCCGTGCTCGACACCAAGCCCATGATCACCATGGACGACGGGGCCGACCTGGTCTCCCTGGCCCACGGCGACCGGCGCGACGCGCTTCAAACCATCCTGGCGGGCACCGAGGAGACGACTACGGGGGTCATCCGCCTCCAGAGCATGGCCAAGCACGGCGTACTGGCCTACCCCATCGTGGCAGTCAACGAGGCCATGACCAAACACCTCTTCGACAACCGATACGGGACCGGCCAGTCCACGCTGGACGGCGTCATCCGCGCCACGAACATCCTTCTCGCGGGAGCCACGGTTGTGGTCGCCGGCTACGGCTGGTGCGGCAAGGGCGTGGCCATGCGGGCCAAGGGCATGGGTGCCCACGTCATCATCACCGAGGTGAATCCTGTGAGGGCCATCGAGGCCATCATGGACGGTTTCCCGGTCCAGCCCATGGCCGAGGCCGCCGGGGTGGGCGATCTCTTCATCACCGTTACGGGCAACAAGCACGTCATCCGGACGGAACACTTCCTCGCCATGAAAGACGGGGCCATCGTCTGCAACAGCGGCCACTTCAACGTGGAGCTCCAGCTCGAGGGCGGCCTCTACGAAATCGCCGTGTCCAAGACGGCGGTCCGCGACTTCGTGGAGGAGTTCGCGCTACCCAACGGCAGGCGGATCTACCTCCTCGCCGAGGGTCGCCTGGTGAACCTTTCCGCCGCCGAGGGCCATCCCGCCGTGGTCATGGACATGTCCTTCGCCAACCAGGCCCTTTCCGCCGAGTGGATCCTCCAGCACCGTGCCTCCCTGGGCAACTCGGTCCACGTGATCCCGGAGGAGATCGACATGGAGATCGCCCGGATCAAGCTGAGTACCCTAGGGTACCGGATGGACACCCTCACCGAGGAGCAGCGGCGCTACCTCGCCTCCTGGCAGGAGGGGACCTAAGAACCCCAATCTCGGCTCCCGTCGCGGAAACTTGGGAAGAAGGCGCCTCCTGGCCCGGCCACGTGGGAGGGCCTATACTGGAGGTAGGTAGACGGCGCCGGGGAAGGTTTGCATAGCGTGAATACCAGCGGGGGGCGCGAAGGTGCCCCCCGCTGTGCGTCTGGAGCCGGACTGCCAAGACGGGGGGCCGCCCGCCGTCCATTGGAGGTGCCGCGGCTCCGGGGAGGCGAGAGCCATGGCCAAGAAGGTCGTTCACGTCGTGGGTACCGGGACGATCGGAGAACCGCTCATCGGACTCCTGTGCGACATGCGCGAGCCGCTGGGCATCGACGAGGTCACCTTCCACAAGCGGTCGCCCCTCCTGGAAGAACGCTCCAAGGTTCGCGCCCTCTTGGAGCGCGGGGCGCAGCTCGCCACCGACCCGCCCGCCATGGAGGGATTCAGGAAGATGGGGCTGGAACCCTCCATGAGCCAGGAGGAGGCGGTCCAGCGGGCCTCCGTGGTGATCGATTGCACGCCAGTGGGCAACGAGACGAAGGAGAAGCTCTACCTCCCCATCGGCCGGAAGGTCAAGGGCTTCATCGCCCAGGGCAGCGAGTTCGGCTTTGGAAAAATGTACGCCCGGGGCATCAACGACCGGGCGCTCGTGCCCGGCGAGGACCGGTTCATTCAGGTGGTCTCCTGCAACACCCACAACATCGCCGTGATCCTGCACACCCTCGGGATGGACAACGGGAACAGCCCGCAGAACCTGGTGGAGGGGCGTTTCGTGTGCATGCGGAGGGCCAACGACATCAGCCAGGACTCCTCCTACGTGCCTTCTCCGCAGGCCGGAAAGCACGAGGACCCCGATTTCGGCACCCACCATGCCAGGGACGCCTGGCACCTCTTCAAGACCCTCGATCTCGACCTGGACCTTTTCTCCTCCGCCATCAAGCTGAACACCCAGTACATGCATATCATCTGGTTTCAGCTCAAGGTGAGGAAGCCCGTCACCCGCGAGAAGCTCCTGGCCGCCGTAGAGGAGAACCGGCGGGTGGCGGTGACCTACAAGAAATCCGCCAACATGGTCTTCTCCTTCGGCAGGGACCATGGGCACTTCGGGCGGATTCTCAGCCAGACCGTGCTTCCCGTCCACTCCCTGGCGGTGCACAGGGGCACGGAGATCACCGGTTTCTGCTACACCCCCCAGGATGGCAACTCCCTCCTCTCCAGCGTAGCGGCTGCGACGTGGCTTCTCTACCCGGAGGACTACGAGAAGCGTATGGACTGTTTGAGGCCCTTCATTTTCCAGGAGGTGTAGGGAGCCTTGGACGGCCTCGCGAACCCCAATCCCGCGATGAAACCGGAACGGAGCCCCCAAATGTTGATGAACACGTGGTTTAGCTCCAATGCTCTTTCACCTGATAAGGGATTGGGGGCCTTTGAGCCGGAGGCGAAAAAGGCGTCCAAGGGTGGGGGTCCCTCCCTCTGGCTTTGCCAGCGGAGGGGGAGGGAATGGCCC
>Ga0207433_10012810_pt1 | contig 12458 bp, 9 predicted proteins | sample YelNatPaOPGAMG01_FD_187559 | JGI IMG/M metagenome (GOLD analysis project Ga0207433, IMG submission 187559) | Hot spring thermophilic microbial communities from Obsidian Pool, Yellowstone National Park, USA - OP-RAMG-01 (SPAdes) (version 3) | ecosystem: Environmental > Aquatic > Thermal springs >...
CACAAAATTAAATTTAAAAATGGTTGGCTAGCTGCACGAATTAATTTTGCTACTGTAGATGAAAACCTAAAAGTCGTAGATAGAAGAGCTGGTAGAAATACATATGGGTTGGATATTTTAGTTGCAGAACTTAATAAAAAAATAAAAGTAAAAGTACCTTTTAAGATTTATCATACTTTAGGGCACCGTGGAGTGCTTATTATCAAAAGCAAACTTTCAGATAAAATTTCAGAAAATGATCCTTTTGATATGGGAAAGAAAGTAAAAAAAATTAAACCACTTGATAATTCTCGTTTAACAAAAAAGACTGCAGAAATTTTAAATAACTTTTTAGAACAAGCTTACCAAATTTTGAAAAATCATCCAATTAACTTAGAAAGACAAAAAATGAACCTTCTACCTGCAAATTATTTATTATTTAGAGAACCAGGAAATAAAATTTTAAAATTAAAGAATTTCTTTGAGAAATATGAATTTAAAAATGGTTGTGTTTTAGCAACAAATGGGGTTGATAAAGGTACTTGCTTAGCGGTTGGTTTTAAAGAATTTACCTTAAAAGAAGCTCAAGATATTGATGAAGAAATGACAATTGTTTATCAGGCCCTACAAGCTATTATGAAAAAGAATTATCAAATAATTTATATTCATCTTAAAAAAGCAGACGAGGCAGCTCATGATAAAAATTTTGAAAAGAAAAAATACTTTTTTGAGAAATTTGATTTATTATTACAAAATGTCTTTACAGCTAATCCAAATGAAATATTTGTGATCACAGGTGATCATATTACTTCTGTTTTAACTGGTAAACATCAATTTGGACCTGTTCCTATTTTGATAATTAACTCCTTTATCAAGAATAATCCTAAAGAGTTTAGTGAAAGTGAAGCATTAAAATTAGGTAATTATTTTAAAGAAAATTCACGAATTTGGCAATTTTTACGCAAAAATGTTAATTGAAAAACTAGAAAATATTTTTAAAAAATTAGCTAAAGATTATTTAGGAAAAGCTCATGCTGAAATAAGACATCGTATTAAAGTTTTTTTGCCTGCAGATTTAGATTTAGGAGATTTTTCTACTAATATTTTATTTCTTTTTTCAAAAATCCTTAAAAAACCACCAAATGAAATATTTGAAGACTTAAAATCTAAAATTGAAAAATTACCTTATATTGAAAAAATTGATTTAGTTAGCGGTTACTTAAATATTTTTGTAAATAAAAAGATCTTATTTGAAAATTTTAAAGCTATTTTGCTAAGGAATTCAAAGTTTTTAGAAAATAATCTAGGTAGAAGGCAAAAATTAATTATTGAATATGTTTCAGCTAACCCTACTGGTCCTTTACATTTAGGTAATGCTCGAGGAGCAGTTATTGGCGATATTTTGGCTAAATTGTTTAAGCTTAGCAATTTTAAAGTAACCAAAGAATATTATGTAAACGACAGAGGAAACCAAATTGAAATTTTAGTAGATTCTATTTTGTATGAACTTGGGCAAAAAGAATATAATGAAAATTTTTATAAAGGGGATTATATCAAAGAAGTAGCTGAAGTAGTTAAAAAGCATTCTACAACTTTTGATAGAGAAAAAATTAAAAAAATAGTTGTTAAATATATTTTGGATAAATATATCAAAAAACCATTACAAAAATTTGGTACACAATTTGATAATTTTTACTTTGAAACAGATCTCTATAAAAAAGGATTAGATAAAAAAATATTGAAAATCTTTGAAAACAAAAAACTTTTAGAAAATAGAGATGGAGCTTTATGGCTTTTGCTAACAAAATTAGGAGAACCCAAAGATGAAGTTTTAATTAAAAAAGATGGCGAACCAACTTATTTCTTTTCTGATATTCTTTATAATTATGAAAAATTTTTCATCAGAAAATATAAATATTCTATTATTTTAGTTTCTTCCGATCATCAAGATCATGCAAGACGTCTTCTAAAGACTTTTACAAATGTTTTTTCTATCAAAGAAAATAGATTTAAGATTTTAATTTATCAAATGGTACACATTACTAAAGGAGAAGAACTTTTGAAAATGTCAAAAAGAAAAGGTATTTATGTCACATTAGATGAGCTTATTGAAACTTTAGGAGTTAATCCTATAAGATTTTATTTTGCTAAATATGCTTTAGAAAATACAGTTGAATTAGATTTGGATTTAGCCATTAAAGAATCAGAAGAAAATCCTATTTGGTATGCTCTCTATACGTATGCTAGATTTAATAGCATTCTCGATAAAGCTCAAGCTCAAAAGTTAAAAATTCCAGATAAAAAAGTTATTAAAAATAACTTAACAAAATCTTTTAAATATGTTGCAGAGAAAGAATCTTATCTTAGGATTTTAAGGAAAATTCAACAATTACAAGCTATTTGTTATGATGCTACAAAAAACATTAGGCCCAATTTATTACCCCAGTATTTAATTGATTTATGTAAAGAATTAAACTCTTTTTATGAAAAAGAAAAAATTTTAGAAGGAGATTATCAAGAAATTAAATTAAAATTAATTTTTGTAATATATGTAATTAAGGCTTTAGATTTAATTTTTTATTTACTTTCTCTTAAGCCTGTAAAAAAGCTTTACAATATAGATAGCAACCACTCCAATTAAATAACCCAGTAACAAACCTACAATAATATCTATTGGCCAATGCATTAAACTTAACCAACTAAAAATAGATACTAGAAGTGTTAAAATAAACATTAAAATCCCCCATTCTAAAAAATTATTTAAAATTACTGCAGATATTGCTGTCATCAAAGTTACATGTTGTGAAGGAAAACTATCAAATAATTGTTCACCAGGATAAAAGTAGCTTATAGGCCTTATAGAAATATAATTAGCTTTGATTAATTGAACCATCAAAATACTTAAAAATATAGCTAACAAAAATTCAGCAAAAATCCATAAAACTTTTTTATTTTTAAAACTTTCCTTTAATATCCATAAACAAAAAACAAGTATACTTAAAAACAAAATAGAATCTCTTAAGAAATCAAAAATAGCAATTATTTTGAGATTATGTTTTAAAATTTGGTATAAATAATAAGTAACCATGAAAAATTTAATTGTTTTTTTAACTCAAAATTTACATCCTTTACAAATTATAACAAAAAATAGTTTTTGGATTACATTGGGGAAAATTTTAGGTGGAGTTTTAAGGGCTTTGCTGGTGATATTTTCAGCAAGGTTTTTAGGCCCAGACTTGTATGGCAGTTTTGCTTTAGCTATTAATTTTGTCCTTATATTTTCTTTTTTACCTGAATTAGGATTAACAGCAATCTTAACCAGAGAATTATCTAAAAGAAAAGAAGAAAAAGAAAAGATTTTTAATGAAGTTCTATCATTTTCCTTATTTTTGAGTTTAATTTCTTATATTTTAATAATTCTTTTAGGCATTATTATAATCAAAGATATCCGTTCCTTAAAATTGTTGCCTATTTTAGGAATTATGATGATTTTTGATATTTTAAGAGAATTTGCCTATGCTGTTTATAGGGCAGAACTTAAGGGTGAATTGCAGGGAATTTTACATTTTCTTACTAATTTATTACTTTTTATTTTTGGTTTATATTCTTTAATAAAATTTAACACAACGATAGCTTTAGCTTATGCTTATTTTTTTAGTATTGGTTTAGGATTTATTTTAAGCATTATTTTTTTAGGAAAATTGTTAAAAACTTTTAAATTTATCTTTGATTTACATATTTACAAGCTCTATTTCAAATCCAGTTGGCCTATTGCTATTGCTAATGCTCTTTATCTTTTGTTGCTTTTTACTGATTCTATAATTTTAGGTTGGTTTTATCCCTCTTATTTTGTAGGTATTTACAATTCTGCCGTTAAAATCAATGAGTTTTTAATATTGTTTCCTACTGGCGTAGCACTTGCTTTATTACCTTTGTTTTCTAGTAACTTAAATAATAAAGAGGAATTAAGAAAAACTATGGAATTTGGAATTTATTTAAATTATTTGATTGTTCTTCCTATAATTTTTTCTATTTTCATTTTATCGGATAAGTTAATAATTTTAGTTTTTGGAGAAAATTATTTTACTGCTACTTATGGTTTAAAAATTTTAATTCCTTCACTTTTAGCTAATTCTATCTTTATGGTTTTTTCACAATTTTTAATTGCTATAGACAGAAGGGTTGAACTTTTGATTTATGAATTTATAGGGTATATTACAAATGTTTTACTTAATTTAATTCTGATACCTAAATTTGATTTTATCGCTGCTTCATATACTACAACTTTCTCTAGTTTTCTAACTTTCTTATTAGGTTATTTTGCTATTCAAAAATATCTTAGTTTCAACTTATGGCAAGATATAACTAAACCCTTCCTCGCCTCATTGATATTATCCTTGTTTTTGATTTTGGTAACTAAATTTAGTTTAATTTTTTCAATAATAGGAGGTATTTTTGTTTATTTTCTCGCTTTAGTTTTATTGAAAGATAAAATCTTTTCAGAACTTCCTCGTTATTTAAGATTGCCTCGTTAATAAACTTTCTAATTTTAGTAAAGCAGGTAATTGATAAGGAATAATTTTTTTCTTTGCAGTTTCCAGATCAACATACTCTACTTTATCATTTTCTGGATAAATTTTTTTAACTCCTGAATTCGGAGGCCATTCTATTTCTATAAATTCTTTACTTGTACCAAACTTATCTTTTTTAAAATCTTTATTCAAAAAATAAACATGAACAATTTTCCCTCCTTTGCTTCTTACTCTACATAAGTATTTTAATTTTTTAATATCATTTTTTGTTAAATTAAGACCAGTTTCCTCTTCAAATTCTCTAACTGCAGTGATTAAGTAATCTTCTCTTTCATTTACTCCACCCTTAGGAATATGCCATGCTCCCAAATCTTTATTTTGCCAATACGGACCGCCAGGATGAACTAATAAAACATCAATTTTATTTGTCTTTTTATTCTTTCTATATACTAAAATCCCAGCACTTATTTGCTCTCTTTTATTTTCTTTTACTCCTTGTTTATAATTACTATATGACATATTTAACACATTTAATTTTTACAGTAATTATTTTTTTGTATTCAGGAATTACTGTTTTTAGATTGATTCAGCTTAAAGAATATTTCTTTCCTTCAATCTTTGCTCATTTTGATTATCCATCAAGTTACATTATTTTCTTTAAACGTACAGAACTTATTTTATGGCTTTTATGGTTGCTATTTGTTCTTTTGGCTATTTTCGGAATCACTTTTCAAATAAATACTTATTGGCTAATTCCTCTTTCTATAATTTTAATTATACTTCTAATTAAAAGAAAAGAACAACTACGGTTAATTAATTATACACCAAAAGCTGTTTTTATATTATTTGTTGCCTTTTTAATTAACTACAGAATTTTACAATACGGAGAGGGGAATTTAACTATAGCTACGATTTTATTAACTACATCCTTTCAATTTTGTGTTTATCTACTTTCTACTTATTTAGCTAATATAATCACTAAACTTTATGCCAATATACTGTATAAAAAAGCAGAAAGAAAAATTTTAAATTGGCTTAATAAAGATAAAAAAAGGAGAGTTATTGGAATTACTGGTAGCTATGGCAAAACTTCAACCAAAGAAATTTTAGCTCAACTTTTAAGTAAAAAATATAAAGTTTTAAAATCACCTAAAAGACTAAATGCTGAAATAGGTTTAAGCCAGTTTATTTTAAACAGTGAATTAGAAAATTATGAACTTATTATTCTTGAAATGGGAGCTAGGCAAACTGGAGAACTAGAAACAATGGTCAATATATTTCATCCTAAAATTGCTTTTTTAACAGGATTAGCTCCTCAACATTTAGCAACTTTTGGATCTTTAGAAAATATTATTAAAGGAGAGGGTTTAGAAATTTTTAAAGAACTAAATTCTGATGGAATAGCTTTTTTAAATGGAGCCAACGAACTTGTAGCAAAAATTTATGAAGAATTAAATGTAAAACAAAAATATCTTTATGCTTCAGAAAAAGGACAATTTTATTCCAAAAATGAAATATTTTCATTAGATGGTACGGAATTTGACTTTATTTATCCTGAAGGGGAAATTTCTTTAAAGACAAATTTGGTTGGTAAACATTTTTTAGAAAATTTGATAGGAACTCTAGCTTGCGCTTATATATTAGGAATTAAGCCTGAAGAATTGAAAGAAGAAATTCAAAATATTATTCTTTTGCCACATCAATTTGAAATCGTTAGAAAAGAAAATCCTGTTATTATAGATGATTCCTATAATGCTAATTTGGTTGGCGTTAAAAAAGCTCTCGAATTTTTCTTACAAATTCCTTTGTCCTATCGAATTGTATTTTTCGCTGGTATTTTAGAATTAGGAGTTGAAACTCCCAATATTTATTATTCTTTAGTGCAAGATTTCAAAAAAGTAGATAAAATAATATTAACCTTTAGAGATTATGCTGAAGTATTTTTAGAAAATATTTATAATAAAGTTGTAATTTATAAAAATGAGAACATTAAAGAAATTTTGGAAGATTATCCATTACAAGAAACCGGCATTTTAATTTTAGGTAGAATTCCAAATAAGCTATTAGAAGAAATTAGAAACCTATGAAAAATAAATTAATTTCTCCAGATTTTTACCCAAATTTTGAAAGAGACGATTATTTTTTAATTAAGAAACTTTTGAAAAATAGGAAAAATTGGATTGAAGGTCCTGAATTGGAATTATTAAAATTTGAATTTAAAAAATTTTTTCCAGATTCAGAAATATTTTTATTTTCTACTGAAAGAGGTGCTTTAGAATTTTTTCTTAAATTTTATTTAAGCAGTAAAAAAGAGAAAAAAGTAGCTATTCAAGGATTTACTTGTTTTGTTGTCCCTAAAGCAATTATTAATGCTGGTGGTATTCCTTTATTTCTCGATATCAAAGAAGGCTATGTTAATTTTACTATTGATGAATTATATAAAGCTTATCAAAATAATCCAGATATTTCTGTAGTCATAATTCAAAATACTTTTGGTGTTCCTAATGATATTGAAAGCATAATTAATTTTTGCAAAGAAAAAAACATCCTTCTTATTGAGAATTTAGCTCATTCTTTTAATGCCAAATACCAGGGAAAATTTTTAGGAAATTTTGGTGAAGTAAGTTTAATAAGCTTAGGAAGGTCTAAAGTTATTTCAGGAATCTTTGGCGGAGTTTTAGTTATAAGAAACAAAGAACTAGCAGAAAATTTTGTTTCATATTATGAGAATTTAGAAAATATTACAGATAAAAAATGGCTTTTTAAAGTCTTATTATATTCTTACTTGATGCGTTATATTCGAGAAAATTATAATTTGTATGGAAAATTTTTAGGTTATGCTTTAAGAAAATTTAACTTAGCTGTTTTAGATATCACAGAAAAAGAAAAAAGAGGCTTTAATGAAAGTTATACAGTTAAAAAAATGCCTAATGTTTTTGCTACAATAGCTTTAAATCAAATTAAAAAAATAGTTAGATTTTCTGAGCATCGAGAAAAAATAACTAAAATTTATTTGAAAGAAGGATTATTACCTTATGGAGAAAATCCTATAAATTATGAATTTTATTATTTGAGATTTCCGATTACATCCAATCAACCTAAAAAACTTATTGAAAAACTAAAAAAATATAATATTTACTTAGGCAATTGGTATCATTCACCTTTAGCTCCTTTAGTAAAAAGATTAGACAGATTTGGTTATTATTATGGTATGTGCCCAAATGCAGAAAAACTTAGCTTAATCATATTGAATCTACCTACAAATATATTAACAGCTCCTGAAGATGCTCATTTAGTTGCGGAATTAATCAAGAAAAACATTTAAATATGATTGAAATAAAAAATATTAATGAAGAAGATTATAAAAAATTTATAGAAAACATTAAGCCTATTTCTTTTTTACAAAACTTTGAATGGGGAGAGGTAGAAAAAGAATTGGGCAGGGAAGTATATAGGGTTGGAATTTTCGATAAAGAATTGATAGGGGTTTGTCAAATTATAGGCTATCAAGCAAAAAGAGGAAATTTTTTAGGAATTTTACATGGACCTATATTAAAAGAAGAATATAAAAAATTTTTTATTGAAATTGTTAAAAGTTTAATTACCTATATTAAAGATCTAAAACTTCACCATACTTATGCTTTTATAAGAACAAATTTTTTGCTTGAAGAAAATGAAGAAATTTTAAAAGAATTAGATAAAATAGGTTTTAAGAAATCTCCTAGGATTTTAGTTACAGAAAATTTCTGGATTAAAGAATTAGATAAGTCTGAAGAAGAATTATTAAATGAATGTACTCCTCATCATAAAAAATTAATTTTGGAAAGCTTAGAAAAAGAATATATCGAAATTGAAAAAACAAATGATTTGGAAAAAATTAAAATTTTCTTAGAACTTTATAGAGATTTAGCTTTAAGAAAGAAATTTGTTCCATATCCAGAAAATTTAATTAAAAAAGAATTTGAAGTTTTTTCTAAAAATAATAAAGCTATTCTTTATTTAGGGAAAATGGAAAACAAATATTACTCAGCCGCTTTAATAATTTTAGAAAATAACATTGGTTTTTATCATCATGGAGCTTCTCTTTCTTCTAAAGAACCTGTTAATTATAAATTGCATTTTAAAATAATTCAAGATTTAAAAAATATGAATTTTGGGTTTTATAATATGTGGGGGATTACTGAAAAAGGACCAGAGCATCCTTGGTATGGTTTAACTCAATTCAAAAAAGGTTTTGGAGGAAAGCTAATAAAACTTTTACCAACCTTAGATTATCCATTATCTCCAAAATATTACTTAACTTATATATTTGAAAAATATTTTGAAAATAGATTATAATAAGATTGCCGGCTGGGAAGATTTTTTTATAAACCCTTAAAAAGGGTAAGAGCACATTCCTACCCCAGCCGGCATTTTTTATTTTTTGTTATAATTTAATTAAGCGGGCTGGGAAGGAATTTGGAATACCTCGACCAGAGGAAGAAGATGTGTCCCCCCAGCCCGCTTTTTTAATTTAATTTTTAATTTTTGTACTCTTGACAAAATAAGAATATAGTATGTTAAAATTTGAGTAGCACAATCTCAAGCAAGGAGGGATGGCTATGATGACTCCTGTTTTCGTTGTTGGAAATAAAAACATGGTGGTATACAAAGAAAATGAAGAAGTAAAAGAAATGGAAATAGAAAATAGCGTTGAAGGAGTAAACAAATTAGGAGAATGGATAGAAAATAACAATGTTGATACTATAATTGTTGTCGGTAATTATGAATGGGCTAAGCCATTCATAATTGCCTTAACGAGATCTTATCCACTATTAAAAGTTAAGTATTACCCCTCTCCTAAAAAGGAGAAGGGAGAAAGAGAAAATCTCAAAGAGAGGGCTACTAGTTTATTAGAAAAGTTAGAAAAAGGAGAAGATATTGTATTAAAAGAATATAACTTATTAGAAGTGGAATCAAAGAAGAGATTAGTATTACAAGAACCAGAAACATATAGATTATCTCTTGAATATATAAGAATAGCAAACCAGGTAAGAAGGATAAAACATAAAATATACAGCGTAATTAGATATATAGCTCCAGAATTATTAGAAGAGATTGAAAGATATTTGAGAAACGATGTTATTCCAAATATCATTTTTGACATCATAGAATCCCGTAAAAAAGATAGAAATAGCTTGACATATTATGTATATGAAAATGACAGAAATTATTTTGATGATAGAATTACGGAACTGAAAAGACTATTCTCTGAATTGTCATATTTCTTACGTAAGAAAAAGGAGGCTTTAGAAGACGTTAAAGAAAAAATAGATAAGAACCATCCTTTGATAAAAGCAGTAATAAGAGCAGAAGGACCAAAAAAGAAAAAGGAAGAAGGTAATGAAGATAAGAATAGTGAAGAAGTTAAAGGTAAAGAAAGTAAGATTAGAAGAATACGAAGAAAAATACCTGATAGTGTGTATATATTATTAGGATTTATAGGAAATAAACCATGGACATACAAGAAATTAAAAACATATATAGGATTAGATACTAGAGAAAAAAATGGACGTCGGGTCTTAGATCGCCGACGTCCAGAAGTTAGACAATATTTTTTTATAGTTGCCAAAACCACTGCCTTAGGCCAAGAGGCCTGGGAGTGGTTTACAGAAAAGCATAAAGATAATCCAAAATATCAAGAAAGGTTTAAGAAATATAGAGGAACCATGATGATAGAGGCATTATTACAGTATATATTTAGGGAATTAAAAATTTGGCAACAGAGATAAAATACATCTAAAATTTTATTAATGAGGTGATAGCAAGGGGGCAGTTTTAAGCCCCCTTTTTGATTTATGTTATAATTATTTAAGCGGGCTGGGAAGAAAATCTGGGGACCTTTAAATAGGAAGACTCGTCGTATCTCCCAGCCCGCTATTTTTAATTTATCTAAAGTTATGTTATAAATAATATTGCCGGCTGGGAAGTTGACTGGCATTTTAACCCGAAAAGGGTAAGATTCAACTGTTCCCCAGCCGGCATTTTTTATTTTATAATTTAATTAGGCGGGCTGGGAAGAGTCTTGAAAATCCCTCGATCAGAGGAAGAAACTTTTCTACCCCCAGCCCGCTATTTTTATTTAAATTTATGTTATAATTATGTTTGCCGGCTGGGAAAAGACTATAATAAGCCCTTAAGGGCAACAACATATTCAATCCCCAGCCGGCATTTTTTATTTTATGATATAATTTAATTAAGCGGGCTGGGAAGGCTTATGAGTATCCCTCGTAAGAGGAAGATAAAAGTGCACCCCCAGCCCGCTATTTTTAATTTATCTAAAGTTATGTTATAAATAATATTGCCGGCTGGGAAGAATAGAAGAACAGTCCGAAAGGGGCAAGAAACAAGATATCCCCCGGCCGGCATTTTTTATTTATTGAAAAAATATACCGGTTATACAGTTATTTGACAATTAATTCAAAATTAGATATAATGTTTCCTGTAGGGAAAAAAAATAATTATTTTTGTTTCCTAAAATATAATGGAAAAAATAAGACAATATTTAATTGATTTTCAAACAAAAAAATTTGAAACTTTTGATAGAGAATTAAAGATAAAGTTAACTAAAGAATTTATAACTTCTATAATTGGAGCAAGAAGGGTTGGTAAAACTTATTTTTTATTTAATTTGATAAATAAAATTAAGTATAGGAGAAAAGTTCTCTACATTGATTTTGATATGCCAGAATTTTTGGATTTTGATGGAAAAAATTTAAAAGAATTAGTTAATCTTCATCTTCAACTCTTTGGTAGTTTAGAATATATTTTCTTTGATGAAATTCAAAATATAAAAAATTGGCATTTAGGATTAAAAGAAATTTATGAAGAGAAAAAATATTTTATTTTTATTACAGGTAGTTCATCTAAATTATTAAGTAAAGAATTAGCTACTCAACTTCGTGGTAGAACAATTACTTATACTTTATATCCTCTTTCATTAAGAGAAATTCTTGCAATAAAAAATTTAGTTTTTCGTGAAAATCTAATTTCAACTTCTGAATTAAATAAAATTCTTTTTGAATTTAATCAATATCTCAAATTTGGTGGTTATCCTCAAATTTTTAAAGAACCAGAACTTAAAGATCAAATTGTTAAAGATTATAAAGATTTGGTTTTATTCCGCGATATAGTTGAAAGGTACAACATTAAAAATATTTATGTAATAAAAAGATTTTTTGAATATTTAATTTCTTCTTTTGCTAAAGAAATAAGCATTGATAAATTTTATAATTATTTGAAATCCCAAAATGTTTCTTTAAGTAAAAAAACTCTTTATAATTACTTGGAATATTTTGAAAGTTCTTTATTCTTTCATTTTTTAAGAACCTATAAAATTAAGGAACGTATTAAAAAGGTTTATTTAAATGATATTGTTTTTGTAGATAGAAACGAAGGTAGAAAATTAGAAAATATAGTTTTCATTGAGCTTAAAAAGAAGGAAGAAAATATTTATTACTTTAAAAATAATTTTGAATGCGATTTCGTAATTCCTTCAAAAGCAGCTATTCAAGTTGTTTGGGAATTAAATGAAGATAATAAGAAAAGAGAAATAAATGGCCTTTTGGAAGCTATGAGATACTTTAGAATTAAAAAGGGTATAATATTAACATATAACCAACAACAAGAAATTAAAGAAGGAAAATATAAAATTAAAGTAATTCCTGTATGGCGTTGGTTATTATATGGGGATATTTAAAATTTAGAGTTAAGATCACCGCTTTTATTTTATGTTATAATTATCTTAAGCGGGCTGGGAAGAATTTATAACATCCCTCGATCAGAGGAAGATTTTACGCCCCCCAGCCCGCTTTTTTAATTTACTTTATCTAAATTTCCTAAATTTATGTTATAATAATATTGCCGGCTGGGAAGTTAACTGGCATTTTAACCCGAAAAGGGTAAGAT
>Ga0207433_10012812_pt1 | contig 12458 bp, 12 predicted proteins | sample YelNatPaOPGAMG01_FD_187559 | JGI IMG/M metagenome (GOLD analysis project Ga0207433, IMG submission 187559) | Hot spring thermophilic microbial communities from Obsidian Pool, Yellowstone National Park, USA - OP-RAMG-01 (SPAdes) (version 3) | ecosystem: Environmental > Aquatic > Thermal springs...
AAATTATATGAATTCTAAGTGGGAGGATAAGCCTTTAAAAGAAATTATTAAAATAGAAAGTGCGAAAAAAACTTGACATTATCAAATGATTTTATTATTGAAATTATTCTATTTTTTTAGTATAATTTTTATCACTTATATTTTAATAAACTAAAATTTAAGAATGTGTGGTAAAAAAAATGATAAAGAATTTTGTAATTGATACAAATGTGTTATTACACGATATTGATTGTATATTTAATTTTGCTGATAATAAAGTAACAATTCCAATAGCAGTAATTGAAGAACTTGATAACTTAAAGAGGTCAGTTGATGAAAGAGGTAGGAATGCAAGAATAATTACTCATAGAATAGATTCATTAAGATCGAAAGGAAAACTTAATGAAGGTGTTCCTTTAGAAAATGGCGGTATTCTTAAAGTGGAACTTGACCCACCTAAATTGGATTTATCTCCTGAATTAAGAATGTCTTCAAATGATAATCGTATACTTTTAACAGCATTATCGTTGCAACAAAAGGGTGAAAAAGTTATATTTATTTCAAAAGATGTAAATTTAAGAATACGTGCTGAAGCAATTGGACTCACTGTTCAGGATTATGAAAAAGAAAAGGTGAATATTGAGACATTATATACAGGATATCAAACAATAAAAGTAGAAAAAAATATAATAGATAAATTTTATATTGATAAAAAAATTGATGCCAGTAAATATGGACATTTCTCAGCAAATGAATTTATAATATTGAAAGATATTGCGAATGAATCCCATACAGCATTAGCAAAATATGAAAAATCAAATAATGTTTTTGTACCACTTTTTCATCAGGATGCACATCCTTGGGGTATAAAACCTTTAAACAAAGAACAGAGGTTTGCTCTTGAGTTACTATTGTGCAATGATATTAACTTAGTTACACTTATTGGTGTTGCTGGTTCAGGAAAAACACTTATTTCAATAGCATGTGGATTACAGAAAACAATAGATGAAGGTGTTTATAGACGTTTATTAATTTGTAGACCTGTAATCCCCATGGGCAGAGATATAGGTTATTTACCTGGAACAAAAGAAGAGAAATTGTCACAATGGATGGGTGCGATCAATGACAACTTAGAATTTCTTTTTGGACAGCATGATTTTTCTGATGTTAAAGAAAAGATACAATATTTATTTGATACAGGAAAGATTGAAATTGAAGCATTAACATATATCCGTGGACGAACTTTGCCACAACAATATATAATAATAGATGATGCACAGAATCTAACGCCACTTGAGGTAAAAACTATTATAAGTCGTGCTGGAAAAGATACGAAAGTAGTTTTGACAGGGGACCCATATCAAATTGATAATCCGTATCTTGATGCATCAAGTAATGGATTAACGTATCTTGTAGAAAGATTTCGTGGACAAACTTTGTTTGGCCATATTACTTTTTTTAAAACAGAAAGAAGTAAATTGTCTGCATTGGCAGCAGAATTATTATAATATTATCATGAGTAAGTATTAAAAATTATGTTAATAAGTGATGCAAAAAAAGAGTGGTTAAAGAAAGAATTTTTAACTAAAATAGATTTCCTTAAAGAAATCCCTGAAAATGAAATTATTCAACTTATAGATTCTTTGGAACGGATAACATATAATAAAGGACAAACTATTATTTTTCAGGGCGAAATCTCAAATCGACTTTATCTTATTTCTGAAGGTAAAGTTTCTGTATGGATAAAACAAGGTAAAGAAAAAAAACAAGTTGCATTATTAGGTCAAGGAGAATATTTTGGTGAAATGTCGTTACTTGAGCCTATTACAGCGAGTGCTACTTTACGTGCAGAAGAACAATGCGAATTATTTACTCTATCAAGAGAAAAACTTATATCTGTAACAAATAAATTTCCAAAATCTATTGATAAAATTAGAGAAAAAATATTAAAACGTAAAGAAGAATTGGGAAAAAACAGGTCTGAAAATGTGTAATTTATTATTCAATCATAGACAGAATAAGAATATTCCAATTAAGAAATCCTTTTCCTATTATTCCTTTCCCTGTTTCAGGTGAATAATATTCATGCATACATCCGGTTTTTTCAATATCATTACCTAAAAGTGAAATGATATTTTCTGATAAGATTTTCTGTTCTTTATAGAAATGATAATTTTTTAATCCTTTCCAAATTAAATAATTCGCTATTATCCATATTGGTCCTAACCAGTTACTTGGATTGCCACGTGCTATTTCAGGCTGATACATTTTTTCGTCAATAGATAGGGAGCGGATACCGTATTTTGAGTAAAACTGATTTTTATTAATTAAATGTTCATAAACCAATCTTTTAGATTGTCTCATAGTTGCAATTTTACACCACATTGGAAGAAAACCGGTCCAGAGCATAATTTTTATAGGTATAACTTTCCAGAACGGTTCTAAATTTTTATGAACCCAGCCGAATAATAATTGTCTTTTACATTGCACATCAACAGTATAATAAAACCCATCTCTTTCATCCCAGCAATATTTTTGGATTGCATGATAGATTTTTTTTGCTTTATTATTCAATTCTGCTGCTAACTCGTTTTTACCCAATTTTAATGCTAATTTACTTGTAGAAATTAAATCAACATACATCAAACAGTTAAGAAAAATGTTTGCTGATGAGAAATGTGGTCTTGACCAAGTGGTAGGGTCATCATCAATACCAATAGCCATATCTGAACCCCATATAAATAGTCCTGTATCTTTATCTTTATAATGTTTTTCATAACAATTATAAAACAACATAAGTTTATTAAAAAATTTTTTTACAATATCTAAATTGTTTGTATTCTTATATATTAAAAACAGATATTGTCCGAAAATAGGTTTTGCCATATTTGTTTCAATCCCTTTCTCTCTATTTCTACATTGGAATACATCAGGGTTATCAGGTTTCATAGATATCGGTATTGTTCCATTTTCACTTTGATATTCAAAAAAATTCATCAAAGAACCAATACTACATTCAAAAATTTTTTCTCTTATAGTATTAACTCGTTCACTGAATTCAGGATTATTAAGTATTCCAAATAATGCTACGGAAGTAAAATATGAATCCCAATCCCATAAATTTTTTGTATATTGACCGGCAGGGTCTAAATATGGATACTTTAGAAATCCTTCTTTTTCTCTGAACATTAAATTTAAATTGTTCAATACATAATCAATTATTATTTTACGATATTTTTCAATTTTATTTTTCATTGTTATTTTATGAATATAATACAATAGTGAACATTAATACAGATAATAAAACGAATACAAAACCAGTTATAAGTTTAACTGTTCTAATATGTTTACGTCCGTATTCTTCTATTGTTTCTGACCTTAATCCAAATAATAAACTTAAGAATATAACGATTAATGGTAAAACAAACATCAGACAATAAATGAATAGATAGAACAATACTTTTATCTGTATTTTAGCTGTTTTTATTATATACATTAATGTTGGCAAATAAATCTGTCCTGTGCAAAAAAATTCCAATAGTGATATAATAAATCCAAGAAAGAATCCTATAATAACAATATATTTTCTTTTACTTAGTTTCTCTACTATATTATATATTTTCCATCTCAAAGATTGGGGCAATTGCAATACGACTTTTGCATTTTTACCATTCTGTAACGATTTGATAGCAAAATAATCAGAAAAACTGTAATATGAAAGTATTAGTGTAATTATTCCCATAATAAAATAAATTATTTTTGATATAGATTTTCCGACAAAGATATTAAGTATTTCTAATAGACCTATTCCAACTAAAAAATACAAACAAAAAACACCTGCTATAAACATAATACCTGTCCAAAAGACTTCAGTGATATTTTTCTTGTTGACCATAGTTAAATATGCTATAAGAAAAACAATAACCGCAAAAGCACATGGGTTCATTCCATCAATCAGACCTGCTAAGATAATAGGTGTTATTTTTAATTTTTGGAATACTTGTTCTTTCGTAGGAACAGAATCTTTTAATTTTGCTAATATATTTTTAGGTATATAAAATTTAGTATTCAATATTTTATTATTAATATCAGTAAGAACTTTTTTTAGTTCTTTTTCTATTTGGGTTTTACCTGATAATATATTTTCTTCAATAACGATAACAGGTAATTTATATATATTAGCACCAGTTTTTTTCTCAAGATACAATAATTTTCTATAATCTTCTGTCTTTGCTACATTATATTCAATTAACTCTGTATTGAATGATAAGTCCTTTGACAATTTTGGTATAAATTTATCCTTTAGTGATATACAATAACTACATCCCGGATAATAAAATAAATGAATTTGAATTGTTATATTATTCTGGTTCGTTTTTTCATTAGTATAATTTGCTTGATATTTTGTCTTCCCATTATCATTAGAATGAATTTTGGGTTTCTTCTCAATAGTTTTAATAATTTTCCCCTCAATTAGCCATGAAAACGAACTATTTTCAGGGTCATTAGTATCAATAAATAAATATTCTGTCCTTTGAGGTTCACTTTCTTTTGTATCGAAATTTATTGATAACTCTTTTTCTGAGTTCGGTTCAATTTTTGTTTCATACCAATTTAGACTTATGCAATCGCAAGATGTTTTTATTTTTATTTTAAGTAATGAATCACCTATATTCTTGATAATAATTTTTTCTGTAGCAATTGTTCCTTCAATAACTTCACCAAAATTCCAGTGATTTTTTGATATTGATATCTTTGGTTCTGAAAATAATATTAATCTGAATACTGAAATTATTATATTTATAAAAATAATTTTTTGATATATAAGTTTCATTTATCTATAATGTCTCCAATCGTAAGTTCGCAATTTTTGGTTATATTCTTCAATCAACTTTTTTCCCTCTGCATTATCAGTAACAGTTGAATCGAGATAGAAAAAAGTATTTTCATATCCTATTATTTGTTTATTATTATCATATTTTAATTTAAGTTTACCTACAAAATCACCACTTGCTCCTCCCCAAACTACTAAAGTGTTATCAATTTTTACTGGTTCATCTTTAAAAGTTCTTGAATGACCAACAATTAGAACATCAATTCCTTTTACTTCTCTTATTATTTTCTCAACTAACATATCATTACAATGTGCTACAACAATTATTAAGTCAGACAGTTTTTTTATTTTTGTTATTTTATTTTTCAATGTAGCGATAGGATTATTAATTCTAACATTTTTTGGTATAGAAGAATACACAAAAGTAGAACTATCTATAATAACTAATATACCTATTTTTATATCATCTGTTTTTTTAATATAATAATTTTTAGGTTCCCATATTTTTTTTATTTCTAAATTATCTAACCGTATTGGTAAATCTTCAATTATAGTAGTAAATGAATCTATTCCAAGAATAAATTCCTGGTCACCAGCACATACAACATCATATTTAGTGAGTTTCATCATTTCCTTTGTATAATAAAACAATAGTTTATTTTGTGTTATAGGCATAAAATCACCAGTATCTATAACAATATTTTTCTTTTCTATTTTTTGTAACTCCTCTATTTTAGTAATTCTTCTTAATAGACCTCCTTTTGGATTTGAAGGGCATTTACATGCTTGAAGAACACCACTTGCATTCCCAGCATAAATAATACTAATAGATTTCTCGTTATTAATATATTTCATCTCTTGCGAATTAATTAATACTGTTAAATTAAAGACAGAGATAAAAATTACAAAATAAATAATTCTTATATTTGTTGATAACATATTATTTATAAAATTCATTACTCCTGTTGCTAAAATATTTTAAAAACTATATATTATTTTAGTATTTATACCTTGCTTGTTAATATTCAATGAATTGTTACTATAATTAACAGAATTATATAATCCACCAATAAATAAACTCATATTGGGTTTAAACTTAATTTCTAATTCAATATTGAAATTATACTCGTTCTTATTATTTTTATTATTTAGTGATTTATCAAAATATTCTTGAAAACCGAAGTCAGACCATAGTTGACCAATTAAAAACTCTGGAATAATATTATATGTAATATTTACATTATAATTTTGTGATAGATTTATATTAACTTTTGTTGAATCAACAGTATTTGTAAAATTCGTTCCTAAAGTAAAAGAAATATTTTCTTTTGGAATATTTAAAAATAATTTATATATTTCAGTAGAACAATCATTTGAAATATTTATTTTATCCTTAAAAATATCGAACTGAAAATATAGCATTATATTTATTTTGTTTATCTGACTGTTTAAACATAAATTAAAAATTTGATTAAAATTGTTATAATTATTTCTTACGTCTATCATATTATCAGTATATGTAAACCCTGCAGTGAGAACTGAAGAATAGAATTTATACATATAAAATATAAAATCTGTTCCGTAGAGTTGTTGGATACTTGTATTTTTTGTCTCATCATTATTCAAATTATTATTCCAGCGGTTGTATTTCAAATTAAATTTTATATTATCAATTATACTAAAATTAGAAATAAAATTAAATTCTCTGCTATCATTTTGTAATTCAGGTGAACCTAAAGAACGAAATGAGGGTCTTATTTCCTGATATATGATTTTTATATTATTCTTTTTTATATTATAATCAAGTTTTGTTCTGTAAGCATAATCAGTAATCGTTTTATTTGAAAATATATCAGTAACATTTTTACTAATAAAATACTCTGCTATTAAATCACAGTTTGGTTTAAGTTTAAAATCAATTTCAGTTCCATAAACATCGGTTTTCTCGGGTTTAATTGATGTTTGGGTTTGTTTTACTGAATTTTCTATATCATAACTTTTGACATAATTTAGACCTAATTTTAAATTAGAAAAATTATAATTTATTGAGCTCGCTATTAAATCTCGTTTATATATACTACTCAAATTTGTATCTCCTTCTACTGGTTCTTTTAAGTATCCACCAACAACATCAAATTGAAAATTATCAATTTTTTTCTGATAATAAATTCCTCGCATCCCACCACCGTATAAAGATAGATATGAAAATTCAGGAAAGATATCTCCTATTGATAAATTATATGTCTGACTGTAATTTTTGAATAATAAATTAAATATTTTATTTTCTGTTTTGTTGTTATTATCTGAAACAGGGTTATGGAAAGTATATATATTGAATAAAGATGGTTTATTAAACATTTGGCCAATTATATTCATATTTATATTACCGATATATCTCTGTTCATTTTTATCAGAAATCGTGCGATATGAAATAGTCATATTACCGCTGATATTAGTTGTAGATTCAACTGTTCTTTTTATATTTTCTGCTACATTAAATGAGTAAAAATCAGATTCAATTATCCGTTTATTTTTATAGATAACATATATTTTGTAATTGTATATTCCTGAATACTCTTCCGGTACTTTAAATTCAATATATGTGATAACAGTTTCACCTGGGTTGATATCATTTTCCCCTTTTAACTTATCAAGGTAAATAATATGATTTTTTTCATTATCAAATATTTCTGTTTCAATATAATATTCATTTTTTAACCACTTTTCTTTTCCTTGATTTAATATTATTGATTGAAATACAATTTTCTGACCAGCAATTACCGGGTTCGGATTAGGAATTGATATCTGTATTTTTCCTTCTAAACTATCATTTGCAAAAGTAATATTGTAAATTAGTAAATTAGTTAAAATAATAGTAACCAAATAATGCCAAAATATCATTTTAGTATACAGTACTTAATATATTTTTTTTAATTTCAGTTTAATTTTCTCTTTCTTCTGTGCTCCTAATGTAATAACTAATATCTTCTCGTTTGGTGATTCTATTTCAGATTGCCAGGTATCTTTTTCAATAATTTTCTGTGGTGAACCAGGTTGTTGTAAAGCAACAGTTGTGCTTTGTTCACCTGATTTAACTCTTATGCTTCCGACTTCATTTTTTATTTCTACTTCTCCTTCATATACTTTGACTATTAATTTTGTATAAAATTTTAAATCAAAATCTGTTTCCGAAGCAATAATAGTAGCGATATCTGTATCAATAACTAACTTTGTTTTTTTAACTGAAAATTTTTTTACTCGTATTTGTCCGTATATTATTTTTAGTTTCAATTCATCTGTTTTTTCTTGAAAATCTTCGATAATAATATTAGAATTTTTATTAAGTTTTATTTCTGAGCCATTAGCCAATATGATTATAGCATACGATTTTGTATCTGTTCTTATTTTATCATCTGGAAATAAGACATATCCCGGTGTAACATCTACCCATTTAATTATATTTTTTTTCAATACCTGAACATTACCTTTGATATCAGTAATAACCGCAGCAATATCCTTGTTATCCAATTTTTTTGCGTAAGCATAATTTATCTGAAAACAAACGATTAATAATAAATTTAATATCGATATAAAGTTTTTCATTACTGTAATTCTATTTTTATTATCTTTATTTTTTTCATCTCAATCTGTTCTATCAACTGGTTTAAATCCTTTTCTATTGGGCTTATACCTTCTATTTCATCAATATCGTAACCTTGTATTTGTATAATAACATCATTTGGCAAAAACGATTTCAATTTTTTAAAGAAAAACTGTAATGAGAACTGTTCTTCTTCTGTTCCTGAATTAAGTTTTGGTTCTTGTCCTGAAATTTTCATTGGTTGTTTTTTATATAATTGGAAATCAATATTATCATAAGTCATATTTTTCTCCACAATAACCTCTTTTTCTTGTGAGTATTTATATCTTTTACATGCCACTTTGAGTGTATATTTACCTGGTGGTAATTTATTTATACTATAATTGCCTTCATTATCTGATATTACAGAACCACTTATTTGGCCAGAATAAAATACAGTTGCATTTGGTATTCCATAAGTTTTTTTGTCCGCTTCATTTATTTTTTCTATGACTTTACCGGATATTTTACTGAAAACTTTTTCAAAATATTCTTCTGGTAAAGTTATAATTTCAGTTACAGTATTATTATTTAAGTTGTCATCAAAAAAATCTATAGTTGCAGTTAAAATAAATTTTTTCTCAGATATAACAAATTCTGACATATCTACAATAAAACTTACATATTTTAGTTCATTAGGTTCAATAACTTCTAATGTTTTATTACCGTATAATTTGCCATTAATATACAGTCGTATATTTAAATTATATTCCGCTATGCTACCTAAATTTTTTGTTTCTACTTTAAAAATTATATTAGGAGAGATTGAACATAATAATATTTTACTTAACATTATATCTTTAGTCGTATTAATAGATAATTTCAAACTGAAAGAAAATGGTTTTACTGACTGTGAAATGACATTTCCGTATGCATCAATACCTTCTACTTTCCAGTAATATACTTGATTTGAAGACAATTTATGTCGTTGGTCAAATGGTTTTTGTGGATATACAAATGTTGTATTATCTGATTCTGATACAAATAACGGATTAAAAAATCCGGGGTCATCATCTATATATATTCTGTATTTATATGGATTATCTCCAGATGTCCATCTAAAAATTAGAGGTTGGTCAATAATATCTTTTGAATCATCAGGTGGATAAACAAGAAGTATACTTGGTTTAGCAGAATTGCTATTTTGTGTTATATAGAATATAAAAATAATAATTGAGATATATTTTACAATTACTTTCATTGCTATACATAATTATAATACAAAATTATTTTAGTAGTGTAAACTTACAAACAATTAAAATATATTTTCCCCTTCAATTTTATTGGTATGTATAATAGGATGTAGAGAAAGCCCAAAATTAATTCTATGAATAAATTTGTATCTAAATATTTATTCTGATTAGTATATTGTTTTATCTTTAAGAAGTGAATATAAAAGTAATTCAAAACTTTGTTCAAAAAGAATTTTGTAATTAATCCACTATTTATAACTGGTCGCAACTATTGGACGAATTGCGAACCTTTTTTGAGCAAAATTCTGATTGACTTGTGCGTCGCCTTCGGCGACGCACACCCACCCACTACCCAGAAACGGCGGTCGTGCAAAAATTCCTTCCTCCAGATCCCCTTCCTTTTTGCCCGCCCGCTTGGGCTTCGTCCTGAAAAATTTTTTGGCGAGCGACGAAAGGAAAAAATTTAATCAAACCAACATCATTACAATAAAATAAATCCATAATGCGGCATAAATCAATCCAAAGATCCAGGAATCGAAAGTTCAATATGCGAAAACGGATAATATTTTGATTTATTCTCTCTTCTACCTAAAATTTCCCACTCGTACCTATATAATGCAAGAGGTAAAACTTTTTCAATTTCATGAATAACTTTAAACTTACCTGTATTAAGCTGCTTATAAGCACGAATAAGAAACCAAAAAACAACACAAATAATTATTCCCACCATTGCAAGTAAAGCTTTGATCCAATTATCATTTTCAAAAATTTTGAATTGAAATGATAAACCAATAAGAGAAGTCAATGCTGTATTTATTGCCAAGAAGTAATTATTATCTTGTTGTCTTCTATCGCTTATTTTCTCTATACTTTCTATATAAAGCTTATATCGTTCGAAAAGATGCTCTTTATAAATAGCGCCATAATCTTTTTCTTTTCTCGAAAATAATTCTTCTATCATAAGTTATCTTTCGCCATTTAATAGCCGCTTTAGATTGTCCCAAGTTCATTTATAAATTTTATCACACACTTTCGTGGTTCTTGGTTTAACACAAGTTTTATCACTTCTACTCCACAGCAAGAAATAAGGTTTACCTTCCTCTTGCGTAATTTTAACTTCGGCAGCTACACCATTTGCGGCATCTGTATATTCTCCATATATTACAATCACTTGAGCTACTTTTATAATTCTCTGTCGTACTTTTTCTTTCCAATCACCAACCAGTTCTTTTTTACTGAAATATCAGTTATTTCAAAAAGGCTGTCTTCATTTTTTGCTTGACCAACAAGCAAGTTTTTAAGATCGACATCATGGTCATAATCAAAACTAATAAACACTTTTACCCTTTGGCTTGCTTTGTAAAAATAGCTATAGTGGCTCATAATAGCATAATTTTAAAGTTATTAACCTTTGCCTCTGCTCGCAAAAGTTTTAAAATTTCCTTTTGCGAAGAAGAAAGTTGATTTTCATTAAAATGATTTTCAACCGTTAATTTTAATACTGCTATTGGTTTATAACCTTTTCCATCCGCTTTTACATTTTCAAGATTAGTAAAGAGAATCATTTTCAATAAACCATCTTTTATATCTTCTAATGACGGCAAAGAGTTTGTTTTACTATGTTTCCCTTCAATTAAAAATACATTATTGCCCTTAACTTCTACTTCATCGGAAGTAAAATAATATAAGCCACCTAAATAATTCTGTATTGTAATAATAGCTTTTGTTCCAGAGAGATTTTCTTTTGGTTGGACAGTCAACCGCTCTCTTCTTTGTGCCTTTTCCGCTAAAACTCGTGAAAGGTTCATAAATTCTTCTTTGCCTTTCAATAACTCATATATTCTCTTTTCTGCATTTTGGCGTGAATGCATCTCCACCTTTAATTTCTTTGAAATTTTATCATACGCCTCTAAAGCTTTTTGCCCAATTCTTCCTGCGTTATCTATATGAGCAATGTTCCAATGTAAAGCATCTGATTGATAAGAAAGAATGTTTTTAATCTGTTCTTTAAGATAGTTAGTATCAAAACGCTGATTTGTAATTTTGTTTTTATATCTTTTGCTTGGTTCTGCTTCACTATAATAAGCGATGATTACATAAACTCCTAATAAACTCATCAATGAAACAGTGTCCCATTGTAAGAAATCTCTATCTCCTTCTTTGCCCTCATCTTTCACAATCGGAATGATTGTTATCTTTTTTCCAGAAAACCCCAAAGTATCGTAAACTCTTGCGTAGGGATAAGAACGAGTTCGTTTAGCCGAAACCCACCAACTTATAGCAATCCTATTTTCTTTATTGATTTTTAAAATAAAAGAGCCAGAAGAAGAAAGAGCTTTTTCTAAGTCGCTAAATTCAAAAATCTCTAAATCTCTACAAAGAAACGGTTTATATTTTATACCTTTTATTTTAGCTGATAGGTCCATATATACCTGGTTTTCTATAAATAATTTCTAACTTATCATTTTGATCTGAAAGAAAATCGCTTTGTCCGCCTCCGAAGCCTAGTTTTTCTTTAATAATTGGAACTAACGACTTTTTAATTTCAATACCGATGCTGTTTCTTCCTAAATCTCTTGCAGCTTTCATTGTTGTTCCGCTACCAACAAACGGATCTAATACTGTTTCTCCTTTATAAGAAAATAGTTTGATAATACGATAGGGCAACTCATAAGGAAAAGCCGCTATATCCTTTTCTAATGGAGAACCGGGCAAAACATTATTCATTTCCCAAAGTGTCATATACCATTTTTTATTGGAAAATTCTTTTGTATCAATTTTTGAAGATTCACGGATTTCTTTTGGGATAGAA
>Ga0207433_10012817_pt1 | contig 12455 bp, 9 predicted proteins | sample YelNatPaOPGAMG01_FD_187559 | JGI IMG/M metagenome (GOLD analysis project Ga0207433, IMG submission 187559) | Hot spring thermophilic microbial communities from Obsidian Pool, Yellowstone National Park, USA - OP-RAMG-01 (SPAdes) (version 3) | ecosystem: Environmental > Aquatic > Thermal springs >...
TACTTATCTCTCTCCTGACGGTCAATCTCTGGCCTTATTCAAAAATGGCTCTCTCTGGCTGTTTAACCTGGAAAACAATCAATACCTAAAAATAGCTGACCTGGGAATAAGAAATCTGACAAAATTTAAATGGGCACCCGCCCGGTAATATAGATTTAATTCCTTCCTTCACGCCCCGTTAAAATACCAAAGCGTGGATAGCCTGGTATAAACAGCCCGCTTTCTAAATAAACCACTCCATAAATCCCGGAGCTAATTATTTGGTGGGGTAAATTATGCGACCAAAGAAGAGTATTGCTCCTGTCCGCTTTTCCTGAATGAAGAAAATAAATGGAATGTCAGCCCATCAGATACTTGGTCTCAAACCTAAACCTCGGCAGATAGGCATCCACTTTTTCCTGACATTGGTAAACCATATCCTTTGCTTCACAGATTAATTAATAATATGAATCAGGTATTTACTATTTTTGGCCTTGGGAGTTCAGCAATTTTTCTATCTTATCCGCTTTATCAGCATAATCCCCGGCCTTTTTGATCATTTCAGAAGTCTCCTGATCAAGCTGTTGGGCTTCTTTCAATAAGTCTGATTCCTCGCTCTCCAACTTTGTAATTTCTTGTTTCAATTCTTCCTTTTTGTTTTCATCTTTCAATTTCGCTACTTCATCTTTTATTTTGTCCTTTTTAAGTTTGATATCCGATGACTTTTGCTGCAGCGTTTCTTTCTTTTCCCTGGCCGCCGCTAATTTTTCCTGAATTTGCAAACAGGCCGGAACTATTTCCTTAAGTTCTTTTAAAGCTTGCGTTAAATCTTCCTGGTCTGAAAATGAATAATTACTCATCTTGGTGGCTGCTCCTGCGGTATCAAAAAAATATCCCGCCCATTTCCTGGCCGTCTCTAAGTCTGAAGCCCTGACTGCCCTTATTCCCCAGTCGGCAGCTGAAATCGCCTCGGTAAAAGCTTCGGCTGTTTCTATTTGAGAAGATAATTTCTTCAACCTTGTATATAGCTCCCGGGCCTGGACTTCAATTATTCTCCGGTTATTTCCCTCGGCAATTAATGACTCCAGCTGATATTGCTGGGCCACTTGCTTCTTCTTATTAAAATAATCTTGAAAATTAGCAAAGCCATATTTCTGTGCCCATAAATCATATTCATCAACCGTTTCCTTCTGGCTTCTTCCCCCCATACCACCACTGTCTGCCTGTAAAGAAGACAGGCCATCAGTTTCAACTTCAACACAGCCTTCACAACCAACGCAAATATACCATTTGCCGGCTATTTTAACAGTCTTCCGCTCCCCCTTTTTCACATAAACAAGTCCATCGTCTGTCTTTACTTGTGTCCCCTCACATTCTCCATAACGAGGTTCCGGGATATTTTGAGAGTATCCGGAAGCTATAAAGAAAAGCACGAAAAAGAAGAAAACCAAAATTTTATAACACGATTGTTTTGTCATTATAGTTCCCTCCTTCGCCTAACTTACCTAAGAACGTAAGAAGCCTCAAAACTGGGGTAAAAAAGGTCATCAAGCTCTTCAGAAGAAAACTTCTTTTCCCAACTATTCCATTCGGCTTCGGCCGGGCGAAAAATAGCAGTGCGAAGCTGCTGCTTAATCATTATGCCGCCATCAGCAAATACAATTTCACCGCTGATTGACTCTGGGATGATCAGTACTTCTCCGTTAATTGTCTTAGCTGCAGATTCATAAAAATATCTAAAGAATCTTCCATCAAATTCAACCTGGACCCATTCACGCATTCTGGATTTTACAATTGGGGAATATTTCATTAACGGATTTTTCGCCCACATCTTTCCCTCTCTTTTAGCAAAGACGGTATTTATCGCTGAGTCCGAACTGAAAGGAACCGGTGGAACGAGTCCGACCAGTTGCCAGGAACGCAAGTTTGTCATCCGTTTTTTTGCCTCTTCTAATTTATTCTGGTTTTGAATGTTGCTATTTATCCTTGCCCTTACTTCTTCAGCATCAAGAGCATCTGGGGAAAGATCAAGATACCTCTTTAAAAACATGGCTGCCTGGTCATACCAGTCAAGCATCTCGCAAACCAGTCCTGCATTGTAAAATACCTCCGGCCAATCCGGAGCTAACATTGATAATTCCTGAAATTCCTTGACTGCCTCTTTTAACTGCTGGCGAGACCTGGCTGTAGTTACCAGCCCCAAAGCGTAGTGAAATAACCTTTTGTACTCGGGTTTGATTTTATCTTCACCAATCTCTCTTACCGGCGCAGGCTTTAAATCCCTATAGGCTGCTTCTACCTCATCTGAAATGCTTTTTCCAGACAGGGAAATCCTCACCAGGTCGGGGCGGAAAAAGCGCTTCCGGAAATTACGCAGCCCATAATACTCCCTGGCCCGGGCAATACCATTTCCCGTATCCACATAAAGGTATTTATCTCCATTGGCAGAGCAGTTATAAAAACCCTCTGGAGTCAAGGCAAGCCATTCTCCATCCTCAAAGACAATAAGCCGGGCTAACTCTTTATTTGTTTTGCTATCTATAATCTTGACCTCACCTTCTTCGGTCATCTGCGCCGTCAGCCTCCCATCAACCGACCTGGCTTCACCAGTGATGATTAGTTTGCCTTCGCTATCATAAGATTCCTTCGGAACTTCCCACTCTTTGCTGGCGGTCAATAAGTCTGCTTTTTCTGCTGCCCATTTAAGAGAACCGTTAACCATATCCCAGATAAAAATTCGATTTCCCGAATTGTTTAGGGTTAATAACCGGTCGTTGAATATTTTGTTGGCATATGTCTGCCTGGCATTGAATCCGCCCACTACTTTCCCCGTTTGAACATCCATAATTGTCACTCCGTTTCTGCCGGCATAAATGAGATACTGACCATTAAAACTAAGACTTGGATGAACGGATTCGTGTGGGGCAAGAGCAACCTGTCCTATCTTTTCCAAGGAGTCTGACGAAAATATATTAATCCTATCGTCATTAATCGTGAAAATAAACCTCCCATCAAAGCTGAAGCTTACGTTTTTTCTTATGAGTTCATGATTTCTTTGTATCATTCTCAATCCAAAAGTTTTATCCCGTAATTCAACCAGCTCATGGTAATCACCCGGCAGAAGGTTTGTTACTAACATCCAGGGTTTATCTGGCAGGTATCTTAATAATGGTCCAACACCAGGATTTACATAGCCTTTTTTCTTTTCCTTGAGATTTATCACCCCATATCCCCAATTACCCGAGGCAGCACCTGAAAGATGACCGAGCAATACCAATGTGCCCTCCTCATCAGAATAGTAGATGGCCGAGCCGTCTACCAAATACAAAAGAGGAGACTGGTCAGGATCTTTCAAAGAGCGAATACCCACTCCTAAATAAGGGTCATATATTAATTCAGTTATGTCGTTTTCATTCAGAACCTGATAAGTGTCCAGATCAGCTAAAATGATTCGCTTTTTTTTACCGGTCTCAATTTCAAGGTGGACAGACATCAGAACCAATGATTTTGTATCAAGAATTAGCTTGTCGAACTGGCCATCATCTATTATTAAATAGTGATAACCGGTCAAATACACATGAGGATTCTCTGGCTCACGAAAGAAATGACTGGATGTTTTCCAGGACTTTATCTGCTTCCCACTTCTTATCTCCCAGATGGCAATGTCTCCCTTTCTCCCGAGAGTAAGGCAATTTTCACTATCCGGTAATATGAAGGCGCCGGCTATATCGTTTGAACCTATGCTAATTCTTTGGAGCAATCTTGCTTCTTTTATCTCCCAGAATTTAACCTCGCTTTCCGTTCCGGCCATTGCTAATTTTCCATTAGAGGAAATATCCAAATGATTGGAGAAAAATGGGAGGCCTCCATCAACAAAAATTTTCGGTCTATCTTCCCCAAGGATTGAGGACTCAAGAGATACAAGGAATATTATCCCTATCCACAGAATTAATAGCCTTTTCTTTCTCATTGCTTGAATCCTCCTTATTTAAATCTTGCCAATTCCACTTTGATAAGCCTTTGGCCTGATTTTGAATTAATAAAATCACTAAAAGCTGAAACCCCGGCATTAATAATTTTGGGTTGGCTATTCATTTTTCCCACCATCTTTCAGGATTTTCTATCTTTTCTTGTTTAACAACTCCGTCCTTAGTGATGATTGCCCTGTTACCTTCTGTTAATGAAATGGTTTGATTCAGTTCTGGAATATTTACCTCTACCTCCCCTTCGAGAACAGTTATTTCCATAGCCTTGTCTTCTTTAATCTCGCTGGTGAGTTTTGTACCTCGTATTCCGCATATTGCTGTCGGACACCTATTATTGCGACAACCTTCTTGTGATATAAGTTTCATAAAGATAGTGAATTGATGACGCAAATATTGAATATCTTCCTCGTTTATATCTTTTATTGTCTGAAGGTCTCCTTGGTATTCTTCAATCTTTTCCTTCATCTTTTTCGCATACTCATCTATCTTGTCTACGGCCATATAAACCTTGCCTTTGAGCAGTTCTACAGCCTGTTCTTCCGGAGTGTCCTTTTTCATCTCAAACTCTGAATAAGGTCCAATTTTGGCAGTGGCTCTGCCATCCAGTATCTGAATCTCGGCCGTGCCGTCGCCTGTCCAGACCTTATCGCCCGGCTCAAGAAAACCATTTTCTGGAGTCACTCTCTCCCCATTTGCTTTAATGATGTAAATATTCCCGGTATAGTTTGTTACAAACCCCCTAATCTGCTGTGGGGAATCATATTTTTGGGAAAGCATATTTTGAATGGTGGCATAAGACCTGTCAGCCCTTATTTTCTGAAGTTCCAACTGCTTTCTGGTTTCCTCATTCTCACGCTTTGCCTCCTGGGCCTTCATCAAGGCCTCCCTGGCAATCATCTCCGCTTTCGTGTTCCCTTTCTGCTGGGCAAGGCTGATTATTTTCTCCGCCTTTTGGATGGCCTCTTCATTCTTCTTAATCTCCGTATCAACCTTATTTATCTCCATAATTGCCTTGTCTCTAAGCTCCACCGCCTTGAAATAGACAGAAAGCAGAAAATTCTTGCTATATTGAGGCTCATCATAGGAAAAGGCAATCGCCGTGTATGACAATACCGACAATATCAAAAGAGTTCTTATTGTCCTAATCATAATCTATTTCCCTCCTTTCTCCAGCATATATTCCCATTTGTAAATCATATCCTTTGCCTCCCGAGCATCGGGTGCCTCAGGAAAAAGATCAAGGTAAATGTTCATATTCTTTATTGCCTGCCTGTAATCCTTTAATGCTTCACAAGTTAAGGCAATATCCTTGTAAATTGCCGGGTAGAATGGGGCTATTTTTGCCGCTTCCTTATACTCTTTAAGAGCATCATCAAATCTGTTCTCTTTTTTGGCCATTTCGGCTCTCATCACATATCTTCTGGCTTCCTCCGGGAGTTGGGCAACATCAGGTCTGGCTTTTATCATCATGGCCACCTGGCTTCTTATCTCCTTAGCCTCTTTCTCATCAGCAATCTTTAATAGCTCTGCATACTCTTTAAGGGCATCACTGTATTGGCCCTTGGCTTGAAACGATTTAGCTGCCTCTTTTTTATTGTCAATATAGGGCTTTAATGACTCCAAGGCTGCATCTATAAATTGCTGGCAGAAGACACTCTTTGTCTGCAAATAATCCTCAGGAATTAAGGTATAGATATCAAAGGACTTTTTTAAATCCCCCATCTTAGAATAAGCCAATGCCTCAAGTAATCTGCCAAAAGGAGTCTCCTGAATGCTGGACAGAATTTTTATGGCTTCATTAATTTTCCCCTCCTTAGCCAGGGGAGGACTATCTATGATATAGGTAAAACTCATGGCACTTTTTGCCCATACCTCGTTTGGATTAAGTGCATAGGCCCTCTCTGCATCCTGGCGGGCTTCTGCCAAATTGCCTTTTATGGCATTGATGAGGCTTCTCATACCAAGAGGTGTAGCAGCTCCTGCTGTAATCATTTTTTCCCTTGTAACTGTCTTTTCAAAGGGCTTGTCTACACCTTTTCTTTCTATTTTTAGAGTAACCTGAGTTCCTTCCTGACCTCGTAAGTTCTCAGTGGTTTTATTTATATCCCATCCCTTTGTTGATTGCCCATTAATTTTTATAATCCTGTCCCCAACCTCTATCCCTGACTTTTTTGCCGGCCCAGATGGTTCAACAGATACTACTACTGGATATTTTTCTTCAATTTCAGAGCGTACCCCAATTCCCCTTATAACATAAACATCTTCCACTGCCTTATCTATCACCTTAATGGCCTCGTCAAATTTACCAGCAATCATGTAGGCGTTTGTAAGTTCACTATGAAGCCTCGCATCATTTGGTTCTATTTCTAAGGCCTTATTGAGGGTATTTATCGCTTCGCCATAGTTTCCCATTTCGCTACAAACTTGTGCTAAACCAATATATCCATCAATATCTTCTTTTGGTTTAAGTTCTATTGCCTTTTTATAGTAGGAGAGGGCGTCATTGTATTGTTTCTTCCCAAGATAAGCTTTGCCTAACAAGACAAGGGCCTTATTATTTTGAGAGAAAGTATTCCTGTTCAAAATAGAGATAGCTTCATCATATTTACTCTGAGCCAGCAAATTATTAATCCATTTGAAAACACGTGGTCTAACTTCAGTTACATCAAGTTTTGTGTTTTCATTTACCACTATATATTCTGCATAGGAACCATTTTCATCCATTCCGGTATAATCCACTATATAATCCTTGGTAAAGGGATTAAATGTAGCTGTAATTTTAGTATCCGTTGGCACTTCCACATCATGGATTATCTTATAAAGCCATGGAGGAATTACTAAATCTCTATTTTGAGCTGCTGCACCTAAAAAAAGCAAAAATGTAATCATAAGAGAAAGGCCAAGTTTTTTCATAAATAGCCTCCTCTTCCCAAAGGAAGAAATTTATCTTAATATTTTATTACCCTGAATGTTGCCTAAAATTAGGGTATGAATTAGCCAATATTAGAGCAAATCGAGGTTTCCCCCATTCTTTGAAAAGCAAAGAGGCTGGTCTTGGGCGCATTTTTTTCTCGCCTATTTTCTTATTGTAAGAAGTCAAGATATTAAAATCAATAGGGCAAATTGCCTCATTAAAAATATAAAAAAATGATTAGTTGGAAAATGAATCATTGCCTCACGAGAAAATCTACCCAAAATTTTAGCCTCTCTGAAGGTAAGATAATGATGAAGCTTAAATAAAAGCAGACCATCGGCAGCAGGACAAAAAAAAATTTTGGGATGCCTAAAACACCATTCAGAAGAGTCTTAGAATCTCCGGAGTTGAGCAAAGAAGTGAAAAAGAACCTTCAAGGCGAGCCTCATAGGCTCGATATAGTAGCTATAAAAAGATCATGGATAAACTCATAGAAAGTCTTTACCGCTGCCAGCCAGGGGTTTTATGTTAGACAATGGACATGCTTTCTTATAGCTTCTCAGATGAAGTAAGAATATTTTCTTTTTTAACTTTCTCCAGGTCTTTGCCTAACTGGCAGGATCAATCTGGTTTCAAGATGAAAATATCAATCCTTAAGCCAATTATTTCGCCGGTTCCATTATGCGCCCAAAGAAAAGTATTGCTCCTGTCCGCTTTTCCTGAATGAAGAAAATAAACGGATGGTCAGCCCGGAAGACTTTTTTCATCAATACTGCCTTAGCTCCCATAATTATGCCCGTGGCGGCGGCCGCCTCTGTCCCCTCTTCATTGACCTCAACAAAAGCTTGATGTACCACTTCGGTAATATAGAGGTCAGGCTTACCGGTCATCCCGGAAAAATCTGCCCGCATTTCTGAGAAAGCAGTCGGCATCCCCATTCTGCCTAAAATCCCTTTCTCTCCTCCCATCAGATACTTGGTCTCAAACTTGAACCTGGGCAGATAGACATCCACTTCTTCCTGGCGCATGTCCTTCATCAAATCTTGAATTTTATCAGGCTTAAGATAAGGTTCAACTTCAGATAATTCATTTCTTGGCAGCAAAACCAGCATAGAGAGCTCATTGCCTGCATAAGGAAGTTCAAGAAGCTGCAGAGCCTCATTTTCTGTATAATTGAACTTTCTCCCCCCAATAAACATCATCGGCACTCTGACCTTCTTATCAGCACTTACCTTGAAATCAGCTTCCTTAGTGTTCTGTTTTGGAAACTGGGTCTCCCAGTTGCCCTTAAAATAAATGGCATTAGTCAGAACCAGGCGAGTCAGAGAAGTGATAACTCCCTGAGGAATCAAATCTTTAATCCGGTTTCTGGTCTGTTCTTCAACCCATTTATTGATAGTCAGCCGGGAATTTTCCGTATCCCTGACAAAATCTACGTTGGTCACTTTCCCGCCGTAGTACTTTTCTACAGTTTTAAAATATTCAGGCAAAAATGGATAACTTTTCTGGGCCCAGAGAGCATTAGCCGTTCGCAGCTCATACTTCTTGTCTTTTTTATTGATCTGATTAATGATCCCGGCATATCCCCGTCTCAAGATTTCTATGTCTTCTGGATAGTGGAAGACCTGCCTTATTTCTTCAGCGGTCTGCCCTCTGGCTCCTTCATAGGTCATAGCCATGGCCGTGGAGAGGCTGTAGGGTGAGAAAAAGATATTTCCCTCTTTGCCTTTAAGGTTGGAATAAAGATCAAAGGCAAACTGGTTGCTGGAATTGACAACACTGTTTATGTCCGGCTCGGACTCTAATTTCTTTTCCTGGCTTAAACTCAAGACTGAATTATTGCCGCTCCTTTTCAACATTTCACCTTTATAAAATTTTGAACCCGAGAATCCGGCAATAATTAATATCACAAAGCTAAAAACAATCGCCTGATTAAAATGATTTTTCATTCTAAGCCTCTTTTAAAAAAATTCTTTTATTTATCCTCTGTTAATGGTTTTTATTTTCTCACAGGAGTCTTTATTAGAGCTTTTTTAATCGCTCCTATCTCATTTTATATGATCTATGGCCATATCAATTGCCCGGGATAGCAGAGAAACATCCTCTGGATACTCCCAGGAATCTGATGGTGTTTTATTGTAAAGTATTTCCTGATTTTCATTATCATAGCCATGCCATTCAAGTACTTTTGAACTCCTTAAAGCATCCAACTTGGTCAGGTATTTTTTCGTAGTTTTAATGGTCATATGGGCATCGGTTACTTCGCTCAGAACCCAATAGGTGATAGTCTGGTTTTCTTTATCGCTGACAATAGTATCAATATCAAGGTAATCTTTTCTAACCTCGCCAGAAGACAGACTTAATGTTCCTACGTATTGCCAGTTAGTGGCAAAGGCTAAATTTTTTGCTGAAAAAATAATAAGTATTGTCATAAATATGATAATCATATATTTTAGCTTCATTGTCTCATCCTCCCTGATTAGCAATTTAGTCACAATAATTATATAATTAAGTCGTGGCTTTTTAAAAAGAAATTTATTAAATGGGTTCTGCCCGCAGGAAGAACTTAAGGATAAATTAAAGAATTATAGTTTCATCTGTATAATGAAAGAATGATGAAAATAATAAAAGAAAAGTTAGCCGTCGTGATTTTTATATCCTTATTTATCGGAAACTGGAACCTTCTAAAAGCCAGCACTCCCGAAGAGCTTTTTCAGCAAAATTTTACCGAGCCTTTGGTTACGATAAAACCCATTACCTCAGACAAGCCTGTGGTTCCAGGAGATTCTTTTATCTTCGACCTGGAACTGATCATCGCCCCTGGCTTTCACATAAATTCCCACAAACCAGAAGACGAGATGTTGGTTCCCACAGTAATTGAATTTAAACCAGACAGAAGCTTTGAAATTAAGGAAATTACTTACCCTGAAGCTAAAAAGAAAAAATTTATGTTTTCAGAAAAACCTCTTTCTGTCTACGAAGGCCAGATAAAAGTAAAAATCAAAATTACCTTGGATAAAAATTACAAGGCCAAAAATTTACCCCTCGAGGGGAAAGTCCATTATCAAGCCTGTAACGATTATGCCTGTCTACGTCCCGAAACGATACCCTTCAAAGTAAATATAACCGTTGCTACGAATTAGTTCACTGGACTAATTTATTTCTGAAAGAAGAGTATTTGTTCTTTAAAAATTAAATTCAAAGGTGATTTAAATTCCAAAGCTAAAGTCCTCTGCCTCAAAAATCTTAATTGCCTCAGATTGGTTAATTTTTGACTTTTCGCGACCAATATCATCCAGCTGGGGCTTCAGGAAAAGTCTTATTGTAAAAACTTAAAATTTTTGAGATAATGTTAAAAAATATTTGAAAGGATTTTCCATGAAAAAATCATTTTCACTGATTATGGTACTCGTATGGGTAGCATTCTCTCTTGTAGTCTGTTCCAAGAAAAGCTCCTCCTCTGAACTGACCATCTCCCCTGAAAAAGCCAGGCCAGGAGAAACTATAACTTTTTCCTATGTGCCCGCAGAAAAATACCTGTCTTCTCGGGACAAATTCAATCTTTATGTTTATTCCTACTCCAAAGAACTTCCAGAGGTAAAATCGGTTGAACTCAAGAAGAGCGGGAAAAAATGGGTTGGAACATATCCCATTGACAAAAATGCTTATGGTTTAGTTGCCAAAATCAAACTCGATAAAGAAAACGAAGATAACAACGAGGGGAAAGGCTACATTTTTGCCCTTTACACTCCTGAGGGCAAAGTCATTCCCGGATATAAGGCCGGGCTGGCTTTAGCTTATACCTCCTGGGGGCAATTAGTTGGAATAAACCAGGATTTAAACGAAGCTCTCAAGTTAACAGAAGAAGATTTTCAGACTAATCCCCAGATAAAAAAGCAATTCGTGAATAGCTATCTCCGTCTTCTTCAAAATGTCAAGCCAGAGGGCTGGGACAAAAAAATTCAGGCTTTTCTTGATGAAATTTCCACTCAACCTGATTTAGATGATTCCACCTTAACGACTCTCTATCGTTTTTATGCTCAGATGGGTAACCAAGAAAAAGCCATGGCTATTCTGCAGCAAGCCCAGAAAAATCCAAAAGGAGATTTTTTCCAGATTCAAGCGGTTATGCAGCTTCAATCAATTCAGGACTCCAAACAGCGCATCGACCTCTTAAATAAATTTAAAGCTGAATTCCCCGATTCAAAATATACAGAATCAATGATAGGAATGATCATTCAGGGATTGTTCCAGGAAAAGAAATGGGAAGAAGCGGTAAATTTTCTGGAAGAAAACAGGAACAACGTCCAACCCTACTATTTTTACGTCATAGCTTCCCAGGCCAATCAGAATGAAGGTCAGGTCGAGCTGGCTCTCAAAGCGATTGACAGCGGACTTTCACTCCTAAATGATCAGCTTAAAAATCCGGCCAAATTCAAGCCTGCTTATTTTACAACTGAAGAATGGCAAGATGAAATGGAAGGCAATCTTATGCCCATGTTCTTGAGTTTAAAAGGTAGCATCCTGATGAAAACTGGAAAAACAGCAGAGGCAATAGAACCGCTGAAACAAGCCTATGAGGCCAGTAAAGGCGAACAACCAGCTATTACCGTAGCTTACAGCCAGGCACTTCTTCAGGGTAAAAATTACTCGACTGCCAAGGCTGTCCTGGAAACAACCGCAAAAAAAGGCTATATCGGACAGCAGGTTATGGACCTTTTAAAACAGGCTTATACTGGGGTCCAGGGCTCCGAGGAAGGCTGGGATAAATATCAGAAAGAAATCGAAAAAACAGCTATTGATTTTCTAAAAACTGGATTAATGAAACAGATGATAAATTTGCCCGCTCCAGCTTTCGAGCTTAAGGACCTGCAGGGAAAGTCAGTAAAGCTGGCTGATTACTCAGGGAAGGTCGTGGTCCTGGATTTCTGGGCAACCTGGTGTGGTCCGTGCTTGAGTTCTTTCCCCGGTATGAAACAACTGGTTGAAGAATATCAAAAAGATCCAAAGGTAGCTTTCGTCTTTGTGAACACCTGGCAAGAAGAAGCTAATAAAGACCAAGTAGTTAAAGATTTTCTGGATAAAAACCAATATCCATTTTACGTTTTAATGGACAGCGAAAATAAGGTTGTGGTCCAATATAATGTTTCAGGAATTCCTACGAAATTCATTATTGACCCTGCAGGAAAAATTAGATTTAAAGTAGTTGGCTTTGAGGGTAGCACCGAAAAAATGGTCCAGGAAGTCAAACTGATGATCGACTTGGCTCAAGGAAAATAATCTTCGGCTTTAATTTAAAGGATTATTATTAAAATCAATTTAATTTTATAATCAGTTTAAAATTTTATCCAAAATAAAAGCTTAAGATTATGATATATTTTAGGAAATAAGAGGTGAAGTTATGGAAGAAAAAAAGAAAATGAATCTGGAAACCGAGGTTATTCATTCCGGCTACCATCCAGACCCGGTAGCTCACAGCGTCTCTCCCCCGATTTATCAAACCTCTACTTTTGCTTTTGAGAGCGCAGAGCACGGGGCGGCCCTGTTTACCGGACAGGAAAAAGGCTTCATCTACA
>Ga0207433_10012820_pt1 | contig 12451 bp, 6 predicted proteins | sample YelNatPaOPGAMG01_FD_187559 | JGI IMG/M metagenome (GOLD analysis project Ga0207433, IMG submission 187559) | Hot spring thermophilic microbial communities from Obsidian Pool, Yellowstone National Park, USA - OP-RAMG-01 (SPAdes) (version 3) | ecosystem: Environmental > Aquatic > Thermal springs >...
CATATTTTTTAAGCTTGTATTAATTTTTTTTTAATTTTTAATGGTTCCTTTCCATTTTATATGGGCAGGTTTGAGGCTAAGTTTGGGAGGGCAGAATTGACCATGGTGAGATACGGGAACGACCCAAGAGACTTTCTTCTAAAACTCTGCGCCGAAGGGCTGCCTTCAGGCTTTATAGCGCCTTTAATTCCCCAGGTTTACCCGCACAAAACCAGGAAGTACCAAAAAAGCTTTGTTCCCGGCGTCAAAAATTTATCTTTCAGTTATCACGATAGCAATGACAGTCAATATTTAATTTTCGTACCTAATTCTTGTTGAAATTAGTTAGTGGTGACCAGAAATAAATTCCAAGGTTGGCTAAGTTGAACTGATGAGCTAACCTTAACCCAGGCTGGGTTGCCCTCCTTCTTTTTATCGTCGACGGCTAAGACGGCATAAAAATAACTCCGATTAAAATTTATGCCTCGTCGGAAATAACTGGTATTTTTGGCCGAAACTTCGGCCATTAGCTGGCGCTCGCCCCGGGTAACATCGTAAATCCTATAGCCAGAGATAGAGGCACCAGAAAGAGGCGGTTCCCATTGCAAATAATGACCGAATTCATTAAGCAAAAGTGACCGGTTTTCGATGACCTGACAAGATAAATTCTGCGGTGCCGACAAGTTGTCGTTAGGAATTGAACCGGCCAAAAAGCAGGCATAGGCTAAGGAGCTTAGCTCCTTTTGAAACTGGCTGACCTCTTCAGCTGAAGGTAAGCTCTGCCTCCAGGATTCAAGGCGAGTCCAGGTCCGGTCAAAAACCCAATCCTCAAGAGGTAAGGTATAGCTAAAAATACCATGGCCTTGACCGTCATCAAGAACCCGAGTATTTAGGTATTCCTGATTAGTCGGAAGCGGGTAACAAAGGGCTTTTTTAACGATGGCCGTATCACAGAAAGAGGCGGTCCCTGCCCCGTCCAGTTCCTGAGGAACCCTTCCCGCCAGCAACCAAACGGGCAAAGCCACGGCGCAAACTGGCTCGCCGAGCAAAACCCACATGGTGGTAAGCCGGGGGTCTTCTCCAGGACGAACTCCCTGGAAAACAACCGCCGAGCGAGTCCGATAGCGATTAATCGAATTAGCCGTGCGGATAAACCCGGCGGGCAGGCCATCCTGACCACCAGCATAGGGAAGCGGATAGGGGTTAACAACGTCATTCACCAAGTCGCGGGCAGCCTGCCGCAGGATAAACTGAGGAGTAATAAGACCACTTAGGACAGCTTGACTAATTAACTCGAACGCTCGATTATAGCGAAAATATCCCGAGCCCATTCCATTTCCGGTAAAGGCAAAGTTAGTTCTAACCAAAAATCCTGTACTGTCGGGGTTAAAGCGAGTAAAGGTGTGGTTACCGGCCTCAAAGTAAGCGGCTCTCCCCTCGCTATCAATCACCCCATAATTGGCTTTGGTCAACCGACCAGGGGTATTAGTCTGACGTAGGAGAAGTTCAAACTCTTCGACGGAGCGGCAATTGAGTAGAGCCAGCTTTTGGAAGGAACCATTCTCGGAACTGGAAGGGCCTTCCAAGTCATCGGAAGCAGTATTGATAATGGCCAAGCCAGCTTCGTTGACTCCCATCCAGATAGAATTGAGGCTATCGACGTTGACTAAAGCTAACGCCTTAAGAGGCCCTTCGGTTAAGAAGACAATTTTATTGTCCTGATTATCGATATCACGATTTTTCCAGAGGAGAGGCCGACCATCCGGAGTCGCCCAACCGGCCACTACGGCGCTGGTACACTCTTCTGGTAGTTGAGGTGAAGAAGCAGGGCTTATGGCTGGAGTTAATAACCCTACCCCAACTAAGGAAATAAAAAAGCTAATCAACCAAAAGGATTTCTTAGCCCCCATATTATTTCCTCGCCCGAATGAGATTAGAATTACTCAACATCATAAATATAACCTCAGAAAAATTGAAGAATCAGCTCGCCTGATGAAATTTGCCGCTCAACCTGAGCTTCTGTTTTTGGCGACGGAATTAATTTCATTTAGGTAGGCCAACCAAAATAATTTTACCATTTATCCCCAGAGCGGGCCACGCTCACCTAATTCTTTATTAAATCCCTAAATTTCCAGCCAGTGATTTAACTAAAAGGGGCCATACTTGAAAAGAATTGGCGGAATCAGGGCAATCAAACTAAAAATGATAAGAACCAGCATCAGCGGCAGAAACCACTTGGCCCACTTCTCCCAAGGAATCCGGGCTACACCCAGCACCCCCATGGTGACGGCCGAGGTCGGCAGAACGGGGTTAATGACTTCACAAAGTTGAAAGGCCAGAACGGCTGTTTGCCTCGATATGCCTACCAAGTCGCTTAAGGGGGCAATAATCGGCATGGTCAAGGCGGCTTGGGCTGTGCCGGAGTGAATAAAAAAGTTAATTACCGCTTGGACAAAAAAGATCAACTGCGCCGTAATAACAGAGGGGACGGCGGCGATCAAGCTGGCAGCTCCTTGCAGCAGAGTATCAAGAACCAGGGCTTCCTTAAGAATGATAAGCACCGCTCGGCCGCCCGATATAATTAAAGTTACGTTCATCATGTCTTTAGCCCCGTCCACAAAATAACGAGCCATGTCCGATGGCTTCATCCCAGCGATAAACCCGGAAATTAGCCCGAGGCCTAAAAAAAGCGCGGCAATTTCCTCGATATACCAGCCCCGGGCTAAAATACCAAAAATTAGCGCCGCTACGGCAATAAAAAGAGCCGCAATTATCATTTTTTGCGCTCTTCCCCACTCTGGTTTAAGAGGCTGTTTTTCGCCGCTCGGGATTCTGGTTTTATCAATCTCTAAGACCGGGCTAAGGCCGGGATTTTTTCGGACCTTCTCGGCGTAAACCATGACAAAGGCGATGGCGATTATTGTGGCTATCACCCAGAGAAAGAGTCGGTAGCTAAGGCCGGAATAAAGCGGCAGGTCAGAAAACCCCTGGGCAATTCCGACCGTAAAGGGGTTAAAAAAGGCCACGGCGAAACCCACGGCTGAGCCCAAAAAGGGGATGGCGACGCCGACAATCGAATCATAACCGAGGGAAAGAGCGAAGGGAATGAAAATTAAGACAAAAGGAATTGATTCTTCGGCCATGCCATAAACGCTGCCCGCCAAAGAAAAAAGGACCATCAAAACTGGAATAACAAAAATCCGCCACTTTGGCTGACGGGAAAAAAAGCCAGCCAAGCGATGAATGCCAGCTTCAATGGCTCCGGATTGGCCCAAAATGCCAAACGTCCCACCAAAAATAAAAATCAAGATGATAATTAAGGAAGCATCTTGGAAGCCCCGAATAGGGGCGATAAGCAACCATTCTGGCCCCAGCCACTTCTTCGGTAACGTTTGGTAAGTTCCGGGAACGGTGATAAGCCTTTTTTGTCCCTGAAATGTCTTTTCTACCCGGTCGAATTTTCCGGCTGGAAGAAAAAGCCCTAAAAGATAAACGGCTATGACCAATAAATAAATCAAAACCAGAGTATGAGGCAGGCGGAGAGTTTTTTTCTTCATCTTACCCTCTTCTCTCCCCATTTTCCTCCTAATTTCTGAAAGTTACCTGGAGTTGAAAGAAGCAATCATTATTTCCACCGGCTCTGTCTTGGGCTCGTTACCATATGCCGCCGATGGGTAGAATCTGGTTGGCAACCTCTTCCTCATTAAAATATTGTTTTGAAATTTCTTATCATTTCTCGCCAGCAAAGGAAAAATATAATGAGCTACTGTTATTATCTAACCCTCATCTTATGTATCAAACTTGGTGGCTTCAGTCAAAAGCCTGGGGACTCGACCTTAAAAATGCGGGCTGGTGGAGCGGCTTTCATATCATGAATACTTTGCCTCTTGCCTGAAAAGCATTTCTCTTACCGAAAACAAGAGTTTTTTAGGGTCTTATTAAAGCCCCTTATAATAATTAAAAGGCTAATAAATTTTTTTTAATTTTAAAAGCCTTTATGGCTGGCTCAGAATCTCATGTCCTTATCTTCCTCTTAAAAAATGTAGCCCATATAAGCCTTATAAATCATCGAACTTTTAGCCCAAGAGCCAGCCCGGGCCGGATAAACAAAGTAAGAGGGTTGTTTTATAGCCTATGGCATAAAAAAATAAAGCTTATCAAAGCAAAAAATTAAACCGCCCTTTTCCTTGCCTTATTTTTGATAAAAAAGAAGAGGCCGCCTTCCTTATAAGCGCCCCCTCTTCAATTTTAACTTGCGGCCTTTTCAGTTTGAGCGCTGTTTAAATATGCCCTCCTCTTTAGCAGCTTCTTACCAATAGCCCTTCAGTCGCCGCTTTAAAAGCTCCACCTGAGACCCAGACGCACAGAGCGCACTCCGCTTACGCTGTTAATCCGGCCATAGTTTGAATCTAAGGTCAAGGTGGGTGGCGTTTGATAATAATAAACTCTGGTATTGGGGTTCTGGTTTATATTAACTGAGGTGCTGCCAGTGACATTAAACATGTCCACATAAAGACTCAATTTCCCCATGCCTCTAAAACTGAAGCTCTTTTCCACCCGCATATCCAGCCAGGATTCCGAAGGTGTACGTCGACTACCTACCGGCTCGGCCAGAATACCGACGTAGCTGACTCTGGCCCCAAAATTAGGCGGAAAATAAACCCGCTCTATCGTCCTTGCCCAAGGAGACCCACTGCGGAAATTAAAATAAGCACTGACCGCAATATCATAAGGCAAAACATAGGTACCAAGAATCTTGATATTCAGCGGCCGGTCATAGCGAATACGGCCATCAGCGTTGATGAGCGAATTAGGGTCATCATAAAGAGCTGTTTCACCTTCAGCTCCGCCATAATCATGGTTAGCATTCCCTTTATAAGCGCTGTAAACGACAGAACCACTCAGCTGCCACCGGTTGGACATTCTCTTCTGGAAAGAAAGAATGCCGCCGATATACTCTCTTTTACATCCCGGAGGATTAGAACCGAGGAAATAAGGGGTGGGAGCGTAAGAAGCCAGACCATAGACAGTAAATTGTTTATCATCCGCTGTGCCCCATTTGCCATCCCAGCCGGGGTCAACAAAGGTATAAGGCAGCCAGATTGGCCGACCCTGTTCATCTTTTTTGTTAGCGTCATAGCCGTTAACGGCGTCGACGTCTTCGGTAATGTTCTTATTCTGCTTGTAAATAAACTGCAGGCCGACGCGAAAGTCTTTCATCAGCTCATGCTCCAGGCCGACAATGAGTTCATTCATGTAAGGACATTTTATATCATCAGCATAATATTTAACGTTCGGGTCCTGGACTACATAACTGGTCAAAACATAATTATCGCCGTTGGGGTCAAGATACCTGGGGTCAACTGGCCCGGTCCGAGGCAAATCCATGTAGCCATTGCCGTTGAGGTCGTACCAATACCAGTTCATGCTACCAGCGGCGATAAGCTGGGGCGCGTTATATTTTCCAGACCAAATGGGCTCGTAATAGCGGGCCAAAGAAAGCTTGACGGCAGTTTTGCCATTACCAAAGACGTCATAGACAAAGCCGATGCGGGGGGAAAGAGTAGTAAATTCAACGGTTTTCCGATAAGGAATATGATGTTCATCGAGCGGAGAAACCTGGTTATATTCAATCGTGGGGTCATGATGGTACTGGTCATTAAGCGCTTTAAGCAGGATATTGGGGTCAGCCTGGGCTAAAACAGGGTTCAAGAACTCGGGCCCCACCTTGTAGTTTAAGAGCTGTGGCCGATGCTTAGCCGGCTCATAGGCGTAGGAGTAATCAAAACGAAGGCCAAAGTTTATGGCCAGTCTTTTAATTACCGCTGAATCCTGCAAATAGCCAGAAAAACGCCTCGTATTATCATCGCCAGAGACAACACCTAAGTGTGCGAAGGGCTGCATTTGGAGACGGCCGATCTTGTTCTTGGTATCATAGTAATATTTGTTCTGCGTTTTGAAACTATACCAGTAAGTATAATAGGGGTTATCGCCTGGCTCATAACCACGACACCTGTCTCGAATGTAATAAGTATCTTCCCATTCGGCTCCGGCTTTAATTTCATGGCTGGCCCCAAAAAGATTATCTTCAAAATGAGTCAGCGAAGCAGAAAGGCCGGCTCGCTTGCGGTAATAATCATCAGTTAAATTTGTATTGCCCCAATAAACATTAGCTTCTCGGTCGTATTCGGTGTAATTATTGGCTGTTTCCCGGCGCATCATATTGGGGAAATGACGGTTAACATAGTTGCCGACTAATTCAATAAACGTATTCTGGTCTAAGACCCAGTTTAAATGATGGGAAGTGGTATAGACTTTCTCGTGGTCGTTCAAAGCCGTATAGCCCCAGGCATAAGCAGCTCCGACTCGCAGGGTATAAATCGGCTGATTAACCATGTTGAAATGGAGCATGCCCATATAACGCAATTTTTTGCTCAGTTGGAAAGTCAGCTTGAGAAAAGCCAGCCAGTTTTCTTCAGAAAGGTCGTAGTGCTGGAGGTCACGGGGGTCAAAAGCCTTGGGGTTAACATCGTAGATTTGCTTAATTCTGTTTTCTGGGGTATTGGGATTGGCCTGTTTCCAGTCCAGATACCGGCCGTTGAGGAAGAACCAAAGCCTGTCCTTAATGACTGGCCCACCCAAGTTAACAGAGGCATCGCGGTAATCGTTGTAACGGCTGGGAGCGGAGACGTTCATAGATTGAAGCTGCTCTTTACTCCACATATCCTGAGCTAAAGAAGGCAAGAACTTAAAACTCCTGAGGTCACCTGTTCCCGTATAGTAGCCTCCAAACCCGCCGGAAAACTTGTTGCCGCCGCTTTTAGTGACGACGTTAATCACCGCTGTGTCAGTAAGGCCGACGTCCGCGGGCAATGCGCCTAAACTAACCTCAACCTCTTCGAACGTATCCACGTTAATGTTAGCTGACACATACAAGGTCGTGGGGTCATTCATGATAGCGCCGTCAATCTGGTAGAGAATACTCCGCAAGTGCCCGCCTAAGATTGAAGACATTCGGGTGTATTCCCGGCCCGCTTCGGCCTCAACAGTTCCGGGAAGCGATTGCTGGATGCCGAAGAGGTCGCGAGATTGAGGAAGGCTTAAAAGAAAATCCGAGCCATAATTGATGCTTATTTTGGCTGACTCCACATCGACCACAGGCGAAGCTGCCACCACTGTGACCTCCTCCGCTACCGGGGCTGGTTCTAAAATAACCTCGATTTCCGTCACCTTGCCGACGCTGACTCTCAAGCCCTTTCTGATGTAGGTCTTAAAGCCAGTGAGCTCTACTTTGATGTCATACTCGCCAGGATTAAGGGCTACAAACCTGAATTTGCCAGCCTCAGTGGTCAAATAACTCATTGACCCCATCATAGCTGGACCAGAGAGAGTCACAGTTACTCCGGGCAGAGGGTTGTTTTCGTTGTCCAAAACAGTCCCCGAAATAGTCCCGGTCTGTTTCCCTTGGGCCAAACCTAAGGAAGGAAAGATGAATAAGCCCAGAATTAGTAAAAGAATCAGAAAAGCCGTTTTTTTCATTTTTTTCCTCCTTAGCTTTCTAATTTCTTGTCTTTCTTCCCTGCCCCATATTTTCCCCTTTTTCCATTCTCACCTCCTTTCTGTTTTTTTTAGCCTTCTATAGAAATATCGGCATAATGGCGCTATTAAACCTTGCTAATGAAGCCATTTTTTAACCCCCTCGAAGCCCGAAAATTAAAAATTAAGAGGCTTACTCCCCGGCCGCCAAACCCCACCATCATATCTTCTCTCCTTGGCCTTAAATCTATTCTTACAGGCCTCAACTCTTATTTAGCCCTGTTATCGCCTTTCCCTTCCCCTGCATATTTTTTCTCTTTTTTTGCCTAAACCGAAAAAATGTTTTCGCTAACAATAAATTAGATTAATAACAACTTATTTGTCAACCCCTCGAGTAAGTTCGGCTCCTGTTCATTAATTTCGTTTCTCCTTAGGTTAATCGCTCTGACCTGCGTGGCTCTGAACTTATTCTTTTGATTCTTTTCATTTGGCAGGGGCTGTTTTTAGTCCAAGCCTGGGATGGCGGGAGCGACCCTGGAAACTTAATCTTTACAGGTCAACCTTCGGGGAAAAATCAGGTAACCCAAGATCTCTGAGCCTAAATGGGATACCCTTAAGAAGGCAACAGTTCCCATATTTACTTGATTCTTTTAAACTCTGCCGAATCTTCCCTCAACATAACCTAAAGCAAGCGCCGGGAGTGTCGTCAATTAAATTAGGCCGAAGGGGAAGCTAAGGGCGGCCAAAAAACTATTCTGCTTCCTCTATGAATATCTCTGACCAGGGAAACGAGTTTCGCCGGCGCTTAGTAAAACGGAGGATGAATGACATCAAATACATAAACCGAGGCGAGGCCATCGTGGAGGCATTGTTGCTCAACCCTGTGGGGCTAAAGAGAACTATTTTTTTGACAGTTAGCTCACCTCGATGATAAAATCGCCTGGAAGCTCAATTTTTGGAAAATTAACGATAATCAGGAGTTAACGAAGCTATGGAAAATAAGAAAAATTTAGCCCCAACCCCAGGAATTAGATTAATTATCTGGTCGATATTTTAGACCATCGAAAAGAGAATCAGCCATGAGAAAGAACCTAAAAGAATTAAAACAGCGAATAAAAAACCAATTAGGAAATTTATCCAAATCGCAAAAGATAGTGGCTGATTATATGGTCGAAAATCCCCAAAAATTCGCCCTTTCTTCTCTTCAGGAATTAGAGGCGGAATTGCGGGTGAGCAAGGCCACGATTGTCCGCTTAGCTCAGGCTTTGGGCTATGATGGATTTCATGGCCTGAAAGCCGAGTTTTTAGAAGAAATCAAAAACAGCCTCGAGCCTATCCAAAGGTATAAAAAATTCCTCTCTATACCGCACGAAAAGATAAATTTTGTCGAACTAATGGCCGAGGAGACGATAAAAAACATCCAGAAGACGCTCCAGCTTATCGACAAAACCCAATACGATAAAGCTCTCGAGCTAATAGAGAAAGCCAGCCATGTTTATTTTATGGGCATGGGCATCTCCAGCTGCTTGGCTGAGATGGCCACCTATCTTTTTAATCGCGCCTCGATCAAATCCAGTTTTATTCCCTACGGCGCTTTAAAATTTACCGAGCAGATAGTAAACATGGACAAAAACAGCGTCATCTTCGCTTTCAGCTTTCCCCCCTATTCTCGGGAAACAATTTTAGCCGCCCGGTATGCCCAATCCAGAGGGATTAAAGTCATCTCGATAACGGACAAAGTTACCAGCGAAATTAGCAAATATAGCGATGCCACTATCCAGGCAGCGGTAGAAAGTGTCACTCTTTCCAACTCCATCATGTCAGTCTTAGTCTTACTTTATTCCATCATCGCCCAGATAGGCAACGAGTTTAAAGCCAGAACCCTGAAGACAATCAAGGCTATCGAGTATGTAAGAAAGGAATATGAATAAAGTTAAACCAATAAATTGGACTGAAAAAGCGAAGCTAAAAGGTCAACCGCAGCGCGAAGCGCAGCACCCTTTGGCCCAAGAGCAATTTGGTTTGCTGATAATCGGGCACAAGATATAACTGGCCGGATTTCCCCGCGCCTTCAAAGGCCGGCTCCCAGATATCAACGTCATTTAGCCCGACTATTTCTCTCTTGTTGCCGAGCAGGTTAAGGACATCAAAGGTTAACCAAAGGCGACTGTTTGACCCGATTCGCAGGGCCTTTTCCAGACGAACATCAAGAAAGGAGGAGCTGGGTTGGCGACGACTGCCTGCCGGCTCAAGATAGACAGAGTAGTAGATTCTCTCTCCCCCTTTTTGAGCGCACCAATCAGCCGGCGGCAGAATACGCGCCTTTCTTTCATAGGGTCGGCCACTTTGATACTGATAAAAAACGCCTAAGTTAACCCCATAGGGTAATTCGAAAGCCGCCTGAAGTTTAAATAAAACAGGACGGTCAATTTCGAGCCGTCCCGAGCGATTAACAAAATAATTGGGGTCAATGACCTCTGTCTCCCACCTGGAAACAGGCTCAGCCATGCCCTCCGCATTACCCTTTGTTTCGCTCCAGACCAAAGTGGCCAGGCCGCCCCAGCCCTGCTCCATTTTTTTCTTTAACGTAAATTCCAAGGCCTGGTATTTCCTTTCAAGCTCAGGCACGTTGCGCCACTGAAGAAAGAGTGGCGGCGCTTCTTGGGAGCGGACAAAAATGGTAACAGTCTGAGCAGGAAATTCGCCGTTAGCCGGAATAGTAGTCACAAAAGGAAGCCAGTAATTTTGACTGTTCCCAGCACTCGAATCGTACCAGGTCTTACCTGAATCCAGGTCAAAAAGAACGTCTGCCGGAATATTTTTTTCCAGGCGAGAAATATATCTTAGGCTAAACGAAAGCTGGCGGCCGAAAAATTGTTCCGCTCCCAGCGAAAATTCATCAATCCGGGGGGAACCAATGTCCTCAGCTATCCTCTGGTCAAAATATTTGTCCGATAATAACCGAAAATCAAAAGATTGCGGCGAAAATTCATCCTCAGAATCGGGCCGACCGTCGCCGTTAGCATCCAACCAAAAAAGCTTAATATTTCCGGGATAGAGAGGATGGAGCGGCAAGAGATGGCGGGGCGTGAGGTCGTCATGATAGCGAGCCCAAGAGCCTTTAAGCAAAGTTCTCCCATCACCCCATAAATTAACTACCATCCCCAGCCGAGGCGAAAGGGCCAACCAGGAGATGAAATCCCCTCGGTCGCCAAAGCCAAGATATCCCCATGGATTAACTCCGTTAGAAAACACATCCGGGTAGGCCGCCTGAGTATAAGGTTTGATGACCGCCTCCCCCACAAAATAGGCTAAGGGATTACCAGAAATCGCTTTACTGGCAGCACTGAACCCGCCAGAAACTCGGTCCAGACGAAGGCTTAAATCCAGGGTCAGCCGCTGACCGATAGTGAGAGTATCAGCCAGATAGCCACCCAAGCGCTGGGTCTGGCCTCGCACCAAGGTCGTGGTCTTGGCGGCGCCGCAGAGCCAAAAGCCAACTACACTTTCCTCAGGATAATAGTTATTATTCGGCCGGCGCCTATCAAGAAACCAGAGAAGGCTATTCTCTCGCCACCAGTCTATATAGGCAGTTGTCTGGACAAAGCTGAAACCAGCTTTAAGCGTGTGTCTCAAGCCTCCCCAGTTTGAGACGAAACGGCGGGCTGATGCCTCTCCATAAAGCTGCTCGACCATCGTTTCGGCGTTATAATCCGCGCCGCTTAAAGGTCCGTATTTATCGCCTGCATCCTCACTCCAGAATAAGGAACGAGCTGCCTCCTGGAGGAGGGACTGAGTGGTGTGCCGGAAATAAGAAGCCTTAGCTTCGATAATCGTGTTTCGGTCAAGAAAATAATGACCTGAACCATGGAGACTAAAAGAATTGTCTTGGTCAAGAAGATGGGTCGAAAGAAAGGGAACAGAAGGCGAAGGGTCTTCAGCCACCGGCTGGTGGGCCGAGCTAAAATTAACCCACGCTGTGGCCTGGGCTTCAGCGATGGGTCGCACGGTCAACTTGAAAAACCCAGAATAGAGGTTTCGTGACCAGTCATAGCCAGTATGAGTCTGCCCATGAATATCCGAATAAGGGCCAAGGAAAATATTTGGCTGCGAGTAATGTTGAAACCGGCTGGTGAGAAAGAACCAGGCCCGGTCGGTCCAGAAGGGACCGCCCAGAGTGAAGCTGGGCTCAAAATTATTCTTTACCCCTGCCACTGCGGGTATATTTTTGGCCTCTAACTGGTCCAAAGACCAAAGTTTCTTATTCCAGCCATCGTTGATAAAAAACAGGTTAAGGTCGCCAGCGAAATTATTGCCTCCGGAACGAGAGATAATATGGAGATGCGTTCCGCCGGCTGGAACTTGGCCTAAGGTCTGGCCGGCATTCGTGACTTCTAAGGCTTCAACGACCGCCGAGTCAAAATCAGCTATCGGCTTAAAAATCAGGTTGTCGGTAATGTTTGTTCCGTCTAATAAATAAGAGCTATTTCGCCAAGAGCTACCGAGAAGAGATAAGGAACTAAGACTATCCATATCTTGGGAAACCACGTTGGGACTGGCGCGTAATAAAGAAGCTAAGCTACGGCCAAGCGGCAGCTCGTCGATGAGCCGACGCTCCACGTAGGTTATTATTTGGGAGGCATAAATATCACCGGCGGCGCCAAGCCTTACCAGACTTATCTCCCCTTCTTTTTCCGCTTTGGCCAGCTTAATTTTTAAAAAAGCCGTCCGGTTAGCCTCGAGGGTGAGGTTTTCGATAACGGCGCTCTTATATCCTGGTTTTTCCACGGACAGCGAATAATTCCCAGGTGGTAGGCCCGGGAGGTCAAAAAAACCGGATTTCTCCGTCAAGATTAACTGAATCCCAAGAAGGGAGGGCGAGGCAACATAAATAGTGGCGGCTTCAATCGGTTCTCCCGATTCCGTGGTCACAACT
>Ga0207433_10012828_pt1 | contig 12449 bp, 18 predicted proteins | sample YelNatPaOPGAMG01_FD_187559 | JGI IMG/M metagenome (GOLD analysis project Ga0207433, IMG submission 187559) | Hot spring thermophilic microbial communities from Obsidian Pool, Yellowstone National Park, USA - OP-RAMG-01 (SPAdes) (version 3) | ecosystem: Environmental > Aquatic > Thermal springs...
CAAACGGGTTATTTTTCACTTTATTTTTAAGATTTAAAAAGGTTATCGTATTTACCTTCATCAATTTCTTTTAAAACTTCTTTTGGTTTTTTCCCTTCAACTGTAACAGGCATACTAACAGCAGTACCGAGAACACTTTTAACAGCAGATTTTAAGTCTTTCACAAGCATATCCTTCATTTTTATTTTTGCAATTTTTACACATTGTTCTATTGTCAGGTTTCCAATGGTTGGAATTTCTTTCTTTTCACTTGTTGCTGGAGCAGCAGTTCCTGTTTGGGTTCCAGTTTCTTTCTTTTCTTTTTTCACTATTCCCAACTCTTTTTTTATAAGACTTGATACAGGAGGGATTCCAACTTCAATACTGTATTCTCTACTTTTCTTATCAATCACAATCTTCACAGGAACTTGTATCCCTTCATATTCTTTAGTTTTTTCATTAATTTGTTTGAAGACTTCACCTATATTTAACTTATAAGTGCTAAGTTTAACAGCAGTAGTTGGTCCAGGTGTCGCTTTTCCACCTTCTATTAACATTTCAATAACTTCTTTTTCAGCCATTCACTTCCCAGCTTTTTCTAAAAGTTTTACAAATTCAACACTTACTGTTATTGGTATTGGAACGACAGCTTCTATAAGTTCAATCGTAACTTCTCTTTTCACTTTATCATATCTTGTGACTTTCCCTTTTTCATTTTTGAAAGGGCCACCTATTATTTCAACAATATCACCAACATTCAATTCTACTTCTACAGTTTTTGGTTGTAGAAATCTTTGTACTTCTTTAAGCTCAATAGGTTTTTTAATTAAACCTCTAACATGTGGGATCATTTGAATAGCTTTTTCTATGTCTTTGATATCACCTTCAACAAAGATGTAACCTTTAATCTCTTCTGGATGGAATAAGCTTTGAACGTTCAAATTTTCACTTTTTGCTTTAGCTGCCACAGCTTCCATCACTACATTTTCTCTTCCAACAACAGTTTTAATGCTGTATATCATTCACTCACCTTATAGCCCAAGAAGCATTGAAATCATATAAAAAACAAAACCAATAATGCCAAGAATGGCCACTCCTATAATACAAATTTTAAGAGTTTCCAAAAATTTTTCTTTTGTCGGTTTTTTATTTATTTTGATAACACGAATGTAATCTTTTATTTTTTCTTTTATGTTCAGTTTCATGAGAAACACCAAAATCTATTCCACAAAATCTATTCCCAAAATCTTTTCTATATCTTTTCTTTCTTCTTTTGTCCATTTTTTAGTGGGTCCAAAAATTTGTGGTGATTTTACTCCGGTTATCACAAGCATTGCCCTTAAAGTCTCTCCCAATTCTTTTGCTATTTGTGCCCCCCAAATTATCTTTGCATCAGGTGAAAGTTTTGTTGAGACAGCTTCAACAATTTGCTGGGCTTCTCTTATAGTTATGTCTGGTCCACCAATGACATTTATCAGAGCTCCGGTGGCACCATTAACATCAACAGTAATCAAGGGATTACTCAAAGCTCTTTCTACAGCTTCTATTGCTCGGTTTTCGGTATCACTTTCCCCCATTCCAATCATCGCTAAACCACCATTTTTCATTATACTCCTTACATCAGCAAAATCTAAATTCACCAATCCTGGTTTTGTCACAAGCTCAGCTATACCTTTAACAGCATTGACCAAAACTTCATCACAGATTTTGAAAGCTGTAGCTAAAGAGACATCTGGAACTACTTCTAAAAGTCTGTCGTTTGGTATCACTATCATAGTGTCGACATGGTCTTCCAAATTTTCTAGACCTTCTCTTGCATTTGCCATTCTTTGTTTTCCTTCCATGCTGAAAGGCAAAGTAACAACCGCTATAGTCAAAATTCCAAGCTTTTGAGCAATTTCAGCAACAACAGGCAAACTTCCAGTTCCAGTGCCACCACCCAAACCACAAGTCAAGAAAACCATGTCAGCTCCTTGCAAAGCTTTCTTTATATCTTCTTTGCTTTCTCTTGCAGCTTCCATTCCAATTTTTGGGTCGCCCCCTGCACCTAAACCAGAAGTAAGCTCTCTTCCAATCAAAATTTTTTTATCAGCATCTGTGTATAGCAAATCTTGAGCATCTGTATTTATAGCAATAGTTTCAGCTCCAACAATACCAACTTGCATGAGCCTTGTTATTGTATTATTACCAGCACCACCTGCTCCAACAACCTTTATTTGAGTTTTTCTACTTTCCAAAATTGTCCTAAGTTCTTCATCAATTTCTTTTGTTTTTTCAGAAGGTTTTTCAATAAACTGTCTTACTCCCATTTTATTCCCTTTTAATAAATTCAAAAATTAAAAATAAATTCTTATTTAGCCTTTTTAAAAACATCTACAAATTTAACAGTTTCCATACCTTCAATCCATTTGATTATTTGTGAAGCTATTGCAGCTTTTATTCTTCCTTCAATTTCAGCTTTTGCTTCAATTTCAACTTCTTTCTCACCAATTTTAATGTTAACATCTTCCAATCCAGTGAAATAATTGACAATCGCTTTAACTTTTTCTTCTTTATCTTCAACTTTTTTCACTATTTCAATATCATACTCTAAAGTCTTTCCAGCCAATGGATGGTTAAAATCAACTTTAACTCGCCCACCATCAACACTTATTATTTTTCCTCTTAAATTGTTAACCATCACATAAGAACCAGGAATAACATCCACGTCTTGCTCTTTAAACCTAGCTTCTGGTATTAACCTTACCAATTCTTCATTCCTTTCACCAAAAGCTTTTTCAGGTGGAATTGAAACTTTCTTTTTTTCCCCCACATTCATTTCTTTAATTGCATCATTTAACCCAGCTATAGTAAAACCAGCATCAACTATTATTGGCAAAGGACCATATTTAATTCTTTCATTGAAAATCCCTTCTTTTTTGGCCACGTCTTCTTTAGTCGTGTCAAAAACTTCTCCACTATCACTAACTTTTGCAGTATATTCTATGTAAACAAAATCTCCTGACTTCATTTCACCATCTTCTTTCCATAACAAAGTTTGCAGAAAGGTGTGCCTTCAACTACACAGCTTGGGCAAACCAAAGCCCCACAGCCATGACACTTGAATAAGGCAATCGAATATTTCTTGCAAACTGCGCAGACCCCTCCAACAGCGATTTAAACCACCTATTCTATAACTGGAGATTTCAATTTAAATGTATTTAAGGTTATATAGACATGATCTCATTCACTTCAAATTTTTCTTGATTTGAAGATCAACTTTAATCCATACTTTTTTTCTATTTCTTGAAATCCCAACGATTCTAACATTTCTTGAGAAATCTTGTTTAATGTTGAGACATTAGTTTCAATATACTTTATCTTATTCCTTTTGGCCCATGAGATAAATTTCTTCACCAATTTTTTGCCAATACCTTTGTTTCTATAAGGCTTTTCTACATATACAAGCCAAATAGCTGCATATTTCTTTACACTATAAATAGGATAACATTTATCAATTTTTCCGTTGATGAAACCAACCAACTTGTTATCATCTTCAGCAACAAAATATTTCCATTTTTTATTTTTGAAAGTTCTATTTATGAATCTTCTTCCCCAAATTCGTGCTTCTTCACTTTTTTTCATTAAATTGTCAAATTTGCTGTCTACATAAAAATTGAAAAACTTCCAATTCATTTCTTTTATTTGTTTCAAATCTTTTTTGTTGGCTTCCCTTATTTTAATCATATTTTCCACCTACTTACAAAAATGCAAAATTCATTGCAGGGGGTGGGATTCGAACCCACGAAGGGACTAACCCAGCAGGTTCCTTCTTTCATCTCAACTCAAAGCTTAAGGGTTAGTATGCATCTTAAGCATCGTCGAGTGCAAAAGCACTCTCTGCCGCCTTTGGCCACTTGGCTACCCCTGCCTAATTTTAAAATAATTTTAAGAATTTATTTTAGTTTACTTAAGGCTTTCTGAAATTCTTTCATCTTATTTTCCAAAATTTCTGCAGCACTAATCACAATTTCTTCAGGGCTAAGACCAGAAACAGACTCAACATTAAAAACAAATTTGTCACCTTCATAATTGTACCCAACAACAGCAGCCTGCCACTTCACATGCTCTTTTCCCAAACCAAGCTGAGCTATTGCTTCAAACTGCAATTCTTCATCTTCAAAAAGTTCAACTATCGGAATTTTTCCGAAAACAGGCTTAACATCCTTAGCTTTACTCTTCAAATCTTCAGCATAAACAACCTTTGGTCCTTTTTCTTTCAAAACAAGCTCAACTTGACATCTGCTACATCCTTTACCTTCACATTTACATTCAGAAGGTAAATTGTAAGCTTTTTTATCAAAAGTCAAAGGGATTTGTCCAAGTCTGTTAGCTAAAATTTCATCAGGCAAAACAGAGTCATTCTTCTTGAAATCAACCCATTCTATTGCCATCGTCGGCACTTCACCAATCATTATTCTTCTTAAAGCGTTTGCAAATCCAGGAGAAATTCCCTCAACCGAGAAACTCAATTCCATTCCATCTTTTTTCAAAATTTTGACCTTCATGTTTATACCTTAATCTTTTGATTTTCTAAAATTTAAACTCTTCTTCCCCTTCTTCCTCCTTTTGGTCTCATATAACCTGTGATTATTGGTGTTACATCTTCTATCATTCCAATCTTCAAACCAGCCCTTGCCAAGGCTCTTATAGCAGGTTGTGCTCCTTGTCCAGGTGCTTTTGATTTTACACCTCCTGCCCCTCTTACCCTTATATGAACACCTACAATTCCTTTTGCTAAAGCAACTTCTGCTGCTTTTTTTGCTGCTAGCATCGCAGGAAATGGCATTCCTCCTTCCCTATCTTTATCAGTCATCATACCAGCCGAATACCTTGCTATAGTTTCTGCTCCTGTCAAATCTGTAATATGAACAATAGTGTTGTTCGATGTAGATAAAATGTGTGCAACTCCCCATTTCTCTTTTTTTCCTTCCTTCATTTTTTCACCACTTCTATTTTATTTTCTTCTGCTTTTGGTACAATATAGCTTGGATAATTGATTTTTTTTCCATTAATTTTTACATGTCCATGCACTATTAATTGTCTTGCATGTTTAACTGAATTTGCTAGCCCTTTTCTATAAACTATTGTTTGAAGTCTTCTCTCAAGGATATCTTCAACAGTTAAAGCAAGAACATCATCTAATGTAGCACCTTCTTTCAAGACACCTATTTTCTTCAATTTATCTATCAAAATCTTTTCTTTTTCTTTGTCTTTTCTTGCGGCAAGATCTCTTGCCATCCTTCTATATTTTCTCAAAATTGCCTCAGCTCTCCACAATTCCCTTTTCCTTCTAAGTCCAAATTTTTTCAATATTTCTTTTTCTTTTTCTATTCTTACCTTATCCCATGGTCTTTTAGGTTTTTCATATTTCTTTCTAGACCTCTTCATCAAATCACTTTTTGGCTTTAGCTTTTTCTTGTGCCACTCTTATAGATTTTTTAACAACTCCAACTACTTTTCCTTTTCTAAAAGAGCTTCTTGTCCTTTGTCCTCTTACAGGTAAACCAAGCATGTGTCTTACCCCTTTATAAGTCTTGAGGTCAATCATCTTTTGAATATCAAATTTTTTTGCTATTTCCAAATCAGCACCAACTAAATGTAAATCAACTCCAGTTTCTGGTTCTCTCCTTCTGTTCAAAAGCCAAGGAGGTATGCCATATTTTATCGGCTCTTTAATTACCTCTTCAATTTTTTTGATATCTTCTTCACTCAAAGAACCAAGCTTTACATTAGGATTAAAACCGGCTGCTAAACAGATTGCTTTACTCATAGCATGACTTATACCTTTTATTCCTAGAAGAGCATTTTTCAAAGATTTTTCACCGTTAAGGTCGGTATTCATTACTCTGACAACTAGCTTAACCTCTTTTTTAACAACAGGTTTTTTCTCAACTTTTTCCTTTTTTGGTTTCTCAACTTCCCCTTCTACTTTTACTTTTGTAACTCCCATATAATCACTATACTCCTTCTTAAATTTTTAAATGGACCGGCCGGGATTCGAACCCGGAGCCTCTTCATAGCAGTTCTCTCATGCCTTTCCCACAATTAAGGAAGCGATCTACCATTGATCTACCGGCCCGTTATTTTTTCCTAGTCCATTTTAACTTCTTTGCTTTTCTTCCCATCATGAAATTTTTTTCACATTTTGAACTACACCACATTATTATAGTTCCATCTGTCTTTACAAACATTTTACCAGTACCCTCTTTTATCTTCCTGCCACAAAAACTGCAGTTGACCATATTTTCTATTACTCATATAAAATTAAATTAGCTATCGTAGGTGAAATCATCTTTCAACTAACTTTGCCGCAGTTTCCATTTCAGTCTCTCTTAACATCAAAATATCCCCAACCCTTACCGGCCCCAAAACATTTCTTGTTAATATCTTCCCTTTATCAGGACCTTCTAAAACTTTACATCTAACTTGCATCACCCCACGAGCACCACTTCTTCCCAACAATTGCAAAACTTCAGCAGGAAAAGATTTTTCGAGCATTTCATCACTTTTGTAAAGCTTCTATTTTTTCCACAATTTCTTTTAAAGAATCTTTTGCTTCTCCCGGCTCTATAATACATGCAGCAGCACAAGCAACATCTATTCCAGCAGCCCTTCCAAGCTCTTGTTTACTTGATACATAACCATATGGAATTTTCTTTTCATCACAAAGTACAGGCAAATGCATCACTATTTCTTCCGGTTCTACATCTTCAGCTATTACTACGAATTTTGCTATTCCTCTTTCTACAGCCTTTGTAGTTTCATTCATACCTTTTTTAATTTTTCCACTATTCCTTGCTGTTTCAAGAGTTTGCAATATTTTTGTTTTCAAATCTTTTGGCAATTCAAATTTCACATAGGCTTTTGCCATCATTTCACCCTTATAACTTTATTTGTGAGTGTAATATAAAATTATATCTTTATATCCTTTTTCTACTCTTGCAAACCCAACTCTTGGCATTTGAATTATTTCATCTTTTTTTAGTTTTTTTATTTCTGGCTCGCCAAAGGCTTTGACAATCTTACCGTTTGGCATGACGATCTTAATTTTTAAATTTGGTTCAGAGCACCAATGAATTTTTTGGATATCAAAAGAAATTTCACTAGAGATGAAACTTGGTCTAGGACCAATTTTTATGGTTGCAAGATACATCAATCCAACCTCTTTATTCTTATATTTTTTATAATCTTCTTTTTCAATCCAAATCTTCTTCATGTTTACAGGGATTTTTCTAAAACCTCTTTCAGGAAAATCCGGATGTAGATTGATTTTCACTTCTTTTATTTCAGGAGCATTTTTCAAAGAAATTTTTACAGGATTTAAAACGACCATATACCTATTTGCCAAAGGATCTACAACCTTTCTGTTTTCAGCTTCAAGAATTTTCCAACTTACTATACCTTCAGCTTTTGAAACTCCAGTCAACAAAATAAAATTTTTTATAGCTTCTGGAACAAATCCCCTCTTTTTTAAAGCCATAAGTGTTGTAAGTCTTGGATCATCCCATCCTAACAATTTTCTTTTTTTTATCATTTCACGAATTACTCTACCAGAAGTTGGTACACCTTTCAAGTTAAGCCTACCAAATTCAATTGTTTGTGATGGTTTAAAACCCAATAGTTTTTGAATGTATTGTTGTAGTTCTTTTCTTATTTCAAATTCTTTACTTCTTAACCTATGAGTCACTCCTTCCCAACAATCCATCATAGCAGTTCCAAAATCGTAAACTGGCCAGACTCTATATCTTTTTCCAACTCTAGGATGTGGAGTTTCAACAATTCTCATTATGGTTGGGTCTCTCATCGTAGCATTCACATGTTTCATGTCAATCTTAAGCCTAACAACAGCTTCTCCTTCTTTAAATTCTTTTTTCATTTTTTCCCACAATTCAAGATTTTCTTTTTGAGTTTGTAGTCTATGTTTGCATTCTTTTCCAGAAGCTCTGTTCTTTCTTATAGTTTCAACTTTACATAAACAAACATAAGCTTTATCTTCAGATATCAACTTTTCAACAGTTTGATAAAATTTTTCCATGTTATCTGAAGAATAGTCAAGCTTATCCCATTCTATTCCAAGCCATTTTAAACCTTCAATCATTGCCTTATAATATTCTTTTTTCACCATCTCTGGGTTTGTATCTTCAAATCTTAAGATGAATTTACCTCCATACTTTTTTGCATAGAGAAAATTAAGAAAAGCAGCTTTTGCATGTCCTATGTGAGGATATTTACTAGGCTCTGGTGGGAAGGCAGTTACAACTTTCCCGAATTCAGCACCAGGGAGTTCAGGCAATTCAAATTTCTCAACTACTTTCTTTTTGATCTCTATACCTAATTCATCCAATTTTTTTCTTTGTTCTTCCAAAGACAAAGAATTAACTTCATTCACAATTTCCTTCACTTCATTCACAATTTCTTTTATCTTGGGTTTAAGTTCAGGCCTTTCTGCAACAACTTTTTTAACAACTGCCTGGATTTCTGCCTTTCCTTCATGTTCAACAGCATTAATTAAAGCATGTTTTAAAATCAATTCTTTCATATTTACTCATTTTCAATTAGAACTTAATAAATTATAAGAGAAGCATATCCCACAACAGAATTAAGCTCACCTGTAACATCACCAGATGTTGCATATTTGAGCAATTCTGCCTTTTTTGCTCCAAGTTCTTTTGCAGCAACTATTGCTGAAGCAATTCCTCCAAACCCACAAACACTTGCATTTTTTTCTGAAATTTTCTCGAAAAATCTTTTTTCATCCAATTTTTTAATTTCTTCTATTAAACTCAAATCAATCTTTTTTGCAGTTTTTTGCGGTACGTAATGTGAAAAATCCGAGCTAGCTAAAATTATCCATTTCTCTTTCTCTTTTTTTATCACATTTGCTATGGCTTTTCCAACCAATCTACAATTTTCCAAGAGAAGGTCATCTGCAAATTCATTCAATATGGTAATTGGTATAAATTTGAAATCTCCACCATACCTGTACTGCAAAAATGGAAGTTGGACTTCAATTGAATGTTCATATTGATGAGCTATCACATCATGCTCTACTATTTTGCATTCTTTTAAAATTTTTTCAGCAATTTCGTCTTGAATTGCCACTTCACCTAAAGGGGTCTTCCACAGACCATTTTTCATCAAAGCAAATTGTGGTCCCATGGCTGAATGATTCGGCCCTAAAATGATGTAATTTGCCTTTTCTATCCTTGAATAAACCCAAGCAGCTACAGGACCAGAATAGATATAACCAGCATGTGGAACTATAGCTGCAATAAATTTTTGTTTTTTAAATCCTTTTGGCCCAAGTTTATGTGAGAAAGATTCAGAAATCTGTTTTTTCAGATTTTCAGCATCATAACTGTAAAAAGTTCCAGCTGCTGTTGGTTGTCTAATCAATATCATAGTCAAGAAATTATTAGTTTTATTAAGATTTAATTGTTTTTGGCTTTTAAATCCTTCAAAATATGTTTTTAGAACAAAATTTTAAAGCATAAATATTAGTAAAAAATATATTTTTTTCAGAGTGTGAAACAAATTATGAAGGAAAAATCTGTTTTTGCTCTTTTCTTGAGACCAAAACCAGTTAAATTGCTCATCAATTTAAAAAATGAGCCAAAATATGCTACAATTTTATCAAAAGAAGTTGATTTGACTTACTCACATACAGTCAAACTTTTAGACCAGTTCAAAAATTTTGGTCTTGTTGAGTTCGAGAAGAAGGGAAGAATTAAAGTGGTAAAGCTCACAGATACAGGAGCAGATGTAGCAAAAGGTTTTGATACAATTTTTGGTAAGCTGTCCAAACTTAAACCGATAGAGAAAAAATAAAAATTACAATTCATCTAAAGGGCTCCTAATTTTTTTCAACTCTTCTTTTGAAATATGTGTGTAAACTTGAGTTGTGTTTAAAGATGCATGCCCCAATAATTCTTGAATTTTTCTTATGTTTTCTCCTGCTTCCAATAAATGAGTGGCGAAACTATGACGAAAAGTATGAACACTAACTTTTTTGTTTATACCAGTTTTTTTAACAGCTATTGCAACTATTTTTTCCACACTTCTAGGAGAAAGCATCCCTTTTCTTCCGTTGAAAACATAATCGTCGGGATTTTTTCCTTTGATAAAATCTCTCAATTTTTCTACCAATTTTTCTGAAATAATAAACATTCTATCTTTCTCACCTTTTCCTGTTCTGACCCATCCAACCCTTTCATTTAACTCTAAATCTTTAACTTTTAAGTTTATCAATTCACTAAGTCTCAACCCAGAAGAGTATAACATCATTACAATAAGCTTGTGTTTTTCGTTTTCTATAGAATCAATAATTTTTTTTACTTCTTCTTTGGTTAAAACAGTTGGAAGTTTTTTTGGAACTTTTGGCGATTTAAAATTTACGATACCTTTCTTCATAACTTCATCATAAAAAAATTTCAAAGCAGCTTTTATCAAGACTATTGATTTTGCTGAAATTTTCTCTTCAATCTTTTTTGCGATAAAAGCTTTGATGTCATCTTCATTTACATCTTCTGGATTTTTTTTCACAAATTCTAAAAATTTTTGGTTGTAAAACAAATACATTTTCAAAGTTTTTTCAGAGTAGCCTCTAAGCTTAATTTCATTTTCCAACTTTTGAAGAGCTTCCATGATTATATTATTAAACTTGGTTTGTATAAATTTCAAAAAATTATTTAAACCTATTTTACAATATTAAAAAGCAATGAACATCTTAATAGAAAAGCTTAACTCTATACCAATTCAAGAGCAGAGAACAGAAATTGTTGAAAGGAAAGGTCTTGGTCACCCAGACTTCATTTGTGATTCTATAGTTGATAGAATTTCTGTTGCTTTGAGTAGAGAGTATATGAAAAGATTTGGAAGGATTCTTCATCACAACATAGACAAAGCTTTACTTGCCGCAGGTGAAGCAGAAAATAAGTTTGGTGGAGGCAGAGTAATTAAGCCGATGAAGTTGATAATAGGCGATAGGGCAACTTATTTTGTTGGTGGTGAACAGATTGATATTGAGTCAATTGCTATAAATACTGCAAAAAAATGGCTAAAAGAAAATTTAAGGTTTCTTGATGTGGAAAAACATGTTGAATACCAAATCGAGCTTAAACAAGCTTCTGCAGCTTTAGCAGAAATTTTTAAGAAGAAAGATGAAATTCTTGGTGCAAATGACACTTCTGCTGTTGTTGGTTATGCCCCTTTAACACAAACAGAAAGAATTGTCCTTGAGACTGAAAAATTTCTTAACTCAAAAGAATTCAAGAAAAGACACCCAGAGTCAGGGGAAGATATTAAAGTTATGGGATTAAGAGTTAATAATGCTATAGACTTAACAATAGCAATGGCTTTTGTTGATAGGTTTATAGATTCGGAAGACACTTACTTCAAAAGAAAAGATGAAATTTTGGAAGAAGTTAAACAATTTGTTAAAGAAAATACAGAATTTCAACTTAAAAGTGTTAAGATCAATACTTTGGACGAAAGAGGCAAAGGTGAAAGTGGTTTATTCTTAACCACAACAGGAACTTGCGCAGAGGCTGCTGACTCTGGTCAAGTTGGAAGAGGAAATAGAGTGAATGGTGTTATATCTTTGAACAGACCTGCTGGAAATGAAGCTGGTCCTGGAAAAAATCCAGTTAGCCATGTGGGCAAGATTTATAATTTGTTAAGCCATGACATAGCTAAAGAAATTTTTTCTAAAATTAATGGGCTGAAAGAAGTTTATGTTTGGCTGCTAAGTGAGATAGGAAGGCCAATAAATGATCCAAAAATTGTGATAGTTCAGTTTATCCCAAAAAATGAGGAAGATGTGAGTAGAATACAGAAAGAAGTTGATGAAATAGTTCAAGAAAGGATGGCAAACATCCAGAGTTTTTGCAAGCTTTTGGCAGAAGGAAAGCTTTCTGTATGTTAACTTCTTTTAATAGCCATAGCGATACGCTCTTGTTTTTCCCATTCCCCATACAATTTTCCTTCTGAAATTAATCGTTGAATTTCTCTTCTAGTTTCGGAAGGACGAGGAAAACCAACTTTAATGTTTTTTGAAAACTTATTTATTAAAATTTATTATCAAGTCCCACTTGTTTAGATATTGATTTTTATTTTCTTTATTTACTTTTTTGAAATAACCATTTATATCTGATTCAAAAATGGCAACCATATTACTTTTTCCCAAGGTTTTGATGAATTCCCTTGGAAATATGAAGTAGCCTAGAGGAGGTTGATCTAACTTTTCAAAAGGCACACATATGAAAAAGTCGCTTTGTTCCTGTTCCTCACTTGTTATTCTGAATTGCCAAAATTTGTATTCATAAGTTTTATTCACTTTTTCTTTATATGATTTATTCAAAGAAGGTAAGGCAGATTTCACCTCTAATTTAACTCCATTTTTTCCTAAAAAATCAAATGTAAAACCTTGC
>Ga0207433_10012831_pt1 | contig 12448 bp, 21 predicted proteins | sample YelNatPaOPGAMG01_FD_187559 | JGI IMG/M metagenome (GOLD analysis project Ga0207433, IMG submission 187559) | Hot spring thermophilic microbial communities from Obsidian Pool, Yellowstone National Park, USA - OP-RAMG-01 (SPAdes) (version 3) | ecosystem: Environmental > Aquatic > Thermal springs...
TATTGTGTAAGAATGAGCCTTTAAGTGTTCTATGCTTTTAAGTGCTGTCTGAAGCTGATTCGTAATCTCAAAGTGTTTTGAATTTTCTAAAAATTCAAACGCTTTCACGTATGCTGAGATTGACCCGTCTCGACGTTTCTTACGACCTAATCTAACGGCATATTTTGTAACAGCTACTATTGAACTCCTAGGTGGTGTATTGAAAAGCACCACCATGCCCTTTTTTGGCGTCATTACGCCTAGCAATTCAAGCGCTTGAAAGAATGTTTCATGCAGATTGGTTAAGACGTCAACCACGTAGGCATTGCCTTTTTCAACGGCAAATATTGGAATTTTTCCAGCATACATAGAAGCCAAAGTAACTAAAGCTTCTGCGTAATCTTTGCCGTACTGCTTTGAAAGTTCTAGAATTGCTAGATCTCTAACAGTTTTTTCATGTTCTGAAAGGTCTGGAAGCTTAATTTCTTCCTTTGTTGTTTTAGGTTTACTGTAAGTATGAGGAAAAAGCGTCTTTTTCCACTCTTCCAAAACATCTTCTTCATCGTTCATTGGTTAGCCACCTCTAAAAGTTGCAATGCGCCTTTCTCGTCAGGCGTTACCTTTAAGAACTGTGATGATAATTGTTGCAAAGTGCGGTTATGACCTTGGATCATAACCGAGATAAGTTGTATTTTACCGAGTTGCTGTTTAGTTGTGTAAACGTCATCTTCACCATCCGTAATTATGATTATAGAGTTTGTTTTTTGAGCATATTTTTTGTTAAGTAAGGAAATAGCAGTTTTTAGAGCTGTATCAATTGAAGTACCACCTTCGGATTTGACTTTTAGTATACTTCTTAAAACTTCCTCAGGTGTAGTGTAAGGTTCGCTAGGATAAACACTTATATCGAAAAACTGTAAATAATAGTCTCGCCTTTTAGCCCTAGCCAACTTATACAGAGCTAGAGCCGTAGAACGAGACCAGATGATTTTGTCACTTGTTCCCATTGATCCGCTTTTATCAACCAAAAGGTAGTATGCACCTTCTGAAGTAAGTTGTTTCTCTCGAGTAAGAAAGCCACTACTTGCAAATTTATAATAGAATAAGTCATCAGGAAGTGCAAGTTCACGTGGCAAGGCCTCTATGGGAGAGTGTGTGAGGCCATAACCTGCTAGTTCGTCTCCATGTCTGCTTTTTTGTTTTGTTATGTGTGTTGAAAAGAAAGTTGCTGAGATTTTGTTGCCTAAAGTAATGATCTGCCTCACGTCAGGAATTTCCTTCATTTGCTCAGCAAGGCCGAGCAAAAACTCAAAGCTCGACCCTGTTTTTGACGCTTTCTGGCCAAGGAGCGACTTGATCTCCTTGGCATTTCTAGTAGTTTTTTCTGTCTCTGAAAAAATATCTTGTACCTTTTTGTCACCAAGGACGTCAGACAACGCTTGTTGTGTAAGTTGCTGTAATTGTCGTTGTGCATTTTGGTCGCCATTCTGAACTGCCATGATCATTTGTTGCAAGGCTTGACTAGGATTTTGATTACCGTTTTTCTGGAGATCTTGTTTTATTTCTTCTTTAATTTTCTCCAAAATTAACTTAGTTAGAGAGATACCATAAACTAACGAGACTTCATGATCAAGAGTTGTAAGAGATTTTAGGTTTTGGTAACGTTGTGAAGTAGCATACTCTTGAAAAACCTGCCTTGCTTTTTCCAATGTAGGATCTTGATTTTGAGGTTTGAGCACAGGAAAAACAGAATAATGAATAAAGTAAGAGTCACCACTAATGATAGGAACTTGCTGATTTGAAAAGTACAGAGTTTTTAGGTCAGGTGGTAAGTAGTTAGAAATTAAGTTTAAGGTGCTATTGAAAATAGGATTACTGTTTGTTATGTTTCTTAAATTATTTTCAAACATTTGACTCACCTGTTAAGCTTTCCTGCACCTTTCTTATCACATTCTTTGCTTCGTCGAGAGTACTGACGAAGCTTCTCACGTAAGGCAAAAGCCTAGGTGATTTTGGCATTCCTTTCAAAACTTGCAAGGATTTCTTGTAAACCGTTGAAAGCATTTGTAGATCCTGTAGTGTTGGATTAGCATTTGACTTAAGTTGATTTAAGTTATTTTGCAGTTCGGTCTGCAATGTGTTAAGCTGTTGTACATTCAAGTAGAATGAGGACAAGCCCAGCTTTAATATTAATTCCTCAACAACCTTTAATTGTTCTTCGTTAGAACAACTAAAACGTAACGCATCGGCAAGGCTATCTAGGCTTGGTATATTTTCTAAATAAATTGTACTAATTGCTGAAGCCACCTTTAAGATCTTGATTTTTCTTCTGTCAGATATTTCGATACCCTTTGATCTTAACTCTGCAAGTACTTCAAGATACTTTTTGATTAAGGATGAATTTAAAATGCTATTAAGGTTAGAGATTACTTTGTTTTGCAAAACTTTAACTTCTTCTTTTGATAAGATAATTCTACTACTAGTAGTGTTAGTTTCGAGTTTAATGCCTAAATTTAATAATTCCTCCCAAGTTTCTGGTGAAACGTTGCTAGTAAAGCAACGTATTGATAACCTATCAAAAAAAGCTACGTCCTCGGTATCACTACTAACCTCGTTACTTGCAAAGTAAAAAGCCAACGAGGGAAGCTTATGGAAAGTTCCACCATTCATGTACCGCTTATTTAAAATTATATCGAGCAAAATATTACGTACCGCAGACGAGGCCTTGAAGACCTCGTCCAAGAACACTATGTCTGCCTCTGGCAATCTGCCAGAGGTTATTCGCTCAAGTTTGCCTTCACGTAAAGAAGTAATGCTGATAGGCCCTAAAATTTCGTCAGGTTCTGTGAACCTTGTTAGGAGGTAGTAAAAGTAGCTACCTCCTATTGCCGAAGCTAAAGTTTGAACCATTTGAGTTTTCGCAGTACCAGGAGGGCCTACTAAAAGCGTAGGCTCTCCAGACAGAAGCCCCGCCAGAATGGCGGTAGCTTCCGTTTCCTTTCCAACGAACTGAGAGACAAGGAAGTCTCTCAGTTCAACAACTTTAGTATTTTCCATAGTATTTTCCATTATTGCTCACCTTCTTCCAGAAAACCTCTACCTTCGTGTGCACTTTTGTTTATTTCGTTCAATTCCTCTATGGGTCTGCACTTCGTACCATAAACCCATAGCGCTGTGCTTATTGGTTGCGGATAAATTATCGCACTCAAGTCTACGCTAACTAACCTCTTTTTGCCTAAGCTTATCAATGTTTCAAATACTCTAAATTCATCGAGGTTTACAAGTTGTGCAATCTGGTATAGAAATAACGGTTTGTTTTTTAGAACTTCTAAAACACGTTCTTCGTCAGGGGAAGGTTGAACGGTAGTGGCCCCCTGTTTACCACTACCACTATTTTTATCTGTTTCCATAGCCTAAACTATGTATGCACTCATATATAAAGCTTATCTCAAATTTAAGCGAAAATCCTTTATTTTTGGCTTGTTTTTGGACATGATTACCACAGCTGTGCAGAAAGTCTTAAATACCACCACGCATACATTATAGGCATGATCTCAAAGAAGGAGATAGACAATCTGATTAAGAACATAATTTCAAAAAACATTGTTAAAAAGCAAGTCTTGGTTTTTGATTTGCCTTCAGAGTATCTAGGATCTAAAACAAAAACACAAATAAAAAAAGATACAATACAAGAAATTCGTACTTTAGGCTCGAATCTCGATGTTTCTGCAATTCGTACAGCAAGAAAGAAGTTTTATTCGGTTCTTCATAAGGTAGGTTATAAGACTCTTCTCGGATGGGTAATCCGAGAAGGCGCAGACCTTAATGAACTCAGTAAAATAATTAGCGAATTAAATACATTGGTTGCAAACAACCACACTTCTAGGAAACTACAAATCATTGAAGTCTGGCTACCAACGGACTTCCTCATTCAAGAACTGCAACGAAATCTCGAAAAACTCAGTATGGATTACAGATCAGTTAGGCAGAAAATAAAAGAAGCAAAAGATAAGGTTTCAGTAGTAAAAAAGCTTCAGTATCAAGTTAATGCATTAGAAGAAGAAATTGTTAATCTGGAGAACGAAATGCGTTTCTTAAAGCAATAATTCTTTTTTGTTTTTTATTTTTTATTTTAAAACAAAAGATAAGATAGTGATAAACATAGGTAGGTTGTTTAGTACTGCAAAAAGTCGAGGTATAGTCGCAATTAAAATTATTAATGGCGAGTAATCTGTTTTGTTCATAAGCTTGAATGCAGAGCTTAGAACCATAACGTCGAGAAGTAAAAAGCCAAAAACAAGAGTTTCAACGAGAGCATGAGCGAAAGGATAGTAGATTAGGAAGCTCACGAGAGGATTAGTTTCGTAAAAACCTGCACCACGCACAAGCGTGTAAGTCGTAATAATGTCGAGGCTAGAAACAAACATGTAGAAAAAAGAGAATATGATAAGCCATTTTGTAGTCCTCATCTTCACTTATGCATACATGATATTACTTTTAAGTTTTTCTTGAGTGCGGAAGCATCGAACCTACAAAGAGTCGTACATCTGCTCTTTGGTCATCTGCGTTCCGCACTCAGCTTAATTTACATAGACTCTTTTAAAAGATTTTTCAAAGTAAGGCAATTGCCAAATCTCTTTCTTAGGATTTAGGTTTACCTCTAGGCCAAGCACCTCGCCTAGAGCAACTGCAAGTCTGTATGCAAGTATAGGTGGCACAGCTTCTCCTACAAGTTTGTATTTTTTGCTCACGCTCACGTCCTCTGAAAAAACCCACCAATCAGGAAAGCTTTGAATTCGCATACACTCTCTTACTGTAAGACGCCTAAAAGTGTTAGGATGAGGGGGAGGAATAGGCCCACCTGCACCACTACCGCCAAGTATCGTGAAAGAAGGAACTCCCCAATTAAGTGCACTATTGCCTATGTAGTTGTTCAGCTTTACCTTGTAACTTGTGCCGTAATTCTCAGAAATAGGCACGAGCTGTCCACTCCTATGCTTTTCGGTAATCGTAAAAGAAGGTTTTTCAAGCTCCATTACTCTTGAGCCCCAACTACTTTTTTCACTCACCAACCCACCTTTTTCAAGCAGAAGGTGGTCAGGAATAGGCACTAAAGCGTCTCTAGAAGTTTTTGCAAAATGCGAAGAAACTGCACGAGAAGGCTTCTCTAAAGATAGAGGTGGATGTTTATTTTGGTATGCAGTTTGTTTTATTTTTCTAGTCACAATTATAGGTGTAGTTTCAAGCAGATCGCCTATTGCTTCTTTGAGAGTGACCCACCTCTCAAGCTTGTTGCCGTATACGTTCACACCTTCTTTTTCACTATGTGTTTCCTCTGGGAACTTTGGTCTCTTACCTAAATCACTCCTTATGCCTATCATTATGAAACGCTTTCTTTGCTGAGGCACACCATAAAGAGCAGAATTGAGAATTTTGTAATCTAAAACATACGTATCTCTAACTTTTTTGAGCTGAAGCTCTAAGTGTGGCCTAAACTTTTGAGAGACGATCCCTTTGACGTTTTCGAGAAGAAAAGCTTTCGGTTTAAGCTCTTGTACAACATCGAAGAACCTAGAGAGCGTAGGAAAAAGCTCATGTTTATCTCCTTTCTTCTTCGTATTTGCTACGCTAAATGGTTGACATGGCGACCCGCCAAAGATTATGTCGTAATGACCCTCTGGTTTCCACTCCAGAACGTCTTGAACTTCCGCTTTGCAGTTGAACCGAGAGAGGTTGAGGTTGTAGGTTTCTACTGCTTTTTCATCTATGTCGAGGCCAAAAATTTGCGCATCTTTAAAAGCATAAGCGAAACCGAAGCTCAAACCACCTATGCCGCAGTATAGGTCGAGAAATTTAAGCATAGAAGCTTCACCTAACTTTTGAGCGAAGTATGTAGTACGCCACAGCTGTGCAGAAGGTAGCGAAGATAAGCGCAAAGACAATAGGATAGCTCGGAATTGAGAAAAGAACCACGCCTACCACGTCTTCAATAGGCGTTTTTCCGTCAACAAAACTTCTGTTATCTCCTTTCGTAATCACATATTTTTCGTCCATTTTGACCACTCTGTGAAGAACTAGAAACTTATAAAATTTGAAGAGAACAATTGAGCTGTTTTGAGGCTTAATAAGCCAAGAAGGTGCAACAAAACAAGCTGAAAGAGGCGGAATAGTAGACGACATAGAATCAGTTAAAACAACAATAATCCTAAAGCCAAGAAGGTATAAAAGAATAAATAAAAAAATAGAAAAAACAGCTAAAAGATTTCCTAGTTTCATAGGCTTATCGTAGGCCCTGAAACAACGACTACGACATGGTCGAGATTTAGAATATCCTGAATGCCGAGGCTCTGAGAAAGGCTAATCTGTATTGGCGTGTTTGCGGAAAAGTCTTGTGATAATGTAGTATCTGCTGACGCCAAAGTATTGTCCTGTGCATCTCTAAGTTCTACTCTTATCCTAGAACCTGCAAGTAGGCCTTGGTCAAACGCCACTTGAACTGCAGTTATGCCTATTTTGCCATTTGAGACTACAAAAACGTAGTTCACTACTGCTTTGTTACAAGGAGAGAGAACGACGGAAGAACCAGCTCCAAGCTTCTGGACGGCTACTTGTATTACAGGAACTGCTAGTGCGAATGAAACTAGGAATACTGCTAACAAACTTAGCACTAGTTTTTTGTCCATTTTTTTCTCGGCATGTATGCATGTATGCATATATTTAAACATTTTTGAAGAGAGTCTGTAAAAAGAAAGCTTAAATAACATGAAGAAAAAGAAATGAGCAAAAAATGTACAAGATCCTTATTTGCTTAATCCTGCTTTTTGCACTCTACATAGCGACAGTACTAGAAATCATGCTAGTTGGTATGAGCCTTCCTCTGCTTATGCTTTTTTTAGGAATTCTAGCTGGAGTAACTTATGTGCTGACTATTGTTTTTAAAGTACCTAAAAACAACTGAAAAAGCTTTATAAACTAAATAAGAGAGAAAGAAAGCGAAAGAAAATGAACAAAGACATTGGAATAACGTTCATAAGCATTTATTTAGCCGTAATAGGTGCTTTATCCTTCATATTCTCGTTAGTTAGCCTACTTTACATGAAAAACCTAGTTCCTCTGCCTATCGTAGCCTTTTCTCTACCGCTGATTATCGTCCTCATGGCTTATGGTCTCGCAGAAATTGCAAGTGCTTACATGCTTGAGAAAAAGATGTTTGCAGGATGGTTCATGGCGATAGTTCTGCTCAGTATTCAAGGTCTTGTTTCCGCATTTATGTTTGCTATGATTCCAACACTTCTCGCAGTAGTCATGCTAGTCTATCTCGTTATGAAGAAGGATACTTTTGAAGCAGGAGCACCAATAAAAGTAGAAACCACAGAAGCACCAAAAGTACCAGAAATGAAGTTTGTAATCTTTGACCCTGAAGAAAAGAAGTTTGTTAAGAGGAAGCGATAAGTTTATAAAACAATGTATGCATGAAAACCCGAAAAGAAATGACCGAAGTAATAAGAGTAACGGATGATTGGGACGCATTCCTAAAGGCAATAACGAGAAAACTACAAGTGAGTTCACTTGCCACAGGCTACTACCAAATTCTAGAAAGTGGCAAAGAAACAAAGATCCTTAGAGCATCAGTAGGGGAGCTCGGCTATGAGGCAGAAGGCTCAAAAGAGGACATAGATAAAAAGGTAGAGCAACTAAAAAGTTTGCTTAAAGGCAAATCTGAATTCATACGAATAACAAAGATTTCGCCTGACGAACTGTTCTACAGCTAGGTGTACGCTTTTATGATACCGCAGAGAAAAATTCCTATTCAGTTTAAGAAGGAGAAGCTAAACGACCTTTATTCCATGTTAGATCAAGGAAAATATAATGAAGCGAGAGATAAAGCACTCGAAAGAATTGAAGAAATTACTGAAGACCTAAACAAACTACATGAAAGAAAGAAGAGCATAGAAGCTCAGCTGAAGAAGTACCATTTTAACTTCCGCACAGCTGTGGATAAGCAACGAGAAGTGTTCAGAATTTCTCATGTACCTCAAGAAGTTCCAGAAGAGCTGTGGAAGGAATACGAGGATGTAATGAAACAAGTTGACGAATTAGACCTCAAGCTTACTGAGCTTATCAACATTGTGGAGAAGGCAGAAAGAGAACTACGCATTCGCAAGAGCAATGGCCTTGCTTAATATCTCTTCTGCATAGCCAAGCTCAGCTTCCACGTCGTAAATCCAAGAAGGTGCTTCTGCACCTTTCATTTCTTTTTTCTTTTTTTCTAGTTCTTTTCTAAGCTTCTTAGCTAAAATGCTAACTCTTGCAAAATCTCTCTCATTGAGAGCCTTGCTTAGCTCTTTCTTTAGATTCTTAATTCCTTCGAGGTTTATTTGTTCTTTCTTTTCCTCTAGAACTTCAGACGCAGGTTTGAAAATAACACTTTTGTCCTGAGCTAGAGTTTTAGCTAACTCCTCTGCCAACTTTTTCGGAATTTTCACTTCAACTTCTTCGTTTTCCATTTTCGTTTACTTTAAACTACACTTTTCTTTAGTTATAGAGTATATAAGTTTTTTCTTTTAAATTTTAAAGATTAAACAAGAATAAAACTTTGACGAGAGCTGTACTCGACTATTAGTTAGACTAAAAACTTTATAAATTCCAAAAACGACAAAAGGAGTATGTTTGTAAGAGAGAAAGTGAGGAAGAAAGAGAACTTACTACATGCAGTTGAAAGGATTTACAAAGAGAAAGGCTTTACCGATGCAATAATAAGAAAGCTACTTCAACCAAAAATAGGCTACTCCTTTGGCATATATGAGGGAGCACTAAAGAGTGATGATTTGTTGTCTATAAAAGATCGTCTTCCACCTGAGCAATTTCAAGAAAGGCAGAACTCTTCGCCAACATTGGCAGACTTCATGGAAGTTGCTGAGAAAGAGCCAAGAGCATTTTTCATGACGTACATCGTACCAAAAAAGAGAGTAGACGAAAGAGTAACTGTAGAAGGCGTATGTATGCCTCAAGAAAGAAAGGATATGATTGATTTATTGAAGAAGAAAGCGTTACATCCGCCTGACAAAGAAGGCCTTTGGGGTGAGGTACAACGCCACGTTTATAGATATGGCGGTTTCCAAGTGCCAGACGATTACTACTGCATGTGGTGGGACTAAAAATGAAGTTTGTTCACCAGACAGAAGATACGAGCAAACTTAGTCCTACTGAAATGCGAATAAAGATACTCAAAGAGAAGTACGGCATTGACTTTTCAGACCTACCACAAGGATATTCGAGGATTGTCACTTATTGGAGCGATAGTGTCATTTGCTTAGGCGGACAGACTTTTCCAATAAAAGAAACTCTGAAGAAATCAGGCTTTCGTTTCTTTGGCAATGAAAAGCTCTGGTGCAAGAAGTTTCCAAGCGACGAAGAAGCAAGGTTGGCTACGAAAAGCATAATGGGAGTGCTGGAGAAGAGAGGTTATGAAGTAGAGCAAGGCATTGTCACAACGCCTTTGCCATTGACTTATTAGGTATCTGCACAGCTGTGGAGAAATTTCTCAATTTTAATTTAGTTACAAGTAGATTTTTTTAAGAAGTTGTAAAAGGAAAGGCTTATAAGCTATTCTAGACTACATATAGACCATGAGCGAAGCTAAAGAGAAGCCAAAGCTAACGAAGGTGTATGTGTATCTTTCCACGAAGAAAAAACTTAGAGAGTTAAAACAACATGTAAGAGAAACAGACGACGCAGTAATTCAGAGATTAATACAGTTCTACTTAACTCACAAAAAAGGTGAGAAGTAGAATGGAAAAAGAACCAAATGAAGCACCAAAAGAAGCTATTGGAGGCCTAAATGACCTCTACGAGTTTGAACGGCTTATGAGAACAAAGCAATGGGTAGTGGTATCAGGTAGAGCGAGTAAAATTATTGGAGAATTTTTAGTTTTAAAAGAGGAAGATAGCAAGATTCTTGCATATTTTGAAACTCGTGTTTACAGCACCCATCCTAGCAGTCCATTAAAAATGCTAGAAAATATAACAAGAGTTATTCATGTAGTTAGAAAAACTGAAGAGCTGTATGATTTCATAAACCACCTCTTAAAAGGAGGTCTCACAAAAGAAGCGTATAGCAACATGGTACTTTTAGATCTTGATCCTAATTCTAAGAAGGCAAGAGCGTTTTTTGCAAGGAACGAGGAAGAGCTAAACTATCTCATAGAAGTAATTGAGAATGTGGTGAGTGAGCCATGAGCGAAGAACAGGTAGAACAGGTTATTGAAAAATTTGAAAACACAAAAGAGCTTGTCGAAAGAGTACTACGTGAACATGAAGAAGCTCGAAATAATGATTTTTACCTAGTATATCTTTGCCTTAAGGAACTTTTAAAACCTAAAGGAATTTATTTGCCGTACATACCGTACAAATACTTAAAGGAGTTCTCTGGAATTACAGAGACTATCACGAGAGCAAGAAGAGCATTAAACGCACAAGGTCTCTACTTGCCTACAGACCCTGAAGTGGTACAAAAAAGAAGGAGAAAGCAAAATGTTCTAAAAAACTATTTTGGAAAACAAGGTGAACAGTTATGAGCAAAGAAGATAAAAAATTTTTCTCCGAAGTTGCGGAAGAAGTAAGGCGTATGTTCAAGCCCTATCCACAGCTCGATGAAGACATAAAGAAGGCTATAGAGATGCCTATCCACATTACTCCGATTGACGTTGCACTTCTAGCGAGAAAACAAGACGAGTGGTGCGTAAAGTGTGGTGAGTGTTGTAGGCATAACACACCTATATGTATGAGCGCATCAGAAGCAAAAACAATTGCTCACTTCCTTAGAATTCCATATAAAAAATTCAAGAAAAAATATAAGTTGACGCCAAGAGGCGATGGGACTTTTGATATGCTAGGTAAACCATGTCCTTTCTTGAAAGGTAATTCTTGTAGCATCTACGAAGTACGACCCCTCGTGTGTAGAGCCTTCCCAGCAGGGGGCTTAATAGTAGATGTAATTAATAAAGAAAGAGCTGTAAGTTTACCTCGCTATTGTCACGTTGTAAAGAAGTTTTTTATACTAAAAATAGCATCAGAAGTTGCACACATGATTGTAGAACGTAAAGATCCTACTTTCTTTGAAAAAGTAAAAGCAAGTGCAGGAAGTGCTATACCAAAATTTAAAACACCTCAAGAAGCTTTAGAACTTGCATTTCAGCTTGTTGATTCTTTTCATAAAATCGAAGGTGAGTCGTTATGAACGAGAATACTCCTATATCAGTATCTACTACTTCCTTTAATCCAAGTAAGCTTTCAGATACTAGTTTAAATATAATATCGTTCATTTATGAGCATGGTGGTGCAACTTTAACTGAGATTGTAAATGGCATGAATAAGCCAAAAGATTATGTAAAAAGGTACGTCTATAACCTAAGAAATTATGGCTTAATTTCAAAGATCGTTCACCAATGGACTTTAACACAGGAAGGTATGCGAGTTCTTGAATTGTTCTATAAAGAAAAACAAGGAAAAAGATATTATAAAAATCAAAGTGTGAAACATGTCGAGCAAGTTTCACCAAGTTTCACCAAGTTTCACACTATAAATAATATAATAAGAAATAAAGAAGAAATAGATAGTAAATTAAACCAAATCTTTCACATTATAGAAAATAAACTAAACAAGCATCTTACAGGTAGTGAAAAGGAAGTAGTAGGTAAGCTATTTAGCCATGCCCTCGAAAATGGTGGGGAGAAGTCTATTATTTTTACACCAGAAAAAAAGAATAATGGGAAACTTCCTCTTTTGAATAACGATAATATCTACACACCTTCTCTAGTAGTAGCAGAAAGGTTCTTTAATTTCAACGACTTTCATGAGTTTCAAAGCGTTCTTTTAGGTCTAAGAAACAAAGGTATTGCTTACCTCTACATTGACAGGAAAATGGATTTTGTTAAAATTGGCATTAAAAAGAGCTTTTATGACACTCTCGCAGTATACTTCCCTGACCTTGAGCTGATTATGAGAACTAGACCAAGGAAGGTGATGCGAATTGACACAGACTAAGCTAAAGTATTGGCTTAATCCTTATGACGATAAGGTAACAGAACAGGTCTTTTACTTTATTGAGCAAAAGCTTACACCTTCTTTATCTTCCAAGAACAAGGTGACTTTTAAGCAGATCAAAGAGGCGTTTAAAGATATTCCGCCTTCCATGCTATTTGACATTGTAAAATTCATAGTTCAGCAACAAGGCTACTATCTTTACTTCAGCACTTACTTCAAAGATTGGACAATTAGGAGAAGTGTACCATTATCGAAGAGTGAGAAGGTGTTTTGGAAAGCAATAAACGATAAAGGAGACATAGAAAATGACTAAGACCTTGGTGGTTTCTTTAGTGCTAACAAAAACGCACACGAATTTACATGTTCACGACATTAGCACACATGAAAGTATAACAATAAGAGACGTCGGCACTATACCTTCTTT
>Ga0207433_10012835_pt1 | contig 12445 bp, 6 predicted proteins | sample YelNatPaOPGAMG01_FD_187559 | JGI IMG/M metagenome (GOLD analysis project Ga0207433, IMG submission 187559) | Hot spring thermophilic microbial communities from Obsidian Pool, Yellowstone National Park, USA - OP-RAMG-01 (SPAdes) (version 3) | ecosystem: Environmental > Aquatic > Thermal springs >...
ACTCAATTGATGAATCGACTAACAAAATCTAATCAGATTTTATCAGTCGGGATTACCTCGATAAGTCAATAGAAACAAGTTGTTGAAATGTTTTTTGTGTTTCTAATGACTTATCTCGTTCTATTTCCTGAGATTTTTTGAATACGATAAGCCCCTGTTGCGCATCAGGAAAGCAAGCGAACTATTGTGCAGTGGGTGGGTTATTGTGAAAGCATCCGGGTCAACCCCGCTGAAACGCAGAGGAAGCGGCCCTTGCGGATCAAAGTCTGTATCCAAAGCTCAGGAAAAATCCGGGAGCCGGATGGATTTCACTGGAATGGACTGAAATAATAAGAGGACCAACTATGCTGTTATAGCAGTAAGAAAGACAGACACCGTAAAACGGGCGGTTCACCAGGAGATTATATATTGATTCCTGCGCACTACCCATATTTCCCTGGGCGATAATATAATGATTCTGAAACATCTGAAACTGAAACTGCACATTCTGAACAAAGACAGCCTGGCCTGACCTTTCGAAATATTCTATGCCAGGGAAAGGGAAAGAACCTTCATTTACAGGGTGAATGCTGTTACCGCCTATATACAGGCTGTAATCAGGAACAGAGACCGGCTTGAAATTATATCCGATCATTGTCTGCGGAGAAAGGACCAGTTTATTTCTCACAAGGGGGAGAGAAATGCTCCATTTTCCAATAAGGCGAACGATATCTTCAATATCATTTTTCCCGGAAGAGATATCCTGAATGGCTTCAGCACGGAGAAAGGTGTATAATCCGCGGTTAGGCACAAAATACGAATCGCGGGTATCGACAAGCAAAGTTGTTCCCAGGCTGGCAAAGAGATGAGAATATGACTCGCTCAGGTTATAGGTAACGAACTTTGCGTCGGTAGCAGAATAATCAAGAGACAGGTCGGAACTAAGTGAAACAGAATTGCTGAAATTATTGGTTGATTTCAGCTGAAGGTTAGTTTTTGAAATGTTATAGAGAGCGGATTTGATATTGCCGGAATAGGTATAATAATTATAGCGGCTGAATTCTGTTGACAAGGTGACATCAGGGAAGACAGCGAGAAGCCAGGGAGCATTGATCCATTGCTCTCTTCGTGCCGTATGAAGTGCGGAGTGGATGGTATAAGCGGCTTTTATGCGGGAAAGATCTCCCAGGCGAAAATCCAGGGTTAGCCGAGAACCCTTCAGAAAAAGATTTCGGAATGTTGTATTAACCAATAAAGTGGCTTTGTATTCCGAGTCATATTTTCCGCCAACCCGAAGGAGATCGTAATCGATTTCATCCAGATCAAAGATCAGGTTGACGCCGGAATCAGGGTTTTGCACAAGGGCATATTCAACCTTGCTGAAGAATCGTGTACCGTAAAGCAGTTCTACGGCGTTTTCAATTTCCTGAATACTGTAATAACCAGGAACGTCAAATTTTATTTTGTTAAGTACAAAGCTTTTGGAAACATTTTTCAGGCCGTTTATATTAATGCTGGTAATATCTAAGAATTCAGGCGTTGGTGGGAGGGAAGGAGGGGAGGATGGCTGGTATTTTGCAAGGCTGTCGGCCAGTGCCTTCAATTGGGGCCATACAGCACGGGCCGCGCGTTCGCCTTCGGCAATCAGTTTGGCTGCTTCATTAAAGCTGGCGGCAGTAAAATTCTTATAGACATCAGGCTGAATAAGAATATCAACCAGTTTTTGATTTTGCTTATTGCGTTCAGCGGCCCTGAAAAATACTGACTGTTCCAGTATGGAAGAGAGGGAATTCAGTTCATTTTCTGAATGAAGGCGAAAGCCAAGATTAACTCCGATGATAATATCGGCACCCATTTCCTTCAGGTGGTCTGCAGGGAAGTTGTTAACGATACCACCGTCGACGAGCAGGTGGTTGTCGATTTGCACGGGTGTAAAGACCGAGGGAATTGCCATGCTTGCCCGCAGGGCCCGGGCGAGGTTTCCTTTTCGGAGCACTACTTCATCGCCGGTGACAATGTCGGCGGCAATACAGAGGAAGGGTCGCGGCAATTGGTTAAAATCGGAAACGGAATAGGCAGGAAGGGTGAGCCGGTTCAGGAACAGGGAAATATTCTGTCCGGTTTTTAGTCCGCCCGGCAAGCGGGGTCGAAGATCTTTTACGGGAAAAGAGACCATGTATTTGTCGAATTCGTCTTTTTCATCATTGGAGTAATTGTCCCGGGATACTTCGTCAAGGAGCAGGGCAGCCCAGTTTTGAGAAAGGGCTATTTTTTCAAGGGAATCGGCGGAATAGCCCAGTGCATAGAGTCCGCCCACAATACTGCCCATACTGGTACCGGCTACCATATCAATGGGAATTCCTGCTTCTTCGAGAACTTTGAGAACTCCAATATGTGCAAGTCCTTTGGCAGCGCCGCCGCTCAATACCAGGCCAACCCGCGGACGGTTCGGAGAATTCTGTGCTTTCAGGCCGAAGGCCTGCAGGCAGAGTATCAAACTCAGGAACCATATCTTAGAGCGGAGATGCATGTGCTAAAATTAGTAAAACTAAGCCGTGCAATTCTATCAAATAATTCAGGCGATTCACAGAATATGCGAACCGCCTGAAAAATATGAAGGTTTGAATTTACATTTTAATAAAGTTGTTCGAGATCGACATTCTTTTCAGGCCGGAAGGCTGCATTGAACCTTCTTTTAATTGCTGCGCCGCCATGATACAGGATATAGTACATAACGGGAATGAAGATGAGTGTGAGGAAGGTAGCGAAAGCAAGACCGAATACGATGGTCCAGGCCAGGGGTCCAAAGAAGGCAACGCTGTCGCCGCCAAGATGGATATGGGGATTGAGACGGGCAAACAGGGAGCCGAAATCGATGTTCAGGCCGATGGCCAGAGGAATAAGACCGAGGATGGCAGATGTAGCTGTAAGAAGTACAGGAGTAATTCTTGTTTTTCCGGCCTCAACAACAGCTTCTTTCATTTCCATACCGCGTTCCTGGAGCACGTCTGTAAATTCAACGAGCAGGATCCCGTTTCGTACAACAATGCCGGCCAGAGCCACAATGCCCATTCCGGTCATAATAATCGAGAAAGTCATGTTGAAGATGTCGAAGCCCAGAAGAACCCCGATAATGCTGAACAGTACTTCAAGAAGGATGATAATTGTTTTTCCTATCGAGTTGAACTGGGTAATAAGAATGAAGAAAACGAGGGCAAGGGAGATAAGGAGTGCTTTGCTCAGGAACTGCATAGCTTCGAGCTGGTCTTCGCGTTCCCCGGTAATATCAATTGTAACGCCCTCGGGTGCAGGGAGGCTTTTAATAACCTCCTTCAGCCGGGCGTTGATTTCGACAGGGGTATATCCGGAAAGCACGTTCGAATAGACCGTAATGATGCGTTGTACGTTTTGTCTGTTAATGCCTCCGTATGTATTCTGGTATTTAATTGTAGCTACTGAGGAAAGAGGAATCTGACGCAGGAGGCCTGTGGTCATATCACGGTATGTGATTTTGAGGTTCATCAGACGGTCGATATTTTCTCGCACATAGTCGTTATAGCGAAGAACGATCGGATATTGGTCTTCCTGATCCCGGAACTTGGAAATTTCTTTTCCCTGAATTGCGGTACGAAGTTCCATGCCAATCTGACCGGAAGTAATTCCTTCATGGTTAGCCCTCTGACGGTCAACTTCGACAATCAGCTCCGGTTTACTGCTTTCAAAATCGGTTTTCAATTGTTCAATACCGGGGATTTTAAGGGAGTCGACATACTGAATAAACCGGTTGGCAGTATAGATGAGGTCGTCGAGGTTATCTCCCTTAATTTCCACATTGATGGGGTTTCCTGTAGGTGGACCCATACGGTTTTTGGAAACAGTAATTGTGGCACCGGGTATATCTTTTAGTGCCTCCCTTATTTTTTCCAAATATGGTTCGGTCTTTGCCCCTTTTCGTTTGGCATATTCCACAAAGTTGACGGTGATCTTAGCTTTGTTGGATGTTTTGGTGCCGCTGTCGAAAAAAGACTCGGAAGCACCGAGAGCCACGTTGGTGACCACCGACTCAACAAGCGGGTTATCGGGGCCGAGGGTCTTCAACACCCGTTCCTCGGCGATACGGGCGATGGAATCGGTATATTTTACATCTGTTCCAACCGGAAGTTTAACATAGGCATAAATGCTGTTTGGCTGGTTATTGGGAAAGAAAACAACTTTTGGTTTCCGGATGGCAGTGATCATAAAGGATGTGATCAGCAGGAAGGCGAGGGCAGTTACGAGGTAATAGGGTCTTTTTCCCACAAGGGTCCAGCGTAGCAGACGTTCATAATTATCAAGGGTTTTGGGAATGATGGTTTTCTGAAACCGAAGCAGGATTTTATATCCATAGGTATTATGCAGAATATAAACCAGGCTGGCGAAAAGAATGAAATTGGGTATTCCGAAGCTGATCTTTCCTGACGCGGCGAAAATGTAAAAAATTCCTGCTACAGCGGCGATGATTCCACCTATGCGGAAAGGGTTTTTCCGGTGTGCTGTGATGGCTTCGTCATCTTCACGTTTCATAAAGGTGACAGCAAATACAGGATTGAGGATATAGGCAACGATGAGGGAAGCAAAAAGGGCAATGATAACAGTGACCGGGATGAAGTACATGAACTTTCCAACGACCCCTGGCCAGAATGCAAGAGGGAAGAAAGGAGCCAGGGTGGTGAGTGTACCTGAGAGAATCGGCACAAAGACTTCTCCTGCTGCAAATTTGGCGGAGGTCTTAATATCCATTCCTGATTTTTTAAAAATCCGGTGGGTATTTTCAATCACCACTATGGCATCGTCGACAATAATACCCAGGGCAAAGATGAAAGAGAACATCACCAGCATGTTCATGGTAAATCCGATGGAAGGAAGAACTATGTAGGAAAGGGCCATGGCGAGAGGAATGGAAAGGCCGACGAAAATAGCATTGGTCAGGCCCATGAAAAACATCAGCACAATTGTAACCAGAATGAATCCGATGATAATGGTGTTATTGAGGTCAGCAAGGGTAGAGCGTGTATAACGGGACATTTCCCCGGTGATGACCACGTTAAGGTCGTTGGGGAAGGCAGTGGTTTTCAGTTCTTCGAGAGCTGCCTTGATTTTATCGGAGGCATTCAGGAGGTTCTGGCCGCTTTTCTTGATAACATTGACGGTAATTACGTTCTTGTTGTTCAGGCGGGCAAAGCTTTCCTGTTCCTTAAAAGAGTCTTTTATATCAGCAATGTCGCTCAGTTTGACAAGGGCTCCGCTGGAAGAGGAGATCATTACGTTTTTTATGGTTTCCAGATCAGGGAACTCTCCCACTACGCGGATGCTTCTCCGCATTCCGTCAAGGGTCATGGTTCCTCCTGAAACAGTCCGGTTTTCTGCAGCTACAGCCCGTTCAATATCAGAAAAGGTTACACTGGCTGCCTGCATTTTGTACATATCAACATCGATATGGATTTCCCGGTCGAGGGCACCCACAATATCGCAACGCGTAATTTCCGGGAACGATTCTACACGGTCTTTCACCATATCGGCGTATTTTTTGAGCTGGTTCAGATCATAATCGCCGCTGATATTGATATACATGATGGGAATTTCGGAGAAGTCAATTTCGTTGACCGAAGGGGGCTGAGGAAGGTCGTTCGGTAATTCTCCCTGGTTCCGGGTTTTGTCAACGGCATCCTTTACCCGCTGTTTTGCTTCTGTAACATCAATTCCCGTGCGAAATTCCACGACAATGGAAGAAAAATCCTGAAGGGAGTTACTGCTAATTTTTTTGACCCCGTTGATTGATTTCAGGTTTTTCTCAATGGGTTTTGTGACCAGGTTTTCAATATCAGAGGGAGAGGTACCCGGATAAACAGTGTTTACGAGAATAGTGGGAATGACGATTTCGGGTATTTGTTCTTTCGGGATGCTGGTATAACTGATGATGCCGAAAATGGCAAGAAAGACAGCCAGCACGTATAAGCTGGTAGTATTTTCTACTGCCCAGCTGGTGGGTTTAAATTCTTTAAATTTCTTTTCCATACCTTGTTTGCTTAATCTTCATCGGTTGTTAATACTGAACAGGATCTCCGTCGCGCAGATTCTGGTATCCGACAGTGATGACCTTTGTTCCGGGTTCAATTCCACCGGTAATTTCAATCATTCCGTTATAAGTCACTCCGGTTTGAACGTAGATTTTCCTGGCCTTCGGAGCAGAATTGGAAGCGACAACATAGACAAAATTGCCGTTTTGGTCTTTGTTAATGAGATTGGACGAGAGAACCAACGCTTTCGGGTTGGAATAGTCGTTGATTTTCAGTACAGCTACCATATTGGCTTTAAGGCCGGGGATAGGTTTTTCGACCGATGCTTCAACCGTAAAGGTGCGGTTAACCGGGTTGATATACCGGCTTACAAAAGAAATTTTGGTTTCTATTTCTGTCTTCAGATCAGGGAAATAAACCTTTGCCCTGTCGCCCGGATTGACTTTGCTGGAATAGGTTTCAGAGACATCGGCCACGACCTTGAGTTTGGAGAAATTGACAACCCGAATGAGCGGAACGCCCGGGCTGACTACCTGGCCGATTCTGACGGATATATCTTCAACGGTTCCATTGACAGGAGAAGTAATAGCCATCATTTTAATCTGGTCTTTGAGGGCAGCGATGGATTTTTCAAGCGATTCCTTGTTGGTTTTTGCCTGGAGATACTGCACCTCAGAGCCAACGTTCTGTTCCCAGAGCCTTTTTTGTTTTTCGTAGAGTTCAGTCACCATCTGCAAGTTGGTTTCCATCTGCTTCAATTGCTGCTGAAGCACTGCATCGTCGAGTTTGGCCAGCAACTGACCTGTGGAAACATTCTGGCCCTGCCGAACATAAATTTCCACTATTTTACCGAGCGCCTGGGCTGCTACACCCACATTTTCATCTCCATCGAGTTTACCCTGTACTTCAATGAAATGGTTAAAAGAAACTGGTTGAACTTCCGCAATACGGACCAGCTTTGGCTGAATGGTAACCGCCGTATCGGCTTGTTGATTCAGCTCTGCTTCCAGCTTCTGAATCTGTTGAGTAAGTTTTTCCTGTTTCTGTTTCAGTTTATTCAACTGGCTCTGTTTGTTTCCCGAACATGCCACCATGGCAAGCGCCAAAAAAGCGATGAAAATTTTTGTTTTCATTATAGTTTGTATTTTATTGATTTTCATATTAATTGGTTTCAAGAAGTTTTTCCAGTTTTGCCTGGGCATTAAAGAGAGAGAGAACGGCGTTGTAATAGTTCGATTCCGTTGTAAGGAACTGATTTTGGGCCTGTGTGAGTTCCATGCCGGAAGCCATGCCCTGACTGTATTTAAGGAGTGTTTTACGATAAATTTTATCTGAAAGGTTCAGATTTTCTTTCAGTGTAAGATAATCATTAAGCGCTTTGTTATAGGTATTTCTGGACTGTTCGAAGTCGATCAGAAGGCCGTCGCGTACCTGATTTTTGCCGATGGTGGTCTTTTCCAATGCAAGCCGGGCCTGGGCAACTTTGGAATTTCTGCCGCCACTGGTAAACAATGGCCAGCTGATGCCTACACCGGCAATGTCGGGTATAGTGAAATTGAACTGGGGTTTTTTCAATTGCTCCTGATGCTGGTAAAAGGCGCTGACAGACGGAAGAAACTTAGATTTTTCGCGTTGCAGGTTTAGCATCGAAAGAGCCTCATTGGTCTGCATGATTTTCATGTCGATGTTTTTCTGTACGTCGAATTCATCCTGCGACCAGAGTTTGAAGTTCCCCTGTGCGATCAGCTCATCCAGTTTGTCGGTCAGTTCAATGGGTTGATTGACATCAAGGCCCATCTGGAACTTAAGAAGCCTGTAAGCTATCTGAACCTGTTCCGTCACTGAATTGACCAGATTTTCGAGGTTCAGTTTATTGATTTTTATCTGGTCCACGTCGGTTTCCTCCACAAAGCCCTGTTTAAACATAGCTGTAACATCATTGAGGGTTTTATCGATCAGCTGAAGGCTTTGACGGAGGATGGAAAGGTTTTCCTCACCGGTCAGTATCATATAATAGGCTTTGGCGACAGCCTCTTTGGTTTCGTTTTTTGTTTTCAGAAGGTTGCGTTCGGAGAGTTCCTTGAAGGTACGCGAAGCCTGAAGTCCTACAATATATTCTCCGCTGAAAATCAACTGGTTCACAGTTATGTTCCAGGTAAAATTCTGTTGAACGCCCAGTTTTACAGGCTGTCCAGGCTGATAGGTGCTCAGAAGATCGCCCTTTGTGATCGGAGTACCATCGGGGAGGAGGCGATAATCGTAAAATCCGCCAAATGAAAATTCCGGAACCTTGAATATGTATTGATAATTTCCGGTTGCGGTAACCTGGGGAAGCCCAATGGCTGTGGTTTCCCAGATTTTTTTCCTTGCCGATTCCAGGTCAATGGAAGCACTCTTCACTGCAGGACTATTTTGCAATGCATAGTCCTGTGCTTCTTTCAGAGAGAATTTCATGGCTTTGCCATCGGATGCGGAAATCGTATCCTGAGCTTCAGCAAGCCATGGCATCAAGGTAAAAAGAATCAATAACCAAATTTTCATGCACTTCATATTATTTGTTGTTTATTGCTTTCGTTCAGTTTTTTCAGATTTTGTTCGAGGATTTCCAATCCTTTCTGATTGGCAATTCCCCGGATATGATAGACAAATGCTTCCATGATTACTGAGGGTGAAAAAAGCTCTTCCCGCGAAAACATGGAATTTTCAGGCATGTTCATTATTCGGGTTACGTGCATTTTCGCAATAACTTCTTCGTTCATCTCCTGGCGGTAGATCCCCTGCTCTTTTCCTTTTTTCATGTTTTGGAGGACGAGTTCATACATCCGGCGGCTTTTGATCTGATGAATGCGCTCAAAAAGAGCAGGATAGTACTTTTTCAGATCGTATTCTGTAGCCGGGCTGTATTCTTTGAGCATGTTCATCATCAGCCGGTTAACTTCAAAAAGCTCGTCAATGGCATTTAAATTGCTGGCAAAGACCATATCGAATTCCTTATTACGGAGTTCAATTTCATGATCGATTATTTTGGTAACCAATTCTTCCTTGTCAGCAAAATACTGATAGAGAGTTTTTTTGGAAATGCCAAGTTCGCGCGACACGTCGTCCATTGTGACGCTTTTGATGCCGTATTTTTTGTACAGGCAACTGGTTCGTTCCAGAATGGATAGATATTCTTCGCTCATGCCGCAAAGGTAAAAACTTTTTAAACGCAGAAAACTTTTTTTACATTTAAAGTTTCCGAAGTTTAACAATTTTTCACATTTTTTGTTCATAAACCCGTGGCAAAAAAAACCATCATTTAACTGATCGCCGTCTGTTTTTCGGTAACAAAGCTGATTTTACCGGTAGAAAGGTCATTTTTCGTGCCGGAGGTTTACAGAAAAAAAAGAGTTATTACCTTTGATATTTTGTGTTTTCTGAAAATGAGTCTGAGAGAAAAGGAAGAGAATAGAACGTCTCCCGTTGAGCGGAAGCTGATTTTTGCCATTACCGAGCATGAGGCGCTGGGCATGCTGATTGAGGGTTTTGTTGTAGAAATAACCAGGTTCCGGCAGTTTAGTCTTTCGAGCCGCCGGGTTAGCAGTTTTACCGTGAAGGATTACATAGGTACGTTAACCGAAGGAGAACGGCAAATACTGAGCATCATTGACCAGTATTCAGATGAAGAAATTCTGAAACGATTCGGAAAGCGGTTTAACAAACCTTCCGAGTTTTACAAGTCAATGCCTGAAGAAGTTTTTCAGGAGCATATACGACCCTATATTGACCGCCGCATTGCCAGGGTGCTTCAGATCATGGCAGGTTGGAATATGGTTGTTTACCGAAAGGGAAAAAGACGGGAGCCGGTGAATGAGCATCCGTTAAAAATTAATCCTGTACCGGCTGAAGTGATTTTCCATTTCAGTAAAACCGATGATGGAATAGAATACAGGCTTGCGGTGACATCAGGCGGAAAAGAAATTCCGATTACGGGAAAACCATGGAGAATCATCAGCACAAAGCCCTGCTGGATAGTGTGTGATGACAGTGTGATGACCGTGGATGAGCGGGTTGACGGGAACAAGCTTCTGCCCTTCTTTACGAAGGATTTCATTCATATTTCTGCTGCGGCTGAAAGTAAATACTTTGAAACCTTTGTACTGAATGCTGTAAGGAATTTCAAAGTAATTGCCAAAGGGTTTACGATTGATGATATTACAGATTTTCAGCAGGTTTTTCTGACCCTGGAACAGTTGCCTGACGGGTTTCCGGGCCTTGCCCTTTCGTTTGGTTACGCATCAGCGGAAGTATTCTGCGGGGAAACCGCCCATACGATGGTAAGACTTTTGAAGGACGAACACGGATACCATTATTTGCGTGTTATCAGGAACCAGGCAAAAGAAGATGAGGTGGCCGGATGGCTGAAAGCGAAAGGGCTTACCAAGCATCTGGGAGGATATTTCCGGGTAGAAGCCAGCGTATTGGCTGAAGAGAGTTTTCAGGTATCGGAACTGATCGAATGGATTAACCTGAATACGGCAGAGCTGAATGAAAAAGGCATCATCATCCGGCAGAAGGGAAACTACCGGTATTTTACCGGCACCATACGGATATCCCAGTCAATGCTCATCAAATCCGACTGGTTTGATTTGAAGATCATGGTTCATTTTGGAGATATTTCCATACCGTTCATAAAGTTAAGGCAAAATATACTGAGCGGGAACAGGGAATTTCTTCTGCCTGACGGAACAATTGCAGTTCTGCCAAAGGAATGGTTTTCAAAATACCGGGATCTTGTTCAATTAGGCAATCCGGGAACTGATTCATTCAGGGTGCGAAAATGCCATCTCCATTTGCTGGACGAGAGCATAACAGGTGAAAAGATACCTGTTGCAGAAAGGATGAAGGAAGGGCTAAAGAGCTTATCCCTTAATGAGGTTCGCATACCAAAAGGCATAGAAGCACAGCTGAGACCTTATCAGCTGGCCGGTTTCCAATGGCTGAATGTTTTGCAGGAACTGGGATTAGGGGGTTGTCTGGCAGATGATATGGGCCTTGGGAAAACATTACAGGCTCTGGCTATACTGGCCGACAGCAAAGGGAAAAAGAGTGTATTGCACATTGAAAAGACCGGAGGACCGGGGCAGCAGCTGGATCTGTTCGGAAGCCAGAACAATGCGGGTGAGGTAGAGGCTATTACTTCGCTTATCGTAATGCCTTTGTCACTTATCTGGAACTGGGAAAATGAAATAAGGAAATTTGCCCCGCGTCTCAACGTATATAAGCATATTGGCGTGGGACGAATAACCAGCCCGGACGATTTTTACCGGTACGACATCATTCTGACAACTTACGGAATTGTAAGAAATGATCTTGAACTCCTGAAGAAATGCGAATTCAGGTATATTATTCTGGATGAAAGCCAGGCGATTAAGAATCCTTTTTCAAAGATTTTCAGGGCGGTGAGGCAGTTGCACTCCCGGTACAAGCTGGTTCTTACCGGTACTCCGATCGAAAATTCCCTTACCGATTTATGGGCGCAGATGACTTTTCTTAATGAAGGAATTCTCGGGAATCTTGCCTATTTCAGAAATGAGTTTCTGGTGCCTATTGAGAAGAACCGGGATCCGGAGAAAGAAGAAAAGCTAAAGAAGATTATAGCTCCTTTCATTTTAAGGCGCACCAAGGAAATGGTGGCACAGGACCTGCCTTCACTCACAGAGCAGGTTTATTACTGCGAGATGAATGATGATCAGAGGCAGATTTACGAGACCAGAAAGTCAGAGATCCGGAATGTTCTGATCGAAAGTATTACGAAAAGCGGGATTGAAAAGTCGCGTTTTATCATTCTTAAGGGTTTGATGGAACTTCGTTTGCTGGCCAATCATCCAGTGCTTTTGCCATGGTCACCGGAAAGTTCATCGGGAAAATTTGAGGAAGTGATGCGCAGTGTGGAGAATATCATAGCGGAGGGGCACAAGGTACTGGTTTTTTCTTCTTTTGTACGGCATCTGAATGTTTTTGCCAGAGCCTTTGAAAAGGAGGGCTGGAAGTATGTTATGCTGACGGGACAGACACATTCAGCAGACAGAATGACCATAGTGAAGAAGTTTCAGGAGGACGGGGAGACGCCGATATTTCTTATGACCATGAAGGCAGGGGGTGTGGGAATTAATCTGACAGCAGCCGATTATGTTTTTATTCTGGATCCCTGGTGGAACCCTGCTGTTGAAAATCAGGCCATAGCCCGTGCACACAGAATCGGGCAGGAAAAAAAGGTTATGGCATACAAATTTATCACCCGTGATACGATTGAGGAAAAAATCCTTAACCTTCAGCAACACAAGTCTGACCTGGCTGAGCTTTTTGTCCGCCGGAATGATCCGCTTCAGTTTATAACCAAAGAGACAATTGTAAAACTGACGGAATAG
>Ga0207433_10012836_pt1 | contig 12444 bp, 10 predicted proteins | sample YelNatPaOPGAMG01_FD_187559 | JGI IMG/M metagenome (GOLD analysis project Ga0207433, IMG submission 187559) | Hot spring thermophilic microbial communities from Obsidian Pool, Yellowstone National Park, USA - OP-RAMG-01 (SPAdes) (version 3) | ecosystem: Environmental > Aquatic > Thermal springs...
TCAAATAAGTCGGAGAAAAGGATGAGACAAGCGGACCAAAAGCAGCCGGATTAAAGGGACTAAATAAGAAATCGATAAAAATTGAGGGAGCTAATAACAAACTACTTGAAATCAAAGCTTGAGGAACCCAAAATATCCATGAAGAGACAAAGGCTATTAAGAAATATAGCCATAAATTGCGACTCACAAATTTGCTGTATTTCATTTTTCAAAATATTCCTATCCGAATTTAATACTATCTCTTAAAATTCATAGTTATAAATGTTTTATTAAATATTTTTGAGGAAAAAATGATGTAAAATCTTCAGAAATAATAAATCAAATATTAAAAGTATCAATATCTTTTGTATAAAAAATTAAATGAAGTTTATTTCTATTAAAGAAGTTAAGAATAGTTAGAGAGTTTTAGTTTATTTTTCTTTTTTCCATTTTTCTTTTAATTTCTCTAGTACTTGAGGTAAAGTGGTATATTCCATTTCTTCTGGTCCAAGTCTAGCGGGCATAAATTCACCATGCAAGCGCATATAGAAAGCAATCTCATTTGCAAGTTGACGTGCACGATCAAAAGCTGGATCTGCAAATAGGTCGGCAGGTTCACTACCACTTAAACCAATTAATTCACCATTAGAAACTTGAAACCCTAAAGCTACAACTCTTGGTGGTCCATCAAAGTAACTCACAACAGCATCTTTTACGCTTACAGGCATGATAGGACCATAATGAGAACCTCTCATCCATCCAGCTACAAGATATGGAAAAGCAAATGGTGCTAATACTTCTCCTACTGCTGGTAATCCATGTTGAGCTCTAACTATAAGTACTGGATCGTCTTTCCCAACATATCTTCCAGCTATGAGTGATAGCCTACTTGTTGAAGCAGCTGCAGCAGGGAGTCCATCTTTTCTATAAACTTTTGATATCACGTATCTTCCAGTTGTTCCTATCAATGCAAGCAAATCATAGGATTCTTCAGGAGTATTTATTCTTACTGTTTTCCCTTCCATTACGTCTAATACTTCAAAGATGAAGCCACTATGAAGATCAGGATCTATCACTAAACCAGCTGTGTTAAATGGATCTGCAAATATTTTGTATAATGGCATATTCCAAGCACCCGGCTCAGTTTTGTCTGCCATAAATATTACTATTGGATCACTTTTTCTTTCTTCAAATTCTAATTCGGCTACTCCTGGGCCCATTCCTTTAACATTTCCTGAAAAAGTATCTGAAAGTAAATCTTGTCCAGCTGCATATAATTTTAAAGGTTTAGATACTTCATTTGTTACTTTTGTAAATACATCCCATGCTAATTTGTGTATTTCGGGATTATTTTCTCCTTTATTATGGCTCATTATTAATTCTAAGTCATCTCCTACATGGGTTACATGATAGCTATTTATCATTTTACTCTTTTTTGCTTGTTCCATCATTTGTTTTGCTAACTCCATTTGTTTTGGATGAACCCTATGATGTCCAACTATACTTCCTAAGTCTGCTTTTATAATTGAAACCGTTGTTTTAACCATTTTTATTTCCCCACCTTTTTTCCATTTTTATAATATAAGGTTACTTAAAGCTATTTCCTTAATACTTAAATTTATGAAAAAATTTTAAATAGTAATATTTTAAATGAATTTAAAAAGAGGAAATATTTTATGGTATCGATTAAAATTCTGGAAAATATTTATTGGATTGGTGTAAATGATAAAAGAAATATATTTTTTGAGGGACTTTGGCCAATACCACATGGAATAAGCTATAATTCATACATTATTAAAAGCTCTGAGAAAATAGCATTAATAGATACTGTTGATAAATATTATGAAAAAGAATTTATTTCGAATATAAAAGAAATAGTAAACCCGCAAAAAATAGAATACTTAATAATGAATCATTTAGAACCTGATCATAGCGGTTCATTTGAAGAAATATTAAGAATAGCACCAAAAATTAAAGTTATAGGTTCTCAACTTGCAATAAATGTTGCAAAAAAATATTATAAAGAAGATTTTGAAAGTATTGCAATAAAAGATAACGATACTATTTCTCTAGGTGATAAAACATTAAAATTTATTGAAGCACCATGGTTACATTGGCCTGAAACAATTTTTACTTATATCATTGAGGATCAGATTCTTTTTTCAGGTGATGCTTTTGGAGGTTTTGGAGCATTAAATAAAGGAATTTTTGATGAAGAAATAGATATGTCTTTTTATGAGAAAGAAATGAAGAGATATTTCGCGAATATAGTATCGCATTATTCAAATTTTGTAATTAAAGCAAAAGAAAAAATTAATAATCTTCCGATAAAAATCCTTTGTCCAGCACATGGTCCAATTTATAAAAAGAATGTAGAATATCCTATCTCAAAATATTTACAATGGTGCTTAAAAGACGAGGATAAAGTTCTTATAATTTATGGGAGTATGTATGGTCATATTAATGAAATTGCGGAATATTTAGAAAGAAAATTAAAAGAAAAGAAAGTAAAAGTTATATCATACAATTTAAGCTATACTCATCCAAGTTATATTCTTACAGATTTAATTGATTGTAAATTTTTCCTTCTAGGATCTCCAGTATATGAAGCATCAATATTTCCTCTTATGGCAAATATGATAGAATTAATTAAAATTAAACACATTAGACCAAAAGCATTTGGTTTATTTATTAATTTTACATGGGGAGAAAGCAAAGTTTCAGAAAAAATTAGGAAAGAACTGCAAGAAATTGGAATGAATTTTATAGAGCCTTGTTTATTAACAAAAGGAAAAATAACAGAAGAAGATAAAAAGTCTGCAAATATTTTAATTGAAAATATAATAGAGAAGCTTCAATCATTATAAAATTTTGTTATATAAATATGTTTTAATAATTTAACTCTAATTGGATCGAATGTACAGATTTATCTTCTGCATATCAAGCTCAAATTTTAGCATATAGAATTTTAAAATATACATTATTATATCGATATGGAAATTTTGCATATTTAATTGAAGCTTTCTTGATATTTATTTTTTCTATCATCATATTATTATTTTCAACAATTTTTTTACATTTTATCTTTAAACTTATGGGTGGTAAAGGCTCAATATTGAATGCTTGGAAAGCTTTATGTTATGGAGTTGGACCATGTATAATTGGATTTCTACCATACATATCATTATTTGCAGTTTTTTATTCATTTATTCTACAATTTTATATTGGGCCAAGAATTTTATATCAAGTTAAAGAATTAAGAGCAATAATTTTTCTAGCTATTATGCTTGCTTTAATTTTTATTGAAAATTTCACAAAAGGTACAACCATAAGATTCTAAATATTTTTCGTAGATTTAATTTCTTGCTCAAGCTTTTTTGCAAATTCTTTATTAGTAAATGCTCTTAATCTTTTAATAGTTGTATCATAAGGATCTATTACTTCTTCTTCTAAAGTTTTATCATAATTTGCTTTAGGATCTATTTCATTTAACATTTGAATTAGAAGCTTCCTTTCTTCTTTTGGCATTACTTTTTGATCTGTCATTGCTGCAGCTCTAGCATCAATTCCTTCATCTAAAAGATATTTTAATGCTTTAAATGGCAGTTCATAATATTTTCCTATTGCACCTGTTCTCATAGTAAAGCCTTCTGGAGTGGCTGCTTTAAAAGATACTCTAACATAAAGCTTATCTTTAAATTCAGTAAGTTTTTTTACATAATCTCTATCAGAACCTAATATTATTCCATTTGTTTCTAATATAAAAAGAGGATATTTTGATTCTTTAACAAAATTAAGAACTGCTAATAAATGTTCTTTGCATATAGTTGGCTCACATCCTGATAAACGAAGCTTATTTACTTTTGGAATCAATTTTCTCCAATAAGAAGAATAAACTATTCCTTCTTCAGCTGCTTTAAAAAGTCTTAAAGCAACTTCTTTAGGAGAATAAAAATTCCCTAATTTATCTGGAAAATCTCTTGACCAATCTGACCAACAATAAATACAACGTAAACAACAACCTGCAGCATAACCGGTAGCAATACCTCTATATACTGGTACAGAATAAAAATTTGTATATTTTCTTTCAACTCCTTCAGGACCTTTTCTAGTTACTATTTCTTCAGTTATTCTAGCTAATTCTAGAGGATCAAATGGTTTAAAATCTGGAGTTAAAAATCTTTGATAATCTTTCATTCAATTTTCACAATTTCTATTCTATCTAACTCAGCTATACCTAAACCAATTTCTTGAGCTAATTTTAAATGTTTAATATTAAGAGGATTTTTTCCAAGATAACTTGCCCCAATAGCATCTGCAGCAACCAAATCATTTGAAAAAATCATTACATTAAGCTCTTTTGGTATTGCTCCAAGCTCTCCTCCAATTCCAGCTATTCTTCCATCTATTATAGCTAATTTTGGTTTAATGTAAGAATTTATATCGACTATGCTTTCATCAAGCTTTTTATGAAATCTTCCTTTTTTTGCTATTCTTGCTTTTTCTCCTAAAGTTGCACCAAGCATATTTTTTAAAGATAATGTTACGCCTGTTATTGAATGCTCTTTTAAAATTGGAACAGATATTACGAAAGAATTTTTAAGTGTTAATGGGAGCTCAAATTTTTTAAGGAAAAGTGCTTTTTTATCTTCTAAAATTTCAAAATTATCATTATTAAGATCAATTAATTTAACTCCATATTTTTCAGCAATTTTAAAATATCCTAATTTTTTATATGCTTGAAAAGTATCAGACCAACCAGAACCTTCAGCAATAATAACTTCATAACCATTTTCAAGATAATATTTTGTTAAAGCTTCTATTGTTTCATATGGTGTTGTTGTTGGAGAAGGTTTATCTATTATTAAATTTGGTTTAATAACAATTTTTTTCTCGCATGGTTTTTCAAAAAAATCTAACCCTTTTTTTATCATTTGGAAAGGATCTTTTCCTTTAATAACTATAACTTTTGATATCATATTTAAAATAGAAAAAGTAAAACTTTTTAAAATACTTTTATTAATAATTTATAAAACTATTTTAAAATTATTATGTTTTGAGGTTTAAAAATGAAATGGTTAAGCGGAGAAGATAAAAGATTAACGATAATGCGTACATTAGATAAAGATTTTCAATACATAATTGAGAAAATTCCAAATATTAATACTCTAAATGAAATAAAAAATCTCTATTTTAAATTTATAGAATCTAAACATACTATTGAAGACATTGAATTTGGCTCAGCTCTTTTTCCAAAAGAAGAAATTCCAATGAAAGTTTTAAATGAATTTTCGAAAGAAGATTTAAATATTCAATCAAATAAGCCATTATCGATTTTGATCGATAAAGGTTTTAATATAGCAGCTTTAGACACAAGTGTTTTTGATTCTGGTCCACATTTATCTATTGATATAATGCTTATTAATGTTGGATATTGGTATGCATGTTATGGATTAGATAGTGAAGGAGATGGTTCTTATTGTAAAATATATCCCGGCTTTTTAACAAATGCTGAAAAAAAAGTTATTACAAAACAAACAGAAAAAGAAGTATTATTAAAAATATCTAATAATATAAATTCAAATAATTATGAGAGTTTTTTATTCCTTGATGAATCACTAAATTTAGCATATACTCTTAGTTTTGATAAAGAAACTAGAATTAATCTTGTTAAAGCTTTAGAAAATAATATTGAAGAAGCTATTAAAGCAAATATTATTCCTATAGGAATATTCTATACCCGTATTGCAGATATATTAAGAGGTATGTCTGCAATTATGAATAAAGATTTACAAATGCTTGGGCATATACCTGATAGATTATTAGTAGATACGATAATTGAAATAGGAGCTAGAACCCCTTGTTTTAAAGTTTATTCAAAACCTTTATTAGATTCAAATATTAAATTGCTTGCATTTTATTTAAAAGTAGATAATGGGAATATTTTAAGAGTTGAATTTCCTGAAATTTTTAAGAATCGTATTGAAAATATTCATTTAGCAGTTTTAGCTCAATCAATTTTAGGTGAAGGTTATCCTTTAGCTCTTCAAAGAGCTCATGAATTAGCTGTTTTAACTAAAGATGATAGAAAAATTATTGAATTAGAAATTGCTCGTAAACTTAAAATTCCAATAATTGAGAAAACTCTTTCAAAAAAGGAGGTATCTAAAAGATGGCCAATAACATAAGATGGAATGCACTTTTATCATCAAATGATAAAGCCATAGGCGAAGTTGCTAATGTTAAAGGCGGAATTTTTGATATTTATATTTATCCTGAATATTATCCATATGTTACTATTGGTAATATAATAGTTATTAATTCTGAAAAATTTAAGCTTTTAGGAATAGTACTAAAACTTGTGCATGAAACAAGGTTAGGTTCTTTTACACCATTACGTAAATCTAGAAATGAAATAAATCAAGCTTATCCTGATCTTGAAAGATATCATTCTTTTGTATCAACAATAGTTTATACAAGCTATTTAAATCTAACATTAGAAAAAACTGAAATTTTTCATAGAAGAGCAGGCATGCCTAAATTACATGATCTTGCATTCATAGTACAAGAAAACGATCTTCTTGAAACATTCTTTAAGCCTAATGGATTATGGGATTTTAGTTTTCTAAAGTATTATATTAAAGAAGGGGCTTCTACAATTGAAGTAAGCGATTTACTTTATTGTCATAAAGATTATATTAAATCAAAAATAAATCAAGATAGAAAAAATTTCTATAAGGCTTTCATAAAAGCTCTAATAGAAGCTGAAGTAGAAGGTATAGCAACATATATGGAAGTTTTAGAAGAGGTTTTAAAATAATGCAAGAAAATGCTATAGAATTAGGGAGAATTATACGTGGAAGTATTAGTGGAGGAATTATAGCGTATTTAAAAAATGAAGAATCTATTGAAAATTATCCTTTAGGTTCACTTGTAGCAATTCATGGAGAATCTCATAAGTATCTAGCTTTAATAACAGATGTTGGAATAGAATCTTCAAATCAAGCTGATAGTTTAATTAGACCTAAGGTTTCAGAAGAATTTAGGGAAGCTACAGTTGATGTTTATAAAGATAGAATAAGGAATCAATGGGTAAAACTTGCTTTAATAGCACAAGTAGGTAGTGAACAACCAAAAACAGCAGATACAATGCCAAGTTTTTTCTCAATTTTAAGAAATGTTACTGATAATGATGTTAAAAATTTTTTTGGTATAGAGAATTATAAAACTCATTGGAATGTTGGAACACCAAAGGTTCCAAAAGGGTTAAGTATTGAAATACCAATTGATGTTGAAAAATTGGTTGAACTTAGTTTTGCTATATATGGTAAATCTGGTACTGGTAAAACTTTCCTTGGTAATCTTTTAGCAGGATATATCATATCCTATGATTTAATGAAAGAAAGAGTTGAACAAAGGATCAAACTTTTAATATTTGATATGCATTCCGAATATGCTTTAGAACTTAAAGATAATATGGGTAATAAAATAGCAAATGGTATAGCATATATTTTCAGGGATTTCTTTTTAAGATATACTCCAGATGAATATTTTGTTAAAGAGAGAGGGTTAAAACAACTTAAAATAAATTATGCAAAGATTACAGAAACTGATATTAGAATGCTTAGTTCAACTTTTGGAATTACAGAAACATTTATTAATTATCTACCAAGATTCAAAACAATATTAGCAAAGAATCTTAAATTGAAAGATTTATGGATATGGGGGCTCCTTTTAGATGCAGGTGATGAAGATAAACTTACTAAAACAGATGAGGGGCTTTATATAATTGAAGAAATAAAAAAACGAGCAAATGTAGGAAGCTTAGAAGATTTTAGAGAAAAGATATGCAAAATTATACATGAAAAAATTGGCCCTTCTGTTGAAGTATCATTTCGATCTCAAACTACTAAACTTAAAAGATTGCTTGATTATCCATATACTATAGATAATGAAAAAGATACGATAGAAGAAATAATCAACAATATCTTAAGTATTGAGGGGAAAAATGTAACAATAAGCATGGGTAGATTTGAAAAAGAAACTCCATTGTATATGATGATTGCAAATCTATTAGCAAGAAGGCTTAGAGAAAAAATATTAGAAAAATCAAGTAAAGGTGAAACTTTAGAAACTAAGATTGTAATATTCCTTGAAGAAGCACACAATTTCTTAGGGAAAGAAGTATATAGACAATCACCATTTGGAGAAATTGCTAGAGAAATGAGGAAAAAAGGGGTGATAACAGTTGTAATAGATCAAAGACCAAGCGAATTAGATCCAGATGTTATAGGTATGATATGGACAAATTTTGTTTTCACATTAACAGATATTGATGATATTAAATCTTCACTTATGGGTGCCCCCCATCCAGAACTTTTTAGAAATATTATTCCAAATTTAGCCAGTAGAGAAGTTCTTATATATGGAGAAGCTGTAAGATTTCCAGCAGTATTAAAAGTTAAAGATTATAATATCATTGAAAAATTTTTTAATAATTTAGTTAAAAAAATAAATAAGGAAATTTTAGAAAGGAGGAAAAGTATTGAAGGAGAATTCCTTTAAATTTATTCATACAGCTGATTTGCATTTAGGAGCAAGTGCTACATTAAAAGTATATGGGCCAAATATAGATGAAATAAGAAGAAGAGATTTTCATAACAATTTTGCTAAAATTGTTGATGAAGCTTTAAAGGAAAATGTAGACTTATTTTTAATATGTGGAGATGTTTTTCATAGAAGTGATCCATCTCCAAGAGATTTTGTAGAATTTTCTGAACAAATAGGTAGATTAACAGAAGCAGGAATAAAAATTGTTATAATAGCAGGAAATCATGATAGACCAAGAATTAAAGAAGGGCAAAACCCAATTCGTGGATTAGTTGAAGCAAAACATCCAAATTTATATTATATTCAAAGTACTATTAATGAACCTATTATTATAAAAGGGAGGAAAGCATCAATTGGAATTGTTCCTATTCCATATATAGACCCAAGAGTTGTTAAATATATAAATGAAGATTATGAAAAAATATTAAAAGAGAAAATAAATAAAATTTTAGAAAATCCAAATATGGATAATGTTGATTATAAGATTTTAATGGCCCATTTGATTGTTTCAGGTGCAAATTATAAACAAATTTTCTATTGGTTAAAAGATGAACCACATATAAGAATAAATAATCTAATGGAAGAAGAATTTGACTATATAGCTTTAGGTCATATTCATACACCACAATATATTTCAAAAAAGGTTTATTATTCTGGATCAATTGAGAAAGTGAGTTTCTTAGAAGAAGATGAAAATAAAGGTTTCATACTTGCAAAGCTTAATGATAAAGAGACAGAAGTAGAAGTAAAAAATTTATCATGCAGACCAATGAAAACTCTTAAATTTACTATTAATCCTACTTTAAATCCTACAGAAACTCTTATCGAAGCGATTGAAAAATTCGATATTGAAAATGGAACACTTTTAAGACTTATTGTTAAAGCGGATCAAACAGCATGGCACAATATGAATATGAGTAAAATTGAACAAATGTTGATACAAAAAATGAAAGTTGTAGGATATTATTTTGATAAAAAATTAATTGAAGATGATAAAGAATTAAAAGGTTTTCCTATGGAAGGGAAACCTTTAAGGAATCAAATTTTAGATTTTATTCAAACAATTAATGTGGATGAGAAAATTAAAAATCGTGTAAAGAAATTAGCAGAAGAGATAATGGATGAAGTTGGTTTAATATGAAACTTATAAACTTGAAAGTTAGCAATATAGCAACTTATAAGAATTATGAATTAAAATTTGATGAATTGAAATATCCAGTATTTATAACAGGAGAAACTGGAGCAGGTAAAACAACATTTTTTGTAGATGCAATTACAGTATCCCTTTGTAAAGGTGCCTATGGCCATACAACAAATTTTACAGATATTATAATGAGAGGTACATCTAAAGCAGAAATTCAGCTTACATTTAAAATAGAAGATAAAATGTATAGAATAAAAAGAATATTTGAAGAAAAAAGAGGTGCATCATCACAATCTTTTCTTGAAGAATATAATGGGAAAGGTTGGACTCTTTTAACTGCTAGAGTAAGTGAAGTTGATAGGAAACTAAGAAATATCATGGGTTTAGATTATGATGGTTTATTAAATTCAGTGATAATTAGACAAGGTGATGTTTATAATTTTATAAAAATGCAACCATCTCAAAGGAGAAATTTTCTATTAAATCTTTTCAAAATAGGATTGGATGAATTAAAAATAAAAACTGATGAAAAAAGAAGTAGTGTTATTAAAGAGATTGAAAAAATTGATAGAGAAATTCAAATATTAAAAGAAACAATAGATAAAGAAGCAGAACTTTTAAATAAAAAAGAGAATTTAGAGAATGAGAAGAAACAATTAGAAAGAGAAATAGAGAGAAAAGAATTTCATAAGAAAGAAATAGAAAATAGTTTAAATAAAATAAGAAAAAAAATAAGTGATATTGAAAAAGAATTAAGGATTCTAGAAGAGAAAAATAAGAATTTAGAAGAAAAATATAAAGAATTAAATAATATTAAAGAACAAATCGAAAAAGAAGAAGTACAAGCAGAAGTTTATCCAAAATGGAAACTTGAAAAAATTGATGAAGTACAAGAGAAAATTAATGAATATTATTCACAACAATCTAAAATAATTTCTAAAGAAACAGAATTCAAACAATATAAAGATATTCTTAATAAAATAGAAGAAGCAAATAAAATAGAAAATTTATTAAATCAATTTGTTAATATAAATGAAAAAATTAAAGAAGTAGAAAATAAAATAGAAGAAATTAAGAATTATAAATTTGAAATTCAAGGAAAAATAAATATTATTTCAGATGCAATTAAAACTTTAGATAATATTGAAGCAGAATGTCCAGTATGTGGTTCAAAGCTTACTATTAAAGCAAAAGAGAATAGGAAAAAACATTTGGAAGAAGAAAATAAAAAATTAAATATAGAAATAGGAAAAATTGACATTCAACTTAAAAATTTAATTAATGAAAAAAATGATTTAGAAAAAAAGATCAATGAGAAAAATAATTTAGAAACAAGATTAGAGATATTAAAAGAAAGCATAAGTGGAAAGAAGGTAGATAAAGAAGAAATAAATAAAATTGAAGAACAACTTAATGAAATGAAAATACTTACAAATATAATTAAAAAAGAAATAGAAGATTTTACTGAAGTGCCTATTGAAGATTCACAAAAAATTTTAATAGGTATGAGTAAAGCTAAAGAAGCATTAACAAGAATAAAAATACATAAACAAAATCTTATTAATATTCAAAATGAAATTGAAAAGATTGAAGAAGAATTAAAGAATCAACCAGATTTTTATAAAGAAATGAAAGAATTGAAAATAGAAGAAAATAATCTTGGTATTGAATACGAAAAAATTATGGAAGAAATAAATTTAAAAAATCGTAAATTGGGAGAAATAAATCAAAATATAAAAATAATAGAAGAAGAAATTAAAAAAATTAATGAAGCTAAAGAAAAATATAATGAATTAAGCAAGAAAATTAATGAATTAAAAATAGATAATGAAGCACTTTTACTTCTTAGTGAAAGTGTTTTTGCACCAAGAGCATTACCTACAAAATTGCTTGAAGATCGGATTAGAGTAATTAGTCGATATGCAAGTTATTATATTAAAAAATTCAATCCAGACATAGATATTAATATTGAACTTGTTAAAGGCTCAAAACCTGAAGAACAAAAAGTTGAAGTTACAATAATATCTGGAGGATATGCTAGAAGGTATGAAACATATAGTGGAGGGGAAAGTACACTCATAGGTTTTGCTATAAGATTAGCAATAGGTAAAGCAATAGCTGAACTTTATGCTGAAACAAAAAAACCAAAATTCTTAATAATAGATGAAGGATTTGGACCATTAGATGAAAAGAAAAGAAGTGAAGTAGCTGAAGCAATTTCTGAGCTATATGAAACAAATGAATATGAACAAATAATTATTATTTCACATCAAACAGAATTAAAAGCAAATCCAACATTTAGAACAATACTTGAAGTATATAGAGATAATGATGGTTATAGTAAAATAAGAGATATAACAGAAACAGCTTATGAAACTTAATTCATATTTTTAGATAGAATATTTAAAGAAAATTTAAAATATTCTTTCACTTTTTATAATAAAAGAGGTGTTAGAATGGGAAATTATCATTTATATGATTTAATTATAATTGGTGGTGGTCCTGCTGGAATAACTGCAGCAATATATTCTGCTCGTAATAAAATAGATTTTATGATGATTACAATTAATATTGGAGGTCAAGTTGTTCTTTCATCTGAAATAGAAAATTATACTGGTTTTCAATACATTACTGGTGAAGAATTAAAAGCGAAATTTCAAGAGCATTTAAAAAAATATAAATTTAGATTAGAAATAGAAGAAGTTAAAAAA
>Ga0207433_10012838_pt1 | contig 12443 bp, 21 predicted proteins | sample YelNatPaOPGAMG01_FD_187559 | JGI IMG/M metagenome (GOLD analysis project Ga0207433, IMG submission 187559) | Hot spring thermophilic microbial communities from Obsidian Pool, Yellowstone National Park, USA - OP-RAMG-01 (SPAdes) (version 3) | ecosystem: Environmental > Aquatic > Thermal springs...
CCCTTGCGGGTGGCGGCTTACGCGGGCTGGGTTTGCCTCATCAGCACGGGGGGAACCACCTCCCCGTGGACCGGCCCGAAGGCCGGTTTCGGCAGGTTAGGCGTTGAACTCCTGGACCGCGGCCTCCAGAGCGTCGTAGAACCGCTGGCCGTAGCGCCCGCGGGGGTGCGCCTTGCAGTAGTCGACCCCGTGCCACATAACCGGCACCACGAACTGGTCGACGATCTCGCCATCGCGGCGGATGGTGACGCGGCATCCGCGGATCATGTTGCGCCCGTTTCCGTTGGTCTGGGTGATGGTGATCATTGTTCTCTCCGGTTCCGTGCGCCCCTCTCGGGTGGCGGCTTATCGGTTCCTCACTACGACTATACTATACCACACTGTACCTACACTGTCAACCCCTGTCGAGAAAAAACCCGAAGTTTTTTTGGGCTTGCCTCGTCAGTATGCAGGGAGCCGCCCTGTCATAGACCGGCGTCACGGCCGGTTTCGGCGTTATCGAGCGTGGTCGCCGCGCCGCGGGTCAAGGGCGTCACGGTACTGCTCGATGAGGTCCTGCCGGCCGTCAAAATAGAGCAGGCGGCGGGCATGCGCCTTGGAGCACGGGCGCAGATCGACGGGCTTGGGGTCCGCGGTATCGTCGGCGAACTCTCGCTCGTCATCAAACTCCATCAGGAGGTACCAGCGATCCTCCTCCCGGGAGTACATCAGATGGGCGCGCCAACTGCGGCGCACTACGAACGCTACGGAGATCATCGAAGGCCTCCTCCCTGCGCCCCTTGCGGGTGGCGGCTTACGGGTTTGTTCTTACACCTATACTATACCACGTTGTAGGTACGCTGTCAATAGGGAGCGGCAAAAAATCCCAAGTTTTTTTGGGCTCGGCGAGAGTGCGAAGGCGTCGTTTACGCTCAGGAAACCAGGCAGGCGTGGACCGCGTCTAGAAAAAAACCTGCGGAACCTATTGACAACTACGCGTCTATCCGATATGATAGGCGTGGAGGTGATGAACCATGACGGGACGGGAGCTGAGGGCGAGGCGGAGGGCCCTGGAGGTGACGCAGGCCGAGCTCTGCCGACGCGCAGGCATTCGATGGAGCCTGCTGTCGGCTATCGAGAGGGAGGCGGTCATACCAGAGGCCCCATCGTGCGACGAACTCGCGCGACTGTGCAAGGAGATCGCGCTGGACAAACTCGGCAGGACGCTCGCCGAGATCGACGAGCAGGAAACAATCGCTGCTGCTCAATGAGAGGAGGCCCGCCCGGATCGAGCCGAGCGAGCCCCGGAGGAGATGGAACGGATGGACAGAAACAGTGTACCACAGGAACGTTTCAGGTGCGTCGGCTGCGGTTTTGAGACTGCAACAGAGCCGGACGGTATCTGCTACAACTGCCGGCTCATTGCCGAGGCAGACGCCGCCGGAGCGACACCGGAGCAGATCGCGCGAAACGCTGAACTCCTGGGGGGCGGCCCGACGTGTGCGATATGCAATGGCAGGGGCGTTGACCGCGCGTGGGGTGACCCGGTTCCCTGCCCGAACTGCCGCCCGGAGGAGTGGCGGACGTTCAACGCGCTGACAACCCGGCCTCGCCGCCCTAACGACATGAGAATCCTCGACAATCTGGACCATGAGAGCCGCAGGCTGGCGCGGGAGCAGGCCGCGCGGCTGGGCGTGAGTGTCGCGGAGGCCGTGCGTCTGGCCCTGCGCGAGGCCGCGGAGCGGGAGGGACTGGTATGAGCGCTCCAGATGCTACGTGGCTCCCAGAGCCGCCGCGCGAGGTGCAATGCCCGCTGCGGGCCGACATGCCGGGCAAACTCTGCCGCTACGTCGAGACATTCGCGGACCGCGGATTCTACGAGTATCGCTGCACGCACTGCCGCCGGGGCGTGCACGTTCTCGGCCCGGCAGATGCCATGCGGCTGCACACAATCGCCGAGATGCACGCGCGAAAGCGAGGCGAGCTATGACCGACGAGAGGACGCGCCATGCAATCGCCCTGCTCATGGTCAGACTCCACGAGATCGCGATGGAGCTGAGGCCGTACGTCGACGAGGTGAACGACGCATTCAGCCAGACGCTCTCCTCGGAACATCCCGGCCAGATGACCGATGAGCGGAATCGGCACTTCTGGGGCCTTCACGAGGCGATGGACTCCATTCAGGACGCAATCCTGGAGCTGGGGGTGCTGATCAAATGATGAACGACGAACAGCATGCCGAATGGCTGCGCGAGCGCCGAACCTACCTGGGCGCTACGGACGTCGTGGCCATCATGGGCGCAAGCCCGTGGAAGACGCCGTTGGCGGTTTATCTCGAAAAGACGGGCAAAGTCGAGCCCGAACCGCCAAACGCGCAAATGCTGCGCGGCCTGCGGATGGAGCCGTACGTCGCCCGCATCTACACGGACGAGACCGGCGAGGTGCTGCGCAAGGCGTCTTTCTGCCGGTGGCCCGAGCCGGATCGGTTCATTGCCGCCTCACCCGATTACGAGCGCGTTCGCGACCATCGACTGGTAGAGATCAAGACACACTCGCCATACCTCGCGAACGAATACGGCCCGTCGGGCAGTGACATAATCCCGCTCCATGAGCGCTTGCAGGTCGTCTGGCAGATGCATGTTACCGGGCGTGGGCCCGTGGCCTATCTGATCGCGTTGTTCGGGGTCGACGACGTTCGCATCTACGAGGTCGAGTACGACATTCGCGTTGCCCGGAAAATGGAAGAGTCCGCCCGCGAGTTTTGGGCCTACAACATTCGGGGTAGCGTCGCACCGGAGCCGACGGAGAACGACGGCGACCTGCTAGAGAAACTGTACCCATGGCACGTGGGGCCGACGATCGACGCCGATGACGAGCTGGAGGAGGTCGTCGCAAGACTGGAGGCTGCACGGGCGGCGCGAGAGGGCGCGGAGCAGGCAGAGGAACAGTGTATCGCCCGTCTCAAGGCGGCGATGGGCGACGCAGAGGCCCTGCGCACCTCCCGCGGAGTGTTCACGTGGAGGAACCGTAAGGGCGCGCCGGCATGGCGGGCAATCGCGCAGGAGCTGAACCCGAGCGAGGAGCTCATTCGCAAACATACGCCGGAGCTGGGGCCGCGGGTGTTTACGACCCCGTTCAAGACCGAAAGGAGAGGATAATGGCAAGTACTACCACTGCCGGGCAGATGGTGAGCGTGAACAGGCCCGTGGGCAACGACCTAAAGACGCTCGCGCAGTACCTGGAGGCGCGCAAGGCCGATATCGCCCAGGCCGCCGCGCGGCACGTGTCCGCCGACCGTCTCGCGCGCGTCGTGCTGAACTGCGTGGCGCGCACGCCAGCCCTGCGGAACTGCACGATGCTTTCAATCTACCGGGCCGCGATGATGGCGGCCGAGCTCGGGCTCGATCCGGGCAGCGCATTGGGCGAATGTTACCTGATGCCGTATAAGGACCAGTGCCAGCTGCTGGTGGGCTTCAGGGGCCTTATCACCCTCGCGCGGCGCAGCGGAGAGGTGGAGACCGTGCAGGCGTGGGCAGTTTACGAGGATGACGAGTTCCACGTACACCTGGGGACGCGGCCCGAGATCGTGCACAACCCGCGGTTCGATGGGGACCGGGACCCATCGAGGATCACCCACGTATATGCCGTGGCGAAACTGCGCAACACGGAAACGCCGATGTTCGACGTGATGACGCGCGCCGAGGTGGAGCTGGTCCGCAAGCGGAGCCGGGCAGGGGCGTCCGGCCCGTGGGAGACCGACTGGGCCGAGATGGCCCGTAAGACGGTGGTACGTAGGCTGGCTAAGTACCTCCCGATGTCGGTGGAGATGGCCAAAGCCGTCGCCCTTGAGTCGGCCGATGGGGAGGCGTACACGCCGTCGATGACCGATGTCGAGGTGGACCCCGAGACGGGCGAAGTGATCGAGGCCGAGCCGGAGGCAAACGGTAAGGAGGCCGCGCGATGACGGACCGATACAGGATCGCGGGTCTGTACATGCGGGCGTTGTGCGCCTGCGTTGGGATGATCTGCTTGGCATGGGTGCTGACTGCGATCGCGCGCAAGCCGGACACCGGCCCGCAGGTTCTGACAGTGACCGTGACGCGGCCTGCGGACGTTGCGCCGACGGTCAAACAACTGCTTCCGCCGCTTGAGGTGGCGAGATAACAGACCGCGAACGGATTCGCGGGGAGAGGAGGGACAGAAACCGACCATCCTAGAGCAGTAGGCAACCAGCGCAGTGTCGTCCGGGGGAAGCGGCAAAAACTGCGCTGGTGACGAGGACAAACCGCCCATGTGCCGACGCACCAACCGACCTCGACGGGGCATTGTGAGGCGCGAACAGGAGGAGGACGAGCGATGAAACCCGGCGATCTGGTGGTCCACACGCGTCTCGGTCTACGCGGGAGGGTCGTGGCAGTCCGCACGGAGCCGCGCATTGCCGACACGATCACAATGCGCACCGAGGATGCGACGATGGTGACCGTTGGGATGCCCTGGCGCGGTCAATGGGACGTCTGGGCCGATGATCTGGAGCCTGCCGACCCTGCGACGTGGGACGTCGAGAGCACGCCGACGATGGCGCGCGTTGGGAGCACTGTGAAACATGTCGCGACGGGCCTGCTGGGGCGCGTTACCGGCGCGATGCAGACGACGCGCAGGATCGGGGACACGGACCTGCCGTTTGAGGCGCTCTCGGTGCAACTCCTGCCAAACCAGACCGCCGTCTGGTGGACGGACGAGGTGGAGGTGCAGGACAAACCTGGAGGCAGAGCATGAAACCGGGCGACGTGGTGTTCTGCGGGCCGGACCGAGTTCGAGCGCGCGTCGTGCGGGTGAGCAGCGCGCCGCGCAGGAGAAGCGATGACGAGCTGATCCCGCGCCCCGCGACGATCGTGACCTGCGAGATGCCGTGGGGTGCACATTGGTCCTACTGGGAGGAGAATCTGGAGCTGGTCGAGCCGGAACCCCCTGGCACGGATGACGTGACCGGCAGTAACCGGGGAGACGGCGTTATCCGGCACAAGGCGACCGGGCTCCTCGGCAGGATTGAGTCCGTAGCAGTTAGGACGTACGAGACCGCCGCCGGGACAGAGACCTACCGAGTGTTCTCTGTCGCGCTCGAACCCGGGCAGCATGCGGTCTGGTGGGACAGCGAGATCGACGCATAGGATGGGGGGGCAGGAGATGGATGCAACGGGAGGCGACTCATGAAACCGAGAATGCAGGTGGGTGACGTTGTGCAACACCGGGCTACAGGACTGCTGGGCCGCGTAAAGAAGGTCGTTCAGGGCGAGCGCGAGACGGAGAATGGCCCGGAGCCATGCGAGATCGTCTACGTCTGTCTCGAACCGAATCAATGGATACACTGGTTCAACAACGAGATCGACCGCATTGGGCGGGAAGGAACAGGAGATGCGGGTCGGTGACAGGATTCGGCGGCGCGCAGATGGAGCGACGGGCACGATCGTCTGCGTCGTCGAGGCGGAGGACTACACCGCGGCGGTGGCGAGGCTGGACAGCGGAGGGTTCATCTCGTTCCTGGGCGAGGAGAACTGCGACGCGGAGGAGGATGGAGGAGAGGACGATGGCTAAACTGATCTGGCACCCCTGCAGTGAATGTCTGCCCGACACCCGTGGGCGCGTGCTGGTGACCATTGAGCGCCGCGGGCAGCGGTTCACGGCGATGGCGGCGTACATCAGTGACCAGTGGTACCTCGACGGGTTTGAGCCTCTGACCGCGCGCGTGCTGGCATGGGCGGAGCAGCCCGAGCCGTGGGACGGAGAGGCGTAGATCGGCATTGACATTCGCCCCGCCATGCGTTACAATGTGACCAACAATCAGAGGCGTTGGCAGCGCCAGACTACACAGGATTGCTGGCCCTAGAGAGGGCCTGGCTTCGCCGACCTCGACCTGTGCGGGGACTGCCAACCAGGCGTACCAGGTTCTCTCCAGGGCCAGTTTTGCGTTTCAGGGAGGGAGACATGCATTCGGTAGTTCAGGTGGACCGTATTCGTGATGCTCTCCGTTGTGACCGGCCCGGTTGCAGTTGCCGATCTCCCCGCGGGTCCGTTCATTGCCCGGCGCACGACGACGGTTCCCCCAGTCTGAGCGTCACTGAGCGCGATGGTACGATCCTCGTCCATTGTCATGCGGGATGCTCACAGGAGGCGGTCGTTACCGCGCTCAAGGCGCGCGGTCTCTGGCCGGATAAACCGGCGGAGCGGCCCAGCACGAACGGGCACAAACCGCCCCAGCACGACTACGGCCATGACGTTCCCCCGCAGGTCGTCTACGACTACACGGACGCACACGGCCAACTCCTCTACCAGGTCCTCCGATATCCTCCACTCCCCAACGGCAAGAAGGTGTTCAAGCAACGCAGGCCGGCAGCGAACGGCGGATGGCTCTGGAACCTGACCGGCGTGGAGCGCGTCCCATACCGCCTGCCGGAGGTCGTGGCGCGGGCGCGCGAGGGTAAAACCGTGCTCGTCGTCGAGGGTGAGAAGGACGTCGACAACCTGCGGAAACTCGGTTGCGTAGCGACGTGCAACTCCGGCGGTGCTGGCAAGTGGCTGGACGAGTATTCGCAATACCTGCGCGGGGCCTCGGTGATCATTCTGCCGGACAACGACGAGCCCGGCGAGGAGCATGCGCAGGAGGTGGCGCGGTCATTGTACGGCGTGGCGCGAATGGTGCGCGTCGTGCACCTGCCGAATCTGTTGCCCAAGGGCGATGTCAGCGACTGGATCGAGGCCGGCGGCACGCTTGCCGAGCTCGTTCGACTGGCTAAAGAAACGTCCGCATGGGTACCGGTGCAGACGGAGGAGACCGAGGTACGCCGGGCGACGGACACGGGCAATGCCGAACGTCTGGCGGCATGGCATGGGCATGAGTTACGGTATTCCTACGACCGGAAGGCATGGTACGTCTGGACCGGCACGCATTGGGAGCAGGACGACGCGCGGGTCCAGCAGATCGCGAAGGCCACCGTGATGGCCATTCACGACGAGGTATCGGCCTGCAAGACGAAGGCCGAGCGCGAGGAACTGGCCAAACACGCGATTGCCTCGGAATCGAACGCGAAACGCAGCGCCATGCTGGCGCTCGCGCAGTCCGAGCCGGGGATACCCGTGCGGATGCAGGATTTCGACGTCGACCCGTGGCTCCTCAACTGCGCGAATGGCGTGGTGGACCTGCGCACGGGAGAGCTCCTGACGCACAAGGCGGAGCGGCTCCTGACACGCCTATGCGGGGTCGAGTACGACCCATGCGAGGAGTGCCCGTACTGGGAGCAGTTCCTCGCGACAATCATTCCCGACGCCGAGACCCGCGCATACGTGCAGCGGGCCGTCGGCTACTCGTTGACGGGTCTGACAGACGAGCGCGTGATGTTCATCCTACACGGCATAGGCAGGAACGGCAAGACGACGATGATCGAGACGATCGCAAACCTATTCGGGACCTATGCGGTCCGTACGCCGACGTCGACGCTGATGGTCAAACAGCAGGGAACGATTCCCAATGACATTGCCCGGCTCGCTGGGGCGCGGTACGTCTACGCGTCGGAGGCCGAGGACGGTCAACGTCTCGCCGAGAGCATGGTCAAGAGTTTGACTGGAGGCGACACGATATCGGCGCGGTTCCTGCACGGCGAGTGGTTCGATTTCAAGCCGGTTTTCAAAATCTGGCTGGCGACGAACCACAAACCGCGCGTGCGCGGCACTGACCAGGCTATCTGGGACCGCCTGCCGTTGATTCCGTTCACCGTGCGCATCCCGGACGACGCGCTGATCCCTCGGCGCGAGATCGACCGGCGATTCGAGGCCGAGGCGCGCGGCATTCTGTCGTGGGCGGTCGAGGGGTGCCTGCGCTGGCAGCGGGAGGGTCTTGGCGCACCGCCGCAGGTCCGCGAGGCGACGTCCGCCTATCGTGAGGACATGGACCCGCTCAAAGACTTTCTCGACGAGCGGTGCGTGATTTCGGGCGAGTACACCTGCGGCTCGACGGAGCTCTACACGGCGTACGCCGAATGGGCCCGCGTCTGTGGCGAACGCGCGATGAACCACAAGGACTTCAGCCGCCACGTGGCCGAGCGTGGGTTCGCCTCCATGAGGGGGAAACATGGCATGCGGTGGCAAGGGATCGGATTGCTCGACAGGGATAATCTTGGCCTGGTGTAGGGTGTAGGGAGGGTGTACCTTTTTTTGGGTTTTTCTCTATATGAGTCAGAGCTCAAAAAAAAGGCAAAAAACCATACACCCTCCCTACACCCTACACCCTACATTTGAGATCAGCTAGCGCAGATAATCGACTTCGAGAGACGTTCGCCGACTCGAGGCATGCCAGAACATTAGGAAACTCTAAGGATTCGCGAATGGTCGTAAATGGCACAAGTGGCTTTTCACCTTTCACGGGTCTTTCAGGACCCCCGCGCGCGCGGGCGTATATTACAGCATAGAGTCTATAAGACTCTATATAGAGTCTATACACTATGTAGAGTTACGCGCGCAAAAGGCAAAATACGAAAAAAAGGTACATCATCCTACATCCTACACCCGGCGAGGAGCGAAACAGAGAATGACCATCACCTTCAAGGCCCATTGCCACGTTTCGGGAGATATTGACCCGTTCAAGGTCGCGATACGGCTCATGGAGCACATTCCGCCTGTGATCTACTCGGGCGAGGCGGAGGACTGGGAGGCGTGGGTGCAGAACGTCGAGATCGTGAGCATTGAGAACGACGCAGAGACCGAGACCGCGAGCGCGACTTCAAGCCAGAATGCCCCATAATCGCGCTACGTGACACGGAGAGAAGAGATAGGGGCGAAGGGTAGTAAGGAGCAGGATAGGTGGTTTGCGACGCTCTGCGGGCATTGTGGAGCGATTCTGCAGGAGGAGGAGAGGGACGATGAAGCCGTTCTGGAAGTGCGAGAGCAACGACGAGATCAGGGAGCTGATGGGCAACCCTCGCAGCGTGCGCATTCTGCAGCGGACGGACTCGGGGTTCGCGGCGCAGAAACGCATCCTCATGGGCATGACGCCGGAGGTGCTGGGGCTCATCGTCTCATGGGGCAGTAACTGGGACCACGTGAGCGTGAGCCTCCGAGACCGCCCGCCGACCTGGCTGGAAATGGAGGTCGTGCGGAACGCGATCTGGGAGCCCGACGAAACGGTGCTGCAGTATCACCCGTCCCGCAATCAGGCGCGAATCAACCCGTACTGCCTGCACCTATGGCGACCGCAGGACGGCCCATTGCCGCTGCCGAACTACGAGGCATACGGGCTCGTCCCAACGGAGGATGCGAAATGAGCGCCGGCGCGCCGATGTGTTGCGGAGCCGAGATGCGCCCGCTACGACTGCCCACTGCGGCCCGGACTCGCGTGGGCTGGGTCTGTCTCGCCTGCGGTCGCAAGGCGTCGGACGCGCCGGCGCTGGTGCGCGGTGGGAGGGCCCGGCGAACGAACCCGGAGGCCGCGGTTGTCTCGGCGACGAAGCAGGCACTCGCCTATGCTGGGTTCGAGTCCCTGCGCGTCGGGCAACACCGGGTGGACCTGTCGGGATCAGACCCCGGCATGGTTGACCTCCCCGTTCATATAGCCGGGACCCTGTGGTGTTTCGTCGAGCTAAAGGCGCCCGGCAAGGCGAAGGCGAGCGGGTGCACGCCGGAACAAAGGCGGATGTTGTCGTTCGGACAGATCGTAGTGTCCGACGACCCGGAGCGCGTTGTTAGGATCGCCCGGCGGCTACGCGAGCTGCTGGAGCCGATCAAGGCGGAGATCGAGGAGGCGATGAGATGAACGAGGAACGGGTCTGGGCGAAATGCCCTCTGGAGATCGCGAACACTGCAGTCTGGATAGCTCGTGAGTACGGTCTCAGCTGGGGATGGTCACAGCTGATCCCGCGAGACGGCGACGGCTGGACCGAATGCGAAGCGCGTCCGAGTCTGCAGGACATGCAGATGCATGCGCCAAACTGCGACAACGACTCGGACATCGGCGAAATGAAGTTCTCCTACTGCGCAGGCAATTATACCCTATACTTCGAGACGAAGGGCGGGAACACGGAGATCAGCGTCAGCTCGCTTAGATCGGGCAGACACACGACGCGCGCGGTTACGATCCGACGCGACAACGGCGACATCGTGCGCGGAGTAATGCAGGATGGGCGGACGGAGTACGACGTGAACGTCTCGGCATGGGGGGCAAAGCACGTTCTCGCCTGGGAACGGGCTTGGCGCTCGCTACGCATCAAAGCGCCGCGGTTTCCAGCGACCCTCCGGCAGGAGACGTTTACCTACGGGCAGGACGAATGGCCTGAGGACCCGTTGAGGCTAGAGTTCGTGACGGTGATCATACCGCGCGGAGCGAAACCTACGATGCCGGAGCTGCTCACGATGCTCGGAATGGCCGACAGCGTAACGATCTACGACGAGGACGGGCTCGCCTATCCGGTATGTATCACGGATAATCGCTGGTAAATGGTACGCCTCCCGCTCCTCGTCTGCCCGGCCTGCGGTCGCCCGCTGATCGAGCGGGAGGGTAACGGCATGCTAGCGGTGCACGTCCATGATGAGCGGGAGGACCCGTACACTGGCGTCAGAACGGGCCGCTGCCCGGACGGACACTGCAACCAGTACGTCCGCTGGGACCACAGGATGCTCGTCTGCGCCGTCGTTTCCCAAATATGCGTGATGGATTTGCAGATAGTGCTTGACAAACGCGGCAGGGTTCGCGTAGAATAGCACGACAATCAAACATTGGCGGCTTTGCGAAGCCTCGCCGAGGGCCGACGCCCCCGGAGGGGCTTCTGTCGTTTCTGGGTAGGCCGGAGGTCGGAGAAGTTTAGGATGACGAACTATACCACAGAAAGACCATGGTGGGGGCGTTTCTTTCAGGCGCTCGCGGATACCGGGATTGTGACTGATGCGGCGGCTGCGGCTGGGATAACCCGCATGACCGTCTACCTCTACCGCCACAACAACCCGGAGTTCGCGCGCCGATGGGCGGAGGCTGAACAGCGCGGTATCGACATGCTGGAGGACGTGGCCTATAGGCGGGCCCGCGAATCGAGCGACACTCTGCTGATCTTCCTGCTCAAGCACAAGCGCCCGAACGTCTACAATCCGCCCGTTCGATCACAGGTGGAAATGGATGTCGCTGCCCTATCCGATGACGAACTCCGACAGCGTATCGCGGAGCTTGAGGGAACAGTACTATCTGCGGCTGCTGGCAAAGAAACTGTCGGCGAGTGACGCGAACTACGCCGACTGGCTGCTGCAGACGTACCCACACGGCTGGTATCTACCGCGACACATTCGGCGAGTGGCGCGCGACGTGGACGACGTTTTGCAGGGACGATGCGACCGTCTGGCCGTCAGGATGCCGCCGAGGCACGGGAAAACGGAGAATGTGACGGTCCGTCTCGCGGTGCGGATGCTGGAGCTGGACCCTGCCGCGAACGTGCTCATCTCGGGCTACAACGAGCGGTTCGCGCGGCGGCTGGGGCGCAAGGCGCGGAACCTCGCGGCGGGCCGGATTGCGATTGCGCAGGACAGCACGGCGGCGGACGAATGGCACACGACGGCAGGCGGCGTGATGATGACGCGCGGCATGGGCAGTCCGCCTACCGGCACGGGGTTCCGCCTAATCGTGATCGACGACCCGATCCGGAGCCGGGAGGATGCCGAGAGCGACGTCAAGCGGGAGGCGGCGTGGGACCATTACACGGACGACCTGCTGACGCGGTTGGACCCGGGCGGCGCGATTGTGATCGTGATGACGCCGTGGCACGAGGACGGGCTGGACGCGCGGGCGATTGCGAGCGAGCCGGACAGGTGGCGGGTGCTGAGCCTGCCTGCTCTCGCGAAGGAGAACGACCCTCTGGGCCGCGCGCCGGGCGAGGCGTTGTGGCCCGAGCGGTACGATCGTGACGCGTTGCTACGTATCAAGGCCATTATGGACCAGAACGATGGCGAACGCAGCTTTGAAGCACTCTACCAGCAGAACCCTCAACCGCGAGAGGGCTCGATCTTCAAGCCGGATAGAGTTCGAATCGTGGACGATCCGCCGGCGGCTCCTGTCGCTCTCTGCCGAGCATGGGACTTCGCGGCGACTGCAGGTGGAGGCGACTACACGGTGGGCGTGCTGATGTGTCGGGCGGCGGATGGGTCGTTTGGAGTGCTCGACGTAGTTCGCGGGAGGTGGGCCCCGGACGAGAGAGACGCGCAGATGCGGCGGGCGGCGGAGGTGGACGGGCGCGCGGCGTTGATCCGCATTCCGCAGGACCCCGGGCAGGCCGGCAAGGACCAGGTGTTGCACATGGCGCGAATGCTGGCGGGATGCAACATGCGGTCGGCTCCCGTGACTGGCGCGAAGGAGGTCCGCGCCTCCGGGTTCGCCTCGCAGGTCAACGCGGGGAACGTCTGGGCGATCCGCGGCGCGTGGAACCATGCGTACCTGTCGG
>Ga0207433_10012846_pt1 | contig 12440 bp, 18 predicted proteins | sample YelNatPaOPGAMG01_FD_187559 | JGI IMG/M metagenome (GOLD analysis project Ga0207433, IMG submission 187559) | Hot spring thermophilic microbial communities from Obsidian Pool, Yellowstone National Park, USA - OP-RAMG-01 (SPAdes) (version 3) | ecosystem: Environmental > Aquatic > Thermal springs...
ATCCAGATGGCGTATATTACATATCAGATCAACAAGATTATACTAGTGACTGGATTTATGGAACTGTTATTAACTACTTCTTTGCTGAGTTTAAAATAGATGATCTTATAATACAAAAGTTTCAGTCTACTAGATCTTTAGACGAAATGGTAAAGTTTTTATTGAGCTACCTTTATGATCTTAGATTTTCTAAAAAATTAAAAAATGATTAGATTTAAGGAGGCAAACTCTATGGAAATCAAAGTCGGAAATAAATTAACACTAGTTCAAGAAGAAAAACCAAAGTTGGTTCTTACAAATGTTTCTTTTAATTTAGGAACAGTTCAAGATTTTACTGCAAAGAAATTACTGGCATATGAAGGAATTACTGACAATCTAACTTCGTACGTTTTAGAACAAACTGAAAATTCTTCGTTTTATAAGATTAACAAAATATATTATAGAGATCGTTATTCTGCTGGAGTTCATGATGTGGAAGCTATTTCTATTTATAAATTTGTAAATGGAATACTTCCATTTTATATTTTACAAAATGAATCCAATAAATCTGAATATGTTTTTTATGATAGAAATCATGAACAGTTTTCTGTTCCCCTACGAGATATTGTTCCTTTTTATAAATTGTTATTGAATGGGACTTTTTATGAACTAAATGGAGGTGCTATATACGTATGGTATCTCTTAAGGAGTTGTTTCTTAGTTATTGACAAAAATTCTGCTAAAGTTATTATTAGTAGTGATATTAGTGATTTGAATGATAATAAGTTCATTAGAATGGACTCTATTGCATTCGATAAATTCAAAATGGATGTAGGTACTAGTAAAATGCTAAAAGAACTAACAACAGTAGAAGAAATTATTGAATTTTTGAAGAGGAAGTTGATGCTTGCTATTGTAGGAGGTTGAGTTATGACTGACCAACCTGTTATTACTATAGATTCTTTAAAATCTCAAACTATTGCAAGTTATGAAATCGTTTTTGGCAAAAATCAAATCTTAGGTTCTACGTACATGTTTGCTCATTCTATTGATTCTCAATACGTCTATATCTTCAAGAAAGTAAAGGAAAGAACATATGTTTTGGAAGAATATAGATTTTTAGTCGATTCTTCCAATCTAGAGAATTTAGAAGCTCGATCAATTTATCTTTTTATTAGAGGAACTCAACCATTCGTAAACATGTATGCATACAAGGAGAAGCTATGGAATAAACAACAAGAACAAATTTGTAAAACTACTCATCTCTTCTTAGATAATTTATTTTATAGTAGTTTTTATGGATTAACCGGCAATAGAATCTTAGCAGTTAATCCAACAATATCTATAACATTTTTTGGAACCACGAAGATAGTTTTGTTTCAAATTAAAGATTTTGATCTAAATCCACATATTGAAACTCATCACTATGATCCTATTACCTTTCAAAAGTTCGACTTAAGTTATTTACTTATCCAAGATTTAAATTCAGCAAAGAACGATACTGAAGCAATTCAACGTATTGGTAAAGAGCTTGTATTTAGTATTATCTAGGAGAAAATCATGTATGAAGTTGTAGGAATTGAAACGATCCTCGATAACAGGGAATTTCCAAAGTTTCCTCAAGTTGGAGATTATGTAAATTTATCACTTAGTTCGGACATTGAAATTGTAGATAATATTGAAATTGTCTTGGGTAAAAATCAAGATAAGAGTAGTAACAAACTTTTTGGATATACAAATTGGTCTCCGAGATCGTATGTTCTTCCTCTTACTTATATTTTTGTTTTTCAAAGAATCGAAGATAAGAAATTTCAAATAACTCATTGTGATACTTATTTCATTCTTTCTTGGGGATGGTTATACGAATTACCCTATCCTAGTCATTCTATACTACGATTTATTAGAGAAGAAGGATTTCCTTTCTATATTGAAAAAGATACGCTTTATAACAAGAAACATGAAGTTATTTATGAAGTTTCTTTTTCGCTAGGAGAAATGTTAGTTAGAAATATGATGTTTCTTATTTCTCCAAATCGATATATATTTTATGAGTATTTGGGTAATGTATTAGTTCTTTACTGGGACGATAAAATTAAGATAATACAATCTTCTAAGTACATACCATTTTCTAATGATACTATTTTTATGGATCATATTTTATTTAAAGAATTTCAATTAACTGAAACAATGCTTAACCAGTTAAAAACTATCTTATCATTGGAAGATGCAGTTAACTATTTGAAACGAGAGCTTGCATATACTTGGTTTTAAATTATAAGGAGGTAAGAATGGATATAACTCAAGCAATACAAGAGTTTTCGATAAAGACAAATCAACAGATTGATTTACCACCAGATCCTGTATTTGTTAAAGTAGGAAATTTACAATTTTTCTTTGGCACAAATCAAGATAAATCTAAGAAACTAATTGGATATTCTGTAATGAAACCAGAAGCAGAGTTTGGTACTGAAATAACTATTACAGTTAGAAAGATAGAAGAAAAATATATTGTAACAGATATCAGTTATCCAGCAGTTTACCATGAGGGTGAAGAAGATGAAAGTACAGATTATAGAAACACTATGGAGAAATTTATAGATGGGGATCTACCATTTTATATTAGAAACAAAATCTTATGGAATAGGAAACATGAACAAGTATGTAGTGTTTCTCGTAATTTTTCTTTAATTCTAGCAAAGACTTTAGTTATTCCTATCGTTCAAGATAGATATCTTCTGCTTAAACTAGGAACTGTAATTGCAATTTTGTGGGATAATCAGATAGCAATTTTACAAAGTTCACGGTTATCAAAGTTACATAAGAATTCGATAGTGTTAGATGCGATTATGTTTGATAATTTTTACTTCAACCAAGCAGACATTAATCCTTTAAAAGAACTAAATACAGTTGAAGAAGCGACAACGTATATAAAGAGGTTGATGTCTTTAAATACAGTGTAAATTTAAGGAGGCGGTAAAATGGACCTTTACATTGGTGATTATATTGTCTTACCGCCTAATCCCGTTTCTGTACGGATTAGAGACTTGGATCTTTACTTTGGTATAAATCAAGATAAAACCACTGATAGACTATTTGCTTATTCTAGAGGACATGAGGGAAGTAATACGATTTTTACTGTCTATACGTTTAAACGTTTGTCAAGAAAATTCAAAGTTGTCAATACTGGTATCTACTATGGTACGAAAGATATATCTACTTTTTTCACTATTTATAATTTGGTTTCGATTGTTGATTTTATTGATGGAAAACTACCTTTTTACATTGAGAATGGTAGTTTGTGGAATAGGCAACATCAAAGTGTTTGTATAATAACACCAGAATTTGGGGTTTTGTTGTTAGTAAGTATACCTATTATCATCTCTCCTTCTAGATGTTTATTTTTGAGATCTAATACTTCGATAACTTTTTTTTATGATGATAAGATTGCAGTCTTACAATCTTCAAGAGTTAAACAATTTTATTCTGATGCTATTATACTAGATAATGTTTTGTTTACCAATTTTCAGATAACTCAACATATCATTGATCAGTTAAAAAAGATTGAAACATTAGAAGAAGCCATTGTCTATTTAAAGAGAGAAATGACATTTAATGCACTCTAGGAGAAAGGAAATGAATATTAATGATATTGTTGATATACCTGATGATACAACTGATATTATAGTAGAAGGCTACAAAATTTACTTTGGTACTAACCAAGATCGAACTACTGATAAACTTTTTGGTGTTTTAACTGCAGGAAAAAATTTTAAGTTTCTTACTACACTTTTTAGAGTTGAAGATACGAAGTTTGCAATAGTAGAAGTAACTTCAATTTCTGAGTCTTATCTAGAAAATCAATATCAACTATATTTTGAATTACAAACTAAAGTTCGATTCGTAGAAGGTCATATTTATTTCTACTCTGAAAATTTTCAACTTTATAACAGAAAGCATCAAGCTTTTACTAAAATTTCATCTACTTTTATGTATGACTTATTTCGTTTGTATTCAATCTCAACAGATCGTTGTTTACTACATACTACAACTAGAGATAGATTGTATCTCTTTTGGAATGAAGAACTTGCTGTTTTACAAAGTTTAGATTTATTAACAATACAACCCAATATATTTCATCCCAATACGTTTTTAGTAGATTCGATTTTGTTAAAAAATTTTACTATTAATGACGATCTGATTGCAAAGTTAAGCTTATTAAATTCTTTGGAAGATGCAGTTACTTGTCTAAAAAGAGAAATGGCTCTTAATGTACTTTAAGGAGAACCATGATGCAAGTTGGAAATATTGTAGAAATTCCTCCTGATAAAACAAAAATTACGGTAGGAAAGTATAATGTTTATTTTGGTGCTAAACAAAATAGGAATACTGATAAACTATATGCTCTTGTAAGTGAACCAGAAGAGGATTATCTTGTCACATTTATTAGAAGTAGGGGTTCAAAATTTAAGATAGTACAAATGGAACGAACTTCAAAATACTATCTTTCAACAGACTTTGAAGGAGCTTTTCAACTTTTTACTAAATACAGATTTACAGAAGGATACATGCACTTTTACTATGAGAATGGTAATCTTTACAACAAGAATCATAAAATATTTGCTACAGTCTCTTTTTTATTTATGGATGAATTAATACAACATAGTGTATTGTATCCAATTTCAGATAGATGTTGTTTAGCTCTTGAATCAGAAATTAGAGTATACTTGTTTTGGGAAGAAGAGATTGTTGTTTTACAAAGTCATAAACGAAACTTATTGTATCCTAATACAATTTTACTGGATGATTTTTTGTTACAAAATTTTACTATTGATTTTAACCTAGTTTTAAGATTAAGTTGGTTAAGCTCTTTAGAAGAAGTAATCTCTTATTTGAAAAGAGAGATGCTTTTAAGTGTAATGTGAGGAGGTAAAAATGAGGGTTGGTGATTATATCTATATTCCTTCTGATTTTGTTTGTGATATTACAGATGATTATACTCTATATATTGATGCTAACCAAGATCGAAATTCTCGTAAGCTTTTTGCAAGGTTAACTCAAGAGAACCAAAATTATTTTGTTACACTTTACCAAGATATCTTTTTAAAATCAAGATATTCTGTAATTGAAATGATTGACTATAATCGTTTCACTTATACAATTGAGTATGAAAAACTTTATGAACTAACAAGTAAAATTAACTTCTTAGAAAAGAACTTACCATTTTATATTGAAAACAAACTACTTTACAATAAGAAACATTTACCTTTTTGTAATATTTCGTTAGAGTTTGCCGAACGATTAATAAAATATAGTTATTTCTTTATTGTTTCTCCAGATAGTTGTATACTTTGGCAACCAAGAGTATCAATTACAATTATTTTTAAAGATGAAGTAGTAGTTTTACAAACTTTAACTTATCCACCACCGTATTCTAAAGATGTAAAAATAAGATTCTTAGAAAGTCCATATGATTTACCTTTTGCAAAAGTTGTTTTATTGGAAGATGTTTTATTTAGAGATTTTAAAGTTGATCAAAGTTTTATCAATAAATTAAAACAGTTTAATACTCTAGAAGAAACTGTTGATTTTGTTAAAAGAGAACTTGCTTTTAACATAGTTTAGGAGGAGTAAAGTGGAGAATAAAATTCAAATTAATATAACTTCAAATTGGAATGCAGAAGTTGAAGGAGATCATCTTAAATTTACTTACTATGATTCTAAGTTTAAAGTTAGAAAGAGTCAATTAGGAAAAGATATTATTGTAGGATATAGAAGTTTTCCTCCATATGATTGCTACTTGTTAGAAAAATCTCTAAACAAAAATACTTACACGGTAAAAAGAACATTTTATGATGAGAATAGACTAGTATCGAAATTTGTTGATGAAAAGATTAATTTTTATTGTTTAGACGGAAAGATCTATAATGAGAATAATGAAGAAGAGGACATTATAGATATAAATTATCTTTGGGTTTTTGTACGAGCCAGTAATGTTTACCTCATCAGAGATAATATTTACTTAGTATATCATAACAAAAATTTTCTAACGATTTTCGATTATAAACCTAAAGTAGCTTTTCTAGTTGATGAATCTATACAGAAATGGTTTACAAATGCAGGAGCAAATACTTACATATTTAAAGATATTCTTTTAAAGTTTAGAATGAACAAACACTTTGTAAAAAGTTTAGCTAACTTAGAAACAATTGAAGAGATGAGTAAATCACTAAAAGATTATTTACTTATGTCAATTGTTTAGGAGGTGGTTGATATGATTGATTTGATGGGTATAGTAATACTACCAGATACTGATGTAGTCAGAGTATATGATAATAAATCTTCTGACAAAATCTTAGTCTTTGGAAAATTTCAAGATAAGACAAAAAAAGTACTTGCATACAAGAAAAATCTTTCTACTGGAGATATCGAGGCAGTTTATACTTTTCATAACAATGGTGTAGTTTCTGATCGTGTCTTGTATAGTGTAATTAATTACAAAGAGTACAACTATAACAATATTGAACAACGTTTAAAAGTTGAATTCATTAATGAGATAGTACCGTTTTATATTGAAAACGGTACAATGTTTGATCGAAAGCATAAAAGAATTACTTCGGTATCTACAGATTTTGTTGAGTTATTCTCTGATTATAATGTATACCATGTATCTACTGAGACATATCTGTTTCTAATTTGGGAAAAAACTATAATTCTTTATTGCAATGGTAAAATGGCAATCTTTCAATCTTCAACTTTTGAAGATAAGGGTTCAACTCTACATAATCCTATTTATCATCCTGGTGCTATTGTCCTAGATAGTAGTGTGTTAAACATGAGTGATATACAATTACAAGAAATTATTGATCATTTGGTAAAGATGAAACGCTTTAAAAAAATGATAAAGTATGTAGAAAGAAAACTCATATTTAATTCTATTTAAAAGGGAGGTAATATGTGGAAAGGAGATGAAGTTCAAATTTCACAAGAAAGCGATCAGTTAGTTATACAAGTTGAAGACAATCATCTAAAGTTTAGAAAAGACGAAGATTTTACTAAAAAAATTATCCTTGCATATCATGATAACCCATTGAAAGCATATGTATTGGAGAAAAAATCTAACTTTAATTACAAGGTTAAAGAAACATTAGATAAATCGGGTTCTAGTAAGTTTTCAGCCAGAAGTATTAAAAATTACGTTGATGGAAACAGTGATGTATATATTCTTTCCGGTCATTTGTATAATCAAGCAAACAAGGTAGTTGCCTATTTGAATACTAGTAGATTAGAAGAATACTTAAGTAGAAGTACTAATATATGTGTTAGAGGAATTTTAGCGGATACTTTTACTATGAGTTATGTCTACATTTGTTTTATAGAAGGGAAAAGTGTAATGCTTTTTCAACAAGAACCAAGAGTTTTATTTGTATCTAACAAAGAAAAAAGAATGCTAAATAATATAACGAATTTTTTGTTACCACAATCTAAAGACGATGTCCAAGTATTTGATGATATTGTATTTAAGGATTTTAAAGTAACTAATGAATTGGTTCAAAAGCTATCTTTGTTAGAAACAATTGACGAAATGAGAGATCTATTAAAAAGAGAAATGCTCATGAGTACTATGTAAGGAGAATATACAATGTCTGAAAACGCATTCTTTTTTAGACAAGAAAACGAAAAAATACAAGTAGTAGAAGAAATACATTTTACTAATTTAAAATTTCGAAAAGGCCAAGATTTTCATGATGATCAAATTGTTGCTTATAATATAGTAGTGAAGGATGCTTATGTATTTAGAAAAATAGTAAATGATAAATACAAACTTACATATGTTTATTATGCTAGTGATAGTGATATTGATAGAGACGCTTCTGATCTTATTAGAAAATTTGTAAATGGAAGAAGTGATTTTTACTGTGTTGATGGTAATTTGTATAATACAAAATCTAAAATAATATGTCAAGCATCTAAAGAAGTTATGCAATGGTTATGTAAATCTAGAAGTTTTTATGTTAATAATCAAATATATATTTCTTTTATGAGTTACAGCGTATTTAAGGCTATTGTATTTTTTAATCCACAACCAAACGTTATATTTACATTTGATGCTTATGAATGGATTGTTGATGATTATGAAAGATGTTATGGAAATAATTTAGAAATTATTAGGTTAGATCCCATTCTCTTTAAAGATTTTAAGCTTTCTAGAGAATTAGTTAAACAATTAAGTTTGCTTAGTAGTTTTGAAGAGATAAAAGAAAGGGTTCAAAAAGAATTATTTATCAGTGTTATCTAGGAGGTAGTAATGGAAGATATAATGGAACAGAACACTGAAATTTTACTTGATAAACAAGATACTGGAAATATGAAAGTTTTTATATCTAATTGGAAAACTTGGTTTGACTTTAGAAAAGGTGAAGATTTTAATAAGGATATTATTTTAGCGTGTCATACGTATCAATATTCATATGTTCTTCAGAAAACGTCAGAGAATAGATTTAAAGTAAGGACCGTTTATAGTTTAAAAAATAAAAACGCTAAATCTCGACTTACTCAATATAGTATTCAAGCCTATGTATCTGGAGATGTTGACTTCTATTGGATGGAAGGTACATTGTACGATACAGATAATAAACCAATTTTCAAACTAGATTTTAGTATTGCTTCTTTGTTAACTTATCAAAAATCTGAAGGATTACCAATTTCTCATCTTAAAAATGATATTTATATTTCTTCCATCATGTTAAAAAGTGTTATTCTTTTATCTCCTAAAAAGAGTGTTTTATTTTTACCAACTAAACTTGATGAAACTCAAATAGATAAACCAAATGAATTGTTCATCTTTGATAATATTGCACTTAAAGATTTTGAACTTACAGAAGGAATACTTCAAAAATTGAAACATCTAGAAACGATTGACGAAATGAAAGAACTAATACAAAGAGAGCTTTCCATGAGTGTGATATAATGAGGTGATATTATGTGGAAAGGAGACCAGCTTCAAGTTTCGAAACGAAACAATATGGTTGTACGAATTGAAACTAGGCATTTGAAGTTTAGAAAAGATGAAGATTTTAAGCAAGAACTCATTCTTGCTTATCACACTAACCCATTGAAAGCATACTTGATGAAAAGAGTATCTGATAGCCGAAGTTCATTTAGATACGAAGTTGGACGAGTATTTGATAAAACTGATTCTGACAAGTTTTCAGTTCGTAGTATTAAAAATTTTGTAGATGGAAGAAGCGATCTATATCTTATTGCTAATCATATTTATGATCGAACACATAAACTAATTGGTTATACAACTCCTACTGTAAGACAATACTTAAGCTTAAGTAATAATATTTATATTGGAGATGTTATTGGAGATGCTTTTATGCTTCCTGTTTACTTGTGCATTCTAGAGAGCGGATGTATTATACTTTTTGAAAGAATACCAAGAGTGATATTTGCATCTCAAAAACGAAAGAGGCTTTTAGAAAATTTTGATCTTTTGCCATCAGATGAGAATGTTCTGATCTTTGATGATGTTTTATTTAATAATTTTAAAGTTACAGAAGAATTAGTACAGAAATTGAGAGAGTTGGAAACAATCGATCAAATGAAAGAACTAATACAAAGAGAGCTTGTCATGAGTGTGATCTGAAAGGAGGTTGAGATGGCTAGGTATAGCGAAATTATCATTAATGAAGATAAAAGCACACGAGCCTTAATAAAAGTTAACTTTGAATTTATCAAAGATCAAGACTTTAACTCTGATTATATTGCTGCATATAATTACAGATATGACAAAGCATATTTGCTTAAGAGAATTTCAGATAACAGATTCAAAGTAGATAAGTTATATTCTAGTGGTCCTGGTTGGTGGAGTATTAGATCTTTTGTTGATGGCGACATTGATATATATTGGACCAAAGATGTATTGTATGATAAAAATCATAAAGTTATCTTTAAACTTCCAAAATGGATTGCAGAAATGTTACAATTTGATAGTTATCAACATGGTAATTTGATTCTTACTCACCTTAAAGAAGATATATACATATCTACTCGAAGTAAAGAGAATGTTATCTTCATATCGAAAAAGAAGAAAGTGCTATTTCGTCCCTCTCGATACAATAATTCAACTGAAGTTTGTCCAACTTGTGAGGTCATTTATCTAGATGATATTGTATTTAAAGATTTTCAAATTACAGAAGAATTACTTGAGAAGTTGAAACAACTAGATACAATCGATCAAATGAAAGAGTTGATACAGAAGGAGCTGTTTATAAATGTAATATAGGAGAATGAAATGCTTGGAGTACGTTCAGATCTAAATAAACCAATTCGAATTAACCCAGAGATTAATGGTTTATACTTACCTGAATTTTCAATTCTAATGTTTGGTCAATACCAAGATCGATCATCGGATAAACTAATAGGTTATGTAGAAGACTTACATGATCATAACATTGAAGAAATTCTAGTCTTTGAAAAAATATCAAAGAGTGATGAAGACTATACTTACACCTTAACAGAAAGAATTTATTACAGTTTTGCAGATCTATCAATTATTAGATTTATCAAAGGGCAAATACCTTTTTATATAAACAAAGATCATTTTGTATGCAATAGAAAACATGAAACTGGTTGTTCTATATCATCTTATGTTAGTGGCCTTTTAATTAGCAGTATTATATCAGATTATACTAAAATTGTTAATATTTCTTCAAATAAATGTTTATTTTGGCAATCTGTTGGTATGTTAGGGTTATACTTTAATAATAACATCGTTATATTTTATAAAAGAAGTTATGCAAGCCAACAGTCTGAATCTTTAATTTTAGTAGATGATATGGTTATGAAAAATTTTGAACTAACAGGAAACATCATTAATCATTTAAAAAGCATAGATACGGTTCAAGACGCTGTTAGGTATTTAAAACAACAATTAATATTTTATTCATTGTAGGAGGCACAAACGTAGTTATGGATAATATTATAGACACTGTAGAAGTACCACCAGAAGTTGAACGAGTACCAGTTTTTTATGATAAAGAATTGGTTTTTGGATCGTATCAAGACAGATCAAAAACGTTAGTTGGATATTTAGAAGACGTAAGAGTTCAATTTATTGAGGATATTCTAACCTTTGAAAAAGTATCAATAACTGATAAAGACTATACTTACGTCCTGAAAAGGAGGAACTACTATTTTAATAGTTTTTGCATACCCATTGTTAGATTTATTAAAGGAGAAATACCATTTTACATTTACATAAATATAGATACAGATTATTCTATATATAATCGAAAACATGAAAAAGGATATTCTTTATCACCTTATGTTAGTGGTATCTTAGCTAGTAGTATTATATCAGATTATACTAAAATTGTTAATGTTTCTTCAAATAAATGTTTATTCTGGGAACGCAGTAATGTGTTAGGATTGTATTTCAATAATGATATAATCATGTTTTATAGAAGATTTGGAGCTATACCATCTGAATCTTTAATCTTAGTAGATGATATCATTCTAAAGAACTTTGAATTAACTAATGATATCATTAATCATTTAGAAAGTATAGACACATTTCAAGACGTTGTTAAGTATTTAAAACAACAGTTAATATTTTATGCATTATAGGGAGGGTATAAACAATTATGATTTACATGTTAAACGCTCCACCAGAAATGGTTAGTTTAAAATTTGGCGATAATTCTGAGTTAGTAGTTGGCTCTTACCAGGATAGATCAAATAAGTTAGTTGCTTATTTAAAAAACTTAGAAGATGATACAATTGAGAAAATTTTGTTTTTTAACAAAATGTCAGAAACTAAGCAAGATTATATGTATATCTTACATGACTGGTTTCTTGTTGAATGGGGTTCAATATTTGACATAGTCAGTAATTCTGTGTATAAGTTTGTAAGAGGAGAGATACCGTTTTATATAGACTTAGATGACTTTCTCTACAACAGAAAACATGAAAAAATTTATTCCTCTTCTATTTTGCCTGCTAGTATTGCTGTGAACTGTAATAAAATATTTAATATTTTAACAGATAGATACTTGTTTTGGCAATATAATTATGCGTTAGAGTTGTATTTTGATGATAAGATTATCGTATTTTATAATGGGTACATTAATGGTAAGCATGAATTTTTAGTAGAAGACACGTTATTAGATGACTTTAAAGTAACCGAAGATATTATTGACCATTTAAAAGAGATATCTACGTTTGAAGAAGCAGTTGAGTACTTAAGAAAACAATTGATATTTTATTCGTTGTAGGAGGTTTTAGCGTGGATATTTTATTAGATTCAACTTGTACTTTTATTCTTAAGCCGGAAGAAAAACAGTTTAAACTAATTTACGAAGGAGATCATTTTTCCTTTAGAAAAATCCAAGTAGAAAAAGGATGTAATCGTATTATTGTTAAACATCGGTCAAAAGGAGGTAGTATAGTTGTATTAG
>Ga0207433_10012853_pt1 | contig 12435 bp, 10 predicted proteins | sample YelNatPaOPGAMG01_FD_187559 | JGI IMG/M metagenome (GOLD analysis project Ga0207433, IMG submission 187559) | Hot spring thermophilic microbial communities from Obsidian Pool, Yellowstone National Park, USA - OP-RAMG-01 (SPAdes) (version 3) | ecosystem: Environmental > Aquatic > Thermal springs...
AAATCCGCTCGCCGCCGGCGGTGTGGCCGGGTGCCCGCTGCTCCATGAACTCCGTCCAAACCCCGGCCTCGTAGGCCTCAATCCACTCCCTTGGGAGATTCCGGAAAATGAGATCCCGCATGGCCTTCCCCCGCCAAAACGGGATGATCTCTTCCTCATAGAGCTTCTTCATTTCCTCGTCCACCCGATATGGCATGCTTTCCCGAGAATCGAGGATCTCCAAATCGTCGAGGCTATGGACGCAGATTTCAGGGTAAGTGGGAACCATTTTGGGGCCTGTTCCCCGCAGGCCCACGATGAGCTGGCCTTCCTCCACGGGAAGGCTCACGTGTTCCATGAGGTATTTGAAGGCGAGGGCGCGCTGGATTGGGGTAGGAAGCCCATCGGCCGCGCCGCTTTTGTAGAACTCGGTGATGAGGCGGGCCCGCTCCGAGGAAATCCTCACCTCCGCCCGCACGCTCTCTTCTCGGAGTCGAGCCGTGCGTTCATTAATTGGCCGAATGACCTTACGCCGCTTTTCGACCTCCACCTCAAGCATGCTCATCCTCCTTTAGTGTCCTCAGAAAAAAATTTCTCAGTTGAAACAATGAGCACCTTGGCCCCTTGCCGGGTGCGATAGGTATGGGGTTTTTCGGCGACAAAATGGAAGCTGTCTCCTGGCCCCAATAAGTATTCCTTGCCCTCAACGATCAGGGTGAGATCCCCGGACAACACATACCCGAATTCTTCGCCCTTATGAGTAGCCGGCGGATGCTTGTAGCCTGGGGGAAAGAGGTTGATAAGAATCTCCAGCTGCCGACCGGGGAAATTGCTGGAGAGACGAATATAACTTGTGCCTTTGTCAGAAAGTTTAAAGTGAGGCTGCATATCGAGGTACCGGACTGGGGAGCTATCCAATACGGGATCTGGCAAGACTTGAAAGAGCGGGACTGCAAGAGCCTGGCAAATGCGATAAAGCGAAACTATAGAAGGTGCCGAAACTCCTCGCTCGATTTGCGAAAGAAAACTAGCGGAAAGGCCGCAACGTCCGGCCAACTCCTGTAAGGTGAAGCCACGGGCGCGTCGCAGTGCAGCCAGCCTCTCCCCGATCTTCTGATTTGGGGCCGCCATTTTCGATCACTTTTATAGTATAACTTCAAAGCGGAGGGCAGCAAGATCGTAGCTGTTGAGCTGCAGCTCGTTAGACAGGTGTCCGATCCCTTGACAGACGGCAGTACATTAGCTATATTTACACTAAGTTTAGAAATACTTAAAAGTCAGGCTAGTCACCTTAGTAAAAGGGGGTTGAATGCATTGGAGAGTCGGAATCGATATTGGCGGAGCTTTCACAGACTTATACGCTTTGAACCCTGACAATGGCCAGGCTGAATGGGTCAAGATTGAATCGACACCCCCTAACTTTGAAGAAGGTGTTCTTTGTGGCCTTGCCGAGCTTGAAAAGAAAGGAATTCGCATTAAAGATATACAACAAATCATACATGGACAAACTGTAGTTATAAATACAATTACTACTAGAACTGGTGCCAATGTGGGTTTTATAACGACTTCTGGGTTTGATATTGTTGATATACAAAGAGCCAATAGAAGAGACATTTTCAATTTTAAGTATATGAAGCCCTTTCCGTTTGTCTCTAGATACATGACAGCACAGATAAAAGAACGCATTACTTCGGAAGGGCACGTTTTGGTGCCTTTGAACGAAAAAGAAGTTGAAAGGGCTGTTGAGATTTTGCTTGAAAAAGGAGCTGACTCATTAGCGATTGGTTTTATAAACAGCTATCAAAACTCTATTCATGAAGTCGAAGCCCAAAAAGTAGCGGAAGAGGTTTACAGAAAACACGGTAGAGATGAGAAATTTGTTACTATCTCCAGTAGTATAAGTCGTGAGTGGAGGGAATATGAACGTTTTAATACAGCAATTTTAAACGCTTATGTCCAACCTGTATTTGTTAGGTATCTTGCGCGACTTGAACAAGCGCTTCGTGAGCGTGGCTTCAAGGGCACTTTTTATTTGACGCTTGCATCAGGGGGGATGAGTACTTCAGAGTACGCAAAGATTTATCCCATCACTACTATAGAGGGCGGGCCGATAGCGGGAATTATGGGAGGCGTGATACTAGGTGAAGTCTTAGGGGAGGAAAACATCATTGTCATAGATGGCGGCAGTACAACAACAAAGGCTGGGCTTGTTGAGGGTTTGCGCCCTAGGGTTAACACAGAGTATTGGGTTGAACAAGACGAGTGGCACGCGGGGTACCCGCTGAAGGTCCCAGTCATGGATATTCACGAAATTGGAACTGGGGGGACAAGTATAGTGTGGGCGGATGAAGCGAAGAATCTTCAGGTGGGCCCAAAGGCCGCTGGTGCCCGACCGGGCCCGGTTTGCTATGGAAAAGGTGGGGAGGAACCTACATTAACAGATGCTTATGTTGTTTGCGGATATCTGAATCCAAATTACTTGCTTGGTGGTAGATTAAAATTGCACAAATCGCTGGCAGAAGAGGCGTTTAGGCGTATCGCCAGAGAATTAAAAATGGATGTGCTAGAAGTGGCATATGGTGCTGTTCGAGTAGCAAACGATAACTCTTCAAATCTCATACGGCTCATCTCAATTAGACGGGGCTACGATCCCAGGGAATTTACGCTCATTGCACATGGTGGGGCAGGTCCAATGCTAGCTGCGTTTATAGCGGAAGATCTGGGGATTCCCAAAATAATAGTTCCAACTATTCCGAGTGGTGTATTTAACGCCTGGGGAATGATAGGGTTGGACATTCGGCACGAATTGGTGCAAACTAGGCCAACCCGGGTGGAAGAAACGGAAGCTTTTGTTGAATTTGTTAACTTTACCTTCAAAAATTTAGAAGGTGACGTTAAGAACGCTTTTCGCAGTGAATATATCGACCCAAATGCTGTGCAAATCTTTAAATATTTGGATATGAAATATGAAGGACAAGCCCATACTATAAAGGTTCCACTAAATTACGCTAATCAAATTCGCGTAAATGAATGGCAAGAAACCATCAAGCTCTTCCATAAATTGCACTTTGAGGAGTTCGGCTTTTCTTTACCGGAGAGCGAGGTCGAGGTAGTCAATTTTCATATTGTTGGGTTATATAGAGTTCCGCGGCCCGTCCTCAGACCATGTGTTGCAGATGAGGGGTCACTTTCGCAGGCCCTTATTGAAGAAAGGAAAGTCTATAACGGGGTTCGCAAAACCACTGTGCCAGTATACAAGCAAGAGAAGCTTCCAAACGGAGCCAGACTTGAAGGTCCGTGCATAATTGAGGGTGAAACCGCAACTGTGGTTGTAACCGATGCCTTTCAAGCCTTTCGTGATCTGTATGGTAATATAGTAATGACTCAAAGGGGGAAAGATGACCAAGGATAGAGTAGCAATAAGAATTGTTAAAAACGCGTTAGACAATATTGCTAAAGAAATGTTTTGGGTCACGGTTAAAACTGCTAAAAGCAGCATCATATATGAAACTTACGATTTTGCACCAGCGCTGACCAATGAACGAGGAGATTTGATATCCATAGGAACAGGGATCCCGGTGTTTATTGGCGTAATGCCTATTATAGCGAAAGCGGTATTGGAAGACGTAAAAATACATGAGCTTGACTGTAATCCCGGTGATATTTTCATAATAAATGATCCTTATAGGATTAGCACGCATTTGAATGATATTGCTTTAGCCATGCCGATTTTTTACAAAAATCAAATTATAGCCATGGGAACTATTCGAGGGCACGTCAACGACGTAGGGGGCATGAATCCAGGCAGTTGGGGGCCGAGTGCGACGGAAATATATCAGGAAGGATTGATTATTCCCACCTCCCATCTCTATAGAGGGGGAAGGCTTAATAAAGAAGTACTTAGGATAATCTTGCGTAACACAAGGATTCCCGACTTCGTATATGGGGACTTGGAGGCGTTGGCCTCGGCACTACGGTACGCCTACAAAAGAGTCAACGCCCTGTGTGACAAATATGGTGTGGAACTAATCCGTGAGGCAATGGAAGATCGTATCAATGATGGAAGGGTTGCAGCCAACATTAGACTAAGTGAGTTGATAAAGGGTGAATTTTCGTCAGAAGAAAGAATTGAAAAATATGAGGGAATGGCAGAGGATTTAAGAATAACAGTGAAAGTTGTGATTAAAGATGATAAATTTATAGCCGACTTTACTGACAACCCATGCCAGGTCCGAGCACCGATTAATACGACTTTTGCGGGCTTGTACACTGCGGTTGCAACAATATTTGTTGCTCTGACAGATCCTCATGTGCCGCTTAATCAGGGTTACTTGGAACCGCTTGAAGTGATCTGTCCGGAAGGAACTTTATTTAATGCGCGCCCACCTGCGCCGGTGAGCTGCTATTGGGAAACAATGTTCTATGCCGTTGACCTGATATGGAAAGCCCTGGCTCCTTATATGCCAGAAAAGCTTACCGCTGGACATTTCCTTTCGGTGGTGAGCGAAACGCTTAGCATGATTGATCCACGGGACGGAAAGTACAAAATATTGTGTGAGCCTAATCCCGGTGGTTGGGGGGCTGGGGCCGACAAGGACGGGGAATCTTGCCTCGTTGCTGCAGCAGATGGGGAAACTTATTGTCATCCAGTAGAAGTTATAGAAAAGGAATATCCAATTCTAGTAGAATGCATGAGGTTTAATTTTGAGGATGGAGTTGGTCATGGGAAGTTTAGAGGTGGTTTTGGGATGAGAAAAGACTACAAAATACTAGCTGAGGAAGCAAATCTAGTTTGTTCCATTAACAGGATAAAGTACCCCCCCTGGGGTGTTGCTGGTGGCGGTTATGGTTCATGTAACCATATTGTTGTAATTCGTGGAGGAAAAGTGATTTGGGATGGGGGGCGTACTTCTAACTTCACAGTGAGAAAAGGGGACGTTGTTAGCATTAGAAGCGGTGGCGGGGGAGGTTGGGGAGACCCCTTGGAACGCGATGTTCAACTGGTACTTGAAGATTATAAGAACGGTTTGATTACATTAGAAATGGCCGAAAAGATTTACGGGGTAATTATCCGCGCAAACGATCTTTCCGTTGATCTTCAAGCTACTGAAAGACTCAGAAAAAAGATGAAGATGAACAAAGAAAAACAAGAAGAAGTTCGTAAATACGGGGATTTATAAGGATTTAAAGATGGTGCTTAAGCCGAAAATTATTTTCGTCTTCGAGCGCGGTGGAAAATTTGAGGCCGAGCTTCTTCCGGAATTGGCTCCTTATACTGTGGCTCGGATCTTGGAGCTTCTCCCTATTGAAGCCGTGCTTTATCACACTCGTTGGTGCGGCCGCGAAATTTACTTTCCTGTAAAAACTGAGCGTAAGATCCCTAGGGAAAATCAAACAATCCAAACTAATACTGGGGACGTTGCTTATTGGCGCGAATGGGAAAAGGGGGAACCTTCTGAGACTATTGCTGTTTACTATGGCGCTGAAATCGTACGGGATCACCGAGGGTTTTTGCCGGTTAATGTGTTTGCACGCGTCCCTCAAAGTCAGTGGAAGGTCATTGAAGATGTGGGGTTACGGGTTTGGCAGCAAGGTGTAGAGCGGGTGTGGGTAAGACTGGAGGAAGCATCGTGAGCTACTTTGAGGAACGAATTGTTAGAGTTCAGGAGTTAATGCGAAAGGAAGGCGCGGGGCTTTTGATTATCTCCCCAGGCGCAAACATGCGGTATATGACAGGGTTTACCGACGATTCCCTGGAAAGGATGCTTCTTGTCTTCCTGTTTCCGGAAGGGGAACCGAGGTTTTTGGTGCCTGAGCTTTATGCAGCTCAAGTGGAGGAAAGGGCAGCGTTTCCTGCCACTCATGTATGGCGAGACGGTCAGGGCCCCTACGTGGCCATAAAAGATATTCTTCGGACCTTTTCAGGAGGGAAGGTATTGGTGGACGATAGTATGCCAGCCAAAGACCTACTGTTCCTGCAGCAGTTGTTGCCTAGAGCGGCTTTTAGCCCTGCCTCGCCACTAATGCGTAAACTACGTATGAAAAAATCCGCTGAAGAACTTCACAGCATGTCCCGCGCAGCGATCATTGCTGATCAGGCTTTTCAAAAAGTGGTAGAAAGGCGGCTTTCGGGGCTGACGGAGCGCGAGGTAGCAAAGATTCTAGAGGAGGAGATGCTAAATGCTGGGGCAGACGGGGTCGCCTTTGAGATTTTAGTCGCTTCTGGACCGAATAGCGCGTTGCCTCATCATCGGGCTGGAAAGCGCGAGATCGAGCCGGGAGACGTGTTGATCTTGGACTTTGGTTGTCGGGTAGATGGATATTGCTCTGACATTACTCGTACTCTGGTCTGTGGGGATCCTTCAGATAGGGTGTGTAAGATATACGAGGTTGTCTTGACAGCCCAAAAGCGGGCAATGGAGGTCGCCCGTCCCAAGGTACTCGCTCAGGAAGTGGATCAAGCGGCCCGCGAGGTTGTAGCTCAAGCTGGTTATGGTGATCGTTTCATCCACCGCACTGGGCATGGGATTGGCCTTGACGTCCATGAAGATCCTTACATCGTGGAGGGGAATACTCTTCCCTTAGAAGTAGGAATGACTTTTTCAGTAGAGCCTGGTGTTTATCTTCCAGGGGAATTCGGGCTGCGGGTTGAGGACATTGTAGTGGTTACTGAAGAGGGCGTTAAAACCTTGAATTGCTGTCCTCGCACTTTGCAGTGCGTGGACTAAGGAGGTGAGAGCTGAGCAGGAAAACTAGGGAAAAACTCAAAAATCAAGGGGGTGTACGCTATGAAAAGGATCTGGAATCTAGGGTTGTTGGGCTTGCTCCTTATGGGAGCAGGGGCGTTGGCAGCGGAGAACATAGTGGTGATTAACGGATACCCAGTGATCTGGGCTGATCCGGCGGTAGGGTCAGATTGGTATGACACGGAAGTACTTTATAACCTCTACGATCCTCTAGTTTACCCGACTCCCGAGGGTTCAGTTAGGCCGCATCTCGCCGTTTCCTGGGAAGCGGTGAATGGTGACCTCGCCCATTGGCGCTTTTATCTGAGGCAGGGGGTCAAGTTCCATGATGGGTCCGAGCTCACGGCTGAGGATGTGGCTTTCTCCATGACCCGTTTTATCACCATGGGCAAGGGCAATTCTGGTCCATTAGGAAAGGTGCGAGCTGAGGTTGTTGGTGCATTCACTGTAGACTTTTTCCTGGACAAGCCTAATGCGCTGTTCCCCGAGCTTTTAGCTCTTTTCTTCCCTGTGAACAAGGAGCAGGTTCTAGCTCACATTCAACCTGGGCCTTACGGAGAATTCGGCGATTATGGGGAGGAATGGCTCTCTACCCATGATGCAGGCACTGGCCCGTACATAATGGTTAACCACATACCTGGGCAGCGTTTGGAAGTCGTTCGCTTTCAAGACTACTTCCTGGGATGGGATGATCCGTTCTGGGGACCAAACGAAGTGCCTATCGAGCGGGCTATCTTCATTATGGAGACTGACTATACTACGTTGATGACTCTTCTTAAAAGCGGCGATCTTGATCTAGAAATTAATGGAGGTTGGACGTTGCCTCAGCTACAGGAGATTCAAAGGACGAAGGGGTTAAGGATCGAGTATATCTGGGGACAAAACGTGACAGTGTGGATGAATACTAAAGCCCCTCCCACTGATGACGAGCATTTTAGGAAAGCAATCCTTTACGCCTTTGATTACGAGGCCTTGCTTGCTCCCTATAAACCGTTTGGGTATACGGAGACAGGCATCGTGCCCCCAAATATGCCTGGCTATGTCCCCATAGAGCCTCAGCCCAGGCGACAGGATCTGGCTCGGGCCCGGCAGGAGTTAGCTCTTTCTAAGTACGCCAACCAACTGAACCAGGTAAAAGTGGTTTTTCACTACTGCGGGGGTCTCGCATTCGAGGAAGAGGTGGGGTTGCAGCTTCAGGCTGATCTAGCCAAGCTGGGGGTCAAGGTAGAAGTGGTGGGCCCGCCGTGGCCTCAGTTTTCGGCAGAATGTTCTTCTCCGGAGACCACCCCTAACATGACCATTTTCCTGTTCGCCCCGCAGGTGGCTCCACCGCTTGATTACTACACCTTCGACATGTACCATCCTGCAGGGTTGGGTTGGATTTTCAGTGCCCACTGGTATTTCGACGACCCCGAAATTCTTCGGCTCCTAGAGGCAACACGGACTACGGTAGACTTCGAACAGCGGCTTGAGATCTACAAGGAACTTCAGCCCATGATCGCGAACCATGCCTTAGCTCTGTTCCCCTACTACAAGCCAACTCCATTCGCCTGCCAAGCGTATATCGCTGGCCCTAAGGAGAGGATCCCCATGGTGGGTCCATCGGAATCCTTATACAACTGGCGCATTAACTTGGAGCTTAAGAAAGCGCTTCGAGGGTAGATGTCAAGGGGAGGGGGAGCTGTCCCCCTCCCCTTTAATCTTTCGATTGGAGAATAGCGGTGGGGAAGTATATTGCGAAACGACTTTTGCAATCATTCTTCGTGCTTTTTGGGCTGTCCCTCTTAATATTCTTCATCGCCCGAGTCGTACCTGGAGACCCAGCCCGGGCCGCGCTAGGGAATTTGGCTACGAAGGAGCAGGTGGAGCGTCTCCGAACCGAAATGCATCTAGATAAGCCCTTCTTTATTCAGTATTATTATTGGCTAATTGCTGTACTACATGGGGATCTGGGTAAATCCTTGTACACCCAGCGGCCGGTGACCCAGGATCTTCTTCAATTTCTCCCTGCCACTCTGGAATTAATGCTTTTTGCTACCCTCATCTCTTTAGTGGTAGGACAAATCATGGGGTTATTATCGGGTTATTTTCGAAATTCTTGGTTCGACGGCCTATTCCGCGTAATCTCCTATGTTGGAGTGGCCACCCCTCCGTTTGTGATAGCTATCTTGCTACTCTTCGTTTTCAGCCAATTGCTTCACTTAGCCCCCGGGGTAGGAAGGCTTCCTCTCGGCATGGCTGAGCCTCCCCGAGTAACCGGGTTCTTGTTCATCGACAGTCTCCTGGCCGGCCGACTCGATGTTACTCTGATGGCACTAAAGCACATGCTTCTTCCAGCCATTAGCCTCGCCATCGCCCATATCGCCCAGGAAGGACGCATAACTCGGTCCTCCCTTATTGATGTTCTGCAGAAGGATTACATCCTAGCCCACCAAGTATGCGGCATCCGGCCCACCAAGCTGATCTTTAAGTACTTGCTTAGGCCCTCCATTATCCCCACGGTTACTGTAATGGGAATGGATTTTGCTTTCCTCCTGTCCAATGCGTTTTTGGTGGAAGTCGTGTTTATGTGGCCCGGATTCTCACGATATGCTGTGACAGCCATGCTGAGTAAAGATCTTAACGCTATTGTCGCCGTGGTGCTCGTAATAGGAATTACTGTAGCACTGGTAAATCTTTTGGTAGATCTAACTATCGCTTTTCTCGACCCTACGGTGAGGATAAGGAGAGGGGGGTAGCGTGACTAACCGGTACAAGGCAATAACCGCAGGTTGGAAAGCCCGCTTGAAGGCGCTTTCCAGAGCCTGGTACCGGTTTTCTCGCAATCCCCTCCATGTGGTGGGTCTTGTGGTGTTGCTCTTGATAAGCCTTGCTGCTGGGCTGGCTCCTTATATCACCCCTTACCCCGAGCATGCTGGACCATATACCAACTTCAGGGAAGCCGGTCTTCCCCCCAGCAAGGCTCACTGGTTTGGTACCGACCGTGTAGGCAGAGATGTTTTCACCCGGGTCATCTTCGGGTACCGGTTCTCTTTGCTTTTGGGGATTGTGGTGCTTGCTCTCTCCACCCCTCCTGGTGTCATATTGGGTCTGATCGCTGGTTATTACAGTGGCACCTGGATTGAGACCGTGATAATGAGGGTTACAGACATTTTTCTTGCTGTACCTCCTCTGGTTTTGGCTCTGGCCGTCGCAGCTATGCTAACACCGAATCTATTCAACGCAATGTTAGCTATTTCTATATCATGGTGGCCGTGGTACTCCCGTTTAATCTACGGCATGACGCTTTCACTACGGGAGCAATATTTTGTGCGAGAACTGGAGCTAACCGGGGCCAGTAAGCCCCACATCCTTTTGCGGGAAATACTTCCTAACTGCTTAGGACCGCTTTTAACCAAGCTTACTTTGGACATGGGCTTTGCCATCCTCATGGGGGCGACCCTCAGCTTCGTGGGCCTAGGTGCCCAGCCTCCCACACCATGCCTTGGCACTATGGTGGCCGAGGGAGCTAAACGGTTACCCAGCGAGTGGTGGAGTACTATCTTCCCAGCGCTAGCGATTGTAGTGGTGATCCTAGCGTTCAATCTGGTGGGTGACGGCCTTCGGGACGTTTTTGCCGAGGAAGAAGTGTGATGTGTGATGGAAAAGAAGACGGAATCACTAGTCCACGTGCAAGGGTTGTCGGTGGGATTCCGAGTTTTTGAGGGACTGCTTAAAGTCTTACAGGAGCTTTCCTTGCAGATCAGACCTGGAGAGAGAGTGGGCCTTGTCGGGGAGACTAGGTGTGGTAAGACTACCACGATGAAATCCATCTTGCGTGTGCTTCCACAACCGCCGGCTGTGCTCTTTGGAGGAGAGGTGCTTTATCGAGGGAAGGACGTCCTCAAAATGAGCAGACGAGCAATATACCAGCTACGTCGGAGTTCAATTGCGGCTATCTTTCAAGATCCTCTGCAAGCCCTTAACCCGGTGTTTACGGTGGGCACTCAGCTTACTGACATTGTGCGGGATTGGGCAGCGGGAACGGGGAAAAAGATGTCGCGGAAGGAAATATTCCAAAGGTGTGTGGAGGCCTTGGCACAAACGGGCATGCCAGATCCTGAGAGAATCATGACCTGTTACCCTATCCAGCTCAGCGGTGGGATGCGCCAGCGAGTATGCATAGCTGCTGCTTTGGTTCGGCCGATAGAACTGTTATTGGCTGATGAACCTACTACCAACCTTGATGTTACTATCCAAGACCAAATTCTAAGAAAGCTGGATGAACTGGTGGAAGAAAGGGGGATGTCTATTTTGCTCATCACCCACTCCCTAGGGGTGGTAATGGACCGTACGGAGAGGGTTTACATCATGTATGCTGGGAGCATTGTTGAGGAGGGGCAAACAAAAGAGATCTTTGCTAATCCCCTTCACCCTTATACTAAGGGCCTACTAAAAAGTGCCCCCCGACTTACTGGGGAGGGGATCAGCCAGGGAATTCCTGGGAGAGTCCCTAGTTACTTAGATCCGCCCTCAGGCTGCCGCTTTCATCCACGGTGCGAATTCTCAATGCCGATTTGTCAAAAAGAGAGGCCACCACTCTTAACAATGGAGGAAAGCCATCAGGTGGCCTGTTTCCTTTATCAGGGTTGATCAAAATGAGCGACGCCATTCTTACTGTAGAGAACTTAAAGAAATATTTCCCCACACGGCGAGGAACTGTAAAAGCCGTTGACGGAGTTTCTTTTTTCACTATGCCAGAGGAAACACTTGGCTTGGTAGGGGAATCTGGCTCAGGGAAAACAACGGTTGCGCATTGCATTGCCGGAATCTACGCCCCCACTGACGGGAAAATTGTCTTTAAGGGAACATGTATTAGCCAGGATTTTAGAAAACGGCCTAAGGAACTAAAGCACGAGATCAGAATTGTTTTTCAAGACCCAGGCTCATCATTGAATCCCAAAAAGACGATTGGCCAAATTCTCGCTGTCCCTCTTAAAGTTCACCAAATAACCTCGAAACGGGAACGCCTTTCCAGAATCATTCGCCTTCTGGAGATGGTTGAGCTTTCAGAGGATTATGTATTCAAATATCCTCAAGCCCTCAGTGGCGGGGAAAAGCAAATGGTAGCGATCGCTCGGGCATTGGCCACGAACCCTTCGTACATCATTTTGGACGAACCTACCTCTGCTCTGGATGTCTCCGTCCAGGCGAAGATTATTAACCTACTGATGAGGCTACAGCAAGAAATGAGCTTAACCTATCTTTTCATTACTCATGATCTTAGTCTGATGAGAAATGTGGCCAATCGGGTAGCAATCATGTATTTGGGAAAAATTTGCGAAATTGCACCTACAGTAGAATTCTTCCAACGTCCATGCCACCCCTACACTAAGATGCTGCTCTCCGCAATACCAGTGGTTTCTGAAGAAGAAAAGCTTCTTAAGCCTGAAAAAATCATCCCGCGTGGAGAGATTCCTTCGCCGGTGAATGTCCCACTAGGCTGCAGCTTTCACCTCCGTTGTCCCGAGGCAAGAGAGTTTTGTTCTTACTTGGATCCAGAGGTCGTGCAATTGAACGCGGGGCACACTGTACGCTGTCATCTCTTCACATCAAAAAGCTAATAACTATAGTGATTATAAGAGAATAAAAGTTATTGTCTTGGCGATTGATGTCCGCAAGATACCTTGTTGGTCTTCCTGAGAAAAACTAGGGTGGTGTACCAGGAATT
>Ga0207433_10012857_pt1 | contig 12433 bp, 16 predicted proteins | sample YelNatPaOPGAMG01_FD_187559 | JGI IMG/M metagenome (GOLD analysis project Ga0207433, IMG submission 187559) | Hot spring thermophilic microbial communities from Obsidian Pool, Yellowstone National Park, USA - OP-RAMG-01 (SPAdes) (version 3) | ecosystem: Environmental > Aquatic > Thermal springs...
TTAAATTTCCGATAGAAAATCCTTATATAAGTTTTCTATCGCATTATGAAGATGCAATTAATAAAAATCCTCGAACTATCCAAAAAATTTGTGATAAGCTATTTGAAATGAATTATGATGAATTAAAGGAAAAGTTGGAATCTCCTAAGAAAGCTAGCAGAAGAATAGGTCCAATGTTTAAAACGTGGCTTAAAACTCATTTTGATTTTTTAGATATAGATGAATTTAAGAAAACTAATAATAAAATAATCTTTTTAAACGGGGGAGATAAATTTTTGAAAGAATATGCCAAAAAGGAATTAAAATGTAAATTTAGAGAATTGAGCAAGGGATTAGATTTTGTATCAAGAATTCATAACAAAAAATATATAATAGGAACAACTAAATTTATAACAGATTTTGGCGGTTCACAAGATAATCAATTTAAAGAAGCTGTAAGTTTAGTAAAAGAAACTAAATGTCCTTCAAATGTGCTAAAAGTTGCTATCATAGATGGAGTAGCATGGTTGGGAGGAGAAATGAACTCAACGCTTGAAAGACTTAAAGAAGATGAATTTTGTTTTAGTGCCTTATTATTAGAAGAATTTATAAAAGAGCAGAGATGAAATCTTCGTAAAGAGGCAAAACAACTTTTAGACGAGACGACAAAAAGAGTAGAGAATTTTCTATAGATAGCCGCCGCCTTCTGAAAAAATTTTGGCAAAGCCAAGGAGCGGGCGGGCAAAAAGGAAGGGGGTCTGGGGGAAGGAATTTTTGCCCGCCCGCCGTTTCTGGATGGTGAGTGGGCATGCGTCGCCTTTGGCGACGCACAAGCCTGCTCCGTAGTTAACGAAGTTATACTTCGGGGTCAGCCAGAATTTTGCTCAAAAAAGGTCCCCCAGTAGTATAAATCCTTCGGATTTAACTACGGGGCAGGCACACTTCGTCCAGTAATTGCGACCAGATGCAACCCATTAAAAATCTTGCCAAAATAACCAGACAAGAATAACCTTATTGATAAGGGCCTATAATTTAGTGGCAGAACATGGTCCCTCACATACTTTGTATAAATGGGATTACCATTTTCTGCGTTGGGCTGCGCTCGTTAAAGAAATCAGATATTAAAAGAATCAAAAGCATTCGCACCGCGCCCCGCACTAAATTTACGGGGGTATAGTAGAGTGGTAATACGCGGCATTCGCATTGCCGAGACCCGGGTTCGATTCCCGGTACCTCCACCTAAAATTTTAATGCGGGGTTGCGGAAACGGGAGTTCGATTCTCTCTAGGTCCACCGTGTTTGTTGGAAAAAGTTGAAACTCATTTTGAACAAAATCCCGACGCTAAAAGATTGTCTGGCAACCAAAAAAAGGACCAAAAGAAGAATTGTTCAAGATGGAGAAATATTGAAATAAAAAATCGCCCAGATAAATATCCAGGCGATTAATATTTTCTCCTAACGAGACAGAATGAAAGAAGATCAAATATATAGTTTTTCTTCGTTAAAACTCGGTCAAATACCTTTGAGAACAAATTGAATGTCTCTTCGCTGCTGTCGCTGTTGATTCTTGAATTTCTGATTATAATTCTAATCCTGTCAGCTCGCAACCATCCTTTTTCAATATGGTATTCAATATGGTAGCTGATAGGGAGATCATTCAATACTTGTTCAAAAAGCCATTTTTTAAATCTTTCCAGTTGCATTCTGTGTTCTGGAGGAGGAATGACAATAATCTGTTGGTTTTTAAAATCAGTACTGATGGAGAAAAATGGCAAGAGCCGAGAGTTGATCATTTTTAAAGTGCAATGTATATCGTAATTAGGAAAAAATTTTTCCAAATCTGACACCTCCTTTACTTTTGAAATTATATACGTTAATTGAAATTATATACGTTAATTGTTTAAAAATCAATAAAAATTTTTATCTGCCTAAGGCAGGTTAAAGATGAGAGAGGGCTCAGAAATTAAACTCGCAAAAAACAATTCATTTTTAAAAATGTTCCCGGCCTTAATAAATAAACCCGAAGTAATCATTTCGAGATGCTAAGGGCAATGAAAGAGTTTGTTCCCTCGACAAAAATCGTTTTTGCCGCCAAATAAAAAACCACGTATGTAAGCCAATCGGCCAATAATTTTATAGGATAAAAATATCCATAAATTAAGATTTCAATAGTTTTAGTTTTATTTAATTGATAATTTAGATAGCAATTCCGAAATAAATCAGAATATACTTAAGCGAGACGTAGAGAAAGAGCAGACCAAAAAGAGCTTTGAGCGCGTTGGGCTTGAATTTGGCGACCAACTTCGCGCCGTAAATCGCGCCAATCAAAGCGCCAACTCCTAAGGTAATGGCTACGGGTATATTGACAACGCCCTGATAGATTTTAAACATTGCTCCCACAAGCGCAATCCAAACAAAACTTGCCATGGAGGTGCCAATCGCCAATTTCACCGGCGCGCTAAGAAAATAAATAAACGAAGGTACCAGAGCGTAACCGCCGCCCAAACCGATAATGCCAGTCAGAAAGCCAATGAATGAACCTAAAAATCCTTTAGTCGTTGTTGTCCCAGGCATTTGATCTTCAGCTGGATTTTTCGGTCCGCGACCCAAAAAACCTTCATACATCATTCTTAGGGAAACTGCTAAAAAAGCAATGCCTAAAATTAAATCAATGACATTTCCATAGTTTTTGATGTAGCCAAAAACAATAGAGCCAATAATCACTCCCAAAACTCCGCTTGCGCCAACTATCCAGACGGTGCTTTTATCCACATTTTTCATTTTGATATGCTGGTATGCTCCTGAACCAGCCGTAAAAACAACCGCGGTCAAAGTCGTGCCGACCGCAATGGCCGGATCAAAATGAAATCCGAAACGAATCACCGGCATCATTAAAGCACAACCGCCAGTGCCCAAAAGTCCGCCGATAACTCCGGCCAAAAGGCCGGTAATAAGATAGATGACATAAATCATATTTTTTTCTCCTTTAAGAATTTATTTAATAATTTTAAATATTTTTTGATGACCTTTTTGTTTAATTGATAAAAAACTTTCAAACCAACCTTTTTTGAAGAAATTAAATTCAAATCTTTCAAAATTTTTAAATGATGAGAAACTAAATTTTGCGGCAGTTTTAAGCATTGCCATATCTCGCAAACGCATTTTTCACCTTCTTTCAAAAGGCAAACAATTTTCAGACGATTTTCTTCGCTGATTATTTTTAAAAATTTGGCTGTTTGCGACAATCCGGCAATAGATTTTTTATCTCCGCAACACTTTTGTTTCATAGATTTGTTTATTAATATTAACTATATCAATACTCATTGATATTATAAACAAATAAAAAAACGAGTCAAGATGCCAAATTATTATTTTACTATCTTGATTGCTTTCCCATTTATCAAGGCATCAGCGATTTTTTTGTAAGCTGAATATAAAATCCTTTGATAAGTACTTTGCGAGGTGCGCATTTTTTGAGCTGCTTCTTTTTGCTCTAAATCATTGATGTGGCGCAAGCGATAAGCTTCCATTTCTTCGGTTGTTAATTCCACAATTTCAAGAAACCTCATCGGCACACCTTGAGGCTTAAAATAAGTTATTTTGGGATTAAACATTATTTTTCTACAAAGTCTTGGTCTGGGCATAAGATTGATTATCCCTATATTTTATGATAAATTTTTATTAAAAGAAGGCCGCCCGGCCTCTTTTTACAAAGAGGCCGGTTCCCGCGCCTTCTTTTATTTTTGCTGGTCTTTTAGGGCGGCTATTTCTTCTTTGATGGCCGCTAATTCTTCCTCAAGCATTTTTTCCTCGTCTTCCAAAGCGGCCAATTCGTTTTTAGGAGAAATAAATCTCCTAAATCCGCCATAACCGCCACAGCAACCCCAGATTCTTCTCCAACCCATTTTCGCACCGCAAGGACCTAATCCTCGGCCGGTGCCGGGGCCAGCGCCCAATGGACCAGTTCCGTCAAATCTTGGCATATTTTTTACTTTCTTTCTTGATTTTAATAGATAGCTCGACCTTGCTATCTATTATGAATATATACCCATTACTATTTATTGTCAATATGGCCCGGCCGAGCATTCAGTTTCGAGTTCTACTCCGCCACAAGCGAAGTAGTTAGTTGTGTTTTTGTTTAAAATGAGTTCTGGATTTTTCAAAATAAACACTACATTAACTTAAACTTACGCCGATTGTCTTTGATAACCACATACTGTAGCCGCCGCTCAAAATCGGCGGCCGGCCAAAAACAAAGAGTAAAAAAGTAATAGCTTTAATTTATCACCTATTCTTTTATCGTCACTGCGAACGACTGGAAGGAGCGCGGCAATCATGTCATTGCGAGGAGCGAAGCGACGTGGCAACCTAATTACATCAATGTAAGATTGCTTCACTTCGTTCGCAATGACAAGTGGAAAGGCTCGCAATGCTACACCAATGTAAGATTGCTTCGTCTGCCTTCGGCAGACTCGCAATGACAAAAAGAAGAGCCGGCTCGCAATGACGTTTCTTTGGATTGCTTCGGCTGTGCCTCGCAATGACACTGTCATACTATTGTAAGATTGCTTCGCCGGCTAATGCCGGCTCGCAATGACAGTGAAAAAAATGTCATTGCGAGGGGACGAACCCCCCCCGGCAATCTCGTCATTACGAGGAGCGTAGCGACGTGACAATTTAAAATACCACCCCGCTTTATTTGTTATATCTGGAACTATTCCAAATACTTAAAATACATCATTAACACCTTTGGATTTTCCACGATGTTATGGACTTATACAAAAGATTGAAAAAATTTATATTTTAAATAAAATAAGAAAATACAATCTGCTCGACTTGAATTTATAATTTATAAAAATATATTTTAATGAAATGAAAACAAAAGAAATTTTTAATTTAGCGATTGAAATGGGAATAGGGGCTGATTTTAGAGGAAGAGAAGGCGTGATGGATGTTTTAAACAGAAAAAGAAAAAAATACGAAAAACTTTCTTCAAAGGAAAAGGAAATTTTTGATTTAGAGGCATTGGAAAATCCTTATTTAGATTCAAGAATTTATAATTTAGCAGAAGATAAAGAAATTAAGAAAGTTTTAACAGGCATTAGCATTGAAGCTGAAGAAATTTTATTGGCAAAAGAATTAAAAGATATTGATTTAATTATCGCCCACCATCCTTTGGGAAAAGGATTGGCTAATTTAGCCGACGTAATGGAATTACAATGCGATGTTTTAAATTATTATGGCGTGCCGATCAATGTGGCTGAAGGATTAATGAGAGAAAGAATAGAAGAGGTGGCGCGCGGTATTCATGCTTTAATCCACCAAAAAACTGTTGACGCTGCTCGGATTTTGAATATGAACTTAATAAATGTTCATACGCCGGCTGATAATTTAGTGGCAAGATTTTTAAAAGATTTGATTGATAAAGAAAAACCGGAAAGATTAGATGATTTATTTAATTTACTTTTGGAAATTCCTGAATATAAAGAGGCGGCAAAAATTGGCGCGGGACCGAAAATTACGGTTGGCTCTCCTGAAAATCGCTGTGGCAAAATTGCGTTAGTAGAAATTACCGGCGGCACAGAAGGATCGCCAAAACTTTATGAAAAAATGGCGGTTGCAGGGATCGGAACAATAGTTTCAATGCATCAATCAGAGGAACACTGGAAAATGGCAAAGGAAGCCCACTTGAATGTTGTCGTGGCTGGTCACTGCCCTTCAGATTCTTTAGGAATGAATCTTTTCTTGGACGAATTAGAAAAAAGAGGAATTGAAATTATCACCTGCAGCGGCTTAATCAGAGTTTCGCGAATTAAATAATTTAAAATTTATAGAGAATAGTTCTTTTTAAATTTAATGATATTTAAGAATAACTATTAATAATCAAATTAGGTCGAAACTAATTAAAATTGACTTAATTTTTATTAAAAGTTATGTCTAAAATATCACAAAAAAGAAGACGGTTTGAAATTAAAAAAAGACAAAAAAGAAGGAAAAAGATTAAAAAATTAAAACAAAAATATTTACTGGCTAAAACTAAAGAAGAAAAAGAGAAAATTTTAGAAAAAATTAAAAATACCTCACCACTTTATTCTCTTGAAGAAATCTTGGAATTTAAAGAAACTAAAAATAGCCGTTTAAAAAATGGGGGGGCGTTATTGCCCCCCCATATTATAGGCTCTTCAAAAAATCAAGAAATGATGGAGGTTCGAAATCGCTGTAGACCACCACAAACCCTTTCCTGATTCCCACTGAGGATTTGCCCCAAAGTTCAAATTCGTCTCTTAAACAAATCCAAAAAATTTCCTGTATTATTTCAGCTTTTTTGGATAGCTCATAGGCCTTTTCTGTGGCCTCTTCTTTTGTAGAGTTATCCTTTCCGAACCTTGCTTGAAGCTTTGCGTACTCGCTCGCCTCCTTTAAATTTCTGGCAAGCGTATATAATCTTTGGAGTTCCTCGCTCGCTACTCCTACTGCATGGTCTCTCAGAGAATCTAATTCTGCATCGGGCTCTATTAATTCATTAATGTTCGCTAACTCGATCGAAAGTAATTTTAACCAGGACATTTCCCCCTCCCTTGCGTTTTCGGGCCGCCGCCCATAGATTTGTAAAGAACTATTCGGGAACAAGGTTCCCTTTCAAAGATTACTTTGAAAATAATCTCTGAAAGAGAGACAAGCCATCGGTAAGCCGAAGGCTTGTCATAAATTTTTATCACCTCCTTTATTTTTTTTCAATCAACCCTATCAACTTATCTACTGCCGATCTCCAATTCTTTCGAACCTCAAGTTCAGCGCCGAGCTCCTTGGCTATTTTGTACCACCACCGACTATCAGCATGACTATACTGATCGGTGCAAATCACGCAGGGGATACTTCGCTGTTTGCACTCCAGGACAACTTCCAACCCAAGTGGCTCTTGAGTAAGATAGAGGTCAGTAATCACTCCATCCCAAATAACTTCTGGATTGTCTAGGTGTTGCCTAAATTCTTCTAAGCTAGAAACTGAACCGATAGGAGAAGTTAAAGACGCAGAAGAAGCAATACAACCTTTTTCTTTAACTGCTTTAACTGCCTTCTCCGCTTCTTCTGCCTTATCTTCTACTATGAGAACAACATATATTCCAAGTTGTCCTGGTCGGGAAAGTTTTCGCTTAGACATCTAATTCACCTCCTTTGGTTTTAGGAACTTTTTCAGTTTTTTTATTACTTTCTCTGGAGAGAAATCCCATTCATTCTTCCCGATGGCACCTTGACATTGTTTTATTCCTTTTCTTCTTGTTCTGGCCATAAGCGCATTTGCATAATTGCTACCAGAAATAGCAAGAATAGGAATTTGAGTATTAAAACTTCTTATCATATAAAGAAGTTCGAAGCCCTGTTTTTTTTGTCTCTTGAACTCAACGTCAAGTAAAACCAAGTGATATTTCCCACCATCGGTTTTTAGAATTTCAACCCCCTGCTCACCATCAGAAACGAAACAGATATTACAATCGAGCGATTCCAAGATTCTTCTTATAGAATCTCCTGTTGTGGTTTGTTCTACATCGTCATCAATAACTAAAACATTAAACATAAACATTCCCCCTCCCTTGCGTTTTCGGGCCGCCGCCCATAGATTTTTTAAAGAACTATTCGGGAACAATATTCCCTTTCTAAAACCATAATTTGTTATGATTTTGGAAAGAGAGGCGACGGAGTCGCCTTTAATGAGTGTATATGTTATGAGTTGCGGTCTCGTTTGGTTTATAGGACTTAGCCATCTCAGTCCCTTTCCCCAAAGTTTTCCGCTCACGAACCTCGTCCCCAGAAGAATTTTCTGGTTAGCTTGCCCGCCCTCCGCCATGTCGGAGGATTATTTTACATGACTATTCCTAATCTCAACTTTTCTGTGGCACTAGATCTCTCAGATCACAATCCTGAGCCTCTGGTCCTAGTAAGTCTTTGATAAGAGTAACGTCCAGATATGCCTCTGCCCAGACGTTCTCTATTTTTATGGATCGTTTGTCCAGAATCTTTTTCACCTGTCGCTGAAGCTGATCGAGCTTTTCGTCTTTTCTCCCATCATACTCTCTCTCTCTGTCGATAGTCATTAACTCCTCTGCGTCTTTTAAGAAGCCGCAAAAACGAAGATAACTAGCTATCAACTGAGTAGCTTTCTCAAGTGAATAATCCAGTCCACTCATCAAGAGTATCTGCTCGCCGGCGTGATTGAGTAATATCCAGTGATCGAGAAATCCTCCGACCTCCTGATATGATTTCACTTCTTTCAATTCTCTATGACCGACTAGATATTTCATTTTACTTCACCTCCTTCAAATCTTTTCATGGCTCGACCGTGGGTTAATCTTTCAGGAAGCTCGCCCAATTGCGAGATTTTCTTCCTAATCTTTTCCAGCCGTCGTCACTCTTCCATGGTAATCATGAATTCTGGGAATTCTTTTTGCAGAATTCTCATTGTTTCTGAACGGTCTGGCTCAGGACCAAAACTAGAGCTACTTCCATGTAAATCAATATGGCCGGGGTATACCATGATGTGTCCTCCTCCTATGCACTCCACAAAGAGATCTTTAGCCTCTACACGAAATCGGCTCAGAATAGCACTATGTGGACCATCACCAGCTCGAATAACCAACTTTTTACCGCCATCCCTATCTGTTACAACGCAAACGATATATTTTTCCGCTGACCGATCTACGCCGCTTACCTCTTTTAATTCTTCTACTTTCATCTTTTTCCTCCCTTGCGTTTTCGGGCCGCCGCCCATAGATTTTTTAAAGAACTATTCGGGAACAATATTCCCTTTCTAAAACCATAATTTGTTATGATTTTGGAAAGAGAGGCGAACAAAGTTCGCCTTTAATGAGTGTATATGTTATGAGTTGCGGTCTCGCCACTCTTTATATCCGGTTGCCATCAGCCGGAATTTCCGAGTGATCCCCGCTCATCGAGCGCCTGTCGAGAAGAGCTGATTCATCGGAGCATTATTTTATGACTATATTCTCCGTGAGAAAGAGAATGGCCGCAAGCCAAAGCATGTCTTTGGCGTTTCGACAGTCTCCCACTGAACAACTTGGATGAGATTCTTTAGGCATTTCCCGAAAATACCCAAAGAATTTTTCTAACTCTCCAGTGTTCTTTAATATTTCTGTGATTTTGTCTAATGCATCACCATTCATATCACAGAAATAAAATCCCTTCCTCACACAGTTCTCGTGTGTTAGATAGTTTATAGGATTAACTATTATTTCGGCCAAAGCAATAAAGACCTCCTTGTTCATCATAATCTCTTTCACCTCCTTCAAATCTTTTCATGGCTCGACCGTGGGTTAATCTTTCAGGAAGCTCGCCCAATTGCGAGATTTTCTTCCTAATCTCTTCCAGCCATCGTCGCTGGCAAAATCTATCTAAAAATCTATCTTTTTCTTTTATTATAAAAGAACTACTCTATATAGAGCATAATTTAAAATTTTTGTCAATATCTCTAGAGAACTCGTCGGGTACATAGGGTACTGCTAAAAAATAATATTTAGTAAAAATTAAATGAAAAAGATTATAAAAAATACCAGTGATAATAGTAAGAAATTTGAATTGAATCTTTAAGATGCTTCTTTTATAATTTGAAAAGAGATATCTTAAAGTGAAAGAGGCCTATTTATACAAAAAACTAAAAAATAAAACGGTTCAATGCCAAAACTGCGCCCATTATTGTGTGCTGGCTCCAAATCAAAGAGGTAAATGCGGTGTAAGAGAAAATATTAATGGCAAACTTTATGCTTTAAATTACGCTAAAGCCGCGGCTGTTAACATTGACCCGATTGAGAAAAAACCGCTTTTTCATTTTTTGCCGGGCAGTTATTCATTATCAATGGCCACGGTGGGCTGCAATTTTGTCTGCAAAAATTGCCAAAATTGGAATATTTCGCAAGGTTTTAAAACCGCCAAAGAAATCCCTGGAGAAAATTTGCCGCCAGAAAAAATCGTTGAAATGGCTTTAGAAAAAAGATTGCCGAGTATTTCTTATACTTATATAGAGCCAACAATTTTTTTAGAGTATGCCTTAGATACAATGAAATTAGCCAAAAAGGCGGGCATTAAAAATGTTTGGGTTTCTAATGGTTTTCTTTCACCTGAATCAAGAAAATTAATTACTCCATATTTAGACGCGATCAATATTGATATTAAAGGATTTACTGAAAAATTTTATCAAGAAAATTGCGGTGGTCGGCTTCAACCGGTTTTAGAAACAGCGAAAAAGTTAAAAGAAAATGGTGTTTGGGTAGAAATTACTACTTTGGTTATTCCTACGCTTAATGATGACGAAAAAACATTTAGAGGAATTGCTAAATTTATAAAAAACGAGTTAGGCATAGAAACTCCTTGGCACATCACGCAATTTTGCGGCGCTATTTCTTGGCAGTTACGGCACCTGCCCAATACACCGGTTAAAACATTAGAAAAGGCCTATCAAATTGGTAAAAAAATCGGCTTAAAATATGTTTATACCGGCAATATTCCTGGCCATCGTGGCGAAGACACATTTTGTCCTCAATGTGGCACTATTGTCATAGATCGAATGAATTACATTATTCACCGTTATGATAGAGATGGTAAATGCCCAAAGTGCGGAGCCAGTTTAGATATTATCGATTATGATTCCGTCGGCAAATTATCAAAAATCAAATGTCAATAGTCAATAGTCAAAAGTCAATAGTGTTTGCTGCCATAACCCCTCATCCGCCGATCATTTTGCCTTCAGTGGGCTCAGAAGAGGACAGAAAAAAAGTTAAAAAGACCATTGAAAGTTTAGAGTTTTTAGGTGGAGAATTGGCAAAGGCAAACCCTGACTTAATAATCATTTCTTCTCCTCATCCGGATTGGGGGTTTGAGGTGCCATTATTCTTTCTTGCGAGCGACTTTCAAGGAAAAATCGAAAGGGTTCTAATTGATTTGGAATCACCGCGGTTCTATTTTGAAAAGGGCACCAAATTTTCAATTTTCAATTTTCAATTTTCAAACAAATCACAAATCCAAAATCCCAAAATTGCCCTCATCGCCAGCGGCGATTTATCTCACTGCCTCAAAGAAGATGGTCCTTATGGTTTTCATCCTGATGGTCCTAAATTTGATAAGGCCCTAATCGATGCTTTAAAGAAAAAAGATATTAAAACAATTTTAAAATTAGACGAATTATATCCCGAAGCCGCTGAATGCGGCTTAAGGTCGTTCTGTTTTATGCTGGGGATTTTGGAGGCGTCGGGTATAGATTACCAGTCGGAAATTTTATCATACGAAGGACCGTTCGGCGTCGGCTATTTAGTAGCGAATTTTAAACTCAAACAAAATTAAATATTCTAACATTCTATAGAATGTTAGAATATTAAAATCTTATCGCTGGTCGAAAACGAAAAAGAATATTATGTGCGAAAAGCTATAAATTGGCTAGAAAAAGAAATTAGATTATGAAAATTGCTATTATTTCCGATACTCATGATAATTTAGTAAACCTAAAAAAGGTGGCCTCTTTTATTAATAAAAACAAAATTAAAATTTTGATTCATTGCGGAGATATTTTTAAGCCGGAAACAATAAAAGAGGGATTAAAAGAATATGATGGACAAATCTATCTTATCTTTAGCCGGGCCGATGCTAGTTTTTCTAATATTCCCGAAGACGCTTTTAAAAATTTGCCGCGAGTGAAAGCCGATGAATATTTTGGAGAAATTAAAAAAGATAAAAGAAAAATTGCCTTTTGCCATTTTCCTGAAATTGCCAAGGAATTAGCCAAAAGCCAAAAATACGATTTAGTGTTCTATGGCCATACCCACAAGCCCTGGGAGGAAAAAATTGGCAAAACAAAGTTGGTTAATCCGGGAAACTTGGCGGGCATATTTTATATGCCCACCTTCGCCATTTATGACACCAAAGCAGATAAATTAGAATTAAAAATCCTCACAAAACTATGACTTTAAAAGAATTAGCAAAATTAAGTGTTGAAACTTATGTCAAAGAGAGAAAAATCATTTCTCCGCCTCCTGATTTGCCAGAAGAATTTTTGAAACGGCGAGCCGGCACCTTTATAACGATTGAGAAAAATGGTGATTTACGAGGCTGCATTGGCACTTATTTGCCAACCAGAAAAAATATCGCCGAAGAGATTATTTATAATGCCATTGCCGCAGCCACTAAAGATTACCGATTTGGGCCAATTCAAAAAGAAGAATTGCCTCAACTTTCTTATACGGTTTATATTTTAAGCGAACCAGAATTGATAAAAGATATTAACGAATTAAATCCCAGAAAATATGGCATCATTGTCAAAACCGTGCCAATCAATTATCCTAATAGTACTGGCGCCGTTTTTAATGGTCATTTAGTAGCAAAAACTGGATTACTACTTCCAGATTTAGAAGGAATTGATACTATTGAAAAACAAATTTTTATTGCCTGTCAA
>Ga0207433_10012858_pt1 | contig 12430 bp, 10 predicted proteins | sample YelNatPaOPGAMG01_FD_187559 | JGI IMG/M metagenome (GOLD analysis project Ga0207433, IMG submission 187559) | Hot spring thermophilic microbial communities from Obsidian Pool, Yellowstone National Park, USA - OP-RAMG-01 (SPAdes) (version 3) | ecosystem: Environmental > Aquatic > Thermal springs...
AAAGTCGCCCGCTTCATTTATAACACTTTTAACTTACCGGCCTTACCGGTTATTTTTATTGGTATAGAAAGCCCTGCCTTGGAATCGTTCGTTAAACCACTCGTATCCGGCTTCTTCTTCATATTTTTAATAGGCAACAAAATATAAAAATTACTTTCCCCATCAGGTTGAATGGTAACGTCTAAATAGAAATATAAAATATTCGTAACATAAAGCGTACGTGGAATTTCAAGTACATGATCTTTCATAATAATGGAAGATGATATTTTATCAAACGTTACACGATCCAGATCCTTTTCATCAAAACCAACTTTTGCTAATTTCATCAATGGCTCTACATGAATAAGCTCTAGCTTAGTAATAGTATACTTACCATTCACATATATCGAATTGGTATCAATTACCAATGTGCTATTCATTTTAAAATAGGTATAAACTTCTCCGCTTACAGTACCTCTTATGTTATTAGAAGTTAATATTTTTTGATTGAAATTATTAAAAGCAGAAAATACCTGATCTAATTTGAATTTTCGTAAGAGGATGTTAGTCCTGCAATGAATTTCATTTTTTAGAGGAGTGAATATGGTTGTAAAATTCATTGAGCCCCCAAATGAATTCATTGACTCTACTACTTTTACATTTTTATTAGCAAGCTTTATGTCCAATTCAATATTATTACCATGAAAATTTCTGGAAAACATGTTCGCAACTTTGCCTGTAAAGGTTGCCTGTAAGTCGTATGGCAGAAGAAATTTATTATTCTCTACTATGTGAATAGTTTTTCTGGATAATGCCGGGCTTTCCTTTTTAGATTGTGCGGAAGATGTTTTTGATTGACCACCCGTAGCTGTTGTAGTAAAATCATTAAAATAAAAGTTATTGGAAATGAAGTTTATATTCATTGTTAAACCTGTTGTGTCATTAAAAATTGAATTGAACAAATGATAGGCAGATCCGCTCACCTCCATGTCCGTTTTGCCGGATTTTATTGCTAATTTATTCATTTGAATAGAATCGTTTTGGAAATTTATTTTACCAAACAGATCATCAAATGCAAAAGGTATTTTGTTTAATTTTAAGTTTACATGATTAAGATTAACCAAGCCCGTCATTTGAGGTGCGTCTGATTTTACACCAAGCAAATAGTTCAGTTTGCCATTATAATTCAAATCAACCGCAACATTTCCACCAACAGCTGAATAATCTTTAAATTGAACAAAATCGAAAAGTGTTTTGGTTTTTATCTTCAGCTTAACTTCCGTTTTCAGAATAGGATCTTTAAAATTCTCTAATGAAATTCTTTTCGCAATTATTGAATCATCCTGATTAATGGTACCATTGAAGTTTTCAAAAGCTATTTTATAGTTTTCAATTTTAATACTATCTGTAGATGTCAAGTTCCCTGCAAAATTGATATGGTGAATTTTTGCATTTATTTTTTCATTACTGATAGAAAAATTTCGTGTTGCAAAATTAATATCAAAATTTGGTTGACTACCTGGCAGTAAACTGATTTTAATGTTAGCGTCGGCATCTATATTTCCGGCCAGATGCAGCGGCTTTAATTTTTGCGACCAGCGTTCAGGAATTATCCTGAAAACATGCTGAATATCCGCTTGCTTTGTTTTAATGTTCAATGTCATCAAAGATTGGTTTTTAATATCAATCTTTCCCTGCCCTAAAAAGCTGTCTTCGCCTGCCAACAAAATACTTTTTTCAAATGCGAATATTTTGGATTGCATGTTGTATGTAAAAAATAAATCTGCTTTTAAATCAGATTCCTTTAATAAAGTACCGGGCTTCAATGTTATTTCCTTCGAATATATAAAACCATGCATTTCGCCCGAAAAAATTTGGGACTCAAGGCCCAGATGTGTTTCCGTGTTTTTAAAAACTAAATGAACACGTTTGTCTTTAAAAAGATTTTCGTAGTAAACGGTTAAATTTTTAAATTTTATTTTTTTTAAGTTGAATTTTAAAATTGAACTTGAATCTTTCTTAACGCTATCTTTTTTTAATAGGATGTCAAAATCTCTATTCCCCAATGAATCAACACGGGCATCTAGAAAACCATTCTGAAAAAGTATTTCTTCTACTTTAAATTTCTTTATAACGATATTGTGAGGGGCAAATAAAATTTGCAGCTTTTCTAATTTCAATAAAGGAAGATTACTTGAATCTGATTTCGGAACAAAAACTCCATGCAAACTAAATGATACAAATGGAAAATTAGAAAATGCCGAAATGCTGATTTCTTTAATCGAAATAGGTCTAACCAGATTCTTATTAATTTCAGAAGTAACCCGCTCTTCAATTTCTTTTTTATAATAAATTGAAAACAGTGAAATTGCTGTAAAATATACAGTAATAATTAATACTAAAACCAGCAGACTTTTAGCGAAAAACTTCAAGGCAGTATATTTAGTTGATTCATGTAATTCCGGTTTCGGTATGTATTGTATTCTAAAATAATAATAATATATTAGTATTCATCGTTTTTAAGCTTATATAATAATAACCAACATGAAGAATCGTTTCTCGGCTTTGGGACTTTTGACAATAAGCGGCATCGTTTTTTCATTGATGGTTTCAACAAGCTTTAAGCCGGCAAGAATCGATAATTGCCAATTCTCTTATCTTAGATACGATGTAGAAATTCAGGATAAATATGTTGGCTGGATGACCTGCTCAAAAAATACACTTGCAGACCAAAGTGTAAGTTACACCATCGATTCGAAAGTAAATATCAATATCATCACATCCTACGATATTCAATTCAAACAAGAATCTTCGTTTAAAAATGGTTCGCTCTTAAAATCAAATTATTTTACCAAGGTTAATGGAGATACGCAGTCATTCTCACGCCTCAACTGGGATGGTACCCGATATATTGGCTGGGATGGCAAAAAGAATAGCGTCATAGACACGAACAAAATCGGCCATTCTATCGGTAACTTATATTTTAAAGAGCCTGTTGGTTCAGCAAAAATATTTTCCGAAAAATATCTTACAATATGCCCCATTACAAAATCAGGAGAATACTACACCATACGATTTCCGGATGATAAAGCCACTTGCTACAAATACCAAAATGGTATCTGCGTATGGGCCGAATCAAAACAAAAACTTTATAAAATTGTTTTCAGGCTTAAAGAAATAAAATAGCCTCCTGCTTTCTTTACCGTTGAAATTCTTCCCTTATTCATGAAAATTGGCTTAATCTCCGACACACATTCATATTTAGATGCGTCCGTTTTTACTTACTTTAAAGATTGTGATGAGATATGGCATGCAGGAGATTTCGGAAACGTATCTATTTTCGACAAATTAGCTGCATTTAAACCAACCATAGGCGTTTATGGTAACATAGACGGGCAAGATGTGCGCATTGTATTACAAGAAGATTTATTTTTTGAACGAGAAGGGCTAATAATTTATATGACTCATATTGGTGGCAGTCCGGGAAAATATCCGGCCAGAGTAAAACAACAAATACTATTGCACAAACCGGCTATATTCGTTTGTGGCCACAGCCATATTTTGCGCGTTGTAAGTGATCCGGGCTATAATAACATGCTTTATTTAAATCCTGGAGCCGCGGGCAAAGAGGGGTTCCACAAAATGCGTACCCTTATGCGTTTTGAAATTAATGCGGGAAAAGTTGAGAAGATGCAGGTAATTGAGCTTGGTCTGCGGGGAAAATAAAAAAGACGTCCATTTAATGAACGTCTTTTAAATAAGATATGAATGAATTCGAATGAATTAAGCTTGTTTTTTCAATTCTTCTACATCCACGCGACGAATTACAGGAACACTAGTCATTTGTTTGATAACTGCCTGTCTATTATTCGCAACCGCTTTGTTTCTTCTGTCTTTTCTTTTAAGTCTAGTAACTCCCATGTCGGTAATGTTTTATTCTGAAGGAATGCAAAGATAGCATATTATTACAATAATAAAAATAGTTTCTGTTTATTATCAAATAGGCATTACGAAGTCCTTTTTGTAATTTTAGGTCTATTTATTGAAAGAATACTAATGGAAAAACCTTCATTACCGAAAGGAACAAGGGATTTTGGACCCGCTCAAATGCTAAAAAGACAGTATTTACTGCAAACAATACGTGCCATTTTCAGCCGTTACGGATTTTTACCTATTGAGACACCTGCCATGGAAAATTTGAATGTATTAACAGGCAAATATGGCGATGAAGGCGATCAGCTTATATATAAGATATTAAACTCCGGTGATTTTGCTCAGGGAATCGATGAAAAACAGCTATATGAAGGATATAAGAAACTTATCCCTAAAATCTCAAAAAAAGCGCTTCGTTATGATCTGACTGTTCCATTTGCAAGACACGTAGTCATGAACCGGAACGATATTACCTTCCCTTTTAAACGCTACCAGATACAACCTGTGTGGCGGGCCGACCGACCGCAAAAAGGCCGTTATTGTGAATTTATGCAGTGCGATGCCGATGTGGTAGGTACAGATTCGCTGCTTTGTGAAGCCGAAATTGTATTGATGATACACGAAGCATTTGCTGCACTTGGTATCACAGACTTTATTATAAAAATTAATAATAGAAAAATCCTGACCGGAATTGCTGATGCTATCGGCAAAGAAGGAAGTGAAGCAGAATTATGTGTAGCGATTGATAAATTGGATAAAATTGGACAGGACGCTGTTCTGGAAGAACTGAAAACAAAAGGTTTTTCCGATACCCAGCTTACAACCCTGCTGCCTGTTTTTGGCTTAAAAGGAAGTAATAAAGAAATTTTCCCTGTACTTAAAGCCATGCTTCAAAAAAGTGAAACGGGCTTAAAAGGTATTGAGGAATTAGAAAAAGTATATGATTTAATTGAAAAATCAGGACTCAGCAACGCCAGTGTTGAAACGGATTTAACCCTTGCGCGGGGATTATCTTATTATACAGGAGCAATTTTTGAGGTGAAAATACTGAATGTACAAATGGGCAGTGTCTGCGGGGGCGGCCGGTATGATAACCTGACAGGGGTATTCGGACTGCCGAATGTTTCAGGAGTTGGTATTTCCTTCGGTATTGACCGCATTTATGATGTTATGAACGAATTAAACCTGTTCCCGTCTCAGGATTCAAATTCTACCCAATTATTAGTTTGTCCATTTGATTCAAGTACATTTGAGCATGCGTTACCAATGGTTACAAAGTTCCGCTCAAACGGTATCAATACTGAATTATACCCGGATCCGTCTAAAATAAAGAAACAATTAAGTTATGCGGATGATAAAAAAATACCCTTTGCATTATTAATCGGTGAAGATGAAATGAAACAGGGTATATATTCGTTAAAGAATATGGTAACAGGTGAACAATTCAAAGTTACCATTGAAGAGGCTATTCATAAACTTGTTTAACACATTGAAAACAGCAACAAACTTTTTGTTATCGGTAATACTCATAAGCATGATTAGCTTTATGAGTAATGCAGCAGATATTCCATGCTTTACACCTTCGGCGTCAAAAGCATGTTTGCCCGTAACAATTACGCTTGACCCATCCTGCAGTTCAAATACAAGCGGCTCCACCCCTCTGTATAATTATGACCATGCGAATAATCCTACAAATTTTGTTGCAACAACCTCACACACCTACACAGTAGCCGGCACGTATATCGTTAGACAAATTATTGGTAACACAGGAAATTTTACGGATCGAACAATTGTAATTGTAGATGCGCCTACTCCTGCTTTCACAATACAATCCTGTATCAATTTAAATGTCAACGTAACAATAACCGACACCGTTTACGATAAATTCATTATTGATTTTGGCGATGGTTCACCTACACAAACTGTTCTGCCCGGTTCTGTCACCAATCACATATACAGCAGCAGCAGTACTCAAAACATTAAAGTAACGGGAGTTTTTCTACCCAATACCCCATGTGGATCAGGTTCTCAAAGTACGTATACTTTTGTTAGTCTAACCAAACCCGATCTTGTTGATTTAACTGTTTTATCACAAAATACCGCAACAGGCTCTATACAGCTTAGATTTAATGGCGTTATAGGCCAGCAGTACAAAATTCAACGAAGCACGAATGGCGGGGCCTATGTTACAGTAACAACAATGAAAGGTGTAGGACTTCTATCTTTTACTGATGTCAATCTGAATACGCAGGCAAATGTATATCAATACCAGGTAATAGCTTTTGATGATTGCGTAACAACAGTTTCTTCAGACATTATCTATTCAATTATCATGAATGCCGTTGCCAGTCCGGGGGTAAATACGGTTAGCTGGAATGGTTCCCCATCTGTAAATTCATTTACCCTTACAAAAAATTCTGTTGCACAAACATTAACAACACCTACCAGTACCAGCTATACAGATAATGTCATTGTCTGCGGCGGTAATTATTGTTATCAGAATACCGCTTCATTAACAACCAATACCGCTTCAGGAGCACCGCAAAAGTCCTATTCAAGCAGTGTTTGCGTAACAGGACTTGCCGGTGGTACAGGACCAACAGCTGTTACCAACCTGAATTCTACATTACAAGGTAATACAGCTGAAATCAGCTGGGATGCTCCAGTAAGCGTATCAACATACACATTATATCAATCTCTTAACGGCAGTGCCTTTTCATCTGTAGCCCAACCTACGTCTACACCCTTCACCTATACTATTGCGAATACCTCTGATAATGTTTGTTACCAGATAGACTATACAGATAAATGCGGCAGACTCAGCCCTAAATCTTTATCAACGTGCCCTGTCACATTAAAAAATGATTTGAACGGAAATCTCGTTACACTGAACTGGAACACCTATTCTGGCTTCGATAATACAGGAATACAATCTTATGTTGTGCAGAAGTTAGATGAAAATGGAAATATCATCTCTGAAACAAATGTGGCATTAGCTACTACCTACTCTGAAACAGTTAATTTCAACCAGCCTTATCTGAATTTCCGGATTAAGGTCATTCCGCAAACCGCTTCGTATAGTGTTACGTATTCGAATGATGCAATATTAAAATTCGAAGCGCAATTATTTATTCCTGATATTTTTACTCCTAACGGAGATGGTGTCAATGATGCATTTATTGTAAAAGCCAAGTTTGTAAATACTTATTCGATCAGCATATTCAGCCGATGGGGAGAAGTTGTTTATGCGAGCAATAATATTACCGATGGGTGGAATGGCATGAACAATAACAGTTACGCTGTAGATGGTGCATATACATATAAAATAATTGCTACAGACATCAAAAATAACGAGTTTGTAAAAACAGGTACAGTAACATTAAGTAGATAATAATATGAGCATGTTTGACATGATGGGCATGATGGGTAAGGTAAAAGAAATGCAAGCCCGCATGAAAGAAATAAAAGACAATCTGATTCATATCACTGCTGAGGGTGAATCGGGCGCAGGTCTTGTTAAAGCACTTGTAAACGGAGCCAAACAAGTAATACGCATTGATATTGATCCATCTTTATTAAAAGAAAGCGATAAATCCATACTTCAGGATTTAATTGTAGCTGCAGTAAATAAAGCACTGCAGAATGTGGAAGAAAAAACACAAGAAGAATTTAGAAAAAAAACCGAAGGCTTACTTCCGAATATTCCGGGAATGGATTTAGGAAATATGTTTGGCATGTAAATGGAATATACTACTGCTGTTGTAATACTGAATTGGAACGGAGTTGAACAACTCCAGCGTTTCCTTCCTTCTGTAATCACCCATACACAAAATGCTGAAATCATTGTTGCCGATAATGCATCAACCGATCATTCCGTAGCATGGTTAGAAGAACATTTCCCGCAAGTAAAAATTATTCGGCTGTCAAAAAACAACGGATATGCAGGAGGATACAACGAGGCATTAAAATTTGTAACAGCCGATTTTTTAGTATTACTTAATTCCGATGTTGAAGTAACATCAGGCTGGCTCTCTCCTCTTATTCATACCCTCACTGCAGATGAATCTATTGCTGCATGCCAACCCAAAATACGCAGCTACAAAGACAAAGAATATTTTGAATATGCAGGAGCTGCCGGGGGATACATTGATAAGTATGGTATTCCTTTTTGCAAAGGGCGTATTTTTCACACGATTGAAAAAGACAGCAATCAATACAATAAAGCATCTAATATATTTTGGGCAAGCGGTGCATGTCTAACCATTCGCAATAAGGTATTCAAACAGGCCGGTGGTTTTGATACAGATTTTTTTGCGCACATGGAAGAAATTGATTTGTGCTGGACAATACACAGGTTGGGCTACTCCATTGCTTATGTACCCGAAAGTACTATATACCACGTTGGCGCTGCAACGTTAAAAAAAGAAAATCCAAAGAAAACTTTTTTGAATTTCAGAAATTCGCTTTGGATGCTTCACAAACATCTTCCTTCAAACAAATTATTACCGGTATTATTTATCCGGCTTTGTTTTGATGGTCTAGCCGGAATGCATTATTTAAGCAAAGGACAGTGGCAGCAATGCCTTGCTGTATTTAATGCGCACATGTCATTTTATTTCAGTAATACCAATCATGGAAAACGTAAGAAGCTTTCAAGTCTGCCTTATTACTACTCTACCCCACTTGTTCTAAATAAATCTATTATTATAGAATATTACTTCAGAGGAAAAAAAATATTCGGACAGCTTTTTTAATTTCTGCTATTTCAAAATTTCCATTTCAACACGCCTGTTTAATTTCCGTGTCTCTTCCCATGTATTATCAGCTATCGGGAAGGCTCCGCCATAACCCACCGTTTCAATTCTGCTTTCAGCAATTCCTTTGCTCACAAGGTAGCTCTTTACATTTTTCACCCGTTGTTCAGACAATAATATGTTCAACCTGGGATCACCCTGATTATCGGTATGCCCTATAAAACGCACACGCACATCTGTATCTCGGTTTAGCCACTCAGCAAGAATATCCAGTTCCTTTTTTGCCTGAGGAAGTAATTCTGCTTTTCCCTGCATAAAAAGAATATTCCTTAATATAACACGCTCAATTTGCGGAGCCGCTTCAGTAGCTGTATCTTCTTCGACAACAGGTTCAACAGGTTTTTTATTCTTATACTGAATGGTGTAAACTCCATTATTCAATGAATCCCCCTTACCAAGTTCGATTCCATAATCCGATAATGGGACTTTTCTTTTTACAACAGGTTTGGTATAATCCCTGCTCATAATCGAAGTAATTTTTTCAGGTGGTTTGTAATCGGCAGGCATTGTACGGATATATACCAAAGAAATATCATCTAGCGCCAGATCATTCCCATTGATATTTGTATTCACATTCTGTATTGTAATCCGAATAGGTCCGTTATGCTCTCCGGAATACCAGATTGCAGAGGATTTCAACCATCTGAACATGTGAAAATAATCTCGTTCAAGAAGTATCTCTTCCGAACCAATGGTAACTTTTATTTGAGGATCGTTCCCCTTAACATCTCCATTTTCAAAGACAAAATTAGTTTTCGGAGGCAAGAGTCTATAGATATTGCAAAAAAATACTGTAAAGTCATATTCTGAATTAGGCAGCACATCTACTTTACAAGACCATGCATTTTTACTTTTAGTCCCATCAGAATTAACAACCATGTATAAGCCGTAGCCTCCTTCTGTATGATCGCCGCCTTCCGGATCCCGAAAATCTTTATTTAAAGACGGTGCATGATCTGTAATGGAATAGGTACCCGGAGGAGTTGTATTGGATGAAAATGAATATGAACTTTCAAAGCCGGCATTACCCTGTTCAAAAGCTCCATTAGGAATCAAATTTTTATTGCTTACCTGTCCTGAAAGCATTTGAGGGAAAATTCCTCCTGACAGACATAATAGTAGTATAATCGTCTTGCTGAAAACCTGAACAAACAATTTCATTGGGTTTTGAATGCGCTTTATGCTGATTTAGGTTCTCTATAACGACAAAATATCGCTATTTATATATCCCAAACAGGTTTTCTGTTGTTTCTTAAATGTTTGTGCATGTTCATCAAAAAAACCAAAGCCATATAGATCACAATAGGAGATCCAAAGGTCAAAAAAGATAAATAGATAAAAAATAGCCTTATGCTGGCAGAAGCAATTCCAAAGCGTTCTCCCCAGTAAGTACATACCCCAAATGCCCTTGTTTCAAAAAAAGAACTTAATTTATTCATACTTTAAATTGATTAATCACTTTTTTATCAAGTTAAATATAATCATTATTTTACAATTATTAACAAAATAAAAAGCAAAATTGGTTGTTTTACATGTTTCATAGACTTATTTTCGCACTTAAGGAAACTAATTTGTTGATACAATTATGACATTAAATAGACAAAGCGTAACAGTAGCATTAATGACAGCTGGTATGTTAGCATTTAACTCTTGCTCATTGAAGCAAATGGTTAAAATGGCTAAAGACCAAGAATTAACAGTAACACCTTCTCCTTTAGAGGTTCATGGTGATAGTGTAGCATTTGATATTTCAGCTACATTGCCTGTTAAAATGTTAAAAAAGAATAAGATTTATTCTGTAAGTAGTTTTTATAAATATGGCAGCGAAAAGCTAGAGCTTGGCGCTTTCGATTTTGTTTCTACAGAATATCCGGATGCTAAAACAACAGCTCCTAAAATCACTAAGCACCAATCTTTTGCTTACAAACCTGAAATTGGTAACGGAGACTTAACGATCATCGGAACAGCTTCAAACTTAGATAAAACAAAAACTAAGTCTACTGAAGAAATGCCGATTGCTAAAGGCTTAATTACTACATCTCGTTTAGTAAAAGATTATTCTTATGTTGCTTATGCTGACCATGGCTACAACAACAAGGAAGAATTAATTTCTTCTAACGTAAACTTCTACTTTGAACAAGGTAAATCTGTTCTAAGAAAGTCTGAAATGAAAAGTGAGAATGCTAAATTCTTAGATGCTTTCATTACTGCAAAACACGTAACCCGTACAATCAGTGTAGTTGGTCATCACTCACCTGAAGGTACTGAAACAAAAAATGCAAACCTTGCAAATGAGCGTTCAGTAGTTATTGAGAAGTATGTTAAAGAAAGAATGAAGCATTACAAACAAGATTCTCTTGTTAATACCATTCAATTTGTAACAAAAGGCGATATCAAAGATTTCGAACCAATGAAAGCTGAAATTGCTAAGGATGCAACATTATCTCCTGAACAAAAAGCTGAATTGTTGAATATTATTGCCGGAAGCGGTGATTTTGCTTCTAAGCAACTACAAATTGAAAAGTTACCTTACTACAACAAATTAGTATTAGCTCATTTATATCCTTCACTTCGTACTGCAGGAACTGAAATCTGGACTGTTAAACCTAAAAAATCTGATGCTCAGATTTCATTATTAGCTGGTCAGATTGCTGCAGGTCAAGTATCTGTAGATACTCTTACTATTGAAGAATTAGGTTATGCAGGTACATTAACTCCAATTCTTACAGAAAAAGCTGCTATCTATACTGCATTATCTAAAAAAGCAGATAACTGGGTTGCTTATAACAACTTAGGTGCTGTATATGTAGAAATGGCTAAAGTTGAAGCTGATCAAAACAAAAAAACTGATTTGATTAACAAAGCTATCAACGCGTTAGAGATGTCTATTAAAAAACAAGATAACGGTGAAGCTCACGTAAACTTAGCTTCTGCTTATATGTTATCTGGTGTTCGTACATCAGCTCGTGACGAAGCAAACAAAGCTGTAGCTTCAAACGCTTCTGACGCTGTTAAAAAAGGTGCTAACGGTATCTTAGGAACAGTTGACATCAAAGATGGTAAATACGAATTAGCATTACAGGATTTGTCTAAATCAAACGATTCACTTCAAGTTAAATTCAACTCTGCTTTAGCAAGTTTATTGAAAAAAGATTTCAATACTGCAAAAGCTGGATTTGCTAACTATATTGCTGCTGCACCTAATGATGCTGCAGGTTATTACTTAGCAGCAGTTACAGCAGCTCGTCTTAAAGATGAAGCTTCTTTAACTACTAATATCAAGAAAGCTAAATCGTTAAACGCTAAAGCTGGAGAAAGAGCAGTTTCTGATATGGAATTCTACGATTACTGGAATTCTGACAACTTCAAAAATGCGTTGAAATAATTCAACATAATTCCTTTAAAAAAACCTCTGCTTTCAAAAGCAGAGGTTTTTTTTTGCCTATATTTAACCACTTATTACCAGCATAAACCTCAATTTATCTTTGTAATTGCGGGCAATATATTTAATTTTGTTAGCTTGATATTTATTGAAAGTACGATATGAGAGAAATACAATTCCGTGAAGCGCTTCGTGAAGCGATGAACGAAGAAATGAGAAGAGATCCTAATGTATTGCTATTAGGGGAAGAAGTTGCTGAATATAATGGTGCATATAAAGTAAGCCAGGGTATGCTGGATGAATTTGGAAAAAGAATAATAGA
>Ga0207433_10012865_pt1 | contig 12425 bp, 10 predicted proteins | sample YelNatPaOPGAMG01_FD_187559 | JGI IMG/M metagenome (GOLD analysis project Ga0207433, IMG submission 187559) | Hot spring thermophilic microbial communities from Obsidian Pool, Yellowstone National Park, USA - OP-RAMG-01 (SPAdes) (version 3) | ecosystem: Environmental > Aquatic > Thermal springs...
GTAGAGCAACTATGATACCGGGATTTTTGGGTTCAAATATTCAGGGTGTTTTAAGACCGGAAGATAAAGAAAAAGTAAATGGGAATTGGGATAAACTTCCTCCTTCTGTTAGTGAGTTTGGTTCTACGCCTGAGGAGATTTTTGCAGGTTATTATGATGTTTTAAAGAAGGTTGGAAAAGATGAAATGAAAAATATTCCTTTTGGTGCGATTGCTATCTGGACCTTAGCAGATAAGTTAAAAGCAGGACTTGCTCAACTTTTAGCCGGAGCAAGAAAGTTTTCTGTTAAGGGAATTTCACGTGATGACATATACTCTGCTAACAGAGAGACAGAGAGAGAAACAGGTATTAAGTTTATTACTGACGCTGAGGATAATAAAGCCAAAAAGATTTTAAAATAATTTATACTTCTTCTTTGAATTTTACAGAGAAAGGATATTTAATAATAATATCTAATTTGTCAGTTATTTTTGGGAATTCAAAGCCATAATTTTTTAAAAGATTAACAGTAAAAGTTGAATCAAGTTTAAGATAGGGATTAAATAGAGATATATTGTTCATTAATAAAAGTTTTTGGGTGGGGGTTAATTTATTTATATCTAATTCATCAAATTTAATAATATCTGGCATTTTAAAGCCAATTAATTTAGATACCCTATATAAGAAATCGTCTAATGCTATAGTCTCGCTACTAAAAGGATGATACGTTTGATTTTTTATTTCTGAATTTTCATTAATTTTTAATATAGCTTCAATTAATACATCTATTGGGATTAGATTTACATTTATACCTTTTGCAGGAAAGATATCAAATAATTCAAGAGACCAATAGTGCATAACCTGATAAAATGCATTTTGAAAGGTTGTTGTTTTTCCTGTTTTTGAGTCTCCTATTATAAGGGGTGGTCTAAATACGTCTATCCAGATTTTTTTTCTGTATTTTTCTACTAATTTTTCTGCTTCAAATTTGCTCTGTTCGTATGTTGTGTCAAAACCTTGTTTTAAGTCTAAATCGGTTTCTTTAAATATGCCTTTATAATTTCCAGAGACAAAAGCTGTGCTTATATGATTTATCTTTTTTAAATTTTTGCATTCCAAAGCAATATCTAAAACATTTTTTGTCCCTTCTGTGTTTATTTTTCTTATTTCCTCAAGAGGTAAATTAAATTTGGTAGTAGCAGCGCAGTGAAAAATTTCATCCGTATTAGATATTAATATTTTTTTTGAAATTTTGTCTAACCCTAAATTATTTAAAGTTATATCTCCTTTAAATATTGTTAAGTTTTTGAGTTTATTTACTAACTCCTTATCCCAAAATTTTATAATGTCGTATATTCTTTCTTGGGGTGTTTTTTCTTTTGGTCTTGCCAATACAATTACTTTGTAATTTAAATTCAATAATTTTATTAATAAATAAGAGCCTACAAAACCGGTTGAACCTGTTAAAAATATTGTTTTTTCCATATAAAAGATTATAACAAAAAATAAAAATTCATAAAATATTTTTATTTGTTAATTTTTTTTGATATAATTAATAAAATATGAGGAAAATAATTTATTTTTTAGTATCTGTTTTTTTAATTACTTCCGCGTTTGGAGAAGAAAATATAGAAGAAAATTTTTTAAATTTTAAAAAGAGCATAGAGGATTTTAATAAGTCTTTAGAAAATGTAAATCTTTCTTTTGAAAATTACAATAATTGGTACAAAGATTTTAAGCCAAAAATAGACGATTTTAAAAAGTCTGTGATTGAATATAAAGATAAGGAATTTTTTAAAAACTTATCAGGCGCTATAGATAAGTTTTCTTTAGTATGGACACTTTTAAAGCAGGCAAACGATGCATATTTAGAATATACAGAGTTTATCACTGGTTCTTCTGATGTTGGTTATGCTCATAAGTGGAAACAGGTTTATAATTTAAAGATGAACGAAGCAAAAGAGACTTTTAAAGATGCAATAGATACATTTAATAAAGCATACTCTCTTTTTTTAGAAGAAAAATAATTATGAATTATCAATTTGCTTTTTTATGTGATGCTGCTAATATTTTGCCAAACAATCTATTCAATGTATTAGGTGGGGGTATAGCTACGCTTGCTTTTGAGAATTTACCTTATCAAAGGCCTTTGACCTTGCTTTTAAGAATAGAATATAATCCTATAAGTGAAAGTGGAAATCATATTATTGAAATAAGACTGGTCGATATGGATGGAAGAGATAAAATGCAACCACTTAACTTTAATATTGAATTTTCTCCTAATTTTAGATTTTTTAATTTTATAACAGGATTACTCCCAAAATTTGATGTCTACGGTCCTCACAGCGTAGAGATTTCAGTAGATAGACATAGTATAGTTTCTATTCCATTGGATATAATATCTAGCCCTTTAAAATAATCTTTATGAAAAATATCTATTTAGTTGGATTTATGGGAACAGGTAAGACCACAGTCGGTAAAATTTTAGCCAAAAAATTAAATAAAAAATTTTTAGAAACAGATAACCTTATTGAAAAAAAAGAAAAGAAAAAGATTGTAGATATTTTTAAAGAATATGGTGAACCTTATTTTAGAAAATTGGAAAAAGAACTCATAAAGAAAATATCAAAAAAGAAAGATTTAGTAGTAAGTTGCGGAGGTGGACTTATATGCAACAAAGAGAATTTAAAAATACTTAAAGAATCAGGTATAGTTTTTAATCTTTTGGCTTCAGTAAATACTATTTATAATAGAACAAAAAATTCTTCTTTTAGACCACTTTTAAATGTAGAGAACCCAATAGAAAGAATACGTAGTCTTTTAAAGAAAAGGATGCCTTTTTATAAACAGGCTCACTATTCTATAAAGACAGATAAGTTGTCAATAGAAGAGGTTGCAAATAAAATTATAGAGATTTTAAAAGAAGAAGGTTATGACACTTAAAGAGATATTTTTATTATTTAATTTAGCAAATATTAATCCCTCTAAAATAATAGATAAAATTTTGAATTTAGACAATAATAAAGATTTTAATATCAAAGTTTTCTTTAAATTATTCCCGTTGACTGAAAAAGAGAAGTTTAAAATTAATGAGATTTTAAAAAACAAAATTTTAGAAAAAGAGTTATCTAATATAAAAAAAGAGGGTATAAAGATAATAGATATATTTGATAAAGAATACCCAAAACTTTTAAAAGAGATAACTTGTCCGCCTCTTCTATTATATGCAAGAGGAGATTTAAATATATTAAATGAATTTTTATTTGGAATAGTTGGAAGTCGAATTCCTACTATTTATGGCATTTCTATGGCAGAAGAATTTTCTTATAAACTTTCATCTTTAGGTATAGTAATTGTATCCGGATTAGCACGGGGTATAGATACGATAGCGCACAAATCTGCTATTAAGGGCGGTAAAACCGTTGCTGTTTTAGGTAGTGGTTTATTAAATATTTATCCTAAAGAAAATAAAAAATTAACAGAAGAAATTATAAACAAAGGAGTAATTTTATCAGAATTTCCTTTAGAATTCCCACCTTTAAAAGAAAATTTTCCAAGAAGGAATAGAATAATTAGTGGCTTATCAAAAGGAGTTTTAGTTGTAGAGGCATCTTTAAAAAGTGGAGCCTTAATTACAGCAAGATATGCTTTAGAACAAAATCGTGAAGTATTTGCATTACCGGGAAAAGCGGATTCGCCTTTAAGCAAAGGGACACATCTTTTAATAAAAGAGGGAGCAAAATTAGTAGATTCTGTAGAGGATATTTTAGAGGAATTTAATATTAATTTTAAAAATTTAAATTTCTCTTTTAATTTGACAGAACAGGAAAAGGCTGTATTTGATATAATAAATAAAGATGGGGTTTATCTTGAAGAATTAATTTTAAAGTCAAATATAGAAAGTTCAACTTTAAATAAAATTATTTTAGATTTGCAATTTAAAGGTTTAATTAGAGAGATAAGACCTTCTTATTATATAAAATGTTATGAGTGATTTTCTTATAATTGTAGAGTCTCCAACAAAAGCTAAAACAATTTATTCGTTTTTAAAAGATAATTACAACGTAGTCTCTTCTATGGGGCATATAGTAGATTTAGCAAAAAATAAACTTTCTGTAGATATAGAGAATGGTTTTAAGCCATATTATTATGTATTGCCAAATAAAAGAAAAATAATCGCACAGTTAAAAGAAGAAGCAAAGAACAAAAAAGCGATATATATCGCTACAGACCCCGATAGAGAAGGTGAGGCTATAGGTTGGCATATAAAAAATAAGTTATCTGGAGAAAATAACAATTTTTATAGGATTATTTTTCACGAAATAACAGAAGAAGCAATAAAAGAAGCACTTAAAAATCCAAGAGATATAGATTTAAATTTAGTAAATTCTCAAATAGCAAGAAGGGTTTTAGATAGAATAGTAGGTTATTATTTATCACCACTTTTATGGAAGAAGGTTTTAAGAGGGCTTTCTGCCGGAAGAGTTCAATCAGTTGCTTTAAGATTTATAGTAGACAGGGAAAAAGAGATAAAAAATTTTGTTCCAAAAACTACATATGGTATAGAGGCTACTTATAAGGTAGATAATAGCACTTTTAAGGCTAAGTTAGAAAAGTATAAAGATAAAAAAGGAATTTTTGATAAAAAGGAAGATGCTATTTTATGTATGGAGGAACTTAAGAAAGAAAATTTTTTTGTAAAAGATATAATCAAAAAAGAGACAAAAAGAACGCCGCCTCCACCATTTACAACTTCACTACTTCAACAGGAGGCTTTTAATGTTTTAGGTTTTTCTTCACAAAAAACAATGTTAGTAGCACAAAGCTTATATGAGGGAGTTAAGGTAAATGATAAGATGCTTGGGCTTATTACATATATGAGAACAGATTCATTTTCAGTTAGTAAAAAAGCTCAAGAGGAAGTAGAAAAATTTATAAAAGAAAAATTTGGAGAAAATTATTTTCCTGAAAAAATTTATAAGCGAAAGGAAAAAGAGACTGCCCAATTAGCGCATGAGGCAATTAGACCAACAGATGTGTTTTTAGAGCCAAAAGATTTAAAAAAATATCTTACAGAAGAGCAATTTAAATTATATGAACTTATATGGGTAAGATTTTGTGCTTCTTTTATGAAAGAGGCTTTAATAGAATCTACAAAAGTTATAATTTCATCTAATTTGTCTGAATTTGTAAGTAACGGTAAAAGAATTTTATTTGATGGTTTTTTAAAGATTTTAAATAAAAAAGAAGAGGAGGAGATATTTCCACTTTTAGAGAAAAATCAGAGTATTGAACTTTCAAATTTAGAAATTACAACGCATACGACAAAGCCACCTCCAAGATTTAACGACGCGTCTTTAGTTAAATTAATGGAAGAAAAAGGTATAGGTAGACCTTCAACATATGCTCCGACAATTGCAACGTTAATTAAAAGGAATTATATAAAGCGATATAAGGGTTATTTTATTCCAACAGAATTGGGAATAAAAGTTGTAAGTCTTTTGGTTAGGTATTTTCCAGATATAACGGATGAAAAATTTACTGCTATTATGGAAAAGAAATTAGATGAAGTAGAGGAAGGAAAAATTTCATGGACTAAGATTTTAGAGGATTTTTATCCTTCTTTTAAAAAAAAGATAGAAGAAGGGTATCTTGTTATAAAAAAAGATGTTGAGATATCTGACAAAAAATGTCCAAAATGCGGAGGTAATCTTTTGATAAGATGGTCAAGAAATGGAAAATTTTTGAGTTGTCAAAATTTTCCCAAATGTCGTTATGCAGAAAATATTACTACCGATATTATTTGTCCAAATTGTAAAACTGGTAAATTAGTTGAAAGAAAAAACAAGAAAAATCAATTCTTTTATGGGTGTAGCAGATATCCAGAATGTAATTTTACAACAAAAGAATTACCAAAAGAATAAATAAATACAGATTAAAATTACAATTAAAGATTATATAAATAGTTTAATAATATGAATATCCTTTCTTATTATATTGAAAAATTTTTAAATTATTTAAAAGTAGAAAAGAATTATTCAGAGCACACTGTTATAAACTACAATATTGATTTAAAAGATTTTTTGAATTTTATACAGTCTAATTTTAAAGAAAATATTGATATAAAAAATATTGATTATTTTTTATTAAGGAAGTTTTTAGGTTATCTTACAGAGAAAAATTTAAACAAGAAAACTTTATCAAGAAAAATTTCAACGCTTAAGAGTTTTTTTAAATTTATGATAAGAGAGGGTTATATAAATAATAATCCGGCAAGTTCGTTGATATACCCACGCATAGATAAGAGTTTACCTAAATTTTTAACAGAGGAAGAGATAAAAAAAATTTTAGATTTGCCAAAAGATGATTTTTGTGGTTTGCGCGACAAAGCAATTTTAGAATTTTTATATTCTACAGGTGCAAGGGTCTCTGAGATGGTTTCTTTAAAGATAAGCGATATAGACTTAATAAGTGGAATAGCAAAAGTTATGGGAAAAGGCAGAAAAGAAAGATTATTACCGTTGGGAGAACCGGCTATTTTAAGTATAAAAAAATATTTAGATCTAAGAAAAGATAATAGTCCATATTTTTTAGTAAACAAAAATGGAAAACCTTTAACAGACAGGGGAGTAAGATATATCCTATATAAATATATAAAAAAATATGCCTTATCTTTTAAAATTTCACCACATATATTTAGACACTCTTTTGCAACCCATCTTTTAAATAGAGGAGCGGATTTAAGAAGTGTCCAGGAACTTTTGGGACATTCCAGTATATCTACTACACAGGTTTATACACATTTAACCATAGATTCATTAAAAAAAGTATATGAAAAAGCACACCCTAGGGCTAAATAGTATATTTATAATTTATGATTTATTTTTTTCTGTTTTATTCTTTGTTTATCTACCGTTCTATTTTTTTAGTAAAAAGATAAATCTTTTTGCCTTAAAGGAAAAACTTTGTTTGATTAAATATTTTATTTCAAGTTGTATATGGATACAGGCTGTAAGCGTAGGTGAGGTTAATTTAATAGAGCCATTAGTTAAAAAATTAAATGAAATATATAATTTTAGACTACTTATTACTACAACTACATTAGCAGGTTATAAACTTGCAAAAGAAAAATATTCTTGTTTTGCAGATGTAATTTTTTTTCCTTTGGATATTTCTGTTTTAATTAATATCTTTTTAAAAAGAATAAAACCGGTTATCTTTATTTCAGTTGAAACAGAGATTTGGCCAAATCTTTTTTTTGCTTTGAATAGAAGAGATATACCTGTTGTAATTATAAATGGTAGGATTTCCGATAAGGCGTTCAAAAGATATTTGATAATAAAGCCAATTATAAAAGAGGTATTTAAATTTTGTAATTATATAGGGGTTCAAAGTTCTTATTATAAAGAAAGGTTTATTAAGTTGGGCGCAGATAAAGAAAAAATATTTATAACAGGAAATTTAAAATTTGAAAGTATAAATCCAGATCAAAACTATATTAAAAAGATTAAAGATTATATACCTATTATAAAGGGAGAAAATAAATTTATTATAATAGCAGCAAGTACACACAATCCTGAGGAAAAAATAATCATAGATATCTATAAGGATATTTTAGAAATAGAAAAGGTTTCCTTAATAATTGCGCCAAGACATCTTAATAGATTGGATTATATAGAAAAACTAATATCAAAAAATGGATTTACTCCAATAAGGATAAGTAATTTAAAGCATACAGAGAATTCTATTTTTTTAATAGATAAGATAGGAGAACTTCTATATTTTTATTCTATAGCAGATATCTGTTTTGTTGGAGGTAGTTTAGTAAATTATGGAGGTCATAATATTTTAGAACCTATATATTTTTTAAAACCAACAATTTTTGGTCCTTATATGAGTAATTTTAAGGATATTGTAGATATTGTGTTAAAAAATAATTCAGCTATTATGGTAAAAGATGTTTTTAGTTTAAAGGAGGTTTTTGTAAATCTCTTGCAAGATCAAAAGTTAAGGTTAAAACTTTCAAACAAGTGTTTAGAGGTTTTTAAAGAACAAAAAACGTCTTTGCATAGAAATTTAGAGATAATTAATAAATGTTTAGGCTAAAAATTTTTTACATTAAATTTTTGGGAAAAAAGAATAAAAATATATTTGAGTTAATTTTATATTTCTTTTTGTATATTTTGTCTTTTGTTTATGGATTTTTTGTTAATATAAGAAATTTTTTGTATGATTATAAAATTATTAAACCTTTTAAATCAGATAAAAAAATAATAAGTATAGGAAACATTTCTTTAGGTGGTTCTGGCAAGACTACATTTTCAATTTATCTATACAATATACTTTCAAAAAAATTTAATGTAGCAATAATAAGAAGAGGTTATGGGGAGGATGAGACAAAACTTTTGTTTAAATTAACAAAAAATGTATTTTGTTTGCCAGATAGGGTAAAATTAATAAAAAATCTTAACGATTTTGATATTTTTATTTTAGATGACGGATTTCAATATAGAAAAATTTCAAAAGATATAGATATAGTTATTATCACAGATAGAGAATTAAAAGAAAAAATTAGACTTTTACCGGTTTCTCTTTTTAGAGAAGGTTTCAGTTCGTTAAAAAGGGCAGATTTTCTTATAATTAATTATGCAGACTATATAGATAAATTAAAAATAAAAAATTTTCTTTTAAATAAATTTCCCCATATTAAAATATATTTTTCTAATTATAGATTTAAAAGTTTTGTTGATTTAGAAAATAATAAAATAGATTTAGAATTTTTGCGTTCAAAAAAATTAGCTATATTTACAGCTATAGGGTATCCGGAAGGTTTTATAAAAAAGATAAATGAGCTTTCTTTAAATGTAGTTAGTACTTTTATATATCCGGATCATTATAATTTATCAATTGATGAATTTAAAAAAATAGAAAAAGAATTAATAGAAAAAAATATTGATTATCTGGTAATTACAGAAAAGGATAGATTCCATATTCCGGAGGTTAAATCAAAAATTAATATAATTGTTTTTGTTGTTGAACTTATTGTTGAAGAAGAAGATAATTTTTTAAAAGAGGTTTTTAGAAGGCTTAAATGTTTTTAAAATATATAAAGAAAATTTTAAATATATTGCCTAAAAGAATTTTACTTTTTTTAGGAATACTAATTGGTCTGTGTTTTTATTTAAATAAGAAGAAGAGAAAAGTCGCTTTTAAAAATATAAAATTGGCATTTCCGGAAAAAACTAACAGAGAAATAGTTTCTATATTACGTAAAAGTTTTATAAATTTTGGCATAAGCATTATAGAAACACTTATTATTCCAAGGATTATTAAATCTGTTAAATTAAAAGGCATAAAAGATATTGATAATGCAATAATGCTTGGAATTCATGAAGGTAGTTGGGAGTTATACAATGCTGTTTTGGCTTATAATTTTAGATATGCTATATTTGCAAGAGAGCAACCAAACAAAAATTTATATAAATTTTTAGAGGAGATAAGGAAAGAAAATAATATAATTTCTTGTCATTCTTTAAAGGAATTTGTAAGATACTTGAAAAATAACTATATAGTTGGCTTAAGTTTTGACCATGGAGCAGACAAAGATTCTTTTTATGTTGAATTTTTTGGTCATTTGGTTCCAACACCAAAGGGCGCTGTTTATTTAGCAAAAAAATATAATAGAAAAATTTATGCAGGCTTTGGACATAGGGTTTCTGGTTTTAATCATATCCTTGAGTTTAGCGTTCCCTTAGAGCCGGATTTAGACGAAAAAGATACTCTTTTAAAATTAAATAAAATTTATGAAGAATACATAAGAAAATACCCATCAGAGTATTTCTGGTTATATAAACGTTTTAAAAGAAAAAAGAATTTAGAAATTTTAATTTTAAGTGACAGAAAGAAGGGTCATTTAAGGCAATCCGAGTCATTTATAAAATTTCTTTTAGAAAAAATTCCCTATATAAAAGTTAAATCTATAGATATAGAATATAAAAGAGTATTTTTTAAAATTTTGGCAGATTTCTGTTGTATTTTTAGCGGGAAACATTGTTTTGGTTGCGGAAGGTGTTTAAGATTTATATTAAAAAAGGATGTTTACAAAGAGCTTAAAAGAGTATATGCAGATATTGTATTAAGCACAGGTAGTTTCTGTGCATCATTAAATAGAATATTTTCTTTTACATTAGATGCAAAGTCAATCTCAATATTAAGACCAAATGTAGGTTTATCTAAATTTAATTTTATTATTTTGCCTGAACATGATAAAGTTAATTTATCAAATATAGTTAATATAAAAGGTGCATTGTATTACCCTTATGATTTAGAAAAAAAAGCTTATAGTTGCAAAGATTTTTTTAAACTTTCAGATAATAAAAAAATAAGTCTATTTTTAGGTGGCCCATTGTATGATGAAAATATTTTTTTTAAAAATTTAAAGGATTTTGTTTATAAATTTAAAGAGTTTTCTATTAAGAATAATTATAAATTGTTAATAAGTACCTCTAGACGCACTCCAAAAAATATTGAAGAATATATAGAGAAAGAATTTTTAAATTTTATAAACACAGAGACGGTTGTATTTGCAAATAGAATAAATTACGATTTTGTATTTGAAGGTTTTGTTTATTTTTCAGATTTTGTATTTGTAAGTAGTGAGAGTATTTCAATGATTTCTGAAGTTTTATCTTTAAAGAAACCTTGTGTGTGTTTATCTTTTGAGAGATTATTTGGTAAATATGTTAATTTTTTAGAGTCTATTAAAAACGATATAAATTTTTTAGAGGCACCTTTTTCTATAGAGAATATAGAGCCTAAAATTTCTAATTTATTTGAGGAAAACAAGAAAGTTATCATTTCTGCTATTGAAAAGTTTTTATAAAGATGAAGATAGCGCAAATTCTTCCAAGTCTAAATATAGGTGGGGTTGAAAGGGGTGTTTTAGATATTGCTAATTATTTTAAAAATACAGATATAGAGAATATTGTTATAAGTAAAGGAGGAAGGTTAGTAAAGGAATTAGATAAAATAAAGATAAAACACTATACATTGCCTGTTAATAGAAAATCTTTAGTTTCTTTATTTTTGATCCCAAAGTTAAAGAAAATATTTTTAAAAGAAAAAATAGATATAGTTCATGCACGTTCAAGAGTTCCTGCCTGGATTTCTTTTTTTGCATCAAGATTGGCTGGTATTGATTTTATAACAACCTGCCATGGTGTATATAAAAATAAATTTTTTAGCAAGGTTATGGGGTTTGGTAAATTTGTAATTTGTCCTTCAAATTTTGTGGCTAGATATATGAGGGAAAAATTTTCTGTTCCGGAAGAAAAAATAGTAGTAATTCCCAGATGGGTGGATTTGAATAGATTTAAATATACTCCTTATAAAGATAAGATTAATTTAAATGTAATATTAGCTGTTGGTAGAATATCTCCCTCTAAAGGTTATGAATATTTAATAGATGCATTTAAGGTTTTAGTAAGAAATAATCCGTATCTTAAATTGAAAATAGTCGGAGAGCCTGATAAATCTAAAATAAAATATTTTAATTATCTTAAAAGTCTAATAAATAGGTTTTCTTTAAATTATAATGTAGAATTTGTTGGATTTAAGAAAAATATTGAGGATCTTTTAAAAGAGGCAAAGATTTTAGTAGTGCCGTCTGTGATAGAGGAATCTTTTTCGAGGGTAGTAATTGAGGCATTTGCAAGTGGTGTTTTAGTTGTAGCAACAAAAGTTGGCGGAATAAGTGAAATAATAGAGGATGGAGTAAACGGTTTTTTAGTTGAGCCGAGAAATTCAAAAGAGATAGCTTATAGGATAAATAAGTTATTAAATGAGCCTAAATTGGCAAATAATTTTTCAATAAATGCAAGAAAAAAGACAGAGTCTTTTTATAATATAGATAAATGTTTAGAGAAAAATAGGGAAGTATATCAAAAGACAATTAAGACAAAAAGGATACTGATTATAAAAATTTCTTCTTTTGGAGATTTAATTTTATCGCTGCCTTCTTTTAAAGCCATAAGAGAGAATTTTTTAGAAAGCAAGATTTACTGCCTTACTTTAAAAAAATATGCACCTATTTTATATAACTGTCCTTATATAGATAAGATAATTACAGTAGATAACGATTATAAAAGGTTAAAAAATATTTTAAAAATAAGCAAGGAACTTCTTAGTCTTTCTTTTGACTATATAATAGATTTACAGAATAACAGAGCTTCGCATCTAATTTCTTTTTTAAGTTTTCCAAAAGAATCTTTTGGCTATTCTTTAAAATTCGGGTTTTTGTTAAAACATAAATTAAGATATAAGCCTAAAGACCCATTAAGTTCACAAGAAGATATACTTAAGCTTTTGGGTATTAAATTTAAAGAAAAGAGACTAATATTCTGGGATGTTCCTGGTTCCTCTTTGTTAAAGAATGAAAAATTTATAGG
>Ga0207433_10012874_pt1 | contig 12421 bp, 11 predicted proteins | sample YelNatPaOPGAMG01_FD_187559 | JGI IMG/M metagenome (GOLD analysis project Ga0207433, IMG submission 187559) | Hot spring thermophilic microbial communities from Obsidian Pool, Yellowstone National Park, USA - OP-RAMG-01 (SPAdes) (version 3) | ecosystem: Environmental > Aquatic > Thermal springs...
ACATCATTTTGAGAAATGGCATGTCAGTGCGCGTGGTGTGCATGCCCGTCCCCGGGAAGCCTGAAGCCGCCTACAATGCCGTAAACCTTGGTAAACTAGGTATCTCAAATGAAACCGTAACGGCAGATGCGGGGTTTTACCGTTTCGAACCCCCCAACGGATCCAGCCACCATGAAATCCATCTTTGAATCCCCCCGGGAGGTTCCCTTCCCGTCCCTCCTGCTTCCCGAGACGATAAAGAATTTCCTCGGCCAGCCCCATCTGATGGGGGAAAAGGGCTTTTTGAGGGGTTTGCTCGAACGCCAGACGTTTCGGTCCATGATCATTTATGGTCCACCTGGATGCGGCAAGTCCTCGTTTGTCCGGATCCTCGAAAAAACGTTACCCTTTCATTTCGAGACGGTCAGGGCTGGAGAGGCTTCCGGAGGGGATCTCCGCAAATCCATCGACAGGGCTCTTTCCTTCCGTCAGTCGGGACTGGAACCTCTCCTGGTGATCGAAGAAATTGACCGTTTTACCCGGGTTCAGCAGGACGTTCTGGTTCCGGCTCTGGAGAGGGGCGATCTGAAACTTTTGGGGTTGTCTTTCGACAATCCTGTCAAGACCCTGTTGCCTCCTCTTGCGTCGCGCCTGCTGGTTTTCTCCTTTCATCCGCTGGATCCGGCTGATCTTGAAGCCCTCCTGGAAAAGGGACGGATCTTCCTTGAAAAACGCCAGCGAGTCCGGATTCTGATAGAACATGGCGCACAATCCATAATGGTGCGCAGGGCCGGTGGCGATGGCCGGAAACTTCTGATCACTCTCGAAGGACTCCTGGCCGGCAAGGAAAATGTCGACGAGGTCCGGATCGATGCCGATATGATTCGCCGGATGGAGGGAGGGACGGGGGGCGTTTTTCATGATGCGGAAACCCATTACAATTTGATTTCAGCTTTTATCAAGAGTGTGAGGAATCACGATCCGGACGCCGCTGTCCACTATCTGGCCCGAATGATTGAGGCGGGGGAAGACCCTCTTTTTATATCGCGTCGTCTGGTTATTCTGGCTGCAGAGGATATCGGTCTTGCCAATCCGATGGCATTGCCGGTTGCTGTTGCCTGTCTTGAAGCTGTCAGGTCGATCGGTTTGCCCGAGGCCCGTATACCCATGGCGGAAACGACTGTTTATCTGTCTCTTTCCCTTAAAAGCAATTCGGCATACAAGGCGATTGACCGGGCGTTGGCTGAAGTCCGCGAAGGGTTCTTTCCTCCTGTTCCGGCCTTTCTGAAAAACGTTCACCTTCCCGGTCATTCCGGGGGAGTCGAGAGGGAGGAGAAAGAACCCTATATCTACCCCCATGATGCGCCTGGGGGAGTGTCCCGGCAGTCAGCTCTCCCGGAAGGACATCAGATTTATCGACCCGGGAAAGATGTCCGGGGGGAAGAACGGGAAATGATCCGCCGGCTGGAAGAATGGCAACGGATAAAAAAAGATTCCTTCAAAGACGAAAACTGAATACCGGGTATACCGGAATATACATCTCCCCATAAAGCTTTATTCCGCTTTCTTTTTCTCCTTGAGCCCTCTTGGAAATCAAAACGGCGGAAACAAGACGGGTTCCGCACAGGCCATCAACTTTGCTATGATGGACTGTATTTGACGTGATATTGCGGATAAATCCCTTTTGTTAGGTTGAGATATGGACATGCAAGGGAAAGGTCGATGATATGATGACGGCCATTATGATAACGGGTGGAGTGATTGCGGGTATCCTTGCGGGAGGATGGGCCGGTGTGTTCTGGGCTAATTCAAGCGCCAAGGGAAAAGTCCGGGAAAGCAGAAGACTGGCCGGAGAGGTTCTCGAAGAAGCCGCACGTCTTAAGGATTCACGCCTCAAGGAAGCCGAGCTTGAAGCCAGGGAAACGGCCTTCAAAATACGGGTGGCGGCAGAGGAGGAGGCCCAGCTCAAAAAGCAGGAATACACCCGGCGAGATCAGGAAAACTCGATTCGGGAAGCGGAAATCGGACAGGAAAGACATAAGCTGGAACAGATCCGTCGGGATCTGGACCGTCAGATGGAAGACATCAAATCCCGGGAAAAACAGCTTGATGTCAGGGAGAGGGAGGTCAGCCAGGCCCTGGCCCAGCAACACCAGAAGATGGAAGAGATCTCAGGACTTTCACTGGAGTCGGCGCGGGAGCGGCTGCTGAAGGAAGCGGAAGAGCTGATCCGTTCCGATGCGGCAAGGGTCGCCCAGAAGGTGGAACGGGAATTCCGGGAAAACGCCGTCCGAAAGGCGCGAGAGGTGATGACTCTCGCCATTCAGCGCTATGCCAACGATCATGTGGCGGAAACCAGCATATCGGTGGTGCCGATCCAGTCCGAGGACGTCAAGGGAAGGATTATCGGGCGGGAAGGGAGAAATATCCGGGCTTTTCAGCAGGCCACCGGAGTCGACCTGATTATTGACGACACGCCTGATGCCATTATTGTTTCCGGATTTGATCCCCACAGGCGGGAAGTCGCCCGGCTCGCTCTGGAAAAACTCCTGCAGGATGGACGCGTGCATCCCGCGCGGATTGAGGAAGTGGTGGAAAAAATCCGCCGGGAGCTTGACCAGACATTGCTGGAAGAAGCGGAAAAGGTTGCATTTGAACTGGGGATATCCGACATCCATCCCGAGATCCTGAAGCTTGTGGGGCGTTTGAAATTCAGGACCAGTTATGGGCAGAACAACCTTCTCCACGCCCGGGAAGTCGCATATCTTTGTTCCATGATGGCTTCGGAACTGGGACTCAATCCGAAACTCGCCAAGAGAGCCGGGTTCCTTCACGACATCGGTAAATCCTTGACACACGAAGGGGAAGGCTCTCACCCCCTTTTGGGGGCGGATGCCGCGAAAAAATACGGAGAGTCTCCGGAGGTTGTCAACGCCATTCAGTCTCATCACGGAGATGTCGAACCCATATGTCTGGAGTCAATCCTTGTTGCGGCATCGGACGCGATTTCGGCGGCGCGACCGGGAGCCCGGAGAGAAAGCATGGACGCTTACATCAAGCGTCTCGAAAAGCTGGAAGGGATCGCCAACTCCTTCAAGGGTGTCGAGAAATCCTACGCCATCCAGGCAGGTCGGGAAATACGCATTATTGTCCGTCAGGATGAGGTCAGCGACGAAGATCTGCTGGTCGTTTCCCGGGAGATCGCGAAAAAAATTGAGGCGGAGCTGAAGTACCCGGGGCAGATCAAGGTGACGGTCATCAGGGAGAACCGGATTGTTGAGTACGCCCGATAAAGGGGAGGATAGTGCTGACCGGCTTCGTCTTCTGTTTGTCGGTGACGTGTTTGGTCGTCCGGGACGAAAGGCTCTTTCCCGGGGAATAGGTCGCCTGTCCGAAAGATTACCCCTTGACGGCATCGTCATGAATGGTGAAAACCTTGCGGGAGGGAAAGGGCTGACCCAGAAAACCATCGCTGAATGCTTCGGGATGGGGGTGACGGCCATTACGACCGGAAACCACCTGTTTGATCAAAAAGACACTTCCGCTTTGCTCCAGAAGGAAAACCGGATACTTCGGCCCCTGAACTATGCGTCCGAATGCCCTGGGGCGGGGGCGTTTGTTTACGTTCTCCCCAATGGCCAGACTCTGGGCGTGGTCAATTTGATCGGCCGGGTCTTCATGTCTCCTTCGGACTGTCCTTTCCATGCGGTGGACAGAGTACTGGAATTCTGGAACAAGTCCGGAAACAATCCGGATATCATCGCGGTCGATTTTCACGGCGAAGCTAGCGGGGAAAAGCGTGCGATGGGTTTTCACCTGGACGGAAGGGTCCACCTGGTGTATGGAACCCATACCCATGTCCAGACGAATGATCTTGAACGACTGCCCGGTGGAACATTGTATCTGACAGATGTGGGCCTGACCGGGCCCCGATGGTCGGTGATCGGCGTCTCCCCTGCAGCGGCCCTCAGTAAATACCGGACACATGTTCCGGCTCCGTTTGAGGTCGCGGGAGGGGAGTTGCTGTTTTGCGCCCTCCTGGTCGTTTTCAGGCGGTCTGTCTCCAAATGGGAGGTTACGGAGTCCAGACTGATTCGGGAAGGAGACGTGTCTGATGGGGATTGATTCGTGAACACGGAAGGCCGTCTGTTCTTCCGGAATGAAGTTCAGACGGTATTGACAGTTTCCGAATTGACAGAGGGAATCGGGCTTGCAATCGAAGGGGCTTTTCCCGGTTTTCTGTATGTGGAAGGAGAGATATCGAACCTGAAAGAATCCGCATCCGGACATGTCTATTTTACCCTGAAGGATGCCTCCTCCCAAATCCGGGCAGTTTTTTTCCGGGGCCAGAGAAAAAACGAACGATTCCTTCCGCGGGAAGGCGACAAGGTACTGGCGACCGGACGGCTGACCCTCTACAAGCCAAGGGGCGAATATCAGATTGTGGTCCATGCACTTGAGCCCGCCGGCATCGGAAAGTTTTTTATGGAGTTCAGGCGGGTGCAACGCAAGCTGGAAGAGGAAGGCCTTCTCGCCCCTGGACGCAAACGGAACCTTCCCTCCTTTCCGCGCAAGATTGCCCTCGTCACATCCCTCCAGGGAGCCGTAGTCTGGGATTTTCTCCGAATCGCCGGATCGAGGAACCGTTCTGTCCAGATCGTGATATTGCCTGTCCGCGTTCAGGGGGAAGGGGCGGCGCTGGACATGGTCGAGGCTTTTCAGGAAAGGATCCCCCTAATTCCGTCTCTCGATGTCGTCGTACTGGCCAGGGGCGGGGGAAGCGTGGAGGATCTCTGGCCTTTTAACAGCGAACAGCTGGCCCGGAGCATTTTGTCCTGTCCATATCCCGTCGTGTCGGCTGTCGGTCATGAGACCAATGTGACCATTGCGGACCTGGTTGCGGACCTGCGGGTTGCCACCCCCTCCGAAGCGGCGGAAAAAATTGTTCCTCATGCCGGGGATCTTGCCCGGAGAATTGAGGACAGGATGAAGCGCCTGGAAAACTATGTACTGCGGGAATCCCGTCAAAGAATTCTCAGCCTCTCTCATCTGGAGGACAGAGTTCTCCGATGGCCGCTTCACTTGTCCCGTTACCAGCAGGATCTGGACAGGATCGACATGGGGCTTTTTTCCTCCATGGAAAGAAAAAGCCATGCCCTGACACGGAGGCGGGAAAATTCGTCGGGCCAGATGCAACAGGCGGTTTTTCAGGTACTGGCGCGCAAGAGGGCTCTGGTCGAGTCAGTCGTCCGTCGGCTCAGGACGCCTTACGCACTCTATACAATGAAGAGAAAGAAGCGGGAAAGCTTTCACTTCCGCCTCACCGAAGCATTCAGGAGCATTCTTTTGACCTTTGCCAACCGCCATTTGTCGTCGCATGAACGGCTGAGCGGTTCCATGGGGAAGACATTGACCTGTCTCTTGAACCGGGAAGACAATCTTTCGGAACGACTCAGGTTGGCGACGCCTTTTTCGGCGCTGGAAAAAGGATTTGCGATTCTTTTCCATGCGGCGGACAGGACTTTGGTGACGCCGTCACGGTTGCCCAGACTTTCTGAAACTCTGATCGCGCGCATTCCGGGTTATGAGATCGGGCTGGAAGTGAAATCTGTCGAGGTTCGGGAAAAAGGGGGTGCCTGAAGATGGGAAAGCCGACACGAACAAAGCCCGACGGTCCGGGCGGTCCATTAAATTTTGAGGAGAAAATGGGCCGGCTGGAAGAAATCGTCCGGATACTGGAGGCTGGCGATCGACCCCTGGAAGAGTCCATGGCCCTTTTCGAGGAAGGCGTGCGGTTGTCAAACGAGTGTAAAGACGTGCTGGAAAAGACCGAAAAAAAGATTACGGTCCTTCTCAGCCATCAGGAAAACGAAATACCCTTTCCCGAAGAGGGCAAACCGGATCATGGCGAAAATGGCCGTTTTTCCGAAACATGAACCCGATCGGAGACAAGAAGAAAATTCGGAAAATAACCAATAATTAAGGAGAACGTGTGACAGGGTTTCCTCCCGGATCCATTGAAGAGTATCTGAACGTATGCAAGAACGAGATCGAGAACTTCCTGGGGACGCTTTTCGAAAAGGAAAAGAAAACCCCTTACGGTGCCCTTGCCGAATCCATGCGGTACAGTTTGCTGGCAGGCGGAAAGAGAATTCGTCCGGTTCTTTCCATGGCGGCCCTGGAATCACTGGGTGTCGACCCGATCCCCTATGTCCCTTTACTCGCTCCGCTTGAGCTGATTCACACCTACTCCCTGATTCACGACGATTTGCCGGCGATGGACAACGACTCCCTCCGGAGAGGGAAGCCCACGAATCACATGATCTATGGGGATGCCACGGCTATACTGGCCGGAGACGGTCTCCTGACGCATGCCTTTACCCTGCTGTCCTCCCCCGATTATGATAAACTTGTGGACTTTGAGACACGCCTGAAAATCATCTGGGAACTTTCCACCGCTTCCGGAATCAACGGGATGGTTGGCGGCCAGCAGATGGATATTGCATCGGAAGGGAAAGCGCTGGATATTTCTGCGCTGGAGTTCCTGCACAGGCACAAGACAGGGGCCCTGATAAGGGTGTCCCTGCGTATCGGTGCCTTGCTGGGGAGGGCGGACGCCCCATCATTTGCGGCACTGGACCGATATGGTCTGGCGGTGGGGATTGCTTTCCAGATCGCAGACGATCTGCTGGATGTGGAAGGGGATGCTGTCCTTTTGGGAAAAGCAGCCCAAAAAGATCAGGATCGGCATAAAAACACATACCCTGGGCTTTTGGGAGTCGAAAAAGCCCGTGCCATGGCACGGGAAAAGCTTGATGAGGCGATGGTCGCCATCAGCGCGTTTGGCCATGAAGCGGAGCATTTGCGGGAACTCGCAAATTATATCATAGAAAGAAGGAATTAATGGGTGAAATATTGGGTCGGATTTCAGGTCCTGATGACGTCAAGCGTCTTTCGGAAAAAGACCTTCCAGCTCTTGCGGCAGAAATCCGGGAAGAGATGATCCGTGTCATTGCGAGCATTGGTGGCCATTTCGGAGGTGGTCTGGGTGTTGTCGAACTGACGATCGCCCTGCATCGTCTGTTCGACACCTCCCGTGACCGTATCGTCTGGGATGTCGGACATCAGGCTTATCCCCACAAGATGCTGACAGGTCGCCTCGAAAATCTGAAGACGATCCGGCAATGGAAAGGGTTGGCCGGTTTTCCCAAGCCGGATGAAAGCGAGCATGACGCGTTTTCCGCAGGGCATGCGGGAACATCTATTTCCGCTGCCCTCGGCATGGCCGAAGCCCGGGATCTGAAAGGGGATAAGTATCATGTTATCGCTGTTGTCGGGGATGGCTCTCTGACAGCCGGGATGGCCATGGAAGCGCTCAATCAGGCGGGAGCCCGGAAAAAAAATCTCCTGGTTATCCTGAATGACAATGAAATGTCCATCTCGGAAAATGTCGGCGCCTTGTCCGATTATCTGGCCCGGATCACGTCGGATCCCCGGTGGGAAGGGTTGAGAAGGCGCACGGAAGGGTTGATGAAGGAGATTCCCGTTATCGGAGAACCCATGGCACGTGTGGCACAAGTGGCCCATGAGTCGATGGTCGGAATCCTGTCAAAGCCCGGTGTCTGGTTTGAGGAAATGGGTTTCCGGTACGTGGGTCCGATTGACGGTCACGATCTTCCCCTTCTGCTCAGGACAATCGGAAATTTGAAGGAACAGTCAGGGCCGATTCTTCTGCATGTTTTGACCGTCAAGGGGAAGGGGTACGGTCCGGCCGAGAAAAATCCTGTTGCCTTTCACGGAGTGACACCGTTTGACATAGAAACAGGGGAGATCAAGAAGAAAACACCGGGAGCCCCCACCTACACAAAGATTTTTGGCCAGACGATGATCGAGCTCGGGCAGCGCTTTCCGGACCTTTTTGCGATTACCGCCGCCATGCCCGAAGGGACGGGGCTCGTGGATTTCCGGAAAATGTTTCCGGATCGTTTTGTCGATGTCGGGATTGCCGAGCAGCATGCCGTGACTTTGGCAGGAGGAATGGCGTCCCAGGGCATACGTCCTGTAGCGGCAATTTATTCCACCTTCCTGCAGAGGGCCTACGATCAGCTTGTCCATGACATTTGCCTTCAGAATCTTCATGTGGTTTTTGCTCTTGACAGGGGCGGACTGGTTGGGGAGGACGGACCGACGCATCATGGCGTATTTGATATCGCCTATCTCAGGCATATTCCCAATATGGTTGTCATGGCTCCGAAAGACGAGAATGAACTTCGTCATATGCTTTATAGTGCCATGCTCCATGATGGTCCGATTGCCGTCCGATATCCTCGGGGAGAAGGTCTGGGTGTGCCGATCGACAAGGAGTTCCGTCAGATTCCTGTGGGAACTTCGGAGTCCTTGCAAGAGGGGCGCGACATCTGTCTTTTGGCATACGGATCAATGGTCTCAGTCGCAATGGAGGCAGCATCGATTCTCCGGGAAGAAGGAATTGATGCGGGTGTGGTCAACCTGAGGTTCGCCAAGCCGCTCGATACGGCCATGCTGACCTCTGTTGTCGCCCGTTATTCTCACATCGTCACGCTGGAAGAGGGGGTCCTGAAGGGAGGGGTAGGCTCAGCCGTGCTGGAATGGCTGGCATCGTCGGATCATCTTGGAGGGATGCATGTCCGGATGATTGGTGTTCCGGACCAGTATATCGACCACGGTTCACCGAAGATCCTTCGATCTTACCTTGGGCTGACACCTCCGGATGTGGCAAAGACGATCAAGGAATGGTTGCAGGCTTCGCCGGTCTGATCCGGACGAACAGATGAAAAGGCTCGACCAGCTTGTTATCCAGAAAGGATGGGCTTCCTCCCGGGAAAAGGCCGCTGAACTGATCAGCGCCGGAAAGATTCTGGTAAAAGGCATTGTCCGGGTAAAGCCCGCTGTCCAGGCCAATTTCGATGACGTCACGATTCTCTCTCCGGATTCGGGTAATCATTTTGTCAGCAGGGGAGGTACCAAGCTTGCAGGGGCTCTGGCCTATTTCCGTCTTAATGTTTCCGGAACAACACTGGTTGACCTGGGATCGTCAACCGGTGGGTTTACTCAGGTGCTTCTTCAGGAAGGTGCTTCTGCGGTCCATGCAGTCGATGTGGGCACTTCCCAGCTGGATGTCAGACTCAGAGAGGATCCGCGTGTCATTGTTTTGGAAGGCGTGAATGTCCGCTGGCCTGGAAACTGGCTTCCGAATTGCCGAATAGACGGAGTTGTCGCGGATCTTTCCTTTATTTCCCTTTCCAAGATCACGGAAACGGTTTTTTGCCTTCTGAGGGACGGAGGATTCTTCCTTCCTCTTTTCAAGCCCCAGTTTGAAGCGGGTCCCCGTTTGGTAGGAAAAGGCGGACTTGTCCGGGACCGGAGCCTGCACAGGAGCCTCTTGAGTCAATATATTCGACAGATGGTCGACCACGGTGCGAAGGTGCGGGGAGTCGTCCCTTCTTCCATTACGGGCAGAAAAGGAAACCAGGAGTATTTTGTCCTGTTCAATATCGGAGCGGTCGAAGACGTTCGGGAGGTTTAGGAAAGAGTGCAGAAAATCGTCGTTGGTGGCGGTTGCGGGTTTGTCGGTTCCAACCTTGTGTCTCGCATCCTGGAAGGGGGAGTGCGTGTTGTCGCCCTGGACAACCTCTCGACCGGTCATCCCCAGCGGATCAGAAATGACAGGTACCAGTTTCAGAAAGGAGACTTGAACTCTCCTCGCTTCGTCCGGGGCTTTTTTCAGGACCAGCGGCCGGATTGTTACATTCATGTCGCAGGCATGGCAGACCCTTTGTCCGGAGAAAAAGACCCGGTACTGGATATCGAGAAAAGTGTCTTTCCTTTCCTGAACGTATTGAGATCTCTGGAGGAGTCAGGGGGTGCCGGCCATATTATCCTGATCTCAACCGGAGAGGTATTTGGTTCGGGAAACACGCCATCGCCGGATGAAACTGAATCGCCCTTTCCTGACTCTTCCTATGGAGTCTCCTACCTTGCGATGGAGCATTATCTGTCTGTTTATGCACGCAAGCTGAAGGTTCCCTATACCATTGTCCGCCTGTCGCCCGTTTACGGCCCAGGACAATCCCTGGAAGGGGAAACAGGGCAGATGACATTCTGGGTGCGGGCTCTGTTCCGGCAGGACAAGGGAGAAATTCCACGATTGACAGGGAATGGGATGAGGGTCCGGGATTTTATTTTTGTGCAGGATGCGGTGGACGCTATTTTCGCAATTGCCCTGGAGAAAAAAGAAGGGATATTTCATTTGGGAGCCGGTACATCATTTTCCGAAAGGGATATTTTTTCCAAGATCAGGGATGTGGCGGGAGTTCCGGTTGACATATCTTATGAAAACGCTTATGCCCTGGGCCCGCAGAAAAGAATCCTTGGATACAATAGGCTTGAAAGCGAGATCTTGTGGGCGCCCACGACGAACCTCACTGACGGGATAGCTGAAACCGTCTCCTGGTTCCAGAGGTGGCTGGGATGAATGTCAGTCTTCTCCTTTTTTCGCATCCGGACCCCCAGGGCGCGGAACAGCTTGTCCGGGATCTTGTGGAAGAAGGGTATGTTGCCTGCGGTCATCTGTTCCCGACCGGCACATCAATCTATTTCTGGGAGGGAAAAATTGTGCGGGATTCTGAGGTGAATATCCTCCTCAAGCTTTCCAGAGAGGTTTGTCCGGTTGTCATAGACAAAATCCGGTCGGTGCACCCTTACAGTGTTCCGGAAATTTTGTGTTGGGCTGTCGAAGAAGGGAACCCTGATTACATGGATTGGGTCCTCTCGAATTCCCGCCAAAGGAAAAACCATGAAGGTTAAGAAAATGGTGACCGTCACCTTCATGTCGGGCCCAACGGAAAAAGCCCGCCAGTGGACTTTCCCCCGATGGTTGTTCCACGCTTTTTTTGTGATGGGAATTCTTCTGGTGACGGCGGGAATTTCCCTGGGTTTTTTCTATGTTCATGAAGCCCAGAAACTGGTGACATATCGTCATCTGATCAAGCAAACGGCAGAACAGAAATCCCATCTTGACCAATACCGAAAGGAGCTGGAAGGTCTGGAAGCCCAGTTGTCCGAAGTCAATTTGCTGGATGGGCAAATCCGTCAGATGACGGCAGGACAGCAAAGCCCACAGTTTCCCAAGATTCCTGGCAATTCTTTTACCGGTACCCCACCGACAATGACAGGAACGAATGCCTTGCCGGCACATCCGTCGGAGGGCGTTGGTCCACCCTTGACGGATTCGGGTTCCGGCAAAGCGTCTTCAGTTCCAGTAAAGCCTGTCTCAAAAGGTATCCTGTATGTCCTGCCCCCTGGAGAGCCTGGCGCCTGGGCCTATCCTTTGGCAGGCTGGGAAACGTCACCTTTCGGTAACCGGAAAAGCCCCCTGGGAGAGGGGGAAGAATTTCATACGGGTCTGGATATTGCCCAGGTTGAGGGAGCCCGGGTTTTTGCCGCGGCGGATGGCTCGGTGATGGAAGTCGGCAAGGCGGAAGATTATGGTCGATTTGTCATTGTCTACCATGGGTTGGGAGTGACATCACTCTATGCCCATCTGGGCAGCGTGCTTGTCCATCCGGGTGAACATGTCGGACAAGGAACGCCGCTTGGGTATGTCGGGATGTCAGGGTTGACAAATGGTCCTCATCTTCACTTCGAAATCCGTTATTTTGGTGTTCCGGTTGACCCTGCCAAAGAGATGGAACAGGAAAATCGTTCCTGGATCAGGCCAGAACAGGAATCGTCATATAAAATAAGCGATACCAAGGAGTTTTGATGCTGAAAGGGTTGTTATCCTCCATATTTCCGACACGAAATGATCGGGAAATCAGAAGGATGTCGGTGATCATCGAGAAGATCAATGGCTTCGAGCCCGCTATCCGGGCCTTGGAGGACAACGAATTGTCGTTCAAAACAGTCGAGTTTCGGGAAAGGTTGTCCAAGGGAGAGTCGCTCGAGGATCTTCTCCCGGAAGCGTTTTCCGTCGTCCGTGAAGCCAGTAGTCGTGTTTTGGGGATGCGCCATTTCGATGTCCAGCTGATGGGAGGGATCGTCCTCCACGAGGGCCGGATTGCAGAGATGAAAACAGGTGAAGGAAAGACGCTGGTGGCGACACTGCCCGTTTACCTGAATGCATTGACAGGCAAGGGTGTTCATGTGGTGACGGTCAATGATTATCTGGCGCGGCGTGACTCCGACTGGATGGGTCGCCTTTACCGTTTTCTGGGCCTCACAACGGGGATTATTCAGCATGACATGCCAGATGACACCCGAAAGCAGGCTTATGAAGCCGATATCACTTATGGGACAAACAATGAATTCGGGTTTGATTATCTCCGGGACAACATGAAGTACGAAGAAGACCAGTTTGTCCAAAGGGGCCTTCATTATGCGATTGTGGACGAAGTTGACAGTA
>Ga0207433_10012878_pt1 | contig 12419 bp, 10 predicted proteins | sample YelNatPaOPGAMG01_FD_187559 | JGI IMG/M metagenome (GOLD analysis project Ga0207433, IMG submission 187559) | Hot spring thermophilic microbial communities from Obsidian Pool, Yellowstone National Park, USA - OP-RAMG-01 (SPAdes) (version 3) | ecosystem: Environmental > Aquatic > Thermal springs...
GGTGCCGGATGCCGCGCTGGACGAGCCGCGCCTGCGGCTCATCGTCGACAGTTACTGGCGCCTGACCGGCAAGCCGCTGCTCGAGATCGTGCCCGACGCTGCGCGCGAACTGGCGCTCGCGTTATGGCAGGCGCCGCGCGCCATCGTGGCGCACGGCACCGGGGTCGATCCCGTGTTCTTCTACGGCAATCGGTTGGCCTTGCAGCTGTTTGAGATGAGTTTCGCGGAATTCACGCGCTTGCCATCAAGGCTGTCGGCCGAGGCGCCGGCGCGTGCGGAGCGCGCGCGATTGCTACAGGAAGTGACCGCGCATGGCTATGTCGACAATTATGCGGGCATGCGCATCGCCAGCAGCGGCCGACGCTTTCTGATCGACAACGGCACGGTGTGGAACCTGGTGGATGTGGCGGGTGTCTGCCACGGGCAGGCGGCCACTTTCAGCGCACGTTAGGCCGCTTCAGAAATGCGACTGCTCGTCGCTACCGGCGACCTCGCCCTCAATGGTCTGCGGACCCTCGCTCTGCGGCGGGAACAGGTCGATGTAGATGGTGTACATCGAGGCGATGATGATCGGCAGCAGCACCAGCCAGCCCAGCATCATCGGCATCGAGGCGATGATCGCGAACGGCAGCAACATCAGGCCATACACCGTCAGCGGCAGCCAGTTGCGCAGGAAGCCGCGCAGACTGGTGCGCATTGCGCGCAGCGGGGGCATGTGCTGGAACATCACCAGCATCGGGGCGAACTGCATCGCCATCAGCAGTATGGAAAACAGCATGGCGCCCACCACCAGGGCGAGTCCGGCGCCGGTCAGTGCCTGCATCAGCGCGGTTGGGTCGTCCAGCTGCTTGCCGCTCAGGATCAGCGAGACCAGCGCGCCGCCGCCGACCAGCATCATCGCGCCCAGGCTCAGCAACTGGGCGACCAGGTTGATGCCGCCAAGCGCGATGAGCTGCTGGGCATTGTGCTGCAGCCCGCCAAACAGGTGCGCCAGCTCCAGTTCTTCGCCGCGCGCGAGGTCCCGCGCGCCGAGCATGAAGCCGGCCAGCAGCACCGGCATCAGGATGGTGGACAGCAGGTCGCCGATCACCGGGATATAGGAAATGGCCGACATGCCGACCACGCCGATCGCGGTCAGCACCATCCACAGCAAGGGGCTTTTGCGGAACAGCTCGAACGCCTGCTTGATCCATAGCCAGCCGTGGGCGGCCGGCACCTGCCTGGCTTCCATCGATTACCTCGCCCTATATCCAGACCGCATTGCCGTTGGCGGCGATGTGCCGCTGCAGGATGCGCTTGAATTGATCCGGGTCATGCGCATGTATCATCTCGCCGTCGCGCGGCAGATGCAAATCGTACAGGCGCGAAATCCAGAAGCGCAAGGCGGCGACGCGCAGCGCGATCGGCCAGTGCCTGGCCTCCTCTGCGGTGAACGCGCGTTCGGCATGGTAGGCGGCGAGCAGCGCGCGCGTACGCTCCGGGTGCAGCGTGCCGTCCTCGTTTACGCACCAGTCGTTGACGGTGATCGCCACGTCATACAGCAGGCTGTCGTTGCAGGCGAAATAGAAGTCGATCAGGCCGCCGATGCGGGCGCCATCGAACAGCACGTTGTCGCGGAACAGGTCGGCATGCACCACGCCCTGCGGCAGTTCGTGCAGCGCATGCTGCTCGTGGAAGGCCGTTTCGCTGTCGAGCAGCGCGGCATCGCCGGTATCGAGGAAGGTGCGCACCTGCAGCGCGGCCTGTGCGCGCCAAATGGTGCCGCGCGGATTGGCCATGGATTTGCCGAAACTTTGCCCGGCGATATGCATCTGCGCCAGCATGGCGCCCACGCTGGCGCAATGCGCTGCATCCGGCCGGGTCAGCGACTTGCCGGCGAGGCGGCTGACGATGCAGGCCGGCTTGCCGTTGAGTTCGCCGAGGAAATGGTTATGGCGATCGGCCATCGGCGCCGGGCAGGGAATGCCGTGGCGTGCGAGATGGGCCATCAGGTTTAGGTAGAACGGCAGTTCCTTCGCCGTCAGTTTTTCGAACAGCGTCAGCACGAACAGGCCGTTGCTGGTGGTGACGAAATAATTGGTGTTCTCGATGCCGGCGGCGATGCCCTGCAGCTCGAGCAGGCTGCCCAGCGAGTAATCCTTGAGCCAGGCGGTGAGTTCCGCCTCGGTGACGCGGGTAAAAACGGACATCTTGTTGCCGTCAGAAGCGGTGGATGATCCAGCGCGGCACGCGGAAACCGTTGTCCAGCGAATCCTGGCGCACGAACTTGCCGTCGCCGCGATCGTCCACCAGGTAATAGGGGGCGCCGTGCTTGGGTGTGATCTTGATCATGTACAGGCGGCCGCCGACGCGGTATTCCTCGATGGTTTGCTCGGTTTCCTTGGTGATGGTGACTTCCGGTTCACCCGCGCCGGCATCGTTGCCGGCCGGAGCCGGGCTGGGGGTCTGGGCCGGAGTCTGGGGCTGCGCGCTCTTGGCGGGCTCATCCAGCGGCGGGGGCGGCGGCACGTCGCGCGTCATGTCCGCGGCATAAACGCCGGCACTCAGGGTGGACAGCAACAGTACAAGTTTGAGGCGCATGGTTCTGGTTCCGGAGTATGAGGTGCGTATTCTAGCCGATCGCGGCGTTACAGGTTCAATTGCATTTCGCGTTCCGCCGCCGACAGTTCGAAGCCGCGCGTCTCATAGTGCTTGAAGATGTGGTCGACGATGGCCTGCGGTTCGTCGATCAACTGGATCAGGTCGAGATCCTCCGAGTTGATCATGCCTTCCGCCAGCAGGGTGTGGCGGAACCAGTCCACCATGCCTTTCCAGTAGTCGCTGCACACCAGAATGATCGGGATGCGCCGCGTCTTGCCGGTCTGCACCAGGGTCAGTGCCTCCATCAGTTCGTCCAGCGTGCCGAAACCGCCCGGCATCACCACATAGGCGATGGCGAATTTGACGAACATCACCTTGCGCGCGAAGAAATGCTGGAAGGTCTGGCTGATATTCTGGTAGGGATTGCTGTGCTGCTCGTGCGGCAACTGGATGTTGAGGCCCACGCTGGGCGATTTGCCGTAGAACGCGCCCTTGTTGGCGGCCTCCATGATGCCGGGGCCGCCGCCGGAGATCACCGAGAATCCTGAATCCGACAGCAGGCGCGCGATTTCCTCGGTCAGCTTGTAGTAGCGGTGGCCGGAGGGCGTGCGTGCGCTGCCGAAGACGCTGACCGCGGGGTGGATCACGTTGAGGCGATCAGTGGCGGACACGAATTCTGACATAATGCCGAACACGCGCCAGGCTTCCTTCGAGTTCCACAGTTCCGGCAACAGCGAGGACGGCAGCTTGGATTGGTCATTCATGATTTAGCCCTGTATAAAAATGAGCGAAGCGGATTCCGAAAAAACACTCTTGCTGGTCGACGGCTCATCTTACCTGTATCGCGCCTTCCATGCACTGCCCGACCTGCGCAGCCCGAGCGGCGAACCCACCGGCGCCATCCTCGGCGTGCTCAACATGCTGCGCCGGGCACGTGCCGATTTTCCGGCCGATTATAGCGCCTGCGTGTTCGATGCGAAGGGCAAGACCTTCCGCGATGACTGGTACCCGGAATACAAGGCGCACCGGCCGCCGATGCCGGCCGAACTGGCCGCGCAGATCGCGCCGCTGCACGAGGCGATCGCCGCCTGCGGCTGGAACATCCTGATGGTGGACGGGGTGGAAGCCGACGATGTGATCGGCACCCTGGCGCAGCAGGCCGCACGCAACGGTACGCGCTGCGTGATTTCCACCGGCGACAAGGATCTCACGCAACTGGTGAATGAGCATGTGCTGTGGGTCAACACCATGAGCGAGGAGCGGCTCGATGCGGCGGGCGTGGCCGCCAAGTTCGGTGTGCCGCCGGAGCGCATCGTGGATTACCTGGCGTTGATCGGCGACAGCGTGGACAACGTGCCCGGCGTGGACAAGTGCGGCCCCAAGACTGCGGTGAAATGGCTGAGCCAGTACGGCACGCTGGACAACCTGATTGCGCATGCGGACGAGATTTCCGGCAAGGTTGGCGACAACCTGCGGGCCGCGCTCGACTGGCTGCCGCAGGCACGCCGACTGGTCACGGTGAAGTGCGATGTGGCACTCGACAGACGCTATGATGAACTGGTTGCACCCGCGCAGGATACGGAGCGATTGCGCGGGCTGTTGCAGCAATTCGGCTTCAAGAGCTGGCTGCGCGAGGTCAATGGCGAAGCCATTGGGCACCACGCGGTGTCCTCCTCGCGAGGGCTGCGCGAGCTCGATGGCGGACAACAAATTACTTCGCCTGCACGCGGGGGTACTAAAGATGGCCGCAATTTCGCCGCCGAAGCTGCAGCGCCAACCGATTTATTTTCTTCTTCCGGCGAATACGAAACCATCCTGACTGATGACCAGCTCGATGCCTGGCTCGAAAAACTCATGCAGGCCGAGCTGGTGAGCCTGGACACCGAGACCACCGGCCTCGACGCGATGGCCGCGCAACTGGTCGGCATCTCGTTCGCGATCGAGCCGCACCGCGCGGCCTACCTGCCGCTCGCCCACCGCTATCCGGGCGCGCCGCAGCAGCTCGCGCGCGAACACGCGCTGCACAAGCTGAAACACTGGCTCGAAAGTCCTGCCCACAAAAAGCTCGGCCAGAATCTCAAATACGACCAGCACATCTTCGCCAACCACGGCATCAGCCTGCGCGGCATCGCCGAAGACACGCTGCTGCAGTCCTATGTGCTCGAATCGCACCGCCCGCACGACATGGACAACCTCGCCATGCGCCACCTTGGCGTGAAGACAATTTCGTATACCGAAGTGGTGGGCAAGGGCGCCAGGCAGATCGGCTTCGACCAGGTTGATCTCGAAACCGCGACCCGATACGCGGCCGAGGATGCCGACATCACGTTGCAATTGCACCGCGAGCTGTCGCCGCAGCTGAAAGCACAGGGCAGGCTGGACGCGGTGTACCGCGATATCGAATTGCCGGTGCGCGAAGTGCTGTTCAAGATGGAGCGCAACGGCGTGCTGCTCGATGCGCAGCTGCTCAATGCGCAGAGCGGCGAACTCGGAGAGAGGCTGATAGCGCTCGAGCAGCGCGCGTTCGAGGCGGCGGGGCAGCCGTTCAATCTCGGTTCGCCCAAGCAGCTGCAGGAAATCCTGTTCGACAAGCTCGGGCTGCCCGCGAAGAAGAAGACCGCGACCGGGGCGCGTTCCACCGACGAGGAGGTGCTGCAGGAGCTTGCGCTCGACTATCCGCTGCCCAAGATACTGCTCGAACACCGCGGACTAGCCAAGCTCAAGTCGACCTATACCGACAAGCTGCCGCAGATGGTGGATGCGCAGACCGGCCGTGTGCATACCAGCTATGCGCAGGCGGTGGCGGTGACCGGGCGCTTGGCCTCGAGCGATCCCAACCTGCAGAACATCCCGGTGCGCACGCCGGAAGGCCGTCGCATCCGCGAGGCATTCATTGCACCCCATGGGTCGCGCATCATGTCCGCCGACTACTCTCAAATTGAATTGCGCATCATGGCGCACCTGTCGGGCGACCAGGGCCTGCTCAGGGCGTTCGCGCGCGGCGAGGACATTCACCGCGCGACCGCGGCCGAGGTATTCGGTGTCGCACCCGAGGCAGTGAGCAGCGAGCAGCGCCGTTACGCCAAGGTGATCAATTTCGGCCTGATCTACGGCATGTCGGCATTCGGCCTGGCCAGCCAGCTCGACATCGAGCGTTCCGCGGCGCAGCAGTACATCGATCTCTATTTCGCGCGCTATCCCGGCGTGGCCGACTACATGCAGCGCACACGCGAGCAGGCGAAAAAGCAGGGCTACGTGGAAACCGTGTTCGGGCGCAGGCTGTGGCTGCCCGAGATCAACGGTGCCAACGGCATGCGCCGCCAGGCCGCCGAACGCGCCGCGATCAACGCGCCGATGCAGGGTACCGCCGCCGACCTGATCAAGCTCGCGATGATCGCGGTGCAGCACTGGCTGGAGCAGGAAAAGCTCGGCAGCAAGCTTATCATGCAGGTGCACGACGAGCTGGTGCTGGAAGTGCCGCAGGACGAAGTGCCGCAGGTGGGCCACAAGCTGCGCGAGCTGATGTGCCATGTCGCCGAACTCAAGGTGCCGCTCGAGGTGGGCTTGGGTGAGGGCGGCAACTGGGACGAGGCGCATTGAGCTTTGCTTTAATGGCTCAACGAGGTACAATAAGCACCCCAATAAGGTACGTAAATTCATACAAAATTATGGATACTATTCATGCCGGAATAACTATCGGCGTTACAGAGTTACGCGAATCTCCAACTCGTATCCTCAAGCGCGCGGAGGAAGAGGATCGGGCCGTCGCTATCCTCAACCACAACAAGCCTGCCGGATATATTGTGTCGCCGAAGATGATGGAGGCCATGCTTGACTCCATTGCAGATCGCATTGCAGAAAACCGTGCGAAGCAGCGCATTGCGTCTATACATAAGGCACGAAAAATTCCCATTGATGATTTGTAGTGCTATAAAATAGGCGCTTGACACGAAAGTTGGCGCACGCTAACAATGCTCGCATTGAAATTGGTTAGGGCGTGCTATGGGCTCGACAAATTATGAATTAGCTATCCATCCGGATAGCCGAGAAAGAATGGGCGAAACTGGATGGCAGCATCAAGCGCCGCTTCAAGGACAAACTCGCCAAGGAGCGCCTCATACGTCCCCGCGTAGCCAAGGATGCGCTGCGCGAATTGCCCGATTGCTATAAGATCAAAATTGCCATGCCGCAATTCCGTCTCATCTACCATGTCAATGACACCAAGCATCTGCTGACGATTCTTTCGGTGGCGACGCGAGACGATGTATATGAGGAATTACGCAAGCGAGTTGCCTAGGTGCGGTGGGCAAAACTAGCCTCCGTGCGTAGAATGCGCGCCTCACATTTTCATCCAATCGACTAAAGAGAACCGACATGGGCGCACAGTGGAAATCCAAACACAAGGAAATTGCGGCGAACGCCAAGGGCAAGATCTTCGGCAAGCTGGCCAAGGAAATCATGGTGGCCGCGCGCGGCGGCGCCGATCCGGATTCCAATTCGCGCCTGCGCATCGTGGTGGAGCAGGCAAAGAAGGCTTCCATGCCCAAGGATACGCTGGAGCGCGCGATCAAGAAGGGCGCCGGGCTGCTCGACGGCGGGGTGAGCCTGGAGCGCCTGGTGTACGAGGGCTTTGCGCCGCACCGCGTGCCGGTGATCGTGGAGTGCCTGTCGGACAACGTGAACCGCACCAAGTCGAGCATGAACGTGCTGTTCCGCAAGGGGCAGCTAGGCAGCGAAGGTTCGGTGTCGTGGGATTTCGATTACGTCGGCCTGGTCGAGGCGACGGCCAGTTCCCGGGAGGCCGATGTCGAGCTCGCCGCGATCGAAGCCGGCGCGCAGGATTTCGAACCGGCCGATGAGGAAGGCGTGGCGCTGTTCATCACCGATGCCGCCGACCTCGATGCGGTGTGCAAGGCGCTACCTGCGCAGGGCTACACCGTGGCTTCGGCCAAGCTGGGTTACCGTCCGAAGAACCCGGTGGCGCTGGGTGACGCCGAACGTGCCGAGGTCGAGGAATTCCTCGAAGCGATGGATTCCGACGACGACGTGCAGAACGTTTATGTGGGGCTCGCCTAAGCGCATCGCGCCGGCGTCCGGCCGCGTGTGCGGTCAATAGGCTTCGCGCAGGTAGATGAAGCTGCTGTTGTTCTTGTACACGCCGAAGGTGGCGCGCGCGACATTGCTCGGCAGGTAACTCGGCACATTGATGCTCATGTCGACGCTGCCGCTCTTGCCGCTGCCGGGTGCGCTCAACGTGAAGCCGCCGCTGCCGTTCAAGAACGTCACCGAGGCGGGCGTAGCCGAAGTCGGCGGCGGGCAGCTGGTGGGCCAGTTGGAAGCCGCGGACAGCTTCTGGCAGTTGGCATAGACAAGGCTGGCGGTGGCGAAGCTGCTCACGCTGTCGGTGGTGCTGGTCACATAATCGGTGCCGTCCCAGTATTGCACGGTGGCGCTGATCGGCAGCGGCAGCGTCTCCGCGCCATGGGCATCGGACAGCTTGATGCGTCCGCTGCGAATCTGGGTGGTGCCTTCGGCAAAGCCCGATGAGGAGACGCTACTGTATACCGTATCGGTCGCGCGCATCTTGATGATGGTCGGCGCGGTCAGTGCCGTATTGAAGGTATAGGTTGGTACCGAGGTCAGCGTGGCCACCCCGGCCAGGAAATCCGCCCTGGGTACTGTGAGTTTGGTGCCGCCCGTGCCCACGGTCACGCCCAGCGGTGTCGCGGAGACGCCGAACTGCCCGACGCCCGCGGCGTTGGCATCGGTCAGATCCACGTCATTCGCGAAATTGGGCGCAGTGCTGGCGCTGCCGTCGTAATTCACGGTGATGGTCGGCGTCGCCAGTCCGTTATAGGCGGTGATGATCACCGTGAAGGGCTGGCCCGAATAGGTGTAGCCGCAGCCCAGACAGCCGTCGCTTACCGTCGTGATGAAATGATCCGGGATGAACGGCCCGACATTGCCGGGGCCGCCGCTGCACAGGGTGCCGCCCGTTCCCGTGTTGCCGCTGGCAGTTACCCCCGAGCCCAGGTAGTTGCTGTTGGTGGCGACCAGATCGGCATTGCCGACTTCGCTCCAGTTGAGGTTGCTCGCGCTGGCCGCACCGGCGCTGAAGGCACCGACGCTGCCGCCAAAGATGCCGCTGCCGGCGCCGCTGCCCGTGGGCTGGCATTGGGTCAGCGACAGCACCACGCTCTCGGGTACGGTTTCGAGGCCGAAATTCGGCGTCGCGGTGGGAGTTGCCAAGCCGTTGTAGGCGGTGACCGTGGCCGCGAAATTGTTGCCGGCCTTGAGCGGCCCCGCCGTGACCGCGGAAAAGCCGAAATGGTGCGGCGCGACCACGAACGGATTGCTCGATCCGGTTTGCGCGGTCGCGGCGGCGTTGCGCATCCACAGCTCGACCTTGCCCACATCCGGATAATTGAAGATGTAAGGCCCCGCCGAGGGTACGTTGGCCGGAAAGCTGGCGGTGATGCTGGCCGACCAGGTCGTGGGCTTGGCGCCGTTGGCCTGGCACAACGGCAGCACCACGCTCGCAAAGCTCGCCTGCATGCCGGCATTGCTCGCGGGGTCGTAGCAGGACAGTCCGAAATCCATGGTGCGTGTCCTGACCTGGGTGGGGCTCAGGCGCGTGGGCACGCCGGAAGCGTTGACCACCGTGATGTAGACGTTGCCGGCATCCACACCGGCGATTTGTGGTTGCCAGTTCACGATGGTGCAGGTCTGTCCTGCCGCACCGAGTGCCAAGCCGGTCACGCAGGCGCCATTGGTGAATACGAAATTCGGTGCGCTGAAGGTGATGGTGTTGGCTAGCTCCGAGGGCGGGGTATTCAGCAGCAGGTTGGTGCCGGTGGCAGTCTCCGTTACATTCAAGGTCACGGTGCCTGCCGTGTAATAGGTGAAGCCGAGGGAAACCGAGCTTTCGCCCGCACCGAAAACGTAAGTGGCGAGGCCGCTGTTGGCGGCGCCCGGCGTCAAGCTGCCCACACCCGTGCCTATATTCCAGTCGCCGAGGCCGCTGCTGGTGGACAGGCTGATGCTGCCCGCGCCGGCGATGGCGGTATGGGTGGCGGTATGCGGTGTGATGGTAACCGGCGCCTCGCTCAGCGTGGTGGCCGTGGCCGGGGCATTGATCAGCACATGGTCGAGCAGCGTGATGGTGTAAATCTGCCCGGTGAAATTGCCGTTGCCTGCACCCGTGCCGCCCAGCGCGAGGCCGGAACTGTTGACGATCGTGTCGTCGTCGACCAGGTTGAGTCCCAGCGTGCCGCTGGTGCCGCTGCCGGTATTGGCGGTCACGGTCCAGATGGTGTCGCTGGTGGTGCCGCCGGTGCTGTTGAGCACCGAGGTAATGGAGGCACCGCTTACCCCGCCACCCGCGATCAGCGTGAAGTCGGTGGCATCCACCCCGGTCACGCTCTGGTCGAAGGTTACCGTCCAGGTAACCGACGTATTGGGCGCGGCGGGATTGGTGCTCGCGGTATTGATCGAGGTTACAAAAGGCGGAGCGAAATAGGTGATGTCTATGCGCCCGCCTGCCCCTGCGCCGCCAATTTGGTTGGTGTTCTTGGTGGCACAGCCGCCGCTGCCCGCACCGCCCGCAACGCTGCCGGGATTGCCGCTGCCGCGCGTGGAGCGACCGGCGCCGCCGTTGCCGCCACCGACCGCAGTACCCAGCCCTGCGGTGAGTCCCGTCGCATTGCCGCCTGCGCCGCCGCTGCCGGCACCGCCGCCACCCGCGCCGCCGGCGCAGGCAGCGGTGCCGGCCGCACCGCTGCCGCCCGCATAGATGATGCTGCCGATGCCGCCTGCGGTGGAGCCGGTTCCCGCTGCGCCACCCGAGTTGTTGGCCGCGGCGAGCCCGCCGCCCGCGCCGCCGGCTGCCACCACCGAGGTGGCATTGAACGACGAGCTGCCGCCGGTGCCGCCATTGGCGGCGTTGCCGCCAGTGCCACCCGCACCGACCACGATGTTATAGATGTTGCCGGGAGTGACCGCCACCGTGGCTGTCGCATACTGGCCGCCGGCGCCGCCGCCGCCCTGGGCCGGCCTGCCGGTGGCCGCGCCGCCGCCGCCGCCGCCGCCCCAGGCTTCCACCGTGACCGAGGTGACGCCCGCAGGTGCGGTCCAGGTGCCGGAGGCCGTGAACGTAACCGTCGTTGCCTGTGCCGTGCCACACAGCGTGAGCAATATGGCCAGACCTGCGGCTGGCAATGACCGAACGCCGCGCATCCGCTTCATAATTTTCATGAGAACATTCTGTCTGTCAGTGCCGGGGAATATGCCATAACCCTTTGTTTAACACCACTGCGGGCCGCTTAGTGTGGTATATCTAAACCTTGATTTTGGCCAGCATGAACAAGTGCACAGCATGGGATTCCCAGTCACATGAGAGAATTGCCGATCAACCAGCCGCCCGCTCGCCTACGCCGCTATCTGGTGGCGGGTTATGTGCTGTTCATCGTGTATGCGAGCCTGTCGCCGTTCAGCGGCTGGCAGGACCAGGGGCTGAGCTTTATTGAAGTGCTGCAGTCGCCGCTGGCACTGACCTATACCGGGTTCGACCTGGTCATCAACCTGATCGCCTATTTCCCGCTCGGCCTGCTGCTGGGGCTGATGCTGCGCGCGCGCATCGGTGCTGCGGGCGGCGTGCTGCTGGCCACGCTGGGCGGCACGCTGCTGTCCGCTGCCATGGAATATGCGCAGATGTATTTGCCCAGCCGCATCAGTTCGAACGTGGATCTGCTGGCCAATGCCGGCGGCACGCTGGCCGGTGCGCTGCTGGCGGTGAGCATCGCGCCGAGCGCCTGGTTCGGTTTCCTGCTGCGCTGGCGACAGCATCTGTTCCTTGGCGGCAGCGGCGTGGATTTCGGCCTGGCGCTGCTGGCCCTGTGGGTGTTCGGCCAGGTCAATCCCTCGCTGCCGATGCTGGGCAACGTGTTCATCAGTGAAGTGGCACTGCCGCCGTTCGTGCCGGTGCCGGCGGAACCGTTCAGCTGGCTGGAGAGTGCGGTGGTGACATTGAACCTGTTGATGCTGGGCTGTTTGTTGCTCACCCTGCTGCACCAGCGCCGCCATGTGGTGGTGGCGCTGCTGCTGGTGCTGTGTGCCGTGGCGCTGGCCAAGTTCGTCACCGCGGCGCTGCTGCTCAAATCCTGGGCCTTGCTGCTGTGGCTGAACGGGGAGGCGATGCTGGGCATCGGTGCGGGCCTGCTGTTGCTGGCGTTCATCAGCCGCCTGCCACGCCCGTTACTGCTCGGGTGTGGTGCCGCGGTGACGCTGGCCTATCTCGGCCTGGCGCATGGCTTGCTGGACAGCGGCAAACCGTCTGCGGCAATGCCGCTGTACCACTGGCATTATGGCCACCTGCTCAACTACAACGGCCTGTCGCAGACCGTTGCGCTGGTGTTTCCGTTCCTGCTGCTGGGCTATCTGTGGCGCGTGCGCCAGGAGTAGCCGGTATAATGCGCGCCTTTTCCGCGAGGACATCATGAGCTATTACGACAAGCATGTATTTTTCTGCACCAATCAGCGTGCGCCCGGCGAAGGTTGCTGCAACGATTTCGGCGCCAGCCGCCTGCGCGATTACGTGAAAGACAAGGTGAAGACGCTCGGCATCTCCGCTCCGGGCAACAGCATCCGCATCAACAATGCGGGCTGCCTCGGCCGTTGCGACCAGGGGCCGGTGCTGGTGGTCTATCCCGAAGGCACTTGGTACACCTACGTTGACGAGAGCGATCTCGACGAGATCATCGAGCAGCACCTGCAGCACGGCAAGGTGGTGGAACGGCTCAAGATCTGATGCCGGCACTGCAGAAATTCTCCGCCGCTGGTCC
>Ga0207433_10012883_pt1 | contig 12416 bp, 7 predicted proteins | sample YelNatPaOPGAMG01_FD_187559 | JGI IMG/M metagenome (GOLD analysis project Ga0207433, IMG submission 187559) | Hot spring thermophilic microbial communities from Obsidian Pool, Yellowstone National Park, USA - OP-RAMG-01 (SPAdes) (version 3) | ecosystem: Environmental > Aquatic > Thermal springs >...
ATGAGAGGCCGCATGGACGCAGGCGAGGAGCCGCCCCGCCTGTTCATCAATCTCTCGGCCCAGGAAATCCAGGGCAGGGGCATACTCGGCTTTGCCGAGCAGCTCTGCATCGAAATGAGCATTCCCCCGCAGGCGGTCGTGTTCGAAATTCTGGAGCGGGACGCCATCGGCGACATGACCCACATGCGCAAATTCCTCTCCAACCTGAGGGAGAAAGGATTTTCCTTTGCCCTGGACGATTTCGGCAGCGGCTACAATTCCTTCCATTACCTTCGGGAACTGCATTTCGATTACGTGAAAATCGACGGCGCCTTCGTCAGGAACATCCTCAATTCCAAAATCGACTACGCGCTGGTGAGGAATCTCAGCCACCTTTGCCAGGACATCGGCATCCTGACCGTGGCCGAGTTCGTCGAATCGGAAGAAATTCTCGATGCCCTAAAGAACATGGGCATCGACTACGTGCAGGGCTTTCACCTCGCCCTGCCGAGGGCTTCGATGAGCTAGGGATTAGCCCCGACGCCTGAATTCCAGGTGCGGAATCCCCCCATCCTTCTCACGAACTCGAAGGAAAGCTCCTTCTTTTTCGCCAATTCGACGACCCTGTGCCAGGTCTGGCTGCAGTTCAGGGTATCCAGCAATTCCCATCCCTCGACGGTCATTTCCGTGACCGCAGCCCACATCACATAGCCGTGCGCCCGGATGACGAGGGCCTTGAGACAGCCCGCATCGTGGAGCGCTGCGATGTGGTCCCCGACCAGCATCAAGAAATACCCGCCTATCTCGGTGTGAAGCATTTTTTCTCCGGGCGCCTTGCTGCTCGCGACAGCCAGAATCTCCCGAATCAGAGCCCAATCCCGTTGCATATGTCTCCCCTGTCCGATGGTTCTCACATGAATCGTTTCCGAGGAGTCCATTGTGGCATGTATCGCCGCAAATTTCTAGATATTGTTGTTTCCTTTGCAAACAGCACAGCATGTTGTGTTCATGGGCATTCCGCAACGGTCGCCGCGGCCATGTTACAAATTGTAATTCCGGGGAATCGCGCCTGTTCGCGAACCCTGGATTCTGCTAGCATCGGCAGTTGCCTTCGAGCCCGCACCTGTTCACAAGATTTTCTTACGCGCGGGGCAAAATATTCTCGTTTGTTCGGCACGATTATTCACCCTAGAATCGAAGATGGCTAAACTGTTCCGGAGAGCGTGTGTGGATTGTTAGAATCGCCCTGAGGCGGCCCTATACCTTCATCGTGATGGCGCTCGTCATCGTGCTGATGGGATTGTACGCGCTCTACACCACGGCGACGGACATCTTCCCGGCGATACGCATTCCCGTGGTCTCGGTGGTCTGGAACTACGCCGGGCTGCCGCCCGAGGAGATGGCCAACCGCATCGTCTCCTTCACCGAGCGAGTTGCCACCACCACTGTCAACGACATCGAGCACATCGAGTCGAATTCGCTGAACGGCATTGCCGTGGTGAAGTATTTCTTCCAGCCCCACGTCAACGAAGACCTGGCAGTGGCGCAGATCACTTCCATTTCCCAGACCATGCTGCGGCAGATGCCGAGCGGAACCACCCCACCCTTCATCTTGGCCTACAATGCTTCCAGCGTGCCGGTATTGCAGATCGCGCTGGCAAGTCCGAAACTGTCCGAAGCGCAGCTTTTCGACCTGGGCAACAATTTCATCCGCACCCAGCTGTCGACTGTGGCCGGGGTCTCGCTTCCCTGGCCCTACGGCGGCAAGCAGCGCCAGGTTCAGGTGGACATCGACCCTGCCGCGCTGCGGGCCAAGGGACTTTCCGCGCTCGACGTGACGCAGGCGATCGGCAACCAGAACCTGATCATTCCGGCCGGCACCCAGAAGATCAGCGATCTCGAATACTACATCAAGCTCAATGCCAGTCCCTCCAGGATCGAGGAACTCAACAACATACCGGTCAAAAGCGTCAACGGCACGGTGATTTATCTGCGCGACGTGGCGCATGTGCGGGACGGCTACCCGCCCCAGACCAATATGGTGCGCATGGAAGGGCATCGCGCCGTGCTGATGAGCGTGCTGAAGACCGGCAGCGCGTCGACCCTGAACATCGTCGACAGCATCAAGGCGATGATGCCGGAAGTGAAAGCCGGGCTGCCGAGCGATCTCCACATCTCGCTGCTCGCCGACCAGTCGCTGTTCGTGCGCTCTGCAATATCGGGCGTGGTGCGCGAAGGACTCATCGCGGCCGCATTGACTGCGGCCATGATCCTGTTCTTTCTGGGGAGCTGGCGCAGCACCTTCATCATCGCCATCTCCATTCCGCTTTCGGTGCTCGCCTCCATCGTCTGCCTTTCCCTGCTGGGGGAAACCATCAACATCATGACCCTGGGGGGGCTCGCGCTGGCGGTGGGAATCCTGGTGGACGACGCCACGGTAACCATCGAAAACATCAACTGGCATCTCGAGCACGGCAAGAGCGTGCATGACGCCATACTCGACGGCGCCGAGCAGATCGCCATTCCCGCGCTGGTTTCGACCCTGTGCATTTGCATCGTGTTCGCCCCGATGTTCCTGCTGGGCGGCGTGGCACGCTACCTCTTCGTGCCGATGGCAGAAGCGGTGGTGTTCGCCATGCTCGCCTCCTATCTGCTATCGCGCACGCTGGTGCCGACGCTCGCCATGTACTGGCTGAAACCGCACGATGCGGACCAAGCCCCTTCCGCTTCGCTCTTTTCCCGAATCAACCATGCCTTCGAAAGCGGATTCGAGCGCCTGCGCGGTCATTACCATAACGGGCTCGCCGCAGTGCTGCAGGCACCGAAGCAGTTCGTCGCAGGCTTTCTTGCGCTCGTTCTGCTGAGCTTCGGACTCGCCCCCTTTCTCGGATCGGACTTCTTTCCCTCGGTCGACGCCGGCCAGATCAAGCTGCACCTGCGCGCAAGAACCGGCTTCCGCATCGAGCAGACGGCCGTGCTGTGCGACCAGGTTGAATCCGCCGTGAAAGCTGCCATTCCGGCAAAGGATCTGGACAGCATGGTGGACAATATCGGCCTGCCCTACAGCGGCATCAACCTCTCTTACAGCACCTCGGCCCCCATCGGCCCGGGGGATGCCGACATCCTGATTTCCCTGAAAAAGGGACACCGCCCCACCGAAGACTATATCCGCATGCTGCGCCAAGAGCTCAATCGGCGCTTTCCCGAGACCCAGTTCGCCTTCCTGCCCGCGGACATCGTCAGCCAGATCCTGAATTTCGGCCTGCCGGCGCCAGTGGATGTCCAGATCGCAGGCTTCAACGTCAAGGCCAACCACCTGTATGCCGACAAGCTGCTGCAGTCGCTGAATCAGGTACCGGGGCTGGTCGATCAGCGCATTCAGCAGCGCTACGATTACCCGCAGATCAATGTCGACGTCGATCGCACCCGCGCCAGTCTGCTCGGACTCACCGAAAACGATGTGGCGCGCAACCTGCTCATCACCCTTTCGGGCAGCTTCCAGACCAACCCCACTTTCTGGGTGGATCCCAAGACAGGCGTGCAATACAACATTGCCACCCAGGCGCCGCAGTACGACATGCAGAACCTGAACGATCTCGCCCAGATGCCCGTCACCAGCGGCCAGGGGCAGTCGCCCCAGCTGCTTTCCAACCTGGCCAGCTTCAGGCGCACTGCCGGGCCAGCGGTGATCACACACTACAATGTCAAGCCGGTTTTCGACATCTACGCCAGCACATCGAGCCGGGATCTGGGAAGCACGGCCCGGGAAATCGAAGCGATCGTGGCAAAGTCTCCCGCCCTCGCCAAGGGAAGCACCCTCACGATTCGCGGGCAGGTCGAGACCATGAAGCACGCCTTCCACGGTCTTGCCTGGGGACTGCTTGCGGCCGTCATCCTGATCTACCTTCTGATCGTGGTGAATTTCCAGTCCTGGCTCTATCCCTTCATCATCATCACCGCCCTGCCCGCCGCGCTCGCCGGGATCACCTGGATGCTATTCCTGACAAACACCACGATCAGCGTGCCTGCGCTCACCGGCGCAATCATGTGCATGGGAGTTGCCACCGCCAACAGCATCCTGGTGGTCAGCTTCGCGCGCGAACGCATGAAGGCGGGCGACAATCCGGTACAGGCAGCGCTTGCCGCAGGCTATACTCGCCTGCGCCCGGTGCTGATGACGGCGCTCGCCATGATCATCGGCATGGTGCCCATGGCGCTCGGCCTCGGTGAAGGCGGAGAGCAAAATGCGCCGCTGGGCCGCGCAGTAATCGGCGGACTGGTGCTGGCCACTGTCGCCACCCTGTTCTTCGTGCCGGCAGTATTTTCCCTGATCCGCCACAAGCCAGAAGTACCGGAGAATCCATGACCCCATCCCTGAAAAAGACCTTCATTCTGGCATTGCTGGCCATGCTCCTGCTCGCGGGAGCGGGCATACTCGAACGCCGGCATCACCTCGGCGAACTGAAAAAAACCGCACATGAAAATGCCTTGCGGCAAGTGATCGTCTTCAATCCGCTGGCCGAGCCTTCGACCGGAATTCTCGAACTTCCGGGGAATGTTGTCGCATTCAAGGATGCCGCCCTCTATGCGAGGAGCCCCGGATATCTCAGACAATGGTATGCCGACATCGGAACCGAGGTCAAAGCGGGGGACCCCATCGCAAGAATCGAGACCCCGGAACTGGATCAGCAGGTTCTGCAAGCCAGATCCGATCTGGCCACTGCAAAAGCCAACTACGATCTGGCGCAGGTCACAGCCGTACGCTGGCAGTCTCTGGTGAAGACGCGAACCGTCTCGGAACAGGATCTGGAGAACAAGCTCGGGGATGCCGCAGCCAAAAAGGCCATCCTGGGCTCAGCCAAGGCGCACCTTCGCGAGCTTCTCGCGCTGCAGTCATTCGAACAGATCCGCGCCCCTTTCGATGGCACCCTGTCGGCACGCAACGTCGACATAGGAGACCTCGTCGAGGCCGCCCCCTCCGGACGCGAGCTGTTCCATCTGGTGGACAGCAGCAAACTGCGCATCTTCGTCCAGGTGCCGCAAGTCCAGTCCAACGGGGTCAAGGTCGGCATGCATGCTGAATTCTCCGTCCCGGAGCATCCCGGCGGCAAATTCAACGCCGAAGTCATCCAGATTGCCGGCGGGCTGGATCCCCAGTCGCGCACCGTGCTGGTCGAACTCTTGTTCGACAATGCCATGCGCGCCATCCACCCCGGGGATTATGCCAGCGTCGGATTCAAGGCCAAGGGCGAAACCATCAGGCTGCGCATCCCGATCACTGCCCTGATATTCCGCGGGGACGGGCTGCAGGTGGCGACCGTCGATCCAAGCCATCATGTGCATCTGGTGACAGTCGTCCCGGGACGCGACTTCGGCAAGAGCCTGGAAATATTGTCCGGACTCGACGAGCATGCCAGCGTCATCGACAATCCGCCCGACTCGATCATGACAGGCGAGCAGGTCGCCATCGCCTCGGTCCGCAAGCTCAAGGCTGAGCCATGATACGCCCGGCCATCCCCTTGATCGCGCTGCTTTGCTCGGCCTGCTCTCTCGCTCCGGACTATCATCGCCCGACGGTGGACATGCCGAAACAGTTCGGAAGTCAGGACCTGTTTCGGCAGGCGCAGCCTGCTGACAGCCTGCCCAAGGGCGCCTGGTGGGAAATCTATTCCGACAGGACGCTCGATGCGCTCGAAGGCGAACTCGGCGCGAACCAGGATCTGAAAGCTTCGCTTTCGCGCCTGCAGCAGGCGCAAAGCGCGCTCAAGGCGCAACGCGCAACGCTTTTCCCGACCGTGAGCGTTGGCGCCGCCTCCCAGAAAATCAACACTTCCCAGAACAAGGCATATTATTTCAAAAGCATGCCGACGCACTATCAGGACAATCTGCTGACTGCGGATGTTTCCTACGAACCAGACGTGTTCGGGCGCCTTGCGAACCTGGTTGCCGTCAGCCGCCAACAGATGGAAGCCTCCCAGGCGGACCTTGCATCCCTGCAGCTCTCCTTGCAGGCCGAGCTCGCCGCCGATTACTTCACCCTGCAAGCGCTTCGGGTGGAACATGAGGCGCTGCAGAATCTGGTGAAAAACGAAGCCGAATACCTGAAGCTTACCCGTGCGCTTCTGGACGGAGGCGCAGTGCCGGAAGCCGACGTCGACGAAGCAGAGCTCACCCTGCAGAATGCGCGAGCCCAGGAACAGGATGCGGCATTGCAGGCGACCACAATGACCCATGCCATCGCCCTGCTGCTCGGCAAACCTGCCACAGGCTTCGAAGTGCCTGCAAGCGACAGCCATCCCGAACCCTGGATGGGAACCGTTCTGCCTTCCAGGCTTCTGGAACGGCGCCCCGACATAGCCCGCGCGGAGCGTCAGGTGGAAGCCGCCAATGCCGCCATCGGCATCGCAAAAGCCGCCTATTTCCCGCAATTCTCCCTCAACGCACAGGGCGGGTATGAAAGCAGCCAGTTGGGCAACTGGGTGAGCGTCCCCAGCGAGTTGTGGTCCCTGGGCGCGGGCGCCGTGGTCGTGTTGTTCGACGCGGGGCAGCGCAGCGCGCTGACCGATGAAGCGAGGGAGCATTACGAAGAGACGGTGGCCAACTACAGGCAGACGGTACTCAATGCCTACCGCGAAGTCGAAGACAGCCTGAGCGCCGTGCACCAGTTGAATCTGGAGCATGCCTCGGCAAGCCAAGCCCTGCTATCCGCGAGGCGCGCTGCGGAACAGGCGGGATTTCGCTACCAGGGCGGGATGTCCAGCTATCTGGATGTGGTCACGGCGCGAACCCAGGTCCTGCAGGCCAAGCAGCAGCTTGCCCTCCTGCAGGGACGGCGCATGACAGCCAGCGTGTTGCTGGTAAAGGCCCTCGGAGGAGGACCCAGGTAAGGCGGATCATCCCGCGAGAACCGCCCTCAGGGACGGCACTTGTAGATCGAGAAGGTGCGCCTTCCGATCTCGGGCCTATCCCCTTTCACGACCGTATCGCCCCCGGCATCCACTGCGCCGTTCTTGGCCAGCTGCAGCAAATCGGCATCCACATCCTTGACGCTGCGGGTGAAAAGCCCGACCTTGGCCAGAACGCTGACGGTAATTGCCCCTTTGGGCTGGCAGCTTGCCACCTGGCTCGCATCCGCCAGGGATACGCGGTCCGACCCTTGGCGCACCTCGATGAGGTCGCTGGCGCATCCGCCCAATACGGCAACCATGGGAAGCAATACCAGCATTGCTTTGAAATTTCGCATTCCGACTCCTGTTTTTCCAAAAATGTTGCGCGAAGCATAACGCTGTCACGCTCAAGAAGCAAATGCCGGCCGCTCCGATCGACTGGCGCGGAATGCGGCATTTCTAACGGATTCCAGGTCATGGGAGCGGGAAGATCGAAGCCAACCCGGGTTCGCATCAATCGGCTCGCCATCCCCCGCCGATCGCCTTGATCAGCGTGACACAGGCCGTCATTCTTCTGCCTGTCAGGTCCATCTCCACCTTTTCTGAGGTGAGTTCGCTTGCCTGTGCCGCAATGACATTGAGATAACTGACCGTCCCCGCCCGGTACTGGTTGATCGCCACATCGAGGGACTTTTTTGCAAAATCGGCCGAAGCACGGTCCGCCTTTGCTTCCCCCGCCAGGATACGCTGGGCGGCGAGATTGTCCTCGACTTCCTGGAAGCCGGAAAGCACGGTCTGTCTGTAGTTTGCGACCGCGGCATCGTAGGCGGCTATGGCCGAATTCGTCTGGGCCCGGGTCAATCCTCCGTTGAACAGGGTCTGGGCGAGGGCTGGCCCCAAGGACCATGTTCTCATGGGAGCCGTGACCCAGCTCGCGAAGCTCGTGCTCTGGTAGCCTGCCGTGGGCGAAATGGACAGGCTGGGAAAGAATGCCGATTTCGCCACCCCTATCTGGGCATTCGCTGCCGCAACGAGGCGTTCGGATTCGGCGATGTCCGGCCTGCGCTGCAGCAGCTGGGAAGGAATGCCTACCGGGATGTCAGGAATGCGATAAGCCATTTTGACTGGCTTGATCGAAAATTCGGCAGGCGCCTTTCCGAGCAGGGCGGCGATGGCATGCTCGTACTGCGCGCGTGCCAGACGCAGATCGATGGCCTGGGATCGCGCCGATTCCAGCTGGGTTTGGGCCTGATCGACGCTGGCGCTGGAAGCATAGCCCGCATGGTACTGATTCTGGACGATCTGCAGATAATGCCCGTAGTTTTCGGTTATCCTGTCGAGCAGCGCAATATCGTCATCGCTCACTCTCAGGAGGAAATAGTCCTGTGCCAGCGTTGCCCTGGTGCTGAGCCTCACCGATTCGAGATTCTTGCCGCTCGCCTCGGCATTCGCGGTGCCGGCCTCTATGGACCGCCTGATGCCGCCCCAGAGATCCGGCTCCCACGATGCATTCAGCCCCATGGCGTAAATGGTGCGCGTGCTGCCCGATATGGACTGGGTGGGGTTAGACAGCGGCACCAGGGCGGAATACTGCGACCTCGTGCCCTGCACGTTGGCATTCAGGGTCGGGTATAGCGCCGCCCTGGCGGCATCGGCGTTGGCGAGCGCCTGACGATATTGGGCCTCGGCTGCGCGAATATTCTGATTCGAAATATTCACCTGCTCCTCCAGTCCATTGAGAACGGGATCCCGGAAAGTTTCCCACCATTTCCCCCTGGGCGCGCTGTCTCCGGGATTTGCGCTCGCCCATTCCTTGTAAGCGGTCGGCGTATCCACTTTGGGGCGAACGTAATCCGGACCGACCGTGCAGCCAGCCAGCAGTGCGCAAAACAGCAGACCGTATCTCATGCCGCATCTCCCCGAATTGATTTTTCCCCTGACCATTTCAACCTGAGCCGGTCGAGGTAAAGATAGATCACCGGGACGGTATAAAGGGTAAGCAGCTGGCTCACCAGCAGCCCGCCGACGATCGCGATGCCCAGAGGCCTGCGCAGTTCGGAACCTTCCCCCGAAACCAGCGCGAGGGGAAGCGCTCCCAGCAGGGCTGCCGCCGTGGTCATCATGATGGGCCTGAATCTCAGCACCGCAGCATGATGGATGGCCTCCTCGGTCTTCATTCCCTCCCTTTCGGCGGCGAGCGCGAAATCGATCATCATGATCGCATTTTTCTTGACTATGCCTATCAGCAGAAAAACGCCTATCAGGGTGATCACGGTGAACTGGATCTTGAAGGCCAGAATCGCCAGCAGCGCGCCCACCCCCGCAGAGGGAAGCGTGGAAAGAATGGTCAGGGGATGCATATAGCTTTCGTAGAGCATGCCGAGCACGATGTAAATTGCCAGGATCGCAGCCAGTATCAGCCAGATCTGGTTGGACAGGGATTTCTGGAACGCTTTGGCCGTGCTCTGGAAGCCGCCATGGATCGAAACCGGCACCCGAAGCTCAGTCATGGTATCGCCTATGATGCCGACGGCGTCGCTCAACGATTCGCTTTCCGGAAGATTGAAGGAAATCGTGCTCGCCACGAAAGGCCCCTGATGATTGACAGCGAGGGATGTCATCTTGGTCTCGAAACGGCTGATCGCCGGCAGCGGCACCTCCTGCCCTGTCGCGCTCGTCACGTAGACATCCTTCAGTGATTCAGGATTCTGCCAGTATTTCGGGGCGGCTTCCAGCACGACAAAGTACTGGTTGAGCTGAGAATAGATGACCGAAATCAGACGCTGCCCGAAGGCATCCTGAAGCGCGGCATCGATCAGCGCAGGCGTTACGCCGAGCCGGGCTGCAGTCTGCCGATCGATCACCAGCCGGGTCTCCAGCCCCTTGTCCTGCTGGTCGGTATTCACATCCAGCAGTTCCTGGCGCCGGCTCAGAGCGCGCTCTATCCTGGGCGTCCATGCGGCGAGTTCTCCCAGATCGTCTCCCTGAAGCGTGTACTGGTACTGGGAATTGCTGGGCCGCCCCCCTATCCGGATGTCCTGCAGGGACTGGAGATAGAGGCGCGCGCCGGGTTCCCTGGCGAGCTTTCCCCTCAGCCTCGCGATGACTTCATCGGCATTGATTCTGCGGATGCCGACAGGTTTCAGCACGATGAACATGAAGCCGGAATTGATTTGGCCGCCTCCGGTGAATCCGACAACATGCTGTACGGCGGGATCCTTGCGCACGATATCGACGAAGTCGGCGAGCTTGCCGCGCATCGCCTGGAAGGAAATGCTCTGGTCGGCCTGGATCGAGCCGATGAGTTTGCCGGTGTCCTGCTGCGGAAAGAATCCCTTGGGCACGATCGCATAAAGATAGACATTGAGGCCTATGGTCGCGAAAAGCACGGCAATCACTATTCCGGGTCGGGAAAGCGCCAGGCTCAGGCTCGCCCGGTAACGGGAAATGAGCCAGTCGAATGCCTTCCCGCTGAATCTCGCCACCCCCCCGGGCCTTCTTTCCGATTCCGGAACGGCGAGCCGCGCTGCCATGGCAGGAGTGACGGTCAGCGAAACCAGCAAGGACAAGAGGATGGCGATTGAAAGCGTCACTGAAAATTCGCGGAAAAGGCGCCCGATGATGCCGCCCATCAGCAAAATCGGAATGAATACCGCGATCAGGGAAAGACTCATGGAAAGCACTGTGAAGCCGACTTCCCTTGCGCCTACCAGGGCGGCCTCGAAAGGCGGCTTGCCGGAATCGACATGACGGGATATGTTTTCCAGAACCACGATGGCATCGTCGACCACGAAGCCGGTTGCGATGATCAATGCCATGAGAGAGAGATTGTCGAGGCTGTATCCCATGAGATACATGAAGGCGAATGTGGCGATCAGCGAGATCGGGACGGCAACGGCCGGAATCAGAGTGGTCCTCGCATCCCTGAGGAAAAGGAAAACCACCAGCACCACCAGCAGCACGGAGATGGAAAGCGTCAATTCCATGTCGTGCAGGGAAGAACGGATGGTCGGGGTGCGATCCATCACGATGTTCAGGTTGATGGCGGCAGGAATGGCGGCTCTCAGGGTCGGGAGCATGGCTCTCACCAGATCCACCGTTTCGATGATGTTGGCGCCAGGCTGCCGGCTGACGATGACGAGTACGGCAGGCTTGCCGTCAGCGATACCGGCATTCCTCAGGTCCTGAACGCTGTCGTCCACCTGCGCCAGATCGGAAAGCCTGACCGGCATGTTGTTGCGATAGGAAACGATCAGGGGCAGGTACTCTCCGGCCCTTTTCATCTGGTCGTTTGCCTGGATCTGCCAGTAGCGGTTCCCTTCCTCCAGGTTGCCCTTGGGCCGATTGACATTGCTTGAAGCAATCGCCGTCCTCAAGCTCTCGAATCCTATGCCGTACTTGTTGAGCGCATCGGGATTGACTTCCACCCTCACCGCAGGAAGCGAGCTGCCGCCCACCGTCACCTGCCCGACGCCCTGGATCTGGGAAAGCTTCTGAGCCAGCAGCGTGGACGCCGCATCGTACATCTGCCCCCGATTCAGGGTTTCCGAAGTCAGGGAAAGAATCATGATCGGGGCATCGGCCGGATTCACCTTGCGGTAGGTCGGGTTGGACGGCAGGTTGGGCGGAAGCAGGGCGCGGGCCGCATTGATCGCCGCTTCGACATCCCTTGCCGCCCCGTCGATGCTCCTGTCCAGATCGAACTGCAGCGTGATTCGAGTCGTCCCGAGCGTACTGGAAGAAGTCATTTCGTTCACGCTCGCGATATGGCCGAGTTCCCGCTCCAGCGGCATGGCCACGGAAGTCGCCATGGTTTCCGGACTTGCGCCGGGAAGCGTTGAAAACACCGTAATGGTCGGGAAATCGACCTGGGGAAGGGGCGAAACGGGGAGCAGGCGAAAAGCGACCAGCCCTGCAAAAACCAGCCCCAGACCGATCAGCGTGGTCGCCACCGGACGGCGGATAAAAATGGCGGAAAAGCTCAAGCGCGGCTCCTCAACTGCAAGAATTTCCGCGACAGCCTGTGCATGGCAAGATAAATGACCGGCGTGGTGTAGAGCGTGAGCACCTGGCTCACCATCAATCCGCCGACCATGGCGACCCCCAGGGGATGCCGCAGCTCGGCCCCGATGCCGCCCCCCAGCATCAGGGGAAGAGCGCTGAGCAAGGCGGCCAGCGTCGTCATCAATATCGGGCGAAAGCGCAGCAGGCATGCCTGGTGGATGGCTTCCCTGGGAGACTTTCCTTCGCTGCGCTCGGCTTCCAGCGCGAAATCGATCATCATGATCGCGTTCTTCTTGACTATGCCGATCAGCAGCACTATGCCGATGATGCCGATGACGCCAAGGTCGATCCGGGAAAACTCAAGCGCGAGCAGCGCGCCCACCCCTGCAGAAGGCAAGGTGGAGAGAATGGTGACGGGATGGATGAAGCTCTCGTAAAGGATGCCGAGCACGATGTACATGGTCACAATCGCCGCAAAAAGCAGGAAAGCCTCGTTGCCGAGGGAAGCTCTGAAGGCGAGTGCTGCGCCCTGGTAGCGGGTCTGCA